>Ga0268246_10000750_pt1 | contig 12867 bp, 5 predicted proteins | sample AgamicOrSfe_FD_200242 | JGI IMG/M metagenome (GOLD analysis project Ga0268246, IMG submission 200242) | Agave microbial communities from Guanajuato, Mexico - Or.Sf.e (v2) (version 2) | ecosystem: Host-associated > Plants > Phyllosphere > Phylloplane/Leaf | place: Guanajuato, Mexico | collected...
CGTCCCGCATTCCCGCCATGAGCAGCATCATTATGTGCTCTATCAGCCTCCGCGTCCGCCGCACTCGCCGCCAACAATTCCTCCTCACAACGCCGCCAGGTTGCGAGGACGGAGGGCAGAGCTGGGGGAGGCGCCAGCAGGAGGGCGTGGGAGAGGAGGTCGAGGCGTTGGGAGAGGTGGCGGAGGTGTGTTGTTGAATTGGCTTGGGAGGTTGAGGGGGTGGTGGTGGAAGAGGGGAAGCGGTAGTCGCCTGCTGAGAGGGCGGCGAGGTAGGATGTGTTGTCTTGGTGTGTCGGTATGGTGGTGGTGAAGCTGGTGGTTGGAGGGGTGAGGCGATTCATGACGTACGAATACGCAGTCTCAAAGTCGTCCTCCGCCAATGCTGCATCAATCGCCATAGCAATGACACGTCTCGTCGCCACACGTACATCCTCCTCTTCCCCCACCACTCCAACATCGCCTCCATTCATCTCAAAGTCCGCGGCATCCTCAAGCTCCGAGTCCTGAATCCGTCCAACGACCAAATTCCGTCCAATCTCTATCAAATCATCGAGTTTCGTATAACTTCTCGCATTCTGCTCGAGTACTTTCGCAATAATCCCCACTGAATCCCCGCTCGCCCGGATACTCACAGGCTGAAACGGCACGCCATGCTGCAGCGCGAGTGCGTAAAACGACATCGCATGTGTCGCCGCCAGCAGCGCCGCACATCGTCGAAACATTGTCGAATTTGCAAAATGCGGCTGAAACGCCGCCAGCATATCCGATGCCTTTTTCATGCCGCCACGATTGCGATTGCCGTTGCTGGCTGTGTCGTAGTGGTGCAGGAGGAGACGGATGATGACTTTTTCGACTTCTGATGGCGCTAAAGGCGGTGGGAGGGATGCTTGTTGCTGGAGATATATTTTGACGACGAGGGGATAGAGATTGCACTGACAGAGCGCCTCGAGAATCTTCTTCTCAACAACATCCCGTTTGATTTTGCCGAAGATGCCTGCGCCGGTGCCGGTGGTGTCGGATTCATGATCAATCGCCCAATGCCACAGCCAGAGCAGCGTGTCTCTGATATAACTCCACTGATCATCCGTGCGTTTGGTGCCCGCAACAAGTGCATGCAGGATTTGATTCAGGATCTTGAGTTGTTCGGTGCTGTCGGACCAGAAGCGGATGCGGGCCACAGTGGCAACGCTGGCTTTGTAGCCGAGGTGTTGGAGCTGGTAGGCGGAGTAAACAAGCATTTGGAGGAGGGAGAACGTTTCGAGCTTGGGGAGGGTGAGGGGGTTCGAGGGGGCTTTGAGCGCGCTGGCTTGCAGGTATTCGACTGCGGAGGCGGATTCGAGGTCTTCGGAGTGGACGTCGACGGTGGGGAGGAGGTGTATACTTGTCGCCAGATCTGGCGGGGGTTCGAAGTCTAGCAGACTCGCCAGGCGTACTAGGATGGCGTGGGCGCCTTCGAGGACGTCGGGGTTGTCGTCCGTAGCGGCGTAGATGGACGCGAAAGCGGATTGGCAGTATTCATTCCGCAGCTCGACCTTTAAATCCTCATACTTCTGATCCAAAAGCCACGTCTTTTGATACCCGCCCATATCGACATCCGTGGGTCCATCCCATCCTTCAACAACCTTGACCGCAACATCGAAATCAGCCTGCGCGCGCTCGACAATCCACCCGAAAACAGGCTGCCAATCCTCCAGCTTTTGCGCAAACTCCGGCGTTTCCTCTTGACACTTGATCCATTCCTGCGGCGTCTGCCCAATAGGCGGCGGTGATGGCGGTAGTCCGTTGTGTAGTTTCCGGCGCTTCCGCTGCGAACTGCCGTGGATCCAGGGACCTAGGACGCCTCTGAAGTCGCGACCGACTGTCTTTTCTGTGGCTGATTTGCGGCGCACGCTTTGTAATGTGCGGGAAAGCAGGGTTTGCACGCCGTCGCCGCCGACGTAGCCTTCGAATGTGGTGAGGCTTGTAATTGATTCTTCCTTTTGTGGGTAGTATTCAAAGTCGAGGCGCATTAAAGGGAGGACGGCGGAGACGAACCAGTCTTTTAGGTATTTCGAGCGGTCGAGGAACGGTTCTAGTAGTGCAGGGACGTGTGGGAGGAGTCCAGTTTCGGATTCAATCTTGTGTGCGCGGTGGATGAGAAAGAGGATAAGAGGGTCCGCGGTAGCTCCGTCGGCGATTGAGGGATGGTTCAATGGTAGAAGATGTAGTTTTCGTAGCCTCTTCTGTGTTTCTGCTTCGGACAGGTTTTCCACGGAACTGCAATCTACGTCTGTTTCTTCGAGTTGTGTGAGGTATACGTGGGTTGATGTTTCATGTAGATACGTGATGTACTTGTCGGGTTCAAGGCTTTCAGGTAGACAGGTAAGGAGGATGCGGTATAGTAGCTCGAGATCGAAGACATCTTGTCGCGCAGGTGTGAGATGATGTAGCGCGGTGATGTTGGAGTCTGCGACGAGCTTCGCGGCTAAGAGGATACATTGAGCAGGGGAAATGTCCTTGATACCCATGTTGGTGGTGATCAAGAGGTGGGAGTTGTTGTTGATGGTGATGGCTATGGTGATCAAGGTGACATTTCAGCCAAAGGAAGTGATGCGCAGTGTGCTGTTGCTGTAGACACCGCCCAATAAAGATGAAGCAGGCGACGCTTGCCACGCGGGAGAGGCGGATGTTGTTCCAGATGGTTGATTGGTAATAATGTGGGTGTTCTTCTTTGTCTTGTTTCAGGACAAGCCGAGTCCTACGCGCCTGGCCATGAATAAAAGCGAGCTCGGCTCGTGGCCCAGATCGTCAACGGCGTTGCCGGAGCTTGGTTCCGCAATGAAAGGTCCCATCGCCATGCATACTGCGGACTCTGGACTGCTCCAGCTCGGCTATCGGCCGCAATTCTTAAAAATGCTTATTATGCTTCGCCACCTCCTATATACACCCAATTGAATCCAGCCATCACTAGTACTACTACCATCCCTCTCACAATTACATGCGCCCAACGTCTATACTCTTCCCTCACACGCTAAACCTCTTGTATCCCTCTACCAGCCCGTCTCCCGCCTTTGTGACCGCAGCCCATACCGGCATGTATTTCCTCATCTCGTCAAAGGCCGGAATGGCCCCTGCCACGTTCGCATCACTCCACAAACAGATCGCCCGACCTTCGAAGCTCTTCCTCTCGGGACTTGCATCCTTCCGTCCTCTTCCGATGTCCCTCTGTGCCCTCACGCGCACGGTCCACGGCTTCTCCCATGTGCGGCTCCATAGGCGCAGCTCTTTTGCGCCCTCCTTGTTGGGCATCTTGACAAAGCGGTTGTCTTGCGTTGCAGCACCATCGACGTCGTAGTCGCCGATGACGTTGTCAAAAACAAGCTTGCAGGCACGAGTGTTCTGGCCAACAACTCGGAAGACAGCTTCGTTGTCTGTGGTGTTTGTACGTGTGGCGTTGACACTGAGCCAAGTACGGTAAGGAGAAGGAGATGCCGCAGCCTCGAGCGACCCGACAACGCGGGGCTTGAGACCAGTCCAGGTGCATGTAGTGAGCCCTGGCTTCAGCGCTGCCTCTACACACTCGATCCTCTGTCCAGCTGCACTTGGCAGAGTAGAGATGATCTCTTGAACATACCCGTCGAGGCCTGACAGAGATACTTTGTTTGTGCCTGAAGCAAGATCGATTGATTGGCTGAAGTACACCTTGAGTTGAGCGTCTTGCGAGAAGGGGAACGCCAAGAGATTGTACAGTAGCGTTCCAACAAAGATAGCAAAGAGGAAAGTCGGAATCCTGAACGAGAAACGATGAAGGAATGGCGATACTGGGATCAGGAGCAAGACCGAAACGATAGCCAGATATATGTAGTTGGCAATCGGGTTGTTCCCATCTGCGAGTACCTGATGCATAGCCGAGACACCGAAGAGTCCAAGCTGCCCGATGATGATGATCATGATTGGTCCAAGAATTGTGAATTGCAGGACCCAAATCCAGCTAGGCAGGGTTGCACTCCAGCCTTGCTCATCACCATATGCCTGTTTGCCGTTGATCATTGGTGTATAGCTGTCCTCGTCGTCTTCGTCGTATCCACCAATACTTCGGTGGCCTCTCGCACCGTTGTAGGGCGTCTGCTTCTTTCCAAGCAATGAAGTGGACTCGTTGACATCATCGTCATTTGCGTGTTGTGTCCTGTCGCTGCTTTCAGCACGATCACCAACGTCTATGCCAGATTGACGAGACGAGATAGGTCTGCTAGAACTGTTGATATTGGCGACTAGCTGGACATACTTCTCCTTCGTCGGCAGTGCAAAGAATTCCATGTAAGAAAGAAGCAGGGCTAGGAAGATAGCCGCAAAGTAGATGACCATGAAGTAACCGCCAGCAATGCGGAAATTGTTCTCGCCGACTGTGTCTACAGCGAGAGCAAGCCACGAACCAAAGAAAAGCCATCCCAGTGCATGAGCACGGTGTAGTGATGTCGGTCTCACGAAATCAGCACCGCGAAGGATAAACCACATTACACCCATCCAGGCGCAGAGCATCATACTGTGAAACGGTTAGTTGTGGTTTCGAATTGTTCTCGTTCTGTCAACTTACCTCCACACTGCATATTGGCTGCTGTAGATGATGAACGGGTTGATCTTCGTGATTAAGAATGCCAATCCCACGACCGCAGCAGTAGCTAAACAGAAAGCCGCCGGATATCTGAACAGACCTCTCCATCCGTTGAAAGAGACAATTACTTCGTCGTCGGGCGAATTGGGGTCCAGTGGGTCTGACTTGCCTTTGCGAGCGAAAAGATAGTACTTGTCAGTCTTGATAAGGATGAACATCAATGCTAGCATGATGACAGGTGCTACCACCAACAACGTGACAGAAAGCGCAAACATGACATGTAGTTGTGTAAGCCCGAATATCCTCCCGAGGAGGTCAAACCATACACCATCGTGCCCCTTACCACGACCGAAGTCGGTAGTAGTGTCAGCAGTAAGATCACGAGTGGTAGCAACTGCAGCTGACAGCATGTGCCAGATAGAGTCCTTGCCAGTAAATCTAGCTGCATCGTTATCGGTGTGGTACTTTGACCTTGGCTCAAAGAATGCAACATCTAGACCACGAATGCCAAGCTCGCCCTCGAACACTACATAGTCCGTTTGGCTACCAATGACTCGGCGCCTGAAGAAGTCCGCAGACAGAATACTGCCAAATGGGTAAGGAGACTTGGTGTAAGCATTTGTGACTTCAGCATCACTGCTGCGGAAGAGGACAGCTCTTCCGCCAGCGCCAGCTCCTTCGAGATTGAGGAAGGTGTCTGGAAAGCGGGAGATAGGATGGCGCATAAAAGCTTTCGCACCGTTAAGAAAGTCCTCCTCGCCATTGTTCAATAGTGCGACGAGTCCTCGTTTCGGTTGATTTCCAGGTGTTGTGTAGTACTTGATAAGCTGCAGAACGGATATGACACCGACACCGTCATCGGTGGCGCCGAATCCAGTGGACACGCTGTCATAATGTGCGTTGACAAGGACACCGTGACTAGGAGGAGCAGCAGATTCTTCTTCCTCATCATCACCAGTGTGCATCCACCAGTTGGTCGAACCATCCCTACTACCTCGAACATAGACCATGATGTTATTGCCCTCAAAATAAACACTGGTGTTCGAGCCAGCAGCAGACCAGGTCCCATTAGAATGCAGGTCGTTGAAGACAATGACCGGACTTGCGCTCGAGCCATTTGAAGTTGTTGCAACCGATGCGCCCGAAAAGGCGGCATCCTTAGCTCCTTGCACAATATACTCGGCCTTGTTTGCCACGAGAATCTGATCAATGCGATTCAACAACCAGTTCCTAACAACATCGTTCTTCCTCGTGTTGTATGGGTGAAAGCCTTCAGAGATGACCTGCAGATCATGCCATGCTTCGCTGATGTTTACACCTTTCACGGGCGCATCCGAAGCTGGCGACGGTACAACATGGTGTGTATACAGCAATGCGACTGCCAGAGCGATGTATACTGCAGATGTGATGATAGTCACCGGCAATCCTAAAAATCCAATAGGATTGAGTGATTTTTTGGCGCCCATCTTGCAACCAGGAAGCAGCGTAGCTATAAATCGAGTCCTGTTCTCTCTCGCCGGCCTACCTTTAATGTCGCTGGGTAGTGCCACTGGACTGTATCTGTATTCGTCGACTTCACAATCGCAAAACACCGGGGAGAGAGATTAGACGAGGCGTTTAGGAGACGACGCACGTGGCGGCAGCGGCGAAAGACACGTGAAGGTTGCGAAATAGCTCTACATACTGAAGCCGCAGTCATTAAGGCAAGGTAAGGTAGGGTTCAGGTTATTTATTTATTTCATTTCAAGATCCACACCAAATCCATTTCCTATCCAAAATCCATGTCTTGATCATGAGGTCGTTATATCCCGTACACAGACTACCATGTCTCCGCGACAAGCTTGCCTCCAGACTTCATATCCTCCCAATACCGCCCAGCCGCCTCCATATCCCATGTTTCACCATGGACTTCCAACTTCTTCTTGATAACCACCTCTTTCAAAGCCAGCTCGACACCCTCTCCCATGCCTTTTGAGCTACCGCACACGAAAATACGTCCATTGACTGCGTTGATCACATCCCATACAATGTCCCCTTGAGCACGTACTTCATCTTGCACGTAGCGTGCTTCATTCTGTGGAGGAGCTTTCCACTGGCCTTCAGACCCATCTTTCTGGGTTCGCTTCAGGAGAGCCAGTTGACTTTCACTTTGCGCCCTGTCGCTAGCCTTTAGATGCCCGACCGCTGACCCTTTTTTGCTAGCCCGACTTTGCACAACCTTTTTGATCTGTGCTTCGTACTTGCCCAGCTCGCCGCTGTATAGCTCATCCAGGCTACTGTCACGTACGCCTTGCACTAGCCAGATCTTACTGGCACAGTTGGCATTGCGTAGCCTGTTCAAAATGAACCCGCGGAAAGGCGCCATGCCTACACCAGCTCCAATCAGCATCATCGGGCCGTCGCTGCCACCAAACTCTCTCGACAAAGGATTAGCCATCAAGCCACGGAACATTGGTATCCGTAGGTCAAGCGATTGTGCATAAGCGAGGCCGTGTTCTTGCTCTGCTGCAACGAAAGTCGAGGCAATCCGCTCAAGGAATCCACTACCCGTGCCGCTGCGATGTCCTGTCCGCCAGTCCGGAGTATTGTGTATTGTGACTGCAATCTCGACTAGTCGCCGCCCGGCAAGACCCTCGCGGTCTGAGGACACATGAGGGTCGTTGCTAAGAGAGTAGAAGCGTGGCATAAGCTGGTTGAGTATTGAGAGTATATCTGGCAGAGGAGGTTTGGCGCTAGGAAATGCGTGGAGCAGTTGTGCGATTGAGATGTGTGGACCTGTTCGAATATCGCAGAATACAGGTTGACCCTGACCGGAGCAGAGGAATTCCAGCAGTCGCTTTTCTGAAGGGTCTGTAGCATGCTCGGCTAGTAGGCGCAGAAACTGCTTGGTCGGTGGATATGACTGGACATCAGAGCACCAGGTTAACAGCTCCCGTCGAGTGGTGACCAGTGTTCTTTGCTCTTCTTCACCCCAGATAGTCGGCCATCTGCCGCCCTTGGTGTGCATTGTGACGGGCTGATCACGGAGGAACCTGGGCACGCCCAAGGCATCGAAAACCTCGTCCACGGCTTCTGGTCTGTTCGATGGACAAACACCAATGGCACCGCCAGTCTTAAAGTCTACATCTCCACCCTCAGCTGGATAATCTGTGACGTCGATATCGAAGTGAAATGTCCTCTTCTCGGCTCCGGGCTTAGTCAGCTCTCTCGCATGATGAAGAGGCGCAGAGAACACATCGTATGGCGGATGTGGCTTGACAAACTCCGGTGGATGTCTGTGGACTGAAGGTCGTGAAGGACGCTTAGCTGACGGGATTGATTCGAATGAAATGTTCACTTTGGGGAGCTCCACGATGTTGGTTAGCTCTGTGTCCCGATGTATGCCTCCCATCTTCAGTCCAAGCGCCTTGTACGCTTCATTGTTCGGCAATTTCATTGGTATGAAGCTTGGAAAGTTGGATTGTGCCTTCAGTCCGCTCATGATACAACAGCCTCCTCCACAGCAATATTTCTGAATCAATGCTGAGCCACTTTCTGCATCCTTTGTATCCTCGGGTAAAAGATCAGGTTCTTGTGTTAAGAGTTTCGTCTGTGCATGCTTCGGGTCGTGGCCTTTGGTGACATCGACTTCAGCAAGATGTTCAGATGGTGGGATAATATCATCGCCTGCCTCTGTCGTGGGGGTGAGCGCTTCTTCAGCATCGCTAGAATTATCGGACCAGACGGTAGATCCTCTGGACGAAGACTTCTCTGAAGCCGCTAGGTTGGGAGAGGAGTATGCAGGAGACAGTCTATGTGACGGGCGATGTGCTTGATCGAGGAGTACCAATGCAGGCTGACTTGGTCGACGGTTCTTGTCTGTGGAGGCCAGAGCATGGGCAGCTGCAGTTGACTGTGACATCTTGGTCGTTTCTGGAACAATCAGCTCTGATGTGCCCATTTGTCCCGATGCTGGTCCTGCTTGTGAACATACTATAAGGTTGGTATTGGCGGGATGGCCTGTGATGCAATCGTGCAGAATTGCCGCTTCGGCTGCCGACGCGAGGCGCTGACAGGAGCAGTCCAAATCGTTGTATGGTCGCGGATGATTTAGTCGAACAAAGCCTGCAGATGATCACCTAGGATGCACTAAATCTAGGTAGGTAGATAAATAGGCAGGGAAAGGGCAGTCAAGAGGTTGAGTAGGTCATAAGCGCAAGGTCCCATTCTTTATCAGATCATCTTTCACTTAAGGACACCGGACACTCAACTCCGCCGGGATGATGCGATCTCGGCTGTACACTCTGGAAGAGTGCCGTGGACAGTCTGTTTGATGCGGAATACTACTCTGATGCAGCGCAATACAGTAGCTACGGACGTTTGAATCACAGCACAGATGGTCTTATATTGAGTTCGCTACATCATCAAACACTCTAGGTTGTGTTGTACAAATCAACCTGAAGCCTTTCCCTCGGTACCTTCTTGTGCCTCATCGATACGAGCTCCCGTCTTGTGTCTCCTGCGAGGCATACTCATAACCTGCCATTGCGTACTCGTCAGCAATGCAGCCTCTTTCCCATCAGCCCATACCAGATTCAGATGTGCCAACATCTGTGCGAGCTTTGTTCGATTCCGCAGCCTTGCTACTCGGTTACCCGGCCTTTGAGATACATGCCTCCCAAAGAGCTGGGTCATCCTTTGATTACACATCTTGCGTACAAAATCCGTATTAACATCAAGGCCGCATTGTTTGAGAACCTTGAGAATTGCAACACCACGAGTCCAAGGCGCAGTTCGGTACGGGAAAAAGGTACCGGAGCTTATGTAGCCGAAGATATTGCCTCCGGATATCGTCGTAGCTTCGTTCAGATATCCTTGTTCGTAGGTTATGTATGATACCTTCGGCAGGGGCAGGCTCTCTGGGTCGCCCAATGTACGTGAGAGCATGGCGGGGAGAACTGGTTTATTGATCGACATGAAGCCCCAAGCGACCATGGCTTTCTGCAGACCAGAATCAAATAGCTCCCGCTGTCTGCGCCGTCTCTCAGCCGGGTTGAAGTGTGACCATTTCTTTTGGTAGTGCAGGACCAGCCATACAGACAGCATTTCTAGATCAGCAAGTCTTCCTTCCATACCGAGATAGATCAGTGGCTGTCGCCAATGCACGGGCTCAACAGTTAAACCTTGTCGCATGATTCTCACAAGAAGACTGATGAAGCTATCAAGGCCTCGGTGCTTGTACTCTTGCGTTATCGGACGATGACCTGGTCGCCGATGTGGGACCCAGGCGAAGAACGCGCGTCTTAAGCTCTGCGGGAGAATCGTGATCTTATGCGATATCATATCGTCAATGAGTGCATGAACTTGCGTCAGCTCTCCAGTCTCAATCCTGGCTTGCAGCAGCACGTTGTAGCTTTGTTGCATTGGATTCTGATGACCATGAGTCAGTGTCAATAAAGCGATATGGACTGTTTTCCAATCTTCCAGCTTGATGTGTTGAGCTAATAGTTTCTTTTGCAGTTCTTTGTCCTCGAAGACCTCCGGATGCTGGTCGCTTGCAAGCAAAGACTCAAGCAAGTCGACCTTTTCCTCTGACGCAAGCTTCAACACCAATTGTGAGAAGACACAGTCTTCGATTTTCATGCCTAACTTCTGAAGCATTCTGATATGTTGCATCAATCCAACGGGATTGTTTACCCGAGCCCCAAGCTCGCGGAGAGCTAGAGGACCAATAGCTTCAACACCAAAGGCGGACAGACTTTTGATGACAAATTCGACCGAGAATGCCCCTGTCGCAAAGGCTTTTGCACATGTTGTATCACTGATGTATTTCTGTCTGATCCCATGCTTCTCGCCGAGGACTTTGTTCATGAAGAAACGCGACAGAGTGGTCTTGCTGGAAGAGCTGAAGCTTTCTTTATAGGTGGGAAGACCCAAGCTTGCCTCCGTAAGAGCGGTAGTATCAAGTCGTGTGTTGCGAGTATCGCGCATGTTGAGATGCCGCCTGAGTGGCTGGGTGATTTCTGCATTAGATGGATAATCTCTCCTGGACGTCAGAATATCGTGCCAGTAGACAGCCTCAAGGTATTTGTCCTGTTTGCATAGCATCGTAATCATAACATCATAAAAATGTAAGTCATTTGCGTCTTTATAAAGACGTTCAAGAGTCCTTAGTGACGAGCGAGTAGATGTCCAGCTGCTTTGCTGCACAATGCGAGCAAAGGTGCCAGGTTGCGGCAAATTCAGCTCCTTGAGCTTCTGATGCCAATTCCAGACAATGTCGGGAGCCTTCGAGAACAGCTTGCCGATCACTAGATCGTAGAGCATATCGTGACTTCTGCCTGTTCTCATGAATATTTGCCTCGCATCTTCCATGATCAATCTCAGATCATTCGTTTCGAAAGCCGCCCTGACCACGGTTGCCCAGAGTTCCTCCGCCATGTCACCTTCCGTCGGGATGTCCACCTGCCTTCCCACCATGCCTCTCCATATGGCGATGGTACCCACATCTCCATACAGTCTCGTACGATGTCGTAGGATCGCAAGCCATAAATTGATGTCATTCTTGTTCTCCTCCTTGTCAACAGCTAGTTCATATTTTGAAGTCGACTGGTGGAGATTGGACTCTCTTTCGAAGTCTTCAAAAGTCCAGGATGAAGTCGAGTCTGGTTGACGTCCATCATGATGTGTTCTTGCGGATGCTATCCTGCGGAAGGATCTCTTCGGCTCAGCAGAGTCTTCATGGATGCTTATAAGTGACGGGGCCAATGAGGTCGACCGCCTCAAGGAACCACATAACTGTAAGTGCCGGAGCCATGTCGAGGGTAAGCGATTGGTGCGCTTAGCAAGAGTGCTACCACGGACTACCACACGAGAGACGTGTAGCATATACCCGTAGAGAATCTCTAATCATTTAGGAATGTCCAAGTGCATTCCTGTAGCTCTGAGCTAGTATAATATTGCTGACTTTCAAAAGATGAGACCAAAGATTCGAATTGACTTGATGTTTCAACTATGCCAAGCGAATCTGGCTAAACTTCGGTTCCACGACCTCAGCTCCGACATCACGACAATCTGCCATTGAAGCCTTGACTTCTTTCCACATTCGACCTCAGCAACCGCAAGTATGAGAGCATCCATCCGAAGACTCGCCGACCACGCTGCGCACGCGGCTAAGCCCGCCGAGAAGGCTCCTACTGGTGGCTGGGGGTGAGTGAAGATGAAAAGCACTGGAATGACACACCCGGCCCTGTCTACACTGGCTTCGTTGCGATGTCGAGCACACCTTACCACAATCGAATGGAGTCTACAGAACAGCACTGATCCGGCGGCCTATAGATGGAACAACCGCGCCAACCGTGTGCCTTACTACCAGAGACTCTTCCAGAGCCACAGCGGATATAGACAATGGGAACAGGTCAGCAGAACAACATCGGCGCACGACTTGTGCATGAGAAGAGCATAAGATCGGGACTGAGACATTCGCAGACGCAACGAAGCAGGACGTTCATCATGCCCGTATACAACACGCTGATGTGGGGTGGACTTGCAGGTATGTAGACAAGAAGCAGGCTTCGCGAAAATAAAAGGCGGGACTCTACACAACATATGCTAACTATATTCAGGCACCATGTACATGATGGTCCGCATGGTTCTGGTGCGACGATTCCTATAATTGACATGAAACCCTGTACTTTGCTAACCAAGCTTCAGGGACACAAGACGTGGTACTGAATGGTAGACTGGACCGTTTGGGCGAGATCGGGAGGTGAAGCTGCAGGTTGTGGAGCTGTCTTACAAAATGCTCAGACTGCTCCCATTGCAGGAGAGCCGGGCTCTTTCAGCCTAGTATAGAGTCGAATCCGCGTACAATACATTACATTCTAAGCTACTACACCTTCACAATGACATAGCAGTCAGGAACAAAACATCGTGCCACTGAGCTGCGGCCAACTTATGTCCTGATGATCGCAAGCAATCTCTCGAACAGAGACTGGTACATGGCTGTATTGTAATATCAAAATGCCATAGGCCATAGACCCATTGGAAATAAGCTCGTACCCTGCGCACTGACCACCTACTCACCTCACAACCACCTCCACGTTTACTTCACTCACGCGACAACGACATCGGCAAAACAATAAGACTAGCATGGCTGATTTACTCAAGAGCCTCTTTGGCGGGCAGAAGCCGCTCCCCAGCGCTTCACCCGTCGCAGTCGGCGATTCAGGTAAACAGCTCGAAGGCCTGCTATATCCTCCCACTAACAACCACAACAATAGACTTCGCCGACTTTG
>Ga0268246_10000751_pt1 | contig 12863 bp, 22 predicted proteins | sample AgamicOrSfe_FD_200242 | JGI IMG/M metagenome (GOLD analysis project Ga0268246, IMG submission 200242) | Agave microbial communities from Guanajuato, Mexico - Or.Sf.e (v2) (version 2) | ecosystem: Host-associated > Plants > Phyllosphere > Phylloplane/Leaf | place: Guanajuato, Mexico | collected...
CTGAGAATCGCCGTGGTATAGCTCAAGTAGGTTATCGTGCTTTGTCCTCCTATCACGATCTCATCGCGAGGTTGCAGAGACATGCTGGTAGTTGGTTGTCTGTTCTTGGAGAGAGGAAGCTGAAAGCTGTACGTCGCTCTCTTGAGTGTGGGAGTATGTGTCAATTTAAGGTGGTTGCCCGATGATTGTGTGTTCCGGAGTACCAAAGAGTGAAAATTGAGTTTGATATCAAACCTTATAGCAGAACCCTGATATGTGCCCCAACGCAGCCAAGACAAGGAAAGACACCCTGAGTAGAAGGATTCCAGGCAGAGAGGGAACGGAGTGAACTACACATATGACGGTAGACGTAAGACTGGAGAAGTGCACCGAGAGTATCGACATATAGAAAGACGCGCACGGAAGATAGTCTCAGGAGCAATGCATCAAGCTGAAACAAGTATATTTCCAAATACCATCAATGCCTCGAAGCAGTCCTGGATAGTGGCCCCTCAACTAGCTCATCCTCCCTTCTCCTCATGCCATTTCAATCGCCTTGACATAAAGCGGCGACGGCTTCGGCGCATCGCACCGAGGATCAACAAGGCTCAGCGGCGGAAGTCCTCTCAGCGTCCTCGCGCGACGAGGGCTATTCTCGGCGCCAAACCTCTTCACCTCGATGACTTCCAGCAGTCGTTCGAATGCGTCCCAGATAATTGCGGCCAGGAACACTAGCACCGGCAAGCCGACGACAACAAGGACAACAGGTAGGATGAATGCGAGGTAGGAGTTGTTCCATCCGGGATCGTGAAGGGCTTCTACAGTCACGGAAGTGGTTGCTGGAGGTTGTTGCAGAAGTCGTTGCTGGAGTTGTGGTGTTTGGAGACATTGTAATGTTTGAGAACGTCACTGCCACCATCGTGGTATAGGCTATGATGTAGTGTATCAGTGATGATGTAGTTTGGGGTGGGTGATGACTAAACGTACACCGTGCCGGATAGGTCAGGCAAGTCAACTGTGGGTGCTGGGTGATATTGTGTGAGTTCTGCTGAGGAGGCAGCGCCTGAGTGTGGAAATATTTGTCAATTTAAGGTGTTCCTGGTAGTGGTGCATTCAGTCAGCAGTACCAAGGAGTAAGCAGTGAGTTTGATATCAAACCTTATAGTTAAGTTCTGGTAAATACTGTCATAGTTATTTAACAGACGGGAAACCTTTTCCGGGACCAAGGATTCCAGATAGGAAGAGAAAAGAGTCAAGCGCCAGAACGATGGTGGATAGCAGGATAGAAGAACTACGAGGCGGGTGCTGCCATATAACGAAAACGAAACTCCATTCATTCTTTCCTAATGCCTAGAAGTGGTCCAGGAGATTGCCAAAAGAGGCATTCTCCATCACTTGTCATGCCATCTCAATCTCTTCCACGTGCGCCGTGTTCGTCGGTGGAGGCTTAGGAGCATCACACCGAGGCTCACCCTGTCGGCCATGTCGCCGTTCTGGCAGCGAGGCCGCAGCCTTTTGTGGCGCCGAGGGCTGTACTCGGCGCCAAACCTCTTCACTTCGATGGCTTCCAGCAGTCGTCCGAACCAATAGCAGACAGCTACGATCAGAACGAATAGCACCGGCAAACCGAAGAGGACACTGGGAGCTATGATCCAGAAGAGCTGGAACTCGTCGTATTTAGGTCCGTGGTGCGTTACTGCGGATGCGGAAGTGGTCGAGGGTGCTGCAGAAGTGGTCGCTGAGGTTGCCGCGATCTGAGCAGTCACAATGGCTGACAGCGTTACTTCGATGGCCGTAGTGTATGCTGTACTGCGACTTATCAGCGCGACGTCACAGAGCGAGCACTTGTTATACATACAGCGTGCCGGTAGGATTTGGGAGATCGATCGTGGTTGTCGGGTGATATCCTGTCATCCTAATGGTTCGAAAAGGGAACGTGAGAGTCTTGGCTGCATAGCTTCGGGTCTGACCACCTCCGTCGATGATAGTGTATGGGTCTAATTCAAACGTCGTGGCATCATTGTATATCGTCCTAGTGCTCTCAACTGCCAGCACAATGCGGTCGCGACGTTGGAGAGGCATGTTCTGTGATGTCGAGCAGAAGCTGTATGGCACTGTCCAGAGGATGACAGAATGTCTAGCTTTATAGACTCTGCCATGCGCTCAGATGTCCCACAAACTGGATTTTGACTTTTCCATGTCAACGTGACCCAAATCTCATAAGCCATCATGATTCGAGGCTTGTGCTCAAATCTGACGCAGTGCGAACATCACTACACCGCGGATTCTCTGATGAAGGTTGGTGTCCAGAATTCGACTTCTTCGCCCTGTGTATCCACCCACACAAGAGAGCCTGCGACTAGATCATCAATCACAGCCATCGCTCGTGCTCTTCCCCACCTCAGATTGAGCTGCAACATAGTTACTGTCACGTAACCAATGACTTGCACTGCCTCCAGTACGACTGCCTGATCCGTGTTGAGCTCTTTCGGCACACTCCTGACCATCTGCTTGCTCCCCAATCTCATGACTGTGTAGCCCGACGCCAATGGCTCGAGCGACTGAACTGCACGTAGCACGTCATCCTCACTGACTTCCATCCCTCCACCAATACCTCGTCCCTTCTGCACTCTTTGCGCAATTTCCGGAACAGCCATCATGCCTCCATTCTCAGCTCTTGTCGCCTTACACACCTCCACCACTCTCACAGCAAGCTCATAGTAAAAATCGTTGACACTCCCCGCGCTCCCACCACTCAGCATCTGACTCCAGCTTCCAGATTCTTTCCCTGCGGGCTTCTTTAGGCTTCCACCTGAGATGACGAGCGGATCTACGCCGATTGCGTTACACATGCGGGCGAACTCGGCTCGGAAGCTGGGGTTTGAGCGGATCTCTTTGGCATGGGTGATGCTAAATTGGTGGAGGAGCTGCTGGAAGACGGAGAGTTGGGTTTGTAAGGAGGAGAGGTGGGACGTGCGGAGGGCGGAACCGTGGGAGGCATATTGTGCGGTTGTGATGGGACTTCGAGTGAGGCCTGAGAGACCCGGCGTGCGGCGGGGGGCTGCCATTGCCGCAGGTCCAGGAAGCTGGTCTATCTACAGCGTGATGCGCGAGGAGGGTCGTGATGTGAGGACCGCCGGAGCTCGGAGAGTCACGTGACCAAACCTCGACCTCCGTCAACCTCAACTTGCTCATGGCAAGCTTCAGCAACAGCTCTTGAGAAAAGATGTCATTGCCTCTCGAAGATGTCATATCAGATCTGGGCACTTGGATCCAATGGAAACGGACAACTAGGCATTGGCAACCATGACGATGTTTCCACACCAATTCAATGCCTCTTCAATGCAGATGGACTTCGAGATACGCTTAAATCACGACCACTGCGAACAATCAGTGGTGGCAACCATACCTTTCTTCTCACCGAGGATGGATGTGCTTACGCTTGCGGTCAGAACGACGACGGTCGTTGCGGCCTGAAATCACAGGCAACAGTCACCTCTTTCGAGAAAGTCAGCTTCACTGCGGAAAGGCCAGGCAACCCTCCTCGCGTGATAGACAAGTTCTACCACGTAGCAGCAACATGGTCCAGCACCATGTTTGTGACGTGGAATGAGGAGACACGGGGAACTGAGATCTATTCGTGCGGGACTGGCGACTACGGGGAATTGGCCCAGGGAGCTGGCATTACACAAAGTGAAAGTCCTACCTTCGTTGCCGCTTTCAGAGAACGTGTCAATCATATGGCTGCGTCAGCTCGACATATCGTTATGGTTTTCGAAGATGGCACGATTCGAGGGTGTGGCAGTGGACGGCACGGTCAGCTTGGTGATGTACTGGCAGAAACGACGCCTGCTGGGGCTCCTCCGATGAGTATGTGGTCATTGAGTAAGCTGTCATTGCCCAACGATATACACGACGGCAGGCCAGTAAAAAGCTACAGTATCGCATGCGGTATGCGGTTTACAGTCATACTTGCACATAACACCGCTGGAGGGCCAGTCACTCATGAACGAAAAATTTGGCTCCTTGGATGTGATGGAAAGTACGACAAATTCAACCTTCGACAAGATATCGCCGATGCACAGATTGGTTTGTCGCACATTGCTGAGGTGTCGAGCTGTTGGAATACTGTTCATTTCAACTCGCGGTATTCGCCAATAGTCAGCTGCGGGCGTGGCGATAAGGGCCAGCATGCGCCAGCCATACGCGTACCTCCCTGGCCAGTACATAACATGAAAGCAGGCAGTGAGCATGTTATTGCACAGTCAACGATTTGGGTCGCAGTGGTCATATGGGGTTGGGGTGAGCATGGAAATTGTGGTCCAGTGGATGCTGAAGGCCAGCTGCTTGGAGACAAAGGCTACTATATGGTTGAGGCGAAAGATCTCCCAGGTGCGAGAGGCATTTGGCCACTGGGTGCTGGGTGTGCGACTACATTCATTGGGTCGCATAACCTGGAAGGCTACACGACGGTACTGGGAGTACCGGTGGAGGGAATGACGCCCGAACGAGAGTATCTGTACGAATAGGAGAAGGGGAGCGGTGATTTTGACCTGTATTTACAGACCTTCGCCTTTTTCTTACATACTGTGCTGCAAACCTGAGTCTCGTTCATGCAATGTCCATGAATGCGATCTCACCGTTTCCCATACGATAGTTGCACCATGAGTAGAAATGAATGCCGAGCAAGTCCGAGCTCCGAGCTGTTTTCAGGTCTTTCACCGACCTTGACCCAGCAATGCCGATCCGAGCTCGCCCGACTATAATACCTGAAGCTTTGATCAAACATGCCCCGAAACTACCATCGCCTTCTGCCAGACCTCGCTTTTTGCTCTTCGTCCGATCGTGACCTTCAACCCTGAATTGCCTCTAATGCCGACCGAGATCAATACAGACGTCGTGATCTGCGGCAGCGGGTCCGCGGGTCTTGCAGCCGCAGTATGGCTAGCTCAAGCCCATATCCCCTTCCGCATGCTTGAACGCCGTATCGGGCCCCTTCGAGACGGGCAAGCCGATGGCGTGCAATGCCGCACCGTCGAAATCTACGAAAGTTTCGGCATTGCCGAAGAGCTGCTCCGCGAGGCTTATCACGTTACGGAGCTGGCCTTTTGGTCCACGGACGATGCGACTGGGCGGCTGGCGAGGAAGAATCGGGCGGCGGACACGCCTGCCGGGTTGTCACATCAGCCACATTTGATACTGAACCAGGCACGTATGAACGGACTGTTATTGGAGAAATTGCGATACTTTGCGCCTGAGCAGGAGGTTGATTATGATCATGAGGTGGCTGCTGTGTTTGTAGCTGAAGAGGATCTCAAGGGAGAATACCCTATAGAGGTATGCGCAAGACACAGAGAACAGGTCAAGGTCTACAAAGCCAAGTATGTCCTAGTACGTTACATTCCGCCTCTCCAGCGACTCGATGTGCTCAACATACACAGGCCTGCGACGGCGCACACAGCAGTGTCCGCCGCGCCCTCGGCATCACTATGGACGGCGACTCGACCGACGTCGTCTGGGGCGTCATGGACATTTTCCTCCGCACCGACTTTCCCGACATTCGGCGCAAATGTACCATCCAGACCGATCGCGGTGCCCTCCTTATAATCCCACGTGAAGGAGGTCGTATGGTGAGGTTCTACTTGCAGATGCCTGCTGGGACAAATCCAAAGGAGGTCACGAGGGAACAGTTACACGCACGAGCTGCTGCTATCTTGCAGGGGTTTCAGTTTGAGGTCGCGGAAACAAGGTGGTGGAGTGCCTATGTTATTGGGCAGAGGCTTGCCAGCCAGTTCACGGCTGGGAATGAGCGGATTTTCCTGACTGGAGATGCGTGTCATACGCATTCGCCCAAGGCAGGGCAAGGGTGCGTCCAGCCTCGAACTTCTCACTTTCTACCTAGTCTTCTGACTTATCCTACACGCTCTTACACAGCTACTGACCAATCCTCAGCATGAATGTGTCACTCCAGGATGGATTCAACATCGGCTGGAAGCTGGCCCAAGTCCTCACGAACCGCGCCCCTCCCTCAATCCTCTCAACCTACGTCCCCGAACGCCGCGTCGTGGCCTCCAATCTCATCGCCTTCGACCGCCGCTTGACAGAGCTATTCCATGCCTCCGCCCACGACGATCGTGCGGCAAAGGACTATACAGAGCACTTTCTGAAGAGTGCGGCGTATATGGCTGGCTTGGGGTATAGTTATGCCGATACCATGCTGACTGCGGAAGGGGAGAGTAATGGGGAAGCGGCGACGGAGGTATACGTGGGAAGGAGGTTGCAGAGTGTGCAGGTGCTGAGATGGTGTGATGCAAAGGCTGTGCAGTTACAGAGTGTGCTTGTGGCTGATAACCGGGTGAGAAAATTTGGTTTGCTGGACTGGCTTGTTCCCGGAATGTGTATTGCTGACATTGTTGAATTGCTGTAGTGGCGTATCATCGTCTTCTGTGGGGACTTGCAGACGCCACAGTCTGTGCAGAAATTGGACGAGGTAGGTATTTACACTGTGCCAGTCTCGAAACAAAACACACCAACTAATATTTCCGTTCTTTCCCTCCAGCTCTCTGCATATCTAGCCTCTCCAGCCGGCCCAATACGACAGCATACTCCAGCCCACCTCGATGCAGACGCATATATCGAGCTCCTTCTCGTAGTGGCCGGCCACCGGACCCAGCTCGAAATTGAACATCTCCCCGACGTATTCATGCCAGTGACTGGTGAGCATGCTATGCGCGGTTAGTCTTCTCTTCCTCCTCGATCTACGAAACTGTACAGCCATCGGCACCCCCGTCACCGGCTTTGTCGTCGTTCACACCTCAGAAAACGAAATACTGCTCTGTAGATTCACTGTTAAAGCTAACCTATCACCCATCCACTTTCCAGATCTCTCCAAAATGTACGTCGACGACCTTTCCTACGCCGGAACGCACGGGCACGCCTATTGCTCCTACGGTATCGATGACCATCACGGCGCAGTAGTCGTTGTGCGGCCGGATCAGCGTAAGTCGTGTGCTGTCCTATCCTCCAACAAACGCAATGTTCGAATCGCCAAAGTTGTCATAATGTTTAACAGTTCATGGGGTTCGTCAAGGACCGAGAAGTGGGAAGCGATGAGAGTCGGCAAGGATCGTGGGAATCGCAGGCTCGATGTCTGTGGAAAGCATGGAGACTGGCGATAATGCGATAGATTACGTACACAAGTACACAAGCTGACCCGGTAATACAGATGTTGCACTGATCACGAAGCTGGACCAAACAGCTCAGGCGACGTTGACGAAGTTCTTCGCCGGCGTACTGCTGCCAGTGGACGCGAATGGAGAAGGTATTGAGAATGGGAGAAAGCCAGAAGATGTCTGAGTAGCTGCGTGTTGGTGTTTGAGAGCTTGCCGTGTCAGTCTAGATTTGCTGGGTGAGTGTGATGTCACCAGGAACAGTGGACGGTCCGGACAGGAAGTGGAAGTACCACTGCGAGATCTTACCAAGCTTGCAGTCTTCACAGCACTTTCCGGGCGAGGGATTTGCCTCTCAAAGGCATACATGCTCACGTTGTATGTAAGCTGCCTATGTCCTCGAAGACGAAGAAAGGCAGGACGAAAGACATGTCATGGGCGGAACGCAGGAACGCAGCAAAGACACAGAGGTCTCACAGCCGGGCGTAGAATCAAATGTCTCTTTCAGCAAAAGCTCGTTGGATCTCCCACCCGCATCCGAACGTCGGCGATTGGGTTGTCTCGTGCGTCCCTACGGCGCGAGATCGTGACCTACGAATATAGGACGGGTATACGGTATCAAGGCGTACCTGTTTTGATGGGTATTGCACGTTTCAAATCTCATATCAAGACTTTCGAACGGACGGAGTTTTTGATGGAGGATACATGTATATAGACCTTACCGGACCCGTGGCATTGCGACGACTCTGTACTACTTTGGAGCATGAAGCTTGGAGAGTGCAACTTGAAGAGTGAGGTTCCACGAGTGAGGTGAATTTGGACCTCGAACTACCGCGAAGATGTGGATCTCCATACAACAGAATATGTGAATGATCCAGTGAGCAATTTCCATTGGCAAGAGCTCTAGTATTGCGCAAATTCGACGTTACTCTATGCAAGATATTCGCGAGCGATGTCTCGGCATTGGCTTCTCTACTTCTCAACTCTCAGGCAGGATATCCAACCGCTCCAGTCTCCCCAGACCATGCACCAGCCTTCTCACCTCTTCACCTCCTCAGCGCCCAAAGATAGCACTCTCCGTAAACTCCACAACCTCAATCTGATCCAGCCACACCATCGGCCCTCCTCCCCCTCTTCCCTCCTCCCCATCCGTTCTTACGCCTTCCACGGTGTAATTAAGACACAACCACTTCTCGCCATACGTCCCCAAATCGTTCCGCTCCACCTCCGCCCTCCTCGTCTCTCTAGGTACCTCAAAGCCCACATCCCAGCTCCACGGCCTCACGTCCTGCGTGCTTGTGCTGTTGGGACCTGCGCACATGCCTGTGATCTGGACGGTGCAGTTCATAGGGATCTCAAAGGTGGTACTGGGAGAGGCGTGACTGCAGCCGACAGCAAGACCTTGGAGTTTGAAAAAGTCGAGAGCGTTGCGGCTGGCGGATGCGAAGGGGTCGATGGCGATATGTCCTGTTTTGGAGGCTGGGAATCGCGCGTAGGTGGAGCTGTTGGCGAAGGGAAGCAGCATGGGCGCGGGACTGGTGAGATTTGGACGGGCGAGGGTGAAGTTGGAGAAGAGGAGGCTGTCGTAGGTGGAGAGGGTGGTGGTTGAGGTGGGAATGTCGTCGAACTGGTGCGAGCAGAGTTAGTTTGGTGCCTGAGATGATAGGGACGGATGAGATGGAATGGGAACGTACGGTCAGGTTGTAGGTCTTGTCGTTCCAGAGAGGAAGCTCGCAGTTGGGGTCGTTTGGCTCGAGGGAGGAGCAGCCTTGACGGCGGGTGATGTGAGATGGGATGGCGTGGGAGGATGAAGATGGGAGAGATGTGAGGATGAGGAGGGTCGAGGTGAGGAGAGCGGAGAGAGAGGTGGTTAACATGGTGACGGTGGTGTCTTGAAGAAACAGACGAGTAGATGAGTTGATTGGTGGTTGAGCTTGAGTTGAGCTTGATTTGAGTACTCTTCAAATTAGGTAGGGTCAAGCAGTCAAGCAGAGTGTCTTGATTTCTGAATGGGTTATTTGTCAAACAATCGGACATCATCCAGATCTTATACAACATAAGATCCAGCCTCGTTCTCCGCTGAGCCCAGTTGCTCATCATTCCGCTCTCGCAATATCCGTCGTCATGGCATCACGACAGTTCGAAAGAGGTTGGACTGGTATATCTTTAGACCATTGACGCCATTGTGCATGAGCCCACCAGGTACACATCGCGGTCAATGTCGCGCAGAGCAGCACGAGGTCATAGCTGACATGCATAAGGTTTGATACTAGTCCGCATCGAGATGTTATTGCCGAGACGGCAGTGAGGTCCTCGGATGTAAAAGCTGAAGACCTTGCAGCTAAAAGAGGTGAGCATGGTGCTTACGATGAGCATGATGGTGTAGACATGGAAATGTGTGTAGGACTTGACGTCTGTCGTTTGTCCATTACCGAGGACTTTGATTGAGCTTCAAAAGCGCGATTTTTGTAATATTTTTATCTTCACGGATTGCAGACCTCACGTCTCGCTCTATATCGTTCACCTTCCAGCCTCTTACCCTTCGGTCCTTGCTCATCACGCGCCCGTCCTCCATTACGACATCGTAATGCCCATATTCCAGAAGCCCGTCTCCATCTATAGCACTCGGATTAGCATCACATCCTCACGACTTCACCCCACCTCATCTCTTCAAACTCACCTTCGTAGCCCCCACAAACACCTCCACAGCCTCTTCCAATCCCGACCTACTCAACCCCACCGCGCCCCTCTCTAACAACTCGCTTCCAACACGCTCCGCTTCGGCATAGTCCTCGCCAATATACGTATCAATCCACTTCTGGTAGGGATTCTGTGTCGTCGGCGTGGAGGTCGATGCTTCGGAGTGGATGCGCCGCGCAATGGCGCCGTAACCGAGGAGGCAGGGCGCGAAGGCTACTTGGAGGAGGAAGGGGGAGCGTGTCGCGCCGACGTCGAGGATGTATCTGGAGGGAGAGTCAATATCGTTGGAGAACAAAAGCTTGTGGCGGAAATCAGCTTACCTGCTGTATGCGATCGATGCTGGGCTCTCTTCTGCAGCCTCAACTTCTGTTCGTGAAATACCAAATTCGGCGCAGTAGTCGAGGTGGAGCTGCATTTCTGTGTTGATGTGCGTCACAATCGTCGCTGACTGGATGAAGTGTCAGCACAGCGTAGAACATATGGCTATATTGTGTCACTGGAGTTGCTTACCAATGTGATATCGGCCATGTTTGTAGCCTTATACGCTGCCAAGGCATTGGCGCGAGAGAAGTGTACCTAGTTGAAATCAGCTTGGTGCTCTCGCAGAATAGGTAAAAGAGTGGCGAATGCTTACGAGATAGTGGTAGTCCTGGATGAGATAATGCTTGAATGCCTCAATGGGTAGTTTACCACTCGCAAGCCCTTTGACAAAATCGTGTTGTATGTGCTTGTGCCAGACTGGTCGCACGTCGTCTCGATCGAGGATATACTCGATGAAGTGGCCACTGTGTATGATTAACATTGGCCTTGATGTGTGGAGGACGAAGGACTACTCACGGTGCAAAAGGCAGCATATAGCTGGAGTGGAAGTGATTGATAGGTCCACTTCCTTTGCCCAGGTTCGAGCTAGTCCGGATGCCAGCCTCCACATATTGCGTTGCTTTTCTTACTGCTCGCGGGATGTCTGTGTCGGAGGCGATGTTACATGCAATGGCGGCTAGCAATCGTCAGCTTGAGTATGCTGGTGAACATATCGATGCTCAACATACATGCAAGACTACACCCAGTCCCGTGCGTATTCTTCGACTGTATATACTCTGATTCAAACACCCAGCTCTGTTCTTCACCATACAGCACGTCAACCACAACATGCTTATCCGCATCATTCGAGCTCACTATTCTATCTTTACTCAGTGGCAAATGCCCACCTTTCAGTAGCACATATTTCGGGCCCAGAGTCGATATAAACTCTGCCAACTTCTGAAGGTCCGCGATGCCTCGAATGTTTTCGAAGGGCGTCCCGGCATGTTTGGCGAGGAGTTGTGCTTCGGGGAGATTGGGCGTGAGGATCGTGGTTAGTGGGAGAAGTTCGGATACTAGTGTTTCGATGGCGTTGTCGGGGAGGAGTTGAGCACCTGTGGTTGCGACCATGACCTTGAGATGGTCAGTCTTGATCTGAGTGCAAGGTGGTAGAAGTAGAGCCAATTACAGGATCTACCACGCTGGAAGTAACTTTATGGTGCTTTAACGCCTCGGCGACGATGTGTACTGTCTCTGCCGACGCCAGCATTCCTTTAGAAGAGTCAACAACACTTCTCGCAGTGTTTGATATACCAGCAAGAGATATGTATACCAGTCTTGACGACATCCACGCCTATATCGTCGATACAGGCGTCAATCTGCTTTTTCACAAAATCAGGCGGTGTGTGGTGTATGCCTGTGACACCTGTAGTATTCTGTGCCGTCAACGCCGTCGTGGCGGTCATGGCGTAGCATCCATGAGCCGCAATCACTTTCTGATCTGCTTCGAGACCGCTATGTATTGTGTGTCAAGATCAGGCAGGTCACAATTGGAGGAAGTGTTGCTCACGCTCCGCCAGAACAGTCTGAACCAGCTATCACGAGGATCCTTCGTGGTGTCATCGCTAGCACACAGATGCGAGATTACGGGCACAGCTATTTTCGAAGTGAAGATGTCATTGAGACAGACGGAAGGGAAGGTGGATGGTGGGACATGTCACTGGGAGTGTCCAAACGGAAAATGCGGGAGGCGACTTCCAGCTTTCACGCATGATGCCAGACGATAAACGTCTACTTTATATACTCTCAATACCAGGAATAAGGGTCTCTATAGACATGGAAGCACCGCAAGCAGTATATATTGAGGAAATGGGGTTGATGCTGGGAAGTGTTGTGCTCCAGAGTATCCCACGCTTCACCACTAAACGCTGCCCAGCTGATGCTCATTGCGCAGACACTTCTCTACTTTGATACTGTTGTCCTGCTACTAGCGGAACGAGATATGGCTCTAACAGGAACACCAGTGTCTCTCGCATTGACGTTTCAACTATCTACGACTGGCTGCATACCTGCCTTTCCGTCAGCTCAGCTGTGAGCGGCTGGCCCATCCTCCGCTTCATCTTCTTCTATTCTAGGTCGGTGATCCAGGCAGAAACACTTCAGCAGCGCCTAGATATTGCCCTCGACTTCTGCTTAGCCCTACACGACTTACTTCTCATCTCATGTGAGTACATCATCCAGACATGACTGGTTATGCGACCGGTGGGGACCACGCCGCGCTGCTCATAAAATTGGTCAACCTCAGTCGAGTGAAACGATCTCATTCGACGCCAGCTCAATGAGACAAAGCCCTAAGACATCCCTTCAGAGCATGACTATCTCGCTGCTTGCAGATCCTTTGTGAATGACTCGAATGCAACCTAGCAGCATCCTCGAGTCGGCTGCAGACCGCTGGTCGCACATTGTATAGCGTTCAGCTTCGGCATACCGTTTGGACGGTGATCGAGCAAATTAAATGCCAGCATTCGCATATAAGCCAGATTCGTGAGCGCACGAGCTGCGATTGTAGCTCTGGCTTTCCTTTTGCCTTTCCTTCTCGATACTCCCAGCACCTCAATCGTAATCCCCTCCATCGCCTCCTCCTCCGCCGTTGTCACTTCCCGCATCGTCATCGCCTCCATCGAAGTAATTCTCTGCGTTATAATCTGCACCCAT
>Ga0268246_10000752_pt1 | contig 12857 bp, 16 predicted proteins | sample AgamicOrSfe_FD_200242 | JGI IMG/M metagenome (GOLD analysis project Ga0268246, IMG submission 200242) | Agave microbial communities from Guanajuato, Mexico - Or.Sf.e (v2) (version 2) | ecosystem: Host-associated > Plants > Phyllosphere > Phylloplane/Leaf | place: Guanajuato, Mexico | collected...
GTGTTGTATCCGCATTATCTGTGCGAGTGGATTGAGTGGGCCGGGTTTTGGATCATTGGCGGGTGGGGGTGTGTGCCGGCGAGGGCGTTTTTGGCAAATGAGGTGAGTACGATGTTGCCGAGGGCGTTGGGGGGGAGGAGGTGGTATGTTAAGAGGTTTGGGGTGGAGGAGGTGGGGAGGGGGAAGAAGGCTGTGGTGCCGGGGATCTTGTGAGTTGGGAGGGGAAGGAGGAGAAGAGGGTAAGGGATGCTGATCGGAGGAGTGGTGATGGTGGTGAGGTGGTGGTGATGAGGGAATGTTGAGCCAGAAAAGTCAAACATGGGACGCGGGTGCCCTCAGGGTGGATATCTCGACGCTATGCTGCTTGGTGATTTGTTCAAGGTAGAGTAGTGACTGAAGGAAAGCCCATACTATGAGCTCGAGAAGGTCGAGGGAAATGGTCATGTGATCAGAATGTGAGAAACCTCAATCCGATTTTTGACTTGCTACTACAACACCATCATCTATCTCTCCTTACGAGCGATGCTAAGTATGCGTCACGGCACTCTCCCAGTGCTGACAACATACAACCCTCATAGCGACCTCCAAGCGCTCCATGTCCACCCACTCACTGCAAGATACCGTACAGTATATATAGCAAGACCATCAGCCAGCGCAGGCCAATACATTACTTCCCCATCACTCTCTCGCCCTCTCCAATCCCATCCCTCCCCCTTCTCTCTCCTCATCATCATCAACAACGCTGTCTACATCCATCAGCAACTCCCAGCCATCCCATTTCCTCACATTCTCAAATCCTCACATTTCCCCATTCCCCATCCCCTATCCCTATTCATCATCCTCCTCCATCACAATCGCACTATCCCGACGGGGTCTGTAATGCAACACAATCCTTATCGGCACCGGCGGCGGCGGCGGCATTGGCGGTGGTGGCGGCGGGTAGAAATAGGGAGTTGACATGGTGGTTTTCTGGTGGCGAGTCGGTGTTAAGAGGCGTTGTATTGGTGTCGTTTTGGAAGTGGTGGTGTTTTAGATTTTTTGGAAGTGGTGGTGTTCTGGAGGTGGTGATGTTTTGGAAGTGGTAATGTTTTGGAGGTGGTGATGTTTTGGAAGTGGTGATGTTTTGGAGGTGGTGATGCGAAGGTGTGGTGTAGGTGACTTGATGAGGATGAGGGCGAATAGGTCTGGGACCGTGTGGGTGCCATGGACCTGATATATAGGTAGAATTCTGCATGTCTGAGCGCTGGCGGAAAGTCTATATATCTGAGCGTGCTGATGTACTGCCTGGCAATGTGATCAGACGAGCCTTACGGGGGACAAAATTAACGGCGTTCATGTCGTGATGTTGGGATTTGTTCTACTCTGTTAAGAGTGGTCTGGTATGTTCGTACGAGCAGGAACCAAGGACTGAGAGTACCGTGAGGATTATGCCGGAGCTGGCAGGCTAAGGCACCTATACTTCCATCCCGACCGTCACTGGGAGCGAGGATATGCTGTAAAGTGATTTGGAGTATGAGAAAGGTCGCCTTGGGGAAGAATGCCGTGATGGATAGACCGTGGCTAACACGCATGTAAACTTCTATGCCAGAGTTCACAAGGTGAGAGGAGTCAGAATAGTGATAGCAATCTGACGAAAATTACCTCTAGGGAGATTGCTGTGCGGATTTGGCGTAGCTGTCGCGCGCCTACATCTACCTCCCGAACATTACAAGCGACAGAGACTCGTTGTAAAGTAATTAGTGGGTGAGGGAGATCACCTCAATGGAGAGTGCCTCAAGAGTCCTGCAAAATGTAAGAGCAAGAACATCTCGATTCAGACTCGTCTATCCAATGTGCTTCTCCCTATCAATGCATCTTCATCCTCTCCGCAAAATTACTCCTCAACCTCAAGCCCTTCCCCTTGATATACAGCACAACTGGCGCAAAACTCAATCCCAGCGCCACAATCCCCAGCAGCGTGCTCGCCCATCCAAAGCCCAGTCTCGTGTACATCCGCTCACACGCCAATGGCACTGTTGCAGAAAGTAGGTTCTCCACCGCCGCCACCGCCGCAATCGCCGAGCCGGCAAAGATACCGTAGAAATCCGCTAGGTAGCCCATGACCGCCCCGACAATGACCATGACACCCGCACCAATCAGTGCAAGCCCTATGGCAGGCCCAATCCAAGGCGCGTCGTCATGAAAAGACGTCCATGCGTACACAAAAAGCCCGCCCGTCAAGCCAAGGAAGCTCATGGGAATAGACAGCTCGAGCCGGGACTCTGGGATCGGGCGACCAGGGGTTTCCGCATTACGCCGCGCAGACCTTGCGTAGATGTGGTTCTGCAGCACGCAGATAGCGAAGCCGATGGTTTCGCCCACGGCCATGGCGCCTTGGACGTAGCCCGCCTGCGGGGAGGAGAAGCTGTAGTTTGCGGCGTAGATCTGGGCGATGGACTGCGTGCCGAGGAAGACGTTGCCGATGGCGAGGCCGGACCAGAGCGTGAAGAAGAAGAGGACGGGTTCTGTGGTGAACATCCAGAGGGGTCGGACGGTAGAGGCGTAGAGGGCGCGCACAAATGTCTCCTGCGTATGGTGCGTGAGCATGGGGGTGTAGCCGAGGGACTTGGAGAGGCGCTTTGCACGCGACAGGAGGATGATGTTGCCGCGGGTCTCGGCGATGAGGAAGTAGGAGAGCGGGAGGAGGACGCCGTAGAGGATGAGCTGGATATAGAAAATCCAGCGCCAGGAAAGATAGCTGATAATTGCGGCGCCGATGACGGGTGCGAGCGTGAAGCCCATCAGGTAGGAGTAAATAAACAGGGTACAAGGTAGGCTGTTTTCTTCCTCTTCCCATAGGTCTCCTATCACATTTGCAACTCCGTTCTGCACGACGGATCCGAAACTACCGCTGATGAACCTGGAGACCAGTAGCGTAGCGTAGTTCTGCGCGACAGCCTGCGGGATGACGAATACAGTGAAGAAGAAAAAGCTGACAAGATAGCCCTTGCGGACGCCAAAGCTCTCCATCATGGGTAGTCCAATCAACGGGGCCAGTGTCGCACCTGCATTCCAGACAGTGACAATCCAGTACGCATTGTATGCATTTGGGCCAGTATCATCGATCCCAAAGCGTACATCCACCTTGTCCGAGGCAGATGTGATGGCAAGTGCATTGAGGCCAACAGCAAAGCACATGAAGCAGGATGCGCCAGTCAACAGCCATTTACGACGGTAAGACCAGTTCAGAGGGTTCTCTGGATCCTTTGACCCATCCCAGTCGACGGTGATTCGGACTGGAGTGTCTGGTGGTGTTGCTTCGGGGTCATCGTGGCGAGAGCCGGTCAGGACGACTCGATGAGAGTTGGAGTTGAGAACTTCCAGCTCCTGGTTTTCATGGTATGAGGACATTAGGTGACGGTATCACTCTGCATGATACTACTAAGGATGGAAATAAGAATGAGGCAGGCTTTCCAGCCATCGTGCACTCCTCCTGGAATCACACAAGTCGATGCACGTTCGCCACGACAGATGTGACGAGTCGAGAAAAAATGCTGTCAGCCAAGAGAAATCCCAATGGAAGAGCCGAGGTCGCTCCGCTGGCACAGGGGACATCAATGCACCAAAATGCTACCACTGATGCTCTTTCATTGCTCAGGATGATATCATTAAAGTTGTGAGATCACTCTCCAGATCAGCATTTGTTCAGTCACGATGCTGCTGATGATGGAGACCACAATACACTTTCAAGCTAGTTTCGATACAGGACTCCCTTGCTATAAGCATTACAACATCTTCTAAACATCATATGTCCGTGGTAATAATGAGCCAAATAAGCAAAACTTCCTTCCTGTGTCTTCTCAACGTATAAGACCTCTACTATCATACTGTCCTTCATGGCTACTGCCGTAAGCAAAACCATCAAATCTCGAATCGTGGCCCATTGCTCCGCTTGCCATTGTCCCTGCACGAGACGGCATCAGTACAGGTGTGCCTGCCATATGACGACGTGGTGCTTGTTGTGGTGTTGCAACCCCACGGGCAAAGTAGGCTTGTGGTGCTTGCTGCTGCTGGTGCCCACGATACAATGGCTCGGAAGGCTTCTGGATGAGTGGAGTTCTGAACGGTGTGTTGATCTGGCTCCTGCTGGGGCCTCGTTGGACGCTCATGTTCGCAGGACGTCGCTGTACAAAGCCATTCCCTGGCTGTCTCTTAGGCGTCGGTATTGCAGCTCTGGATTGTAGCATGTTGTGTTGTGTGGGGGCAGTACGTAGCCGTTGGTGAGTGATAGGATTGTGAGGCTCGCCAATAAACGACAAGCTGTTCATGCTTCTCGCCGCTTGGGATGATCCACCCATCTTTGCGTGCGAAGGCAGAGTGAGTCGACCATTGCGTGTTGGTGCTTTCCCGCCCACGAAGAAGGGAGAAGTTATATCATCGACAGATTTGCGTGATACGGAATGCTTGACTTGTGATCGTGTCGGAGCTCTTGACGGATCAGACAGATGCTGCCGGTTTCCAGGATGTGGTGAATACATGACGGAAACGGGATCCGAATGGATGAAGTTTGAGAACTGGTGTTGCTGTGGACTGTCGCTGTACTGCATAGTAGCTTGCTGTGGCCTGACATTCTGATGAATCTCAGGTTGGCGCCAATCCGCCTCATTGACGTCGGGAGCTCGGTCTTGCCAAACAGTCTGATACTGCTCTTGCTCCTGCATATGTTCTTGAGAACCTCTACGCGGGTCCATGATTGGCTCATGCGATCGCTCACCAGCAGTGGAACGATTCTGGTTGGGTGTACGACTTGTCGGCGAGCTCTCTTGAAATCGGAATATGTTGAGGTTGTGACCAGCAGGGGAGTGTGCTTGCAGTCGATCAACTGCCTCTGGTCCTGCAGATTCTGAAACAACATGTCGATGAGCTTCGTTCGCTAGTGATCGTTGGTCTGGCCTTACAAAGGTGGGTGCAGGTTGCTTGGGTTGGGAACTGGCTATATTAGCAGGTATCTCTGACAGGCCCGTCGGTCTTCGGAATGGCAAGGGCGGTGGTGGCATCATGCCACGGCTGTTCGGTTTTTCGAGTCGTGGACTTTTGGTGGCTCTTTCAATGTCTTGAACGCCATCATTAGCGGCTCTCTTCCTCGAGATTGCGTCGACGACATTGTGCACGGTATGTAGATTTTGAACCGATTCAGCAGGTCCAGTGGGCGTATGATTCGACGACGATCCCTGTCTGAAAGGCAATTGCTGAGGTCTGGATGAGTGTGCTTGTGCTGGTGGTAGAGCAGGAGGAGCATTCTCTATCATCGTGATAGACTGAGCACTGATCGGTTGTGACACCTTCTGAGCCGGCTGGACATGTTGAGGGATCACATCTGTGTTCGCGGTGGTTCCCGGCTTGCGTGGATGTGGCATGTTGCCAGGTGCTGGACTCTTCAACGACCAAGTCTGCTTAGGGACTACATAGCCAAGTCTATCGAACTGTTCTCGAAGCTTGTTATTGTCACTACAAATCGATTAGCCCAGCTATCAGTCGGTTGCAATAATCTCCACTAACTCGACAACTTGTGTGAAAGTGTTGAGATAGTGTTTGATATCTGCTTCGCGCTCTTTCCACGGTGCCAGTTCTGCTTCGCAACGTTCAAGCTCCTTGATCCGTTTCCTCAAAACCTCGATCTGTTGCGCTGCATCATGTACGGCCTTCTCTGCAGCCTTAGCCCTGTCGTGGTAAATATGCCACTTGTGTTTCGCATCGTTGTAGTTGATGAATGCGTTCGCACCGAAAGAGCAAAGTTGTCGGTAGTGGAACTAGACAAAGCCATTAGTGCTTGTAGCTAATATGGCACGGTCAGGATATACTCACTGCTAAAGCATTGTAGGTCACATCATTGGTGCCTGAAAATTCCACTGGGGGAGTGTCGAAGTAAGCTATCGGAATCGCTGCGTCAAACTGTCCTTCTCTGAAACCCCGAATGCCATAGATCTTCTTGAAACTCGAGTCTCCTTCCTTGCTGCAGTGCGGGCATGGCACCCTCGGTTGCTGTCCAGCTGGGTGGATGGGCACTCCTGCTTTTCATTTAGCTCAAAGTCTCCCGGATCAGTTCCACTTCATCCCACCGCCGCCTTCCAGATGCTCGGAGCAGGTCAAATGAGCACATTCTGTCATCCACAGCTTGGTTACAGGTTGTCCGTCATTGGTATCATTCTCGTCTCGGAACCCTTGGTCGTTCTCTATTTGTTTGTAGATTTCGGATATTGTCTTGTGGCACACGGAGCAGCTGTATATGATCTCGACAGGCCTTGGTGGAGTCGTGCTTGGCTCATCGGGCATGTTTCAAAGTTTCACGTTGGTGATGATGAAGGAAAGTGATCACAGCTTGAAAGTGGGGAAGTGCAAGACCCGTTTCAAGAGTGTATCGGGATCTATGACTCGTTTGAGTCGTCTAGATTTCGACATGCTTATACTTATTCATGAAGCACTTGCAGCCACTGACACTGCTGCTGATGCTATAATACAACCAATCCTAACGCCATCATCTTTCCCTGCATGGTCCATCTTCTTATACGAAATTTCGGCAAGGGTAGCTAGGTCAATTAGAAAATATCTCTCAACTCAATAGCTCGTTTCAACTCACTTATCTGTGTATGACTGCTCCGGCTGTAGGGAGTACTTCAATCCAGCTGGTTGTGCTCCGTTCTCCGCACGCAGATTCGCTGGCATTGGTGGTAAACCTCCAGGCCCTAGCACAGCACTCATATCCTTCTCCTGCTTCTGGAAAAAGGCAGGAAGTCCAGACTTGCCTTCGTCCTTCAGTGCGACCAACTGCTTGGCCCCTGCATCTCCGATCTGCAGCACGTCCTCTCGCGGCTGAGACTTGCTTCCAACCGTGAGCAGTCCCACGATATCTCCTTGTGTCATCACGCTTGATTGCGGATATGCTCTCCTTGTGTCTCTCTTCCAGTACGGGTTCTCGGCGATGTCAGCAGCTGGCACAGTGACAGGATCCTGGTATCTTGTGGGGTCATCGCCACCAGGCGCAGGGTTTCGGAAGAGAGGGTTGAGAGGTACACCCGAGGATCTTGTAGAGTCAATCTGCATCCATTTGCTAATTGTTGCCCAGATTCCCTTCGGCTCGAGTGTGTATTTCTATCGCCGTCAGTCGCTTTCATGATGGAGCAACAATGTGTATCTCCTACTGTGAAGGTCTTCGAGATTTTGTGCGCAGGCGTAGCCATGTTGTGTAAAGTGACTGAGTTGCTAGAACCCAAGAGTGTCGCTCGCTATGCAGCTATGCAGCTAGACCGGACTTGTCCGAAAGATATCAAGTGTCCGAACTGCATTTTGGGACACTCTTAGGACAAGACTTATGTATGAGAACGATGAGAGACACTTGCAGACCAGCTACTCTTCAAGATTCTATCAAACAGGGGAGGCGCATAGTTGATGCTACTATCTAGGCTGTAATTCCCAGGATAGACGAAGAAAATGTCGACCAGTGCCGACCCAGCTAAGCTCTGCGATCAAACATAGCCCGCACCAGTATCTAATCGCGACGCCGTGATGTTGACCTTTCCAACGACATCTGCCAATGTTTCGACAGCTTCCTGCTTGTCCCGATCATCCACATGACCTTTGCCCTGCACTACGGTGACTGTCTCTGTGATACTTTGTGCTCCAATAGTAGGTGGAAACAATGGTATATCATCTCCGCAGACCTCATACACAGCCTTGACAGTGGCATCTGGTGTTCCGGCAACCGAAGTGAGTATTCGCCCGTCCTTGTCTATCACCACGACACCTCTCAAGATTCCGAATGGACGTTTCGTGAAGCCCAATGCTTCAATAAGGCAACCACGCGTATCGCAAATCAACGAGAATGGGAGGTTATGCTTCAATCTGAAATAGGAGTTGGCTTTCGGTGTATCTTTTGACAGGCCATATACGGCAAATCCAAGGCTTCTCAGGTGCTGATAGATGTCGCGAAACAGACAGGCTTGGGCTGTACCTGTTGTGATTCAATGTAAGCGAGACCATATTGTACAGCAATTCGTGGCAGCTGTGAATGATCCACCACATAATAGGTTGAGGAGTGTCGAGCAGTTGAATGTGGTCGTCGAGGCATATTGATGATCGCAACGAACAGTCCTGATCGAGGCAATTGTCACTTACAGCCAGGAGTGTTTGCCTTGGGATACGTGAACAATATAACACCACCCACGCTGATCTCTAGCAGGTTTTGAAGAGTAGTTTGATGACCATCCGTGAGTTCAAAAGATCCTCCGAAGCCATCAAGTTGTATTAGGTCGCCACTTTGAGGTGTTCGGTCGACGGAAGCTGAAGAAGAAGATCGTGTGAAGATTGATCTGAGCACAGAAGGCCTGCTCTTGGACGAGAGGTGACTGTCGGTAGTATGCATATTGGGTCTTCCTAATGTGTGCCAGAAGTGCGCTAGTGCTGCTAATAGGTAAAGTTCGTCGAGTGTACAGGAAATAATACAAGAAGTCTGATTAAGAAGGTGAAGTAATGGTGGTCCAAGATGAGACGTGTGTTGTGAGGTATGGCTTTGATCGTCGTTCAGCGTAGCCTAGAATCGCCTACTTGAGTTGCTCCTTCCAATTGTACATGCTCCTTCCACTGGAAGTTCAGACCAATTTTTGGGGACGTCGTACTAGGAAGGTGCTGTGCTTTATTGTCTTCCAGATCGGACTTCGCTTGTGATTGTAGTTCCTCCCATTCGAGTCCCACTCTTGCCATACGTGATGCCTGTTGCGCACATTCGCCTGAGTTCATATAATGCATCCTCCTTCTAGCCCAATCCCCGTCCCAGACGCCGTCGCTATGCCAAAGAACAATCATAATCATTTCGATTTGGGCTTCGTCGTCGTCGCCGTCGCCATCTCCATCGTCTTCTCGGCACCAAATCGATCCTTGTTGCTATTCATTGGCTCGGTAAGCCTTCCAGCCCACATATCTTTGATATCTTTGTGCGAATCAGTCAGCATCACTCCAGCATATCATCTTCAAAGTAGCCTACTCTGTACGCAATGTGGACACAGAATGTGCATTCTCTTCATTCTACCACATGAGCTGCAATGGTTGAGGTTGATAAGATCTTTCAATGCTTTGCCTGCCAATTGCCTAGAGCGTTTCCGCGAGTGTGACGTCTTGTTCTTTGGCACCGCAAGCAGTAATCCATCCCACAATGACGAGAGCAGGCCGGTCAGATTGGAGAAGATCGTGGCAGCACCTGGTACAATGACAGCGGGTAAAAGTCGTGGTTGAAATGCGGGTAGATTTAATCTTGAGTGTAGACCTTGGAGCTGGCGAGATGCCAGGTTCAATACCGACCGTGAGGCGAGTTGAGCAGACGCCATGGTAGATGATGTTCTATGCTACTTTGCGAATCTAGAAATGCAACTACCTCGCGGTGATGTTCCAAAATTCGCTTGACGAGTCATGGGCCAAGTTTCAGCCCGACCTGGAAAGTGCAGATTGCGGACCCTGATCGGCCTGCCTTGAAGCAGTTGCGCTCTTCTTCAATGTTTCCCAAGTCGCGTTAACCTCACTCATCCCTCACATCTCTTTCACCTGAAGTCACTCATTTGTCGCGCGACACTCCAACAACAATCAACTGCACAATCTAGAAACGCGAATCGCTGAGACTCAAAGCAAAGAAATTAGCAATGGCTGGCATGGCAAACTCGCCAATTCACACCAATGGGTACCAAGGTCAAGGTCCTCAGGTGATGAACGCACCCGGTTCTCAGATGATGAACAGTCCTCCTCGTGCCGCGAACGTCGTCAATCCAAAGAGCCACGTCGGATTCGACAGCATCACTTCCCAGATCGAACGCAAGCTCCTCAAGCGCGGTTTCCAGTTCAATGTCATCTGCGTCGGTATGTTTCGTCGGTAACTCTGATAGCTGGCTGGCACAGCTGACAGGATATAGGACAAACCGGTCTCGGTAAATCCACACTCATTAACACGATCTTCGCGTCTCAGCTCTTGCAATCAAAAGGACGTACCACACCAGATGAGACCATTCGGAGCACTACCGAGATCACGAACACATCCCATGTCATTGAGGAAAATGGTGTCCGTCTGCGTCTGAACATTGTCGACACACCAGGTTACGGCGATTTGGTGAACAACGACAGGTGTTGGGAGCCGATCATCAAGTACATCAAATACCAATATGGTGCCTACTTACACAAAGAGCTTACTGCACAACGCGAACGCTACATTCAGGATACCCGCATTCACTGCTGTTTGTACTTCATCCAACCGACTGGTCACGGACTCAAGCCTATCGACATTGTGGTCTTGAAGAAGCTTTGCGAATTTGTCAATGTTGTGCCAGTCATTGCAAAGGCAGACAGTTTGACATTAGAAGAGAGGGCCATCTTCAAGGAGCGTATCAGACAAGAGTTCGACTTCCACAAGATCCGCATGTACCCGTTCGACAATGAAGACTACGATGCTGAGGAAGTCGCGCTGAATTCGCAAATCAAGGTGGGATCTGTTCGTTGTCATTCAGAATGTTCGAGCACTAATCTTCAGTAGAGCCTTTTACCATTCGCTGTAGTCGGTTCTGAGAAGACCATCACCGTCAACGGTCGTCAAGTACGCGGTCGCGCCAATCGATGGGGTGTGGTCAACGTCGAGGATGAGAACCATTGCGAATTCGTCTATCTACGGAACTTCCTTACGAGAACACATCTCCAGGATCTGATCGAAACAACTGCACAGATTCACTACGAAACATATCGTGGCAAGGAGTTGTTGGCACTGAAGGAGCGCAGTACAGCTGGCATGGGCGGCAGCAGACCAATCAGTCCTTCAGCCGAAAGAGAGTTGAGCAGGCAGAGCAATGGAAGAATGACGGTGACTGGATATTGAGCTGCTCATGGTGTTGCTCCTTGCTGATGATGAATGTGTCCAATTTAGGGTTCGTGGATGCCGACCGACACGATTCCTGTACCCAAGTCCATTCAGGCGGCAGCGCCCATGGGCAGGTCTGGACCTCGCGCCGTCTCGATGCAAGCGAATCACGTTTTGTCTGCTTACTGAGGATGTGTGGTTGGATACGGCTGGATGAGGCTCGGTATGGGTGCATAAAGGTGTTGTACAGGCTTTGCTGCCGGTCAGCAAGGATGATGGTGGCGTACATGCTCATGGTTATGAGCTTTTCGTGTATTATGCTTCGCTCTCAAAGCGATTGGGGGAATGGGAGATACCAGGGATACAGAGGCATCAATGTACAATGATTGCATTTCTTTCATAAACTTTGTATTGAACATCCATGGTCCTGTACTGTCATCACATATTGGCATGACTGCTGGTTCCCGGTGTGGAGTAGTAGATATGGAGTCAGAGGACGGATTGGACGGATGTTCTGTGGCAATACAACTCAGCTGAGAAGCTCTGGAAGCCTGTATGAGTAAACGAATGCCGCTTGTGGAGCGATACAAGGGGAGAGTAAATTGTGGTGTGTATTTGCAGCGCCAATCCAATATCTCCATATCTATTCTTGTGTTTTGCAGGGGTGCCACTTGAGATGAAGCATCCTCTATCAGGTCGTATGTGCAAAGTCGTCCTCATCATCGTCGTAAATGGTCATAGTCCATCGTCCGTAACTCAATCCAGTTCGACCTGCCTCCGACGCAACGCCTACGCTCCCAAGCTCATTCCTCCAAGATCCATGCCCTCACCTCCTCATACGCCTTCTCCAAATCATCATTCACCACAATCTTATCATGCACGCCCTCCGTCTTCGAAAACTCCATCTCCTTCACCGCCTGCTTCAACCGCTTCTGCACCGCCTCCTCGCTATCCGTTTTTCTCCCCCTCAATCTCTGCTCCAAGATCTCCGGACTCGGTGGGCTCAGAAATAGGAACCGGGCTGTGGATTTGTAGGTCGGGTGTGCTCTGATTTGCTTGACGCCCTCCATTTCTATGTCGAGGACGCAGGTGCGGCCGGCGGAGGCAATGGTCTCGAGGGACTTGACGGAGGTGCCGTAGGAGTTACTGCCGAAGGTGGCGTGTTCGACGAAGCCGTTGGAGGAGACGAGGGAGGCGAAGTCGGAGGGGGACACGAAGTAGTAGTCTTTACCGTCGACTTCGCCGGGGCGTGGGGACCGTGTTGTGTCTGTGCAGAGGAGCAGTGGTTAGTGAGGGGCTCATAAGTCATCTCTACGCGGTGAGGCGAAGGTACTCCAAGGTAGATATCAAAGGCTGGCTGGACCTACGTGAAACAGAGAAGCCAAAGCGGTCTGGGTATTGCGCGAAAAGGCGCTTGAGAATGGTAGATTTGCCAGCACCAGACGGTCCGGAAACGACAATCGGCCGACGAGATTCTTGTGCTGGAAGATCGTTGTATCAGTGCTTAGCTCTCGTGTTGTCTTTGACGTGCTCTTCTCGATCGTTATCGAGGGGTAGCTTACTGGTGGGCGCCATAGTAGAGTAAGGGAGACGAGTCAATGGGGTAAGATGGAGCTTCGTTATTGTGAAACGAGGAACAAGAGAGAGATGTCGCAAAGGAGTGACGAGCATTCAGGTAGTGCAGAAGAAGAAGCTCAAACGCGACACCGCGATTGTTTCAATGGTGCCTGTCGATCACCTCGTTTCACCCCGGACGTTTTACATGTTTCGTCATCGTTGCAGAATAAAAGACATTCCAGACACGAACATTACATTGATATATCTGTGCCAATTCGACTTTCCGTGAACTGTGTGATTACCTCGAATTAGCAAGAAGAGTGTGATATCTCCACTGCACCTGCCATACTGCGAGTAAATATATCAGGCTTCTACAATATCTTAGCATCATGGTGATTAATTCATCGCCCAAGCTAAGAATCTACATCTGACCACT
>Ga0268246_10000754_pt1 | contig 12828 bp, 9 predicted proteins | sample AgamicOrSfe_FD_200242 | JGI IMG/M metagenome (GOLD analysis project Ga0268246, IMG submission 200242) | Agave microbial communities from Guanajuato, Mexico - Or.Sf.e (v2) (version 2) | ecosystem: Host-associated > Plants > Phyllosphere > Phylloplane/Leaf | place: Guanajuato, Mexico | collected...
CCTACCTCCACTCCCACACTTCGCCCCATCACCTCCACATCCCCCTCCTCAACATTCCCCGCGCCGACATCGCCATCCGCCCCGAACTCCTCACAATCCTCCCCCGCGCAGGCTTGGATCCGTCACATCTCCTCACTCTCGACGATCTTCCCCCCCTCGATGTCCTGCCGGCAGAGCACACGCAGTGGACGCTCGTAGACCATAATGCGCTTACTGGACCGCTGACGGCGTATGCGAGTCGAATTACGGGATGTGTGGATCATCATGCGGAAGAGCACGCTGTGCCCGACGATACGGGGGATGAGCCAAGGGTTGTTGAAACAGTGGGTAGTTGCACGAGTTTGGTCGTGAATTACTTGCAGCCGACGTGGGATGCGCTGGATGCGTCGGATACAGAGGCTAATGGGTCCGCTGCTTCGAGTGCCGCCATAGATACTATAGACGACGCACAACTAGCCCGACTCGCGCTCGCCAGCATCCTCATCGATACCAGCGCCCTCCGCGACGCTGGAAAGACCACGCCGGCCGACGAAAGTGCCGTCGCATATCTCGAGAGCAAAGTCAGCGCACACGACTCCTCCTACGATCGTGCCACATACCTCGATGAGATCAAGGGCGCCAAGAACGATCTAGATCGCCTGACTACGTCCGAAGTACTGCGGAAGGACTACAAGCAGTGGACGGCTGGTGGGGTGCAGCTGGGAGTCAGTAGCGTGGTCAAGGAACTGGGGTGGCTAGTTGGGAAGGCGGGGAAGGAGCGCGAAGGAGAAAGGGAGGATGAGGATCATGAAGCTTTTACAAATACGATCCGCAGCTTCACCACGGAACGAGACTTGGGCGTCTACGCTATCATGACGACGTCGCACTCGTCTTCGGGCGACTTTCAGCGCGAACTGCTGCTCTGGGCGCGAGATCTGAGGGCGCGGAAAATGCTGGGGAGGTTTCGGGAGATGGCGGAGAAGCAGTTGAAACTGGAAAGGTGGGAGCAGGTTCGTGGTTTGGCTACGGCAGATGCGACGGTGAACGGTGGTGGTGGTGGCGGGGATGCAGAAGAAGGAGGAGAAGGGGAGGGAAGGATAGAAGTGTGGTGGCAAAGAAAGGTGGACGCTAGTCGGAAGCAGGTTGCGCCGTTGTTGAGGGAGGCTATGGATGGGTGAATGAATAAATGAGACGGCGGTTACATGAACACAAGGCACGATTCGTCACGCCGCGGCATCTCGACAGCAGCGACGGCCATATCGCCATTGACCCCGGCAATCTGCTGGCGAATGAACGAGCACAGCTACGCGGAGTGGACTGAGGACATCAGCAAGACCATTGACACGTCCGAGTATGAGCGTCGGAAGTGGCAGAGTGCTAGCTGTGGAAGAAGCCGCGAGTGCCGACACGGAGGGAGCGTCCCGGAGGCGAAGTGCACAGGCTGGGCGGGGAGGTCTGTGGATCTCTGGCATATCGAAGATACCTAGCGGATCCTCGGACAAGAGCCTGAACCTACTTGAGCTGGCTGCAGAGTGGATGCGAATCACGAAGATCGGGAGTGGAAGGCAGAGCAGGGCGAAGAGAAGCAATTAGCGTTTAGAGATGGAGGGAGAGGTCAGGGAAGCAGCACGCTATGTATGCTCAGTCATTCTCAACTCCTTACGGTGTCAGGCTTTGCTATGCTCGTTCATGCCCGGTTCATGCTGGTCATATCAACGCCGGCTGACATCCTCGTCAGCATAATGCACTGTCCCTTTCGTCCGTCATGCTGTTTGCGCCTTTCCATGCATATGTATGTCCATCCCATGATCCGTCACTATATACACATCCTTCCGTCATCATGCTCCTCGATTCCCCTAGAGCTCTGGCGATGCCGGTCGTGGTGATGCATGTACTCCTGGCCAAATTGGCGAGTACCTCCGATTGTTCTCTGTCTCCATTTCCTTTGTCTTAGTTTCATGTCTTCTACCTTCTGCTGCTCTCGCTAACTTCTCAACATCGACTACATCCATCCTATTGTCAGCATTCTTCCTCACCTCTTGCCCAAAACCACCATTCGAGGCGCCAAGTAAGCCCGAATCATCGACTGTCTGTGGCTCACCCAGCTCGTCGCTGTCCTGTGTGTCTGATATTTCGAGAACGATATCGTCTTCGTGACCAGTGGTCGGAACGTAGGGCAATGGTTGCTGGAAGATGTTGTCGTTGGCGCGGCCCAAACGGCTGTTATTTTGTGTCGCGTGATCTGAGCCTAGAGACCGTACGAGATTGTTCAAATGGTCATTTACAGCGATCAATGGAGGCTGTTCAACGTCCTGAGATGCTGCGACGACCACATTGCAGCTGTTTGGTGATTTTCGGGCTTTCTTGCCAATGCGAGCCGGAGTTGTGGGTTCCTGGTCGGTACTGGTAGATGCATGTTGCGCCCTATCCTGCTCCATGAGATCGTCGCGGGAGCCGACGGCTTGCTTAGCAGGTGATCGAGAATCATGCCGAGAACTTGAGGCTTTCTGCTGAGCATCAATCTCCACAATCTCAAGCTCATCGAGGTCTTCATCTTGGTCCGGAACTGTACCAGCCTCAGGCTGACTGTTAGGAACAAAGTCAGAGTTGTCCGCGTCGTCTTTGATCTCTTCGGGCTGTAGTATCCTTAAAAGATTATCGGTGATATGAGACGAGGACGGTGCGCTTTGAGTTGATTGCATCTTGGTTGTGGATTGTGGGATTGGGGCAGATGACATGTCCTCGTCAGACTCGGACGACAAGTCCTGCGCCGGAGCCTTTGCAAGCGGTATAGGGTGCACCGACCTGAGAGGCGTCTTGAACGGCGTATGGATTGCCGCTTGCTTTTGAGCTGATCTCGACGGCGATACAGATCGCTGCCTCGTAGATGGAGCAGAGGCGATCGTATTTGTGGTTGGTGGCACTCGTCCTGGAGTCTTGAATGGAGGATTCGCCTTGCTTGCTTCGACTTCCTTGAGTTTCCGAGCATGATCGAGTGAAGCCTTGGCCTTTGCGACTTCCTTGAAGTAGTCTCCTCCCGTCTGATTGTTGTATTCTTCCAATATGTTCATCTTCCAGTGCTCACGATATTCGGACATATATTCCCACCCAGCAAAGTCTTTCTCGTTGTCAAATGACTTTCCGACGAGTTTCGCCACAAACTCATCGGGACTTCTCAATAGTTCGCCAATGGTTATGATTAGGTGCAGGCCGCAATCTGTCAAGTTTTGTTGAGACGGAATCTCTTTCGAAGTCATGCCTCGGCCTTTGATAAACGATTGATCGACCTCCTTACCCTTCTTGTTCCTGGCTTCTTCCATGACGTACTTCTTCAGGTTGCCAACGACTGGAGAGTGGGGATTGTGTAGAGAGTCCAATGTGACTATAGTGGGCACCGTAGGATCATTCTTGCGAGGGGCACGAGGAGGCGCCTCTTCATGCTCTGGGGCGATACTCAGCTCGTCAAGCTTTTCAGCCTGTTCATCCACCATAGAGTCCTGTCCGGCGTCACTCTCAGAATCGGCAAAGACATTCCGGATATTGCAGATGATGGCCCAATACCAGTGCATGCCCGCGTTAATCGGCACCACAACATGGTCATATGAGAAGAGATCAATTTTGGATGTCCATCTCTTGACAGCGTCATAGTCGATGTCCTTCCTGCCTTTTCCCGCAAGCGTATTGTAGAAGAAAGAGTTGAAGATGTACACCTTGCCTTTCGAGGCTGGAAACTTTTCTTGCAAATAACGCAGGCCGAACGAGATGAGATTGTCGTTCAAGTATGCTTCGTCATCAAGTCTTTCTAGATCCGCGAATTCCACAGTAGCTCTTCCAGGCCCTTTGCTCGGGTACAGCAATGCGCTCTTCCATGGACACGCAGCATGCACTGTATCCCTGAAAGGAGTGCGGTAGGATTCTTGCTGAGCCTGAGATTGTCGTGCGGCTGTTTGCTTTGTGCTCGCTCGGCCACTGCTTCGGGTAGCACGAGGGGGCGGCGTAGCGCTATCAGTGTCAGATGGCGCCTGGTGTGTTCGGCCCTCGGAACGGGTGTTATGTGGACGTGAGCTGGACCCATTGACCTTTGGCGTCATTTCACTGGCAGAACTGCGAAGATCCTTCCTCGTAACAGTGGGGATATTTTCGTCGTCACCATGCATTTGATCTCTGAGCTTTGGAGTATTCGGCTGCAGAGTGTCTGCCATAGGCAAATCCTGAGCCATTGAGCCACTTGTTCCTTGCTCTCTGTCTGGTCTTTGCAAGATCTTGCCAGCGTTTGGTGTGTTAGCCTTCTCCTCGGTTCTTGCCACCTTCCCTCTCCAAGCTACCTGGTCAAACCATTTCTTGTTGATGGTCTTCTTGATCGTGTCTCTGAGTACATGTTAGCGTACTATAGCGGATACTTCGATATGAACGTCCGTACTCCGCCTTGTCGAAATGCTTGATACTGCCAATGATCGCCATTTTTTTCTCGAATGCGGACAAGCCATCGTGATTCGTGAAAATCAGTCCAACCCAGTACGTGTCCATATGTGCAGTACTTCCGGCCTGAACTTTGCTCCCTTCCAGCATGCATGCTACACCATTTCCAGCAGTACCGGTTGTATATTTGAGCAAGCCGGAGAAGGGCACGGTGATGGGTTCCCGACTTGACTGCCCCAGCACTTCGAATCGAGCCAGGGTACTGTTCATGTAGATATAAGTGCCCCGATCACAAAGCTGATTGCCATACACATCATAGAAAGAGTGCAGCAATGCGATCTTTTTGCGGTCTCTCTGTTGGCGGTCCTCGCTTCTTTCCATCATGTTACCATCAAATTCATGGTCATTTTCTGGTTTTCCAACAGCCTGACCAGCTTCTGAATGTTCTAATTTGCTAATCACGTTCTTTTTATGCCGTAGAGGAAGTGCTGGCTCGACATCTTCCATCTCTGCATCACCGGCATGATTAACATTGAGCGTACGGCTTATCGAGCGGGAAGTACCTCCACGATCTCGAGGTTTGCTCTTTGTAGCCTTGGAGGACGTGGCACGGTGAGAGTCGTGAGAACTGCCGGAAATGGTTTGTGAAGGCACCGATGGGGACAGCCCATTCTGTGTCATGACGGGCTTGATGTTCATTCCTTCATCAGCGTTCAGTCCGGTATTGAACCCATCACCTCTGGTCTCATCTTCGTTAAGGTCTCGGGACTTCGATCTTTGCGTCTTGTGCTGCCGCCTGACTTGTTGCCTTTGCGTCTCGAGAGTATCACTCGCACTGCGAGGCCTGCTACCCGACTGCTGTACCTGCTTCAATCCTGTCATCGCGAAGTCCAGCAAGTCATTTTCTTGAACCGTAGGTGAAGTCTTGCGCCTTTTCGACGACCGGCCACCATCTACTTGAGTGGTCATAGTGTGGGAGTAGCTTGAGGTGGTGTCACTGAAATGACGAGTTTCTTCTGAAGTGATCAGATAGGTGGATTGCCGCTTGATAACAGGTTTGAACGATGATCCCGGACCCGCTTTGCCTGGCTTGCCGGTGCTGATCGAGTCGTGAGGCTTGAAACCAAGACTTCTACCAGCACTTTTGCCCTATTACAGTATGAGCTTAGTGAGTCCAGCCCAGTGTCATTATAGGCTCACAAATTGTGGCATCTTCGCAGCTCTGCTCGGAGTGGGTGATGGTCTAGCCACAGTCACAGTGTCGTTGCCAGATCTGTCCATATCTTAGTCCAAGTTCTTCCTGCATCCTCATGTGGTAGAGATGGCATACCGATATTTGGGCTCTCGTGGCAGTTTTCGAGTTTCATCGACCTCGTCCAGATACTCCCTGCCATGTTCAGACATTGAGCAAACTCTTGTAAGTCAAGTTTAAGCTCACCGAACGTCTTCTGACCAGTAGGTTCCAGGCTCTTCAGATCTTATGTCTTCTGAGGTGTCGAGATCGACAACGTCTTCCTGTGATGTGAAACTCAGCTCTTACTCCGACATGCTAGCTTAGATCTGCGCACCTCGTCGTCTTTCTCTTCGTTCGTCCCACCGCCGAGTACTCCGTTATAGATATATTGACCTGCAGCATGGATCGTTTTCAACATGTGTGGGGTAGGAGAATGTGTCTGAGACACACTATCGATTGCTGAAGAAGGCCAAGACCGTGGTCAAGTTGAAGGACGAGCGCGACGATGCTGCACAGTGACCAGCACGGACGTGAGCATGAAGACGTCGGTGTGGTGCGCTGGCAGGACGTGAAGCGTGATCACCGAACCTCGAACTATTTACGACTCGCAGTACTCGAATGGCACGAGCTCACGATGATCGTTTCAGCTTTTGTCGATCAAAACCACGTCACTGTCGCTTCCAGTTTGCCCGTCAATATGAGAAATGGCCATCCTTCTCCATCAGACAAGGAAGAGGGAGGATAGAATATAGGCATGGCTCAGGCCACCGCTGCCCGTGAGCTGTAACTACATACACGTAGATATACATATACACAGAATCCCCTCTAGCTCTCCACCTTCTCCTTCTGCGGCGCAACGCTCTCATTGTTCGTGCGCCGCTGCTTGTTCTCGCCAGTCCCCTTGTCCTGACGAGCCTGGTCGATGGCTGAACGTTGTGCAATGCTGTCGTCGTGGCTCTTCCAGACTATCACAGTGTCTGCTGGCAGAGCAAGAACACGTTTGATTGTTTCACTTTGCAAAATGTTAGCTTCAAGCTCCTTGCTCATGTCGCAATGCATTTTGACATACCGAATCTTGATGTTCCGCCCACCATCGTTCTTAGTCCAGACACTGAAGACATCCTCACCACTTCTCACACTCACAACCATCCCACAAACCTCCTCCCCGGCCTCCGCAAACTGATCACCCACCACCGCCAACAGCATATCATCCCAATACCTATCAATAACGCCCTTCTTCAGCCTAATGATCCACTTCCCACCCTGTTTATTCTCCTCATCTTCCCACACCGGACGTATACTGTCCTTGAACATGTGGTAATCCGAGACGATTGGCAGACTCGACGGCCGCTTCAGATGCGTGTACACGCGCCAGAATTCCTGCGCCGTGTTCATCTTGTAGAGTGGCTTGATGGACTTTTCGTAGTCGGAGTTCTTGGAGGCGGGTGGGCGGTACCAGATCACCCAGGAGGTCTTTAGTGGCCATGATTCGGCCTCGTCCTTGCTGCCATTGGAGGTCGGTTGGCTCGTGGCACCTTTTTGTGGCTGTGCTTTGGATGTGCCTTTGTCTAATCGGTCGGGCTCGGCGGTCGGAGTTTGGGCTGCTGAGGAGGTTGTGGTACGGAAGTCGAATGCAGTTCCAGGTGTCTTGGGTGTCTTTGCAGCGGAGCCGAAAGATGCAAATGCTCCTGATCCGAGTCCGAATGCAGATGCTCCTCCTGGCGAAGATACTCCTGATGTGTTTAGTGGAGGGATGGCGTTGAATTGATTCGAGCGGCCGGGGGTGGTAGGTTCGTTCGAGGAGAAGCGCTTCGAGGTGGAAAACCCTCTTGAATGACTATCGTTCTTATGGTGTTCTGGGTTGTGACCGGATAGCGACGGCTTGTGGGTACCGCTGCAGCATAGTCAGTATAAGAACCTATTTGAACTGGAGGCCAGGTCTGCTTACTTTGCTCTTCTCGTCCACAGAGGCGTCTCTCGGCTGTCCATTAATGCCCTGGTTCTGTTCAAAGCGCCGTCGCAAATGAGGATTCCAGGAAGAGTAAGCCGCAACCTTTAGAAGTGGCGGATGAGTAGGTGCTTATGTGAGGTTTGTCGAATGCTATTAATGCGCGATCGTATATTATACACAGAAATACGTAAACTGTACAGAAGCTCTTCTCAAGGTCGTAAGTAGTTAGTTTGCAACAGCTATGCACTTGTGACCGTATAAGCGTGATCTTTTGTATAAACCTGGAGGAGGATGTTGCAGGGCGCACGGAGTCTCATCCGAAGCACCAACTACAATTTTCATTTCCTCTGCGTTTTCTTCTTTCTTTTCTCTTCTTCTTCAACAGAAAGACCACCAACTCAAATCATCGGCTGCTGTCCAATTCTCAATCAGCTAGTCGATTCCGCCGCGTAGGTCAAGATCGACTTTTTCTCGATGTAAAACCATCGTCACGAGGGCCTCTCTTTGAGACGAGCTTCCATGACTGAGGATGACCTTAATTCGTTGATACATTATGATCCTGCTGCTGCACTGTGCAATGTGATCCGAGAGGAAAACGAGGGAGTGGTGGTGATGGTGCTCTTGACTAGGTAAGAGAAATTCAAGTGGTAGTCGTGCGATGCTGTATGGTACTATGAAGAGATTCAGACAGCTCTGGTAAGCTGAATATTCGTCTCAACCTCGCATTACACTCTTGCTGTATGGCATGGCGCATGGTTGAGCTTGATGCAAAAAGGCAAAGTCGGATTGTACATAACTCGGGGAGAATCAGCAGTAGCAGTAGCAGTATGTCCTCGCAAGTACAGTGCTGATGCTATGATAGTTTAATTGCTTGAAAGAGGTTGATGAAAATCCTACAACTATCATCAGATTGATATCCCCCTACTTAATCTTACAGCCACCATCAAAGTGTTTAATTTTCCTCATCCGGCGTACCAGCCCGTGCCGCACGCATCAAAGCTTCTGCGCCGAGAATATCGCGCCTGTCCTCGATCGTGTTGTACTCATCCGAATTACTCCCACTCTCGTCTGGGCTGATATCCTCATCTTCTCGTGCTCGTTCGGGACTTTGTGTAGCCACTGCATCGTCCACTACCGCGCTGAAACCACCTTGTTCTCGCTCATTCGCGTCCCGTATGCCTGCTGCCAACTCTCTCCACCGCTGGCCTGGTGTATGAGGCGTTCTCGGCGTGCCCAAGCGTCTGTCTACTTCCTCGGTATCCTCGTTGTCCATGCCATGTCCGCCGGTCTCGAGATCCTGCGCATGCTGCTCAGCATCGTCATCGTCGTCATCATCGTCATCGCCGGTTCGACTCGCGCCCGTGAGTGCCGATCCTTCGTCTTCATCGTCTTTACGACGACGCTCAAAGTCTTGGGCGTGAGCTCCACGTAGTAATCTGCCTATTCTTTCGCGCATGGATGGTGTTTCGGGCGTTTCGTTTGGTTGTTGACGACGTCGGAGAGACTGTATCGCCGGTGACGCATTCGCGGATGCGAGAGCGCGACGACCAGATTCCAGGTCGGCGGAAGACGATACTCCAGCACGGGTTGGATGTGATGACAGCTTCGAACCTATCGGGACTATACCACCTGAAGTAGCAATTGCATCCATAGCGACCTCGTGCTGGTGGCGTTCTTCGTCTGCCACCGCTTCTTCCTCCGGGTTAAGATGTTCCTCGGACTCTGACTTGGGCACCTTGTACGGGAGAGGCACGTCTCGACTGGCACGGAACCTCCCGACGTTGGTGCAGTGCTCATTCTCGACACGGAAGATGACCCATATGCCACGACGTGTGATTTCAGACAGACCAATCATGAACGACAGGATAGCACTGTGTTGAACTTCATGAAAGAAGATCGCGTAAAAGATCCAGTTGAAGCGTAGAATTGGATCGAGAAGCATGGCAGCATAGTATGCCCACGTCCACTTGTAAGCCAGGTTCTCGCGAAGATATGGATGAGTAGCATGGGGATCTAGTAGAGACCAATCCATGAGTAAATCCCAGATAGATGTGTAAACGCTATTCACAGTGGAGAAGGTGATGAACACCGCTCGCAAGTTGTCCGTCTTGTCAATTCGATACATGCTCAGAGACATGGTGGCAAGGATGGTAGCGCCATATTTTCCACAGTTGACCTGAAATTGTTAGTCGTGCAAGCTTAGACGAATTAAGTACCTTACCAAATGTGGAAAAACGTTTCTCGTGTCGTAGTAACGTCTAACACACTGCAATGCACGCCAGATTCCAGGTAGGCAGGTGAAGAAGCCTAACAACCTTGAGGTGCTCGAGTTGCATTGAGCTGGATTATTCCAGTAGTGAGCATAGAGGCAAAAGAACAGTTCTAAGTTGCCCATCGCATAGGTTTGGCTGCAGAACATGTCGCCCAGGAAAAAGTCTCGAAACTCTACAGGATATGCTCCCGCAAATAGTAATCGCCACTATGTGCAAGATTAGCGGCAGTCGGTATAGTTATTGTAATGTGCTTACACATGAATAGAGGAACCACTGTCTGCTTTTGTGGTAGAAGTAGGGTACGGGCGCGAAGAGCAAAAGGGTAGTCAGCCCGATGAGTATGACAGGATAGTACAAATACATCGTGTCGCCGCCGACACGAGAGAAGTTTAGCCACAATGAAATGCCCAGGAGAAATAAGCAGAGACAGGGCAGTTCGGACAGTTGACGCTGTACGGGAAGTCAGCACATTAGACGGTCCCACTGAGATGTCTTGCTTACCCAATCCAGATTGTGTCGAGTATCCTAAGACGATTGTCAGTATCGCATCAGATACAGGACCTTGAGGTAACTCACAAACTCGAAGATGAAAGAGTAATTGACTTTCGCCTTGTTGAAAATAAGACAGTCGACGCAAAAGAAGAGAACAAGATAAAGCAGAAGGAGATATCCAGCATATATCTGTCAAGGATTAGTATTCATTCTTGCACTTTACACCCAAGAATCCTTCGAACCTGGAGAAGGTAGCTTGTATTCGTCACAAGCACCGGATCGTCAGTGTATAACAATTCACCACCATAGACTATACCCTCGATACCAAAGACAAGCCCAGCAGCAGCGAGTAGCCCATTTCGGAAGACTGAGCCAGTGTACGATCCGACCTTAGAGTTCTTCTTCCGCAGCTTATTTACGGCAATCTTGTGGTTGCCCTTTTCAAAGTACCTCGCATACAAGTCCTCCACAGTTGTGATGTGACCATCAAGCACAGAGCTCTTCACAAAGTGTGCCTCGTCTACGCGCTCATGCATGTATCGCATTGTTGGTCGCGCATGAACTGCTTTGTCGTACTTCTTGTTGATTTTTCGGAAGGCTGTCCTGTTTAGTAACGCATAGGCTTTGAGCAGTTCTAATCCACGGTAGTACTCCTGCAATGCAGCTTTGAGCTTCCGCTTTGCAGTCAGGTATGGCACATCTGGATGCTCGGGTCGTCGTGTATAGTCCCGTTGGTGATCCAGTGCGGAGCTCGGTGGTGTAGCAAGAGTGTTTTGATGTCTCGGTTGTCGACTCCACCGGATTTCTCTCGCTGCTTGCATTGGATGATAGACAACATCCATGCCGTGTGGCAAATCAAGAATGTGCGCAGGATTAGCAACTATATCAGCGCTTGATCTGTTGAATTCCTCTACACCCTCGAGATTGCTGTGTCCACGTGAGTTTCGATACTCTTTGCGCCTCTGAGCCTCCACGATCTCCTCCAATCGCTGATCCCGCATAACATGCAGTTGGTCTCGTAATATGTTCAGACGCTCCGTAGCTTCTTGCTCTTTTGAGTCATAGAATGAGTTGACTTTCTCAAGCTCTTTGTCCAAGAAGTCGAAGAACTGTGCCTGCATGACGTCGATCATCTTCATAGCTTCCAGCGGAACATCATCCGACTGTGCTGAAGTGAGGGAGCTAGGTTTGGGCGAGAAGATACGCTTAAGCAATGGCCTTTCTCGATCCGCATTGACGTTCTGGACAGACTTCGATCGTGGTCCTAGACTCAAGTGTCGTGCTGAGAACGAAACATGTCGGAATGGACCATGTGGAGCGTGCTTCGTCTTCCCGACTTCAAAAGCATTGCCACGCGGAGTTTCAGCTGGCGCGGATCGTCTGCTTGGTCGCAGTCGTGGCATGGTTGTGTGTTTGTCGCCATCTGCAGTTTTCTTGACAGTGCCACTTCCCTGCGCATCGGGGTCCAGAGCAGGTCCAGGCAGCCGAAGTGAGTCCGCACCAGATCGCATGGGCGACGGAGGACTACCAACGATACTCCCATACCTGACGTAACGTGAATCACCACTTGCTCCATTGTCCCCAGCTCCAGTGACCATTATTGGCTGTGATCTTTCTGCTGGTCGTGGGAGATTCAGCCTGGGAACATTATTTTGGCTCCTGTATGACTGCACAGGCAGTAAACCACCAACTTCGTCCCCATCCTCCTCCTCGCTGCTGGAACCTCGCTTCTGCTGTGGTGAAGGTTGTGATTTCCAGAAGCTGCCATAGCCGAATGCAGAGCCAAGTATAGGGGTTTGCGAAGAACTGGTCGCGGAGCGAGGGTTGTCTGGCCGTATTCTCGAAGATCCTGGTGACTTTTGTACAGCCCTGACTGCACGAGTGACTGCTTTGATTTTCTTCTTTCCAGTCTGGTGGGTTTGAATATCAGCTTGGAGTTTCCCGAAGACAAGCCAAATTCAAGGTCAGTGGGCTGGTCAAAGGCGTGCGCACCTTGTAGTCAAAGTATTTCGCTCTCCACTCAGGCACCAAGTCGTCCTCGATCTCCCTATACAATAATGTGTCAGAGGTCGGGCAATAGGAAGACTACAGCATGCAAAGGAGGCTGCTTACTTGGCAAACTTCATGGCAGCGACTCTCCGACACTCTCACTTCTACAGGTTCTTCAGCATGTATAGATTCGCATTGCTGTCGCAGTAATAGGTGAAAACGATGTTCTTCTTCAACTTCGTCGTATCAGCCCTGTCGACGTCAATATTGATCTGCCAAGGCCAAGCAACGGCGCGAACCTGGAACACTGTTTGCGAACAATTACAGCGACAACTTGCACTGTGACTTAAATGTAGGATCAGAAACTTTGTTATGCCACAATGTGCAAACCTCTTGCAGTAGACATGAGATGTAGCACCTTCATCACAGCCTGCGATTACACTCTATCACACCAAAATACGCACTGTCCAATCATGCAACTCGGATCTCGC
>Ga0268246_10000755_pt1 | contig 12828 bp, 11 predicted proteins | sample AgamicOrSfe_FD_200242 | JGI IMG/M metagenome (GOLD analysis project Ga0268246, IMG submission 200242) | Agave microbial communities from Guanajuato, Mexico - Or.Sf.e (v2) (version 2) | ecosystem: Host-associated > Plants > Phyllosphere > Phylloplane/Leaf | place: Guanajuato, Mexico | collected...
CGGAGGAGGAGGAGGACTGTCTCTAGCTGGTGTGCTTCTGCCAAGCATACCTGGTATTGGCGGCATTGGTGGTGGAGGCGCTGTTGGCAGTGCAGGTGCGAGATTTGATGGTAGTGCGGGTGCGAAATTTGATGGTGGAGGAGGCGGTGGCGCGGGCGGTGCGGGCGAGCCGATGTTGGACGGTTTGCGGATGGCAGGAGGTGGTACCGGTGGTTTCTTGCCAATGGGTGGTGTTGGTTTCGGCTTTCGCAGTGTATCTGAGGACACTGATTGTGATAATGGTGAAGCTGGCATGTAGTCTTTTCGCAGGTTGGCAATCGCAGGAGGTGTTGATGGTGCGGGCATGGTCGGAAGTCTGGGAGCTGAATTGGTTGGTACTGGTGGTGGTCGAGAGACGGGCCCTGTAGGTAGTGATGGTACTCGGGGTGCTGATGGTCTTCCGACCTCTCCGTCTGAATGATACGATGATCCACCACTTGATGCACCTGTTTCTATTCCACCACCTCGCTTCTTTAATGTTGGCATACCACCAGCGAAGAGACCGCCAAGTTGTGGTGCCGCACTCGTGACACCAGCATCTGCAGAAGGTGCCGCACTGTTACTTCGTGGCCTTGATGCGATTGCTGCCAAGTTTCCAGGTATAGGTGGAGCGCCTCCCATTGGAGGTCCAGACGGTCCTTTGGACTCATTGCCTACTATCGGTGCTGATCTGTCGTTTGTAACAGCTTTCTTCAGTTTTCTTCCTGCCTCGATGTCGCCAAGTAGACCTGCCTTGACGCATGGTTAGTATATTGAAGACGACCTTCCGCATGGTGACTTACCCGTCCTTTAGCAATGGCAGCTGGTGGTCTTGCTGGCATCCCTCCTGGGGGAGGAGGCGGAGGAGGTGGACCTCCGCCTCCTGGCATTGGAGGTGGAGGAGGCGGTGGAGGTGGTGGCATTGTGGTTGATCACGAAGAGTATGGTTGTCGATGCTGTAATAGGCCGTCCAGGCACTTATTTTAAGCTCCTATGCAGCGCAAGGCAACAGGATTCAGCAGCAGCAAATGCGGCACTGATACAGTCTGAACGCGTCCTCGAAATACGTGAATGGATGGATGCGAAGAGTGTTGCGAAAGGTGCTTGCGTCTGCATCGTACGTCAACCACTCCGGAGATAAGCCGGAGCAACCTTCCAATGGGAAGAAGAGCGACTCAAACACTCTAAACGCAACACAACACATTCACAGCCAAATAATGGAAGCTCCTCTGTCACGGATCTGTCGACCACTTAGCCGGCGGCATCTGTTTCTCGCGGCAAAGCCAAGACGTCAAGTCGCCGCATTCAGCACCACCATCAGGCGAGCACAAGAAGTCGAATCAGGAAAGGGCAATCCAGTCCTCCATCGCCGAACTCCTAGCAGATTCGCCCAGTCTTTAGATGCTCTGGACACAGGGAAGAGTCATCAAGCTTCAAGCAGCCAAGGTGGCACCGCGCCAACAGACCAAGATCTGGTACAAGTACGACAAGCAGTGAACGTGGTCCTCAAGCATAAGGCAATACCTTCGGAGAAAGAATCTCTCTCAGCTTTGGAAGCATTGGAAGCAGTGGCTAGGAAAGTGTCAGGCGTACAACAATCGAAACCTAGTCGTAAGACTGAAGACAGTTCACCAGCATCTGCAATTTTGTCCTTGGATTCACGACCAGCTCCAGCCCCATCATCTAAGATTTCTGCCACAACAATCGACATGATTTCAGATTCCGCTTTCAACATTATTTCACACCCCACAGTCGACATCACACCTGCGATGCTGCGACAATACGTCCTGATTCAGTCACTACTTCTCAGGCCGGACTCCTTTCCCGAGGTCTTTGACCTGTACCGCACCAAGCCAATCCCCTCACTCTCCTCAACCAAAGCTGTCACATTCTCAGATCCGAAACCAGATGCCATCGCTACTGCTGTACCTGCTGCCACCGCCAGCCTCGCTTTGACATCTGCGTTACAAAAACATTCCCTCGACTTGGCACTATCCGTCATCGAGACAACTTTTCGCGCAAGCTCATTCTCTCGGAGTAAGATATTCCGCCAAGCTCTTCCCCCGATAGGTGGTGCTGCCCTGGCGCCGTTCGCACTGTATACACTGGCATCATCACTTGCGCCCTATCAGAACATGCTGCCTCCGGAAAACTTCACTGCCATGGCTTTTGCTGGAATGCTTACGTATACGACTGCGATTGGCACGATAGGCTATGTCGCACTTACGACATCCAACGATCAGATGCATAGAGTGACCTGGGCGACTGGTATGCCACTGTGGGAGCGCTGGGTTCGAGAAGATGAGCGAGCAGCTGTGGATCGAGTGGCTATCAGTTTTGGATTCCGAGAGAAGTGGCGGTGGGGAGAGGAAGAGGGCGCCGAGTGGGAAGGACTGAGGGAATGGATTGGACAGCGAGGAATGGTGCTCGATCAAGTGGGGTTGATGGAAGGCATGGAGTGATGGAACGGCAAAAGATCGAGATCCTTTTGAAAGCCTGTCGACCGGATACCTTGATCCCACGCAGCCGATACGCCTATCTAACTAAACAAATGCTGCAACGACTTCCACGTCCTGAACGGCCACGCCGCAACCCACACGAAAACCCACACAAACCAGGCCTCCACGATCGTGAACGGTATCGTCCTCACTCGCCAACCCTCCTCGATTGGCAGCCTCTCATCCTCAAACAGCGCCTTCAAATAACTCCTCGGAATCTCATACCTCCAGCCCTTCCCAAACACATTATGCAAACCCGTCGTTTCCGCACAAACAACCGCATGTTCCAGCATCCCGAACCGCAATCCTTTATTCGCCTCGACCTGCTGATGATACCTTCTCTTCCGAAACGCCGTCGTGTCCGTCAACGCAAAGCCCTCGTTCTCCGGCCTGAACCCCACGAACTGCTTCACGAGCGCCGGATCCGCGTTCACAGGATCCCCCAACAATCGATCCCCCCGAGTGAGACTGACGTCGTGCTCGACATACCCAGGCCCGACGTTCAACAACGAGTAATCGATGACCATCACGCCCTTGTCATCCTTATGCGCCGCCTGTGCGTTTCCTGCCTTGAGGACACCAGCTGGAGGTGAAGTCACGAAGTTGCCGAGGGTGGCGAGGTAGGCGAGCTCAGGTGATACGCCGATCTGGCGGAGAGCGTGATGGAGTTGTGCAGCGGAAACGTCGCGGCCGGAGCGGGGAACGAGCCCGTGGTTGGACAAAGCATTCAGGATTGGACATGTTGAGCGCAGGTCTGTGGGAATGGGAGGACTGAATGTGCCGATTGGGATGGAGTCTTGTGGTTGTGATGATTGTGATGATTGTGCTTGCGTAAGCGGTGCGTTGGACGAGGTGGGAAAGCGCTGCATCGCTGGGTGGTAGGAGTGTGGTGAGCAGAGTGAGCATAGAGCAGGACGAGTGTAGAGCAGGACGAGTGTAGAGCAGGGCGAATGAACACCAACTGGGACAGCAGCAAGCAGAAGCGGCAGTGTCTGTATACATACATACATACTTATACTACGTGAGAATCATCGCTACTAGGGCTAAGCTGAGTTAGCTAAGCCTTTTTGCTTACCTACAGCCCTTCAGCTCTCCCTTCCCGTCGCAGTAAGTGCTTGTCTGTTCGAAGGTAGAGGTCCCTGCATGTGAAAGCTTGGTGTCAGCTGACTCATCTGTGGAGGACCAATCGATTCGATACTCAGGTACATCGTTACATTGCTACATTGCTACGCTAAGGTACCAAGCCGTGTTGAAGATACCTCAAGGCCCTTCCTCAACGACATGGGAGAAGACATGGTAGGAAATAGACAACTAACGTTCCTTCGCCTCCACCGCTTCAAGGTGTGACTAGGTATGCTTCTGCATATTCCGTAGTACCTACCTACAGTACAATTGGTTCGCTGCTTCGCGTGTGAAGCTGTTAACAATGGCAGTAATGGCAGTGACAACAGCTGTGCTGACTCATCTCAAGCCAATCCCACGCACCCACTGGCCTACTCCAATAACTCCAATAAGGTAAGGTGACCATCTCATGTACAGATGGCAATAGGGAGCACAATACAGAGGTATACTCACAGTGACAGGGACAGCCAGTATCCAGAGGAGCGAGAAACTCTGACTGCCTACTAGGTAACATCATACATGTAGCGTGTCTGACGTCGGTTTCCTGTTCTAGCAAGCACGAATCTAATCCAAACAGTCTATACGGAGTCCCAAATACGTTCAAACACATCATTCATCCCACAAACATGCCGTCCATCTCATGTCGCGGTGCAGAGACGGGGCAAGCGCCCATGTCTCAAACAGCACCATATCGCCACTCCACCCCTCTACCTTCTCTTCCCCTTCCCCTCCCGTTCACACGCCTCATGGCTCACCCGCACCATTGACACCACCTCCACTACCACCAACAACGACCTTCCTCTTCCTCCTCGTCCTCCCACCCTTCGACGCACCACTGAGCATACTCAGATCCACCGTTGCAGGGGCCTCCAAGATCCACGCTGCAATGGCTGAAGCGCGCTCGGTGCCGATGAGGTATTCTTCGTCTTTTGCGACGGGTGGTGCTGTTGACTTTTGTTTCTGCTTGGGCTTTGTGGGAGGTTGGGGTTGGAATTTGGATTGAGATTGGGATTGCGATTCGGGTTGGGATTGAGGTGTCGTGGATGCTGGCATCGAAGCTAAGGTTAAAGCTTCAGAGATTGATGAAACGGTGGGCATGGGGTTGGCGGATGTAGAAGCGGGAAGTGGAAGTGGTGCGTCGGCGGCGGCAACCGGGGAAGCTGTGCCATTGCCGTTGAGTGCAGCTGTCTCCGTCTGTGTGGGCCTCGGTGAGTCTGGCTGAGTTTGCGCTACGACTGCGCCATGCGTTGGAGCATTAGACACATTCGGCAGCTGTTCCAGAGACGTAGTGGAGGTTGCTGTCGTGTCGTCTGCAGCGCCATTGACGGGTGCTTGCAAATCCGCAGCATTGTCGCTCTTCATCTCTCGCCACGCTCGGCGTTCTCTGGCTTCCACGGCTTGCTGGAACGTGTCGTCATCGACTACCCGCTCGTCGCCCAGTGCCTCCAATACAGCTTCCTTGTGGATTCGGTCACGGAGAGTTTTGTCGTGCGTGTTGTCTGTGCCGCTAGTATTGCCATTGATATCATCCTTGCCAGGGCCCGAGGTTGACTTGGTGGAAGTAGAAGTGCCGTTGGTCTTCAAAACCTTGGACGAAGCTGTCGTCGAGGCCACAGAGGGAGCAGTAGTAGTCGCTCCATTAGTTTCGACCTTGCTCTTGAGCTTGCTCTTCTTGGCACCTTTCGCGGCAGACGTAGCCGAAGCTGTGTTAGCTCCTCCAGCATCCTGCGTTCCCATCTTCATCAAGCCTTCCCACGTCTTGCTCAAGCCAACCCAATTGCTCGTCTTCCGCAGAATCTCAGCCCAGTCCGCACGTGCAGGCGAACGTGCGGATAGGAAGAAAGGATATCCATCCGCGAGCCGAGCGAGACGAGCTACATTGTTCGCAATGCGGAAGAGTGTAGTAGGCGGTGTTTGCAGGAGGGCATGCGCGAGGAGGAGAGAATGCAATGTCTCGGGCAGAAGAGGGTGGTATGTCAGTGTTTCCTGGTGCTGGTGTTGGTCATCTAACAGGATTGTCGTGGCGGGATTGCTGGAACGGATGGTGAGCGCTGTTGAAGTTGCGGCTATCGGAGGGAAAGGAGGCAGGCTTGTTGGAGGGGCCGGGGTCAGGAGAGTAGGAATATCGTAGACTATCGGAATGACTGTGGTGGTCCAGTGTGCTGATTGTGGAGAAGCGTCTCTTTGTCGTTCACGGCGCACCAAAGCAGTGGAACGAGATTCGTGCTGGTCATCTAGTCCATTTGCCGTAGCATCAGCACGACTATCTGCCTTTGTAGCTTCAGCCATGTCATTAGCAGGCGCATGGGCATAGTCCAGATGACTTAGGAAAGTCGTATAATCTCTCAAAGCTCTCTTTGCATGTTTTCTGATATTTTCCCGAGCTTCGAGGGCACGTTTATACGCTTCCGCGTCGACGCTGGTTTTGCAATCTGGAGCACCAGCCTCGGAGCTTTCCACAGACTCCTCTTGTGCACGTCCTTCAGCATACTGCGATGCTTTGAACTGCTCGAGTGCAATCCTGACATATTGACAAGCCAGCGTCAAGTATTGGTTCCCACGCTGGAACAGTAACTGCATCTCCATCCCCCGAGGCTGATCCTCGTCCGCAACCCTGTTTTCGTGTATCCAATCTCTTGTCCACATCCTCCGTTTTTCCGCCTCTTCTCTTGCCGTGGCTATCGATACTATTTGGTCTCGCCCTGCTTTTTGCTTCCCCGCTTCTAGTCTACAAATTGCCAAAGACTCGGTGAGATCGTTGATAGCACCAAGGTGATCGTCTTTGAAGATCCTTGTCAATGCCCGAGTCCGCAGCACAGCAGCCTGAGCATGGCCAGGTTCGTTTGCCACGATTTCGTTGAGTGGTGTCAACGGCGTATACTCGGCCATCATGCGACTGGGAATTTTTTCGTGGAAGAACTTGACATACTTCGCGTCGATGTTGGCCGGGTTGCGCTGTAGCACAAGCATGGCGACCGTATCCAGTGCTGAAGCGGATTGCATCGTCGCAACACTAGCCGCTACCTCATCCAATCGGTATGCCATTGCAAGTTTCGACACAGCCATCTCCCGCATGCGATATTTTCTTTCCGGGCTCAACTTTGCGCTTGCGCCGCCTCTATTACTCATTCCCAATCCTCCTCCTGGAGAGCCATTGTCATTGGAGAGTGCGGAAGAAGCTGTGCCATTCTGCGCACGAACAGCAAGGTCTGCGGCATCGTCGACGAGTTTGCGAATCTTGAGGAGATCGAAGAGGACGCCAGAGTCAGTCTGGCGTGGTTGGGGAGAGAGGAAGTTGCTGTGAGCAAGTGTTTCCAGTATTTCGTGCGGGAGCTGGAGCCATGGGCCGTGAAAAGCAGAGATATACCGCCAGTGTCTACCAGAGTCAGTCAATATCCTTACAGAGGGGCATTGCGCAACACAAAGCGAAGGGAATGGCGAACTTGTTGCGGCTTATAGTCAGGGTTGACTCTGGATATGGTGTGGCCGTCTGGGAAGAGGATGTAGACGTCGCGCCCACTAAGCCTCCGGTATCTGCGGCATCTGCGCCCTTCTTCTTTGGCATAGCAATACTGCTAGAGGAATAGTGATGCACTGTACATTGTGACAAAACTTGCGACAAAAGATCTCGAGTCTCCAATGTCGTCTGGTGATCTTTGTTTTGCGGGGAAGAGCGTCGAGTCAATACATCATCTACGTTTGCTATGACCACCAAGCAACCACTCGACTCAGGAACATGGCGCAACAGTCTCCAGCAGTCACTGCGACACCTATAACAAACGCGCGCTTTGCTGCAGCGCTGACCGACCTGTCCATCGCTTCGCTCCATGCGAAAGCAGCTGAACTCCGCAACTCTCTATACCACCTCCGACATTCGAATGCACAACTCCAACCATTTGCTGATTCTGGCGACCGTGATTGCAAAGAAGCAATTGCAGAGAATGAAGCGGTGATGGCGAGGTTCAGGGAGAGGGTGGATATGTTGAAAGTGGAGGTTGTGATGGTAAGAGGGATGCCATGGGTGGAGTGGGATGAGGAAAACCAGCAGGACAGTGATAAAAAGGAAGAGATAAATGGCGGGAACTCAGGAGGACATCTCCTGAATGGGACACTTGCTCACGAGGAGGCGAATCCCGGAAGCACTCAAGACAGCCGAGCACAGCATGCGAGCGGATCGCTGTCTGACGAGGAGCTGAGACGACGGCTAGCACAGCAGATGGACGAGGATGAAGATGATGAAGGACTTCATCTGTGAAAGACTCCAATGTTGAAACAGAAGCAGTATGAGGTGCCGCTGCTGGACGCTAGCATGCTGTTCAGCTCATCGAGGAACTTGAAAAGTGCCTACTGGTCGATTTGCATGCTTCAAGATCGTGTATAACCGCACATTTCTGTGCGTATACGTGTACGACTCACACTTGCGCTTTCTCCCGGAGGACCTCTAAACATGTATGCTTTTCTCTCATTGGAAATGCTGGCTCTGGCCTTCCCGTGACATGTCTACAGCCTCTTCAGCAGCTTCCTCTCCGTCAACACTCGCATCGCCAGCACTAATCCCGCCGCGCCCATAGCCATCGATCCCGCATAAAACACCGCCGGTCGAAACGCTCTGAGCCCCGCCGCCTCACCGCCGAACGCACTGAGCAGGTATCCCGCAATCGGTGCGCCCGCCAGATAGCCTCCACTCCAACCCGTGACGATCATGCCAAACGCCAGCGCCACGCGCTCGCTGCCAAACACGTTCCCAACTACGGTCGGCATTGTGGAGAAGAAGCCGCCATTACCGAAGCCGTTGACGATGGCGAAGGCGAGGAGCAGGCCGAGCCCGCCGCTGAAGGGCCACATGAGTAGCATGCTCAGGCCGCTGAGGAGCAGGCTTAGGAAGAGGGTATTGATGGGGCCGAGTCTGTCGCAGAGTAAGCCCATGGTGATCCGACCAAGCGCGGAGGAGAAGTTGAAGCCGGCCACCAGTGCCGCGCCGGTGGCGGAGGACAGGTTGAGCGACTCGGCGTAGAGTGGAAGGAAGAAGGGAGGCACGAAGAGGGGGAACATGGCTATCATTCCGGCCAGGAAAAGCAGCGAGAATCGTGGATTCTTAAAGAGACGCCAGTCGATAAAGGTGGTGCAGAGACGGCGGCTGCGCTCGCGTAGGAGCCAAGCGGCAGGAAGGCCGGTGGCTAGTGTTAGGAGACCGGTAACTCGGAATGCCCAGGCGGTTCCGAGACGGCGGATGAGCTGTTCAGCTGCGATGGAGATGGCGGCGCCGCCGAGACCTCCTCCGGCAAACACGATGCCGTTTGCGAGTCCTCGTTTGCGTTGGCAGTATTGTGCTGGGATGACGGAGACGGCCATAAAGCAGAAGCTTGACGTATTTGTACATCAGAACTAGTCTTTCTTTCAGGCTACACAATGCATGCTCAACTCACCTCGCCCCAACACCCATCGTAAACCCCGCCGTCACAAACAACCCCACCAAGTTGTTTACTGTGAATCCACTCAAGATCTCTCCCAAGCCAAGCAGCAGTATGCCAGACATTCCCATCGCCCGTGCGCCGATCACATTGAGTAATCGTGCATTGAGCACAGCAAACACGGCGACGCAGGCGACAGTGCTGCTGCCTACGAAGCTGAGCGTCGAAGCGGTGGCCACGCCTTTTGGCACGAGGCTGGCCTGAAACACGCCCCAACTGTAGGTGACGCCCACGAACCAAAATGTGATTAATGAGCAGGCGGTGACGACAATCCATCCGGCGCTGCTATCCATGCTAGGATCATCGTGTGGAGTGGTGGTTGGATTGTCGAGAGGTATGTTGGGTGATGACATGGTGATAACGGGACTGGGTAGTCGGCTCTGAACAGTCAAGTATACGCAATGGAGACAGGAGTTGAGGAGCTACCTGTTCTCTGCATCGCTGGGTGTCGGTTTCACGAACGTGAGATGAGTCATCATGAATTCGTTAGCTCGACACAAAAGAACACACACACAAATACACGGATATCAGCAGGATACTGAGGCCCTGGACCGTAGGCTCTTCTTCTGCATTGTGGTGTCAAATGACATACTTCTATGTAATACCATATGGATGAGGCGGGAAGAAAGCATCTCAAGCAAAAGAACGAGGTTGAGTCGACGGGTGGTAATGATCACGGCATACCGAATGAAGTATATCGTGAGTCCTCTGCGCAATAGCTTCCAACGTCAACCTCAGTCTTCGGTGACACCTCGCATCTCTGCCATCAAGAACGCAGGTGCTTTACTCGTGTCTTGCGTCTCTACGAATGATCCGCTTCTTCCCTCTTCACTGTCGCGAAGCAATAGCTCGTCTCCGAGCTTGTGCTTCAGTCTTACACTTGACAGCAGCGGTAGAGGCTCAAAGGTGCCATCACTCTTCGTGATTGGCACAAAGTCATCCTCACCCTCCCAGCTGCCACTATCATGTGCTTGTAGGGCTATGCGCTGGAGCTGTAGGAAGTGATCTCCTTTCCATTGGTCGCGTGCGGCTGAGTGCCTCTGTTTCTTGGTGGCACGCTTGACTTGAATCTTGGGAACGACGTAGGGCACCAATATACTGCAGAGTATGATGAGTCCACCGAGCCCGAAAGTCAGTGCGAGACCCAGCACGCTCAGAGTGGTGTACTGTGCATTGTGCACTTTCTGGCTCTTACAGAACAACTGTGCAGCGGTCGCGTTCGCTGGAAAGGCCTCCCAATACCCCTCTGGAAAGACACCTATCGGCTTGCGATAGTTGCTTATGATGAACCGCTGAAGCTGGGATAGCCCGATCGAGAACCAATTCGCTACCTCGATCTGCCATTGGTTGTCACTGAGACCCGGTGACCAGAAGAATTCCTGCTGACTGAGGTAACTCGATGCAAGAAGGGCCTTGTCGCCAAGCTGGTCTACGATGTTCCAGACAGATGCACTGGCAAGACTCTCTTGTATCATCAGTGCAGTGGTTTTCTGAACGTCATTGAGCCCGATAGCTGTCAAGGCCGGAACGTCGACACCGTTGTAGTAGGATTGAAAGCCGTTCCAGGTATACCAACTGTCGAGATCCGTGCAATTTTGAGCACTGTATTGTGCATTCGGATTACTGTATCATCAGCGTGGCATTCGAAGCAGGAGGCGAAGCTCAAGCTTACCAAATCTGGGCCTGCTCCGTGCAGCCAAGGACTGATCCAGGTACAGGGCTAAGGTAATACAGTGATGGTTCACTGCCGCCGGCGGAACGCGGCAATGGTTGTGTTGCATTAAACCAGGTATCATTGACCGGACTTGCATAGAACGCTCTATTGGCAAGAAAGATCAAGGATATCGGTCGAGCTGCGTCTGAGCTGATCTCTGTTACAGGTACATATTCTGGAGTGTTGCCACTACTCTGCATGGTCGTGGCTATCCTGGCTCACATGTTAGCTTTGGACCACCTTGAGTACCTGTATGGTCTTACATCATATGATACGCAGTTCCAGCTGTCAGGTATTCGTTCGTACCATACACGAAAGTGGCGTTGGCGAAAGGTAGAGGTTGTGTGAAGGCGAATCTGGTCGGCTGGTACGCATTCCCTCCATATGCGTACGTGGAGATGTTGCCCAGATACTCAAATCCCTCGACAGGGGTGAAAGTGTTGTCCGAAAAGCCTTCGGAGTTCAGGGGCGAGCACGTCGTCACTCTGCGGAATAGCACCCTATTACTCAATGGCTGATTCAGACCTAAGTCTTCGTGCGAGTCCAGATAGCCGGTGTCTAGTTGCAAAATCTCAGCGTCATCAACAGCGCATGCTTCTTCAAAAGGGCAAGGGTTTCCCAGCTCCACTGTATAGCTCAAAGACGGCTGCACGAAATTGTTGCATCGAGCTGCACCTGTGCTGGGTCCTTGCGAAACGATCGAGACATTATTGCTAACAAAATTCGTGTAGCATTCTCGAGCGTATGCGTTACTTGCAGTCAGTGTCATACCACTGAGCATATTGTTTGTCAGTGTCTGAGCAATGTTGTCGAGTCCTCCATCTGCACTGCTCCGAGGAAAGCCACAACCTTGACCTTGCAGGAGAGCCGCTGTATCGCTCGAGGCGATCTTGGAAGAGAGTGTTCCAGCCGCAGTGAACAACAAGCTCACTGAAGTTGCGAGAGCGACTAAGCTAGACGCTCTTTTGATGGTCGATTTACTCGATGGTCGTGACTGCCAGGCATGTATGATGCGCAAAACGTTGAGAACGAAAGCAGTATGGGTCGACGAATTTCTGAGTGCAGCTTGCAGCTGGAAATGCATGGCATTTTCAGGATGATCAGATGCTTGACGTTGGTGTACTACGTATGCCACGAGCTTCCACGCTGATGAGCCAACTAATCCACAAAAGATCGCGATGAAGGCGATGATGTAGCCAGCATCTTGCGAAGATATGGTGATTCTGGCACCGAGGATAGATCCGGATGACCAGTCGGTCCATTGACCGGTGTTCACTGCCTCAGACATGTCTAAGGATAGACACGAATGCGCCAGCAAAGCAATCAGGGGAATATAGCTTTGCGTTCTTTGACTAAATCCTTATATCGTGTCTAACAGCTCTAGCAGATCTACTACTTTTCTCTACTGAAGCACCCAACCCACAGCCTTGTCCGGCTTCAGAGCCTTTGGGCAGTGCATTCGAAGCGTGGTGATTGTGACGGCAAGCTGAAAGCGGGCTGAAGTGAGGGGAAGTACTAAATCTGTTGTACCTGTCGTCGCTGATTGGCTCGGAAAAGTCTTGCCGCATTCATCCCCGTGTGTTACTGCCACCACCATCCTCCGAAGAATCTATACATATATTATATATGCTTGGCGTGGTCAAACTTAGACATAGCAAGGCTGAGGTTGAGGGGTACGACATCGACAGCTCTTTGCATTGGGCGAACCTCTTGCTCACTGCCCCGGCTGCTATTCCATCTTGCAGAGGATGGCTGTTGTACATAGCCTAAGTTGTGCTACTCAGCACATATCAGTCCGTCTCGACTCTCTCACATATCACGATGCTGGTCGGTATATAAGATGTCTCTTTGACACACCTTTCAATACAATTTGATCAATTATCTTCTCCGATCTGGAGTTGCTTCTATACAGAATGAAATGCCTCTACCTTACCTTTCTCGCAGCCCAGCTATATGCCAACGCTGTAGCGGCCGGCCTTGTGCCCCGTTCAGCAGTTCCTACAAA
>Ga0268246_10000756_pt1 | contig 12826 bp, 19 predicted proteins | sample AgamicOrSfe_FD_200242 | JGI IMG/M metagenome (GOLD analysis project Ga0268246, IMG submission 200242) | Agave microbial communities from Guanajuato, Mexico - Or.Sf.e (v2) (version 2) | ecosystem: Host-associated > Plants > Phyllosphere > Phylloplane/Leaf | place: Guanajuato, Mexico | collected...
GTGCAGCACCGGGACCGAGGGAAACGGCGCGGTTGACAGCGGGACTTTGTGTGGTGTTGGCTGCTGGGGCGGCGGCTGGAGCAGCAGCATTTCCGCCGGTAATCTCGGCTCTGGTCAGGGGTTTTGAGGTGGCGTGGTTGAAGCCGCTTGTTTTTCGGATGGAGGGGCTTTCGGCATTGGGGTTGAAGCGTAAATTTGCGGCAAGATTATCAGCTGGTGGTCCGGATGCGATCATCATGGCTGCTCGGCCGGTATAGAAGCCCACCGGTGGTTCGTGGCCTGCTGGTGCTGCTAGTGGACCATTAGCTTGTGGTGGTAATGATTGTTGCTGTGGATATTGGAGGGATTGTGGTGTCGGTTGCTGGATTGGTTGTGGATGTGCTGGTGTTTGTTGTTCGGGCGGTGTGCTATGTTGCGGCTTTTGTCGGGGTGGATGTTGTGGTTTTGTCGAGTTTTGCTCCGAGTGTGATTGGGCTTGTTGATTTTGCGGTCGTTTCGAGTTCTGGTGATTACCTTGCGGACCAGCAGCATTCATTATCGGCGGTGGTGGCATCGATTTCCCTAGTGACGCTGTCCTTTGCAATTGCTGTGGTCTGCTTCCCTCTCGTGACACTGGTATTGTTGGCGTTTCTGGAGGCCCCATTGTTATGTCCTCTGTTCTGCCACCCCCAAGCTCGACCCCGTCAAACAGGTTACCACCGCCGAAGTCGTCCTCGAATTCGATCGAGAAGTTTGACGTCGCTTCTTGTCCCGTAGGTAATGCTGGAGTCTTCTCTTCCTGTCTCATTGCTGGGGCCGGCCCCGGTGCTGGTGCCCTCATCTCAGCTGCTGGTATAGCGAAGTCATGATGTCGATGTAAGTTTAGGGCGTCCCACTTTGACGGTGGAGCTTTGATCTTTGTTACTTTCTGTAGGTAGTCTTTGTCGTATAAACAGTTCCCAAGCACGTTGCCAAAATTCCTTAATGCTCGTTTCAGGGCATCTGTAGCTGCCTCTTTCTTGGCTTTTTCAAACGCTGCTGCCTTGCCTTTGCAGTTCTCAATATGACCATATCCTATGTCCTGATCTTGTTAGTCTGCATGTTTTTGTGGGCAACAAGCCATGCGTACTTCATGAAATGTGCCATCCCTCAAGCTGACGCGCATTATGATTGACATCCCCAGAGATACTTTGCCAGTATTGGGGATTTCATCGACCTAAAGCGCAGTGAGTGAACGGTTCCTGCCTAGCAATCTACCAATCCCTTACAAAATCAATCTGCACCTCTTTTATCTGACTGGACCACCCATTGAACCCAAAGACCTCGTTCGCAAGGTTGATGACCTTTTCTGCAGCAAGATAGTGTACCTTTCCGCCCCCGTTTCCTGGTCTTGTAGAGATGTATTCAGGTCCGAGCTGCTTATCGAGGCGACTCTGTAAGATGGCGATTTCCTTGGCTGTATATTCGGATATGCGAGGCACGACTTCTTCAAATGGGTTAGCAGCGATGGGTTGAGGTCTGTTGTGATCACCGGGTCTAGGCGCAATGCTGTCAATATGCTGTTCTAGATGAGGACCATGTCACATACCCAGGCATCGCGAATCTCTGATGGTATGAACAGACCAGACATGAAGCAGAGGTGGCGAGATACCAGGCGATGGTGTTGGTAGTACAGTCGATTTCCAAGGCGTCCGTCGTCACGTCGCGGGTGCACGTCAATCACGTGACGCATACATGACTCGAGCTGCAGCGTTTCGGTATAACCACAACTTTCTGCTGCGAATATTTCTCTTCTCTTTTCTCTCCTCTTCAAAGTTGATGCATTTTCATGTAAATAATCCTCCTCCCTCCCCCCACCTCTAACCCATCCTAAAAGACCTAGCTGACAGTTTTTCAGATACCCTTGTGCCTTTGAGATTAATCTAAGGTTCATATTCTCCAAAATGCCAGAAAGAGTCTTCGGACTCGCTCGTTATAATACTGATACGCCCTGTGCACGGCTTCGGCCACGCGTGGGCTATTCAGTTTCGCTTCGAGCGGAAAAATCCAAGCTCATCTTGTGCTTTTGCGTTGTTTATGTATTCTTGTCCCACATTTATATATGAGCTTTGACTTTGACTACCTGGCGTTTTACAACTATATTATCACATCTTTGCGCACATCACTTGTGCTTGTTAATCCTAAAAAAGATCGCTGAAACCTTTCTCAGTGTCCTTCTTGATGAGTTCGACCATGCCCTGAAGAGTGTGTCAATGAAGAAAAAGCTTGATCTTCCAGGTCATACACACCTCGGGCATAATAGGTACGCCTTTTGAATCCTTGATGTATCGGAACGGCATCTCCGTGCTCTCGTGCTCGTTCGTCTTGATCTCGGGATGATCAACGTATTGTATGTTCTCGAGCGGTACTGGGCATGAATCAGCTTTGCTATCAAGCTATACCGTCCTGCATTGGCCTACTCTTGTCTTGCACGACATATCTCGTCGTCCTCACTGCGGTATCTGTGGTCATTTGAACTGGACCAAGTCGTCGACCCTGATAGCCTTTCTTCCGCAACTCTGACGTTCGATCTATGAGGCGTCAATATCTTGTGCAAGCTGGCTTACTCCCACTGATACGAACCTCTTGGAGGATCATCTCCGAGAATGCCACCAAACAGGAAGACATCAAACTTCTCACCATCTTCTGGCGTCAATTCTGTGGATGCTGAAGGGTCTAGCAAGCAGACTCTATTCTTTTTGTGCGCAAACATCTCCTCCACACCCTTCTGCTCGATCTGGAGCCCTCGATTGTTCCTGAAGCCCTCTGGTACTTGCAAGTTTGGAGAAACGGAGGATAGATAGAACAATGCACCAGCGTCTTCACTCTCAGCTGCAATAGTTTTGTATTCTAGTGCTGACCATTGTTCGAGTTCAGGATCTAAATGCTCGACTATGTACACCTTCTGTGCAGAATTTGTAGCCATTCTCGCTGTCCCCGATTGTCGAGAGACTAGTTGTAATTTTCGCAAGAAGTTCTACGAATGTGTGGTGTAGGGAGGTAAGCACAAGCTAGGCAGACTCTGACTTGACCTCGGTCTGGCTTTTACTGCGCTAGGTCTCGAATATTTGATTTCCTGGATCCGATCAGGATGAGACTCCGAGAACTGGCAAAGCAACCAAAGAAGCGAGGTATGTATAAGTATGTGATTCTGTGGTAAGAGAGTGCGTTCACAGAAGAAAAGGTTACAGCAGGGTAAGAGCATGAGAGCTGAAAAAGCCAAGCTGTTTGAGATCGTCGTTACAAGCTCCATCCAGGTCCTCGTGCCCCACAGTGGTCATCAGACCTGGGCTCCATTGAACAAGATCAGATAATACTTCAAGCTCAATCTGCCCTTTCTCAAGAACTTGTATTGCGCCTTTCCAACATCTAGGTGACTGCGAATTTCGGCACGGTCATTGTAAGCATCATCACAACTCGGCTGAAGAAGAGGAGCGCTACTGACAGCTGTCAGACGTACTATCCTGTGCTACCTTGGACAGCCACTAGCTCATCGAACACCTCACACTCCTCGCTGTACTCCCGTCGTCAGACTTCAGCAGCACGTCGACGCCCCTGCACTGAACAACAAACATACTCCCACGATCAAGCAGCCCTCGACAACACATCTGGAAGGAGGAGCTCGTGGAGACCAGTACCGTCAAGATGAATCCTCTTCAGCAGAACAAAGTCGACATCAGTGTACGTGCCTGCTCACCAGAAGACCCGGAAAGAAAGCTCATTCAAATACCTTCAGTCAATGACACCAGATGAGCAACGAATGTTCCGCATGTACGGCAAGCTGCCAAACAAGAAGGACCTGCTACAGAACAAGCTAAAGGTGAGCACGACATATCTCCGCAAGCTGCCGCCAGTCTACACCAGCCCAAATCGAGCGGCTCTCTGCCATACCGTACCTCCCACACGCATCACCTCTCCCCCTGCCTCACAAGCGCTAACCTCCTCATCTTCCTTCAGGAGCGCAAATACTTCGACTCCGGCGACTACGCCCTCTCTAAAGCCGGCAAAGCTCAAGACGTCGGTGCCTCCCAAATCGGCCGCGAACACCCTGTCCCCGAGAACATTCCACACTCGAGCACGCCAACAGAGAACAGTAGACACGGATCCATTAGCGCGGGCGTGAGTGGAAGTCAGCAAAGCATGTTCAGCCCGCCGTTGGGAGCTGTCATGGCGGGGAGTCCGGTCAAGGAGAGCAGCTTTTTGAATAGGGAGACGAGTATTGATGAGGTTGAGGCAGAAGGGACGGTGCAGGAGGAGCAGAAGTCGTGAGTGATGGTATCGGGCAGGCACAAGAGGGGAACGGGATACAGTGAGAGCACGGAGGTGTGAAAGAGGAGTGAATATGAGTTGACTGAGAAGGATTGTGGGCGCGTACAAAGGGCGGAATCATGATGTGGCAGTCGAAGAAGCGAAGAATCACCGAAACGTTGACGTTGACGAGTGCAGAGTCAGTTATGTGCTGGAATTCAGGTAATGCTCGGCCTGGTGCCAGCATGCACTATGATTCTTGTCGCTTCTGCACGGCGACGCTGTTTAGTAAGGTAGACACCACTTTGCGAATACTGACTAGCTTCGGCTTGCGGATATCACTTCTCAGGACCTGTTGGGATCGATGACAGCTCCTACTGCAGTTGACTTTATGTTGTAACGTGCTTCATGAACGACACAGCACGTATCCACGCCACGCCATGGAACCTATTTTACTACCATGACTCGATTTGCTTGGGAAATTTGTTTAAATCCCTTCAGTGCTATCTGTCCCTCTCATTTCTGGAATAACATTTCCAGAACTTCGCCGGTGCATCACGATCAGTCAATGCATGTCCGACATCATTCCTCAAGGTGTTTCCAGCATATTTCCTCGGCTTCAGCTTCAAGTCAAAGGACGTCCCATTCGTAATCGAGCTGCTGATCAATATTGCGTATCGCAGCAGCCTGTTTCAGTCAGACTCGAGCTGCTGGTAGATACTGAATGGCAATCTGCTTTACCCGGAGAGAAGCAAGCTCTCTAAGATCTGGAACATCATACTTGTCTGCCAGTAGGCCAACGTCACTATGATACTTGACAAGTAGAAGAGCGCGGATGTCCTCATTCGCAGTTGGATTCCCAGCAGATACGCTTCTGACAGAGTAGTTGCCAGTGCACTTCAACATTAGGAGGGCATCCAAGGCGCAACTATCATCGTCATCCATCTCGATGATGCCGGTGTTGGTCTCCTTGAAAGATCCTTGAAAAGCAGCTTGGAAGAACGAACAACCCTTTGAGAGAATGGCCGAATGCAAGTGCCACTCATATTTTCCACACCGAATAGTGATATCCGAGCCACTTCCATCTTCGAACAAGCTAGGATGGGAGCTTAGCCGAATTTTCTTTGATGCCGGAAGTGGCTGATACTCGCGATTGCATTTGTGCTCTTGGATTGAAAAGGTTGTCGAGGATCTTCTGGTCGGTCAATTCCTTCGTAGTTGAACTGTCGAGTGGTTGGTCCAAGGGTTGCTTCCGTGGTGTGGCCTGTCACGCACGACTGTATCAGTCTGTGTTCAATGCTGTGAAGCATCGCTAGTATAGAAGAGCTACCTCAGACTCACTCTTTTGGCCAACTGATTGCTCATAGTTGTGCAATAGGCGCTTCCGCTGGCTCCGAGTCTTGGAAGACTGGGACAGGAGTTACGGTAGTGTGATCTGTACTGCCCGTGGCAGTAGAGATGCAGGAGGAAGAAGACTGTGAAAGGTAACATGAAAGTAAAGTGAAAGGGGAGTGGGTCGCAAAGACGTCAAGCATACAGATCTGAAACAGCTCTAAAACCGGTGCCCCCTCACAGCTACGTGCTCGTCCAGGGTAGCTGGACTGCCTCACCATGATGTCCGTAGGAAATCGCAGTATGAGTATTTGCCATCATGCGGAAGCTGTGCTGCGTTATCACGCACTCCGTTATTGTGCTGTGCACACTATACCTGCCAGCAACACAGCCGCCTCCAGTCTCACATCACTGTCTTCCACCCGCACTGCAGCCCCATAGAGCGTCACGATAAGACCTATATAAAGCGTGAAACGCAGCGTTTGTCAATGATGCTCCCTCCGAAGTCCGCCACCGTCACTTCGGTGATGTCTCACCAATTCTGCCACGGAGCGGAACATCTCACGCATTGCTCGCGAGGATGTCTAGATGGGACTATGTATTTAGCGACATCAGTGTAGCCTGTACATCAAAAGTTCCAAATACGGTCTTGAGTTCCTGCAACTCCCAAAAGTTCCAAATACGGTCTTGAGTTCCTGCAACTCAGCATAATAACCACTCTTCACAGCCACTCGAAGGTGAGATGTCTGAGAACATGCCGTTGGTGTCCAAGGCTCGAACGGAGGCTGCGCTCCTGCTTCATGCTGTTTCGCGGACTCTTCCTTATATTCCTGCAGAAGTTTCAAACCGTCGTGCGTAGGTAGCAGGGCAGTCTCGTCATCGTCGAGCATCGACTCGAGCACGACGAAGAGGGCGCAGCAGATGATCCAGACATCACGAGCTCGAGATGGAGATGCATCTGACCTCTGATCTTTGCGACTTGCTCTGTTATATGTTTGATTGCACTGTTGTAGTGTAGAAGAGCTTCTCTTCCAGGTGGACGACAGTCGATCGGACGTGATCGATTTGCTGTTGGGTATGATGCCGATTCTTGTCCGCAGGCTCGTCCTATATGAGCACAAGCCACAAGCCACAGGTAACATAGCATGGTTCACTGCTGGCTCAATGTGCAATACTTGCAGCACAATCCGTTCCCAGCGGTCTGACTTGAAGAAGGACAGCAACCCTGGATAGCCATTGTGCTATAATAGTTGACATAGAATACCTCGTCCGCCGTCAAAGCCAGTGTCTGGTGACCGACGAATACTGGGGTGACCGTGACTGTCGAAGGCCGTACTAGGCCTACAGAAGCACTGGCCTGGTGGCGTCCCATGTAGCCAACGAGGTGAGTCCTCAAGCGATTGCAGTGGGAAGGCCCAACACAGCTGTGCTGAATCCCGTTGTGAAGATTGACTCGTTCCGCCTTGTGTGTCTTCGAGCGGGCAATTGGGCAATTGGGCGATTGGGCAACTGGAGAAGATAGACAGTTCTGCGTTACGCGCTGTCGGTCTTAAATCACAGCACGTCTGATCTGGCGCTGCCTGGGCCTGCTACCTCTCCCCATCTGTGCGGTACTTCACTGGAAGGGGCATATTGTCGAAGAAGAAGAAGAAGATATAACAGGCTCCGTCCTCCAAGCGAAGGGAGCATCAGTGCTCACATGTGTGATTTCTAGCCAGTGACTGTGCCTCAAGGTCTCGATATATGAGCCAGGGAGGCGACAGCGCCGCCACGAGGTGTCCGGTGTGAGGGAATGTAAGCACAGCCCTTGCCGGCAAGTATACCTCAGGTAGTCATTGATTTATGGTCTGTAAAAAAGGTAAGCAGATTGTGACGACATACATTCAGGGCTTCGAGATAGACCCACACAAGAGCTGTGTTGCGGGCAACTGTAATGAGGACATGGCGAATGCAGCATGAGACAGAAAACACCGTGGATGTCCGATCGTGGGTCCCACCGATTGGAAGAATGCCATGATGTTTGCATGCTAAGAATATGATGATGGAAAGCAGTTCTACCCGCCCAAACTCATCCATCCACCTCCTCAACGACCTCAATCACATCAGCATGTTGTACCACGCCACCATCCTCGGGTGACCCGACCGTCGTCTCCGGCAACTCCAATGGCACCACTCTGGGCACTTGCGTGACCGTCCCCCGGCGTTGTGCGTTCATCTCCACTAGCTCTTCATCCGTGAAGTCCGTCCAAACATTTGATCCTATACCATTTGGTATATCACCTGCCGTCCCAGCCAGTCCCTCGTTCGCATTCATGACCAGATCCTGCGGTGTGAAGAGAGCATACGGTGGTGCCGGGCCTACCGGGACAGGCAAATTGAGAGGCGTAAATGGGAAATATGGCTGTCCAGCCTGCGGATCCACGGTGGTGGCAGTGCGAGGTGCGAGGTAATTGTTCATTGGGGATGGCCATGGCTGCTGCCCAAGCTGTCTGATCTGCAGTTCAAGGCTGTTGATGTGCCGGTATTGCACATTCAAAAGCTCATGTCCAGGACGGCTCTCGTATCGAAGGCAGTCTCTGGCGCAAGCAAGCCCTTGCTGCATACGTGGGGGCAGGCATCCAGCGGTTTCGATCTCGGCCTCTTCCCACAACAGGATCGCCAGGCGGAGGAACTTCTCTTTGTACAACAACCCGAAGGCGCCGAAGGAGTGAGGCGCTACAGCGATGTGCAAGCATAGCATCGCGCGGACAGGTTTGGGCACGATTGGCTCGTTGTACAGCATGATTGCGTGAAAGAAGCCATCGTCGCGATCTCTCGCCCAAGGTCCAATTTGTAGCTGAGCGACATTAGCTAGAACATGCTGGAGCCATTCAACGCCCTACTGCTGCAAACTGCCGGATCAATTCATCTCTGGAAAGACGGCCCAGCTGACTGCCTGGACAGAAGCTAGGACTGTCGGGCGGTATGTATGCATAGTTGATCTGGCGCCCCTGAGGGCCAATCCTTGTCGGGTAGTTGTCGTCGATACGGAATCTGCCATCCACAATGTATTCGTACCTGCAGAAAGAGCCGGGATCTCGGATTGGCACATATAATTCGAAGAATGAGCCATTTCGATTCATCGTGATGTTCACCCAGTGATTCCCATTCCAGTTACCGCGCAAAATCACATATAGTCCAGGGTGATGCCAAACGAAGTGGAGCATGCGAATCTTGACATTGTTGTTCTCCATAATTGTTGCAGATGATAATGAGTCTATAGATGAACGTTCCGTGAAGAAATGCCAAAACAATTTATGGATGATGGAGATAGTAGTATCTTGTTGATTGCGAAGTCTCGAACATCGTCAACTGAATAGTCGTCAGGTGCTTGGACCCTTGCAGCACAGTTCCAAAAGTGAGGCAAGTGCGATACTGCTGTAGATGGCAGTCACGATGAGGCCTCCCATTTGGGAATCGAAGAGTGCCATCACACATTGATTGTGCCAGGGCCGGTGTTTTAAATCTTGCTCATCCTTCTACATCAAGCAGGAACGATTTCCGTCGGCCTTGTCACAACATCTCGATTGATGTAGTCAAATGTGCCATCCACAACTAACTCCTGCTCCGGCCACTTGCCATCGTGCCTGAATTTTGTGAGTGCCTCTTCTGTGACAGCAAAAAGCCTTTCTTTCACGTAGCTCAAAGCTGGTTTTGTGAAACCCGCATGGATTCTGTAAGTGAAGACTGTCGGTTGGACGAGACCAAAGTCGATAGTGAGCGTGGAGAGATGCTTTGACGGCATCATTGCACTGAGATGTTCGAGACTCTCCGACCACGCTTCACCAAGCCGGAAGACTACGTTATTGAAGGACTGACCACGGTGGCCACCTTCTATCGGACTCCATAGCCAACCGATGTTGAACTTGAACTCGACGTGCGTGATGTGATGAAGAAGGTCCGAAGGCCTGTTGCTCAGAAATGACATCCAAGTCTAGGTAGATTTAGCATTTCGCCGTTGAAATGTGCTCAGGAGGGGTTCACCACTCACTCCAATCGTTGTAGGCAATCTATCAAAAACAAGCCCTACCTCCTCTCTGGTCTGTTGGCAGACTTCAAGCAACGTGGGCTTTCGCCAGAAGCGACCACGGCTCTCTCCGGCCGGATTTGAGGTATAGAGTGCCATCAAACCTGCAGTAGGCAATTTGATTACAATGTTTGGCCGAGGTGTCTCAATGTTTGGATTGCGAAAGCCAAGGCACTTCAAGGCATTGATAGTCTCTGTCGGTAAGGCCATCTCGTATATGATCAGTCTGATCTCATAAGGCAGAGTGAGGAAGGTTGTTGACGGCGCCATGGTCATTCTCGCTTCAAAATGAGATGAGCGGATCAGGACTTCAATCCCGGATTGCTCGGCCCTTCGTCGCAGAGGCCACTTGTTGGCGTCTGTTACGTCGCTGTGGTCTGAGTACGGCGTCGAGGGGAGAGTGCCGTGCTACTCAATTGTCATGATAGGACAACAAGTTAGACAGTCAAAAAAGGACGCGGAAAGAGAACACAGTATATGAGCCATCACCGCCTGGAGAATATGAGAGCCAGTCAACACGACAACATCCGCTGTTTGTCGTCAAATGACAGCATTCCAGCTGGAGGTATTGATACGCGCATGATAAGGTGAACAACACATCCGGCATGAAGCGGAACGTCATGTCGATACAAGAACAATGTCACCGCCATCGCCAGATGCCTAGTTGAGTTGTTCCCCCTTTATCCTCTTTCACCTTCTCATCAAAGACTCTTCCTACTCGGTACTAGCGATCACACTACACTTTCTAGTCTCAGCCACTACGTGCAAATGCTTCCCATCTTGAAAAGTGACCGTCGTCCCCAAAAGTGTCAGACTACTGTAACCTGTCTCCCGTCCTACATCGAGGCCTCACAACCGCCTCAAAAGCGCAAGCCCTTCGATGCACTTTGGGCCCTCAACTGGTGCCACACCGTCGACGTGCTCCTACCTGCTGAGCTCAGAGACGTGATCGCGCGTACAGAAGCACGACAGATTGAGCTTGGCAGACTGAAACAGAGTAATGACAAGTATGCAAAAGTCATCATGAAGCTGGGAGATGTGCTTGAAGGGGACTTCTTTGCTGAGTATATCAAGAAAGGTGAATTTGTGCTGTTGTTTCGAGCAATCTGAGTGGCAGCTGAGACGTGACAGGGGATGTTTCGATGCTTTCTGAGGGAAGACCGTGCGTGGATACGGTGTATCAGCTGAGGAATGGTAAGGCGTGCTGCGTGTCCACACCTATGCTCTAATATGCACTAACTCAGCAAGACTAACAACATATAGGTGTCCTCCACATCGAAGTCGACACACCGACATACGAACGCCTCGGGCTCGTCGGTGTCCCCATCCGCGATGGCGGTCGACGCCACAAGAAGAACCGCTACGGTTTGTAGCCTCACGCCTCTAGTTCTCCCATCACACTGTTTGACTAACAACGAAACCTCCAGCAATCGAACTCAACCTCCGGCTCCCGTCCATGCTGCACGGCAAGAAAGGTTTCGATCGCCTCGTCTGGGCATGCAAGAACGTCTTGAACCACTCGGTCACGTGGCTGTTCTATGATTGTCGTGCGGCAGATGGAGCTAAGGAGGAAGCGGCACCGATCGGTATGTGATTCTGGCTTCTTCGCCCATCTGGCGTGTTCGATGATGCAGTTGATCTAACAGGAAGTAACAGATAAATACCACCCCCTCTGGCACACCATCAAACCCACAATAACGCAATACGACAACGTCCTCATCCCGCCACTAACTCATGACTCAATTCCCAATACCCCCCAAACCACGCGCCAGCACACCACCGACACAACAACCCGCCTCGCCGACCTCTCCGAATACCTCTCCCTCCTCGCCCTTGCATCTCCCCGCGTCTTGGCCTCTGATAAACCGGACCCTTTCATAAGCCGCTACTCCATACCAGATCCGAGCTCCACGCCTTCCACTACCTCCTCACCTCCCAAGTCGCAAAGTACTGCTCCTGGGCGTAGTACGAACTCTGCTTCGATTTCGACCACGACGGGCTCCATCGTGCGTCTCCGCTACCACGGCTTCATCCCTGCAGCATACGTCGTCCGTCTCTTCGTGCTGCTGAGTAAAGGACTTGACTCGTACGAAATGAACAACAAAGAAGGTCAAGCACAGAACGGGGATGCTGCGTGGGGAGCTGTGCTAGCGCAAGGGTTCAGTGGTGGTGCTATGAGTGTGCTTAGGCTTGCTGGACCACCTCCAGCTGGTGATGTTGGGATCGACGGTATTGAGGAGAAGGAGGTTGGAGAGGAGATTGCTGCTGAGAAGGGTGATGACGATGACGATGATGGAAACGAGGATGTGTCAATGGCGGACGTTATCGCTACGGACACTGCTACAAGTGCCGATGCGGACGGCGAAGGCAAGACAGCTGCAGAACTTGCATCGAACACTGCACAAGCGCAATCTGAGAAAGGGCTCACGAGACCCAAAACCGCGAAAGAAGGAGCGCGCATCATCTGCTGGGAATATCCCGCGCCTCTACTATAGAATCTAACAATCTCCAAGCTGAACATGATAGAAATTTGGCTTCTTGAGATGGAAAGAGCAAATAAGTCATCCTGAACACATCCCAGCTCACCGTCCCAGCACGCTCACACTCCTAACATCCCATAATCAGTAAGTCGCGCTCCTGCGTGGAGGTTTACCTCAATCCATACTGTATCAATGATAACTCCCAAACGAATTCCCAAACGCCCCGTCCCACCCGGCCATCCCCTGTTGTCCGTCCTGATGTTGCTGATGCTGATGCTGTTGCGGCATTTGATGACCGAGACTGGATCCGAAATCACCATTACCACCACCACCCTACTCGAGCTGAAACAAAGCAGGATCGATGTGCACATCAGCCACGCCGCCACCATTGTTGCTGTTATCAGGCACGCCAGCGTGTTGTCTTGGCACAACTGCGAGTTCGGGATACATTGAGTGCTGTTGTTGCTGTTGTTGGTGGTGCTGGTGGTGCGTTGCCGGCATGTAGCCATCCATTTGCAATCCTTGAGTCTGCAGTTGTGGATGCTGGTGCTGATGCATTTGCTGCTCAAAATCATAGTACCCCTGCTGCTGCTGCTGCAGATGCGGCAACCCACCTCCAAAATCATACGAGCTCTGCCCCATGCCCATCTGCTGCGGCTGATAGCCTCCATAGCTCAACGGC
>Ga0268246_10000757_pt1 | contig 12813 bp, 10 predicted proteins | sample AgamicOrSfe_FD_200242 | JGI IMG/M metagenome (GOLD analysis project Ga0268246, IMG submission 200242) | Agave microbial communities from Guanajuato, Mexico - Or.Sf.e (v2) (version 2) | ecosystem: Host-associated > Plants > Phyllosphere > Phylloplane/Leaf | place: Guanajuato, Mexico | collected...
GGGGTCGGTCGAGGACGGGTAAAGGGCGGCGGACATGAAGTAGTCGGACGTTGTGTGTGGCGGTGTTTGTGAGACTTGCGCCGTGCGGTCCCGCGGTGAAGAGCTGTCGTGCGGTGGCGCGAGTGTGGAGTCAATGGTGGGCATTCCTTCCTGGTGATTGGCTTTCTCCTCATCTGGCAAGGAGGCAAAGTGTGCTCGTCGTTGTTCGCGTCTTTCTGCTAGTCCTCCTGAGATGGAGACTTTTCTCGGCTGCATCGTGTTGCTGTCAAGCTCTGCCGCAGCAATCTTACCTTCTGAATCCAGTTGTGAAGGTCTTCGTGCACTTGGGCTTAGTGGGTGAGGGAACTTGAAAGGCATAGACATTGTTGACTTTCGGTGTGGTTGATGCGGTCTTGGTGTACGATCCCAAAATGACTCCGGAACAAAGAAGAATAGGCAAGCTCCACCGAATGCTACGATGATAGCGACAATCCAAAATACCCATCTCCACCCCAGCGATTGGATGATTGCTGCGCTGACCAATGGAATCAGGTTCTTTCCACCGAGCAGCAACAAGGTATATATGCCGAGTCTGTAAGCTCGCTCGTGGAGGTAGAAGATTTCCGCAATCGTGGCAGACGGCAGGCACTCCACAGGCGAGACGGCGATGCCCTGAATCACTCTAGCAACACATAGCGATGCGTAGTTTGGTGACAGAGCGCACCATACTGCCGTGAGCATGAAGATGACAGAGGCAACCAGATATACAGGTCTCTTGCCAAATGCAATGGCCGTAGGCGAAGCGATAACAGAACCAACACCTAGACCCATCATGTAGAGCCCAGTCGTGAGTGCCACCTTCGCGGTGCTGACGCCATAGCTAGCCGAAACATTTGAGAAACCTGCCGCAAGAATTGGCGTCATGCCTCCACCCAACATGCAGAAGAAGCCCAGACTCAGCAGAGCAGCGTCTCTCTTCAACGGACTCCAATTCAGTGGATCATTCGGTGATTCCTCCGGCTGGGGGTCGAGTATGATCTTGCCATCTTTCGTGCGCTTTTTCTCCTCAGTCCGATGTATATGTCGCCCAAACATTGCTTCACTCTGCTGAAAGATGGAGGGTAGGGAGGTACGAGATGATCGGTGGTCGCCTTGAGGATCAGGATCCATGCCCAGCGGCGCATTGTGTTTGATTTCTTCGGATAGGAGGAGGACAGAACCGGGAACCTCGTCGGTATCAGCACTCAGCATGCCCAGATTCCATGTTCGTTTCCTCGAAGTTCCTTGTTGTTCCGGGTCGGCACTGTTAGAGTGTGCCATGCTGGAAGCCGCGCTTGGTACAGATCGGACGGGACGAGAATTGTGCAGATATGGATGATCGCAACTAAACAGTATGAGATGCCTTTAGATGATTCAGATGGAGATGATGATGCAGTAGCCGTGCCACAGGGTGAGGTGCATCATGTTGTGAAGACAGTAGGGCGAACGCGCAGGGGCGTGGAAGGCATCTGTGCAGAAGACATCGCTGCTGGCCAGAAGTTGAGCTCCTTTGGCCTCAGACTATGAATGTAGACGTCTGATACGGAGGTAGTGAAGACCAGCTTATGACATGATTGGCGTTAGCTGAATGCCGTTCCTGGAAACGCCATCTGGACCCGATCCTCTTGGCGAGTCAATTGCGAGAAAGGGGTCATGTTCAGATTGGAGGTTGAAACACAGCCGACTTCCATCACCAGTCAAGGTCGGCTATGTGGCTATGGAGGTGTGACAAACACAGGACTGGCAACACTGAGCTTTCAGAGCTGGCAAAGCTGCCGAGGTCATGACAGCCTGCTGAAGGAGAGCTGCTCAACAGTGACCTGCACTCGCTCGTCGTCCTTGTGAAGTAGCAACCTTGAAGAGGCTCAAAGTCTCCTCCTTGGCCGGCAGGTTTGTGCTCGACGTGGACGTGGATGGCACATCAAGACACTTGCAGAAGCGACAAGCCCTCGAGCCGTCAACGCATCTCAGGTTTCAGGTGTTTGGCTGCTTCCCAAACTAGCACTTTAAGGTATCACCGGAGTCAACGCCGTCACTCCTGCCAAACGCTGCACCTCTCTCAGTCGTTCCTACACTTTCATCAATAGATCTCCTTCCATCGCACCATGCCCTCAAATTGCACACTCGCCTCACATCCTCACTGGCAGCAGTGACGCTCGTCGCTGAAACTAGCGTGGTTCCTGCTTGTCAAGCCAGTCGATATCCAGCATGGCCGTGATCAATAACATGCGTGTCATTCGTGTGAGTGCTTGCGCAAGATCTTGACCTATTCTTGTTCTGTTCTGATGACATTCGTAGGACATAGCAAATATAGAGCGAGGCACGAATCTTGGTAAGTGCTCAGGTCTTTGTCCTCGTTATGGGCCAGACAAGCTGTAGGGTTTCAGAGAGATCTGGCTAATCGTTTGGCTCTCGCAGCTTTCGCAGTTGGATACAAAGAGTCGAACATGAGCGAAGTCAGAGCTTTGATCATAGGGGCGCCTGGTACACCATATGAGCTTGGCTTCTTCGAGGTTCGCTGCGAAGGCAATTTGACTACTCAGAAACATGCTCACTCAATCTCAGTTCTCAGTCAAATTCCCAAGTGGTCAGCTAGCCGCAATCAACTCCCGTTATTTGCTAGACTGAGCTGACGATCAAAGACTACCCGCAAAGTCCTCCAAAGGTGAATGCAGAAACGACCGATGGTGGAAATACGCGCTTCAATCCAAACATCTATGCTACTGGCAAAGTCTGCTTGTAAGCTACTCGACCATAAGTCATTAGGCTAACTGCTGACGCAGCCAGGTCAACCCTCGGCACATGTACGTTACCACATCCCTGTTCTCGGCAATGCACATATTCTGACTATCGTCAGGGCCTGGTGATGCGGGCGAGCAATGGTCACCAGCTCAGTCGTTGGAGACTGTTCTGCTGTCAATCCAAAGTTTGATGTCCGACAATCCCTACGTCAACGAACCAGGCTTTGAAACAAATCACGACAAAGAAGAGGCCTAGAGCTACTGCGCAAAGATTCATCACGAGACGCTGCGTATTTCTGTCTTGAAAAGGCTGGAGGACCACTTAGGAATCGTCGTAAGGCAGGGAAGAGCAGAAGAACGACCGTCACGTTCATTCCTTCTGGTCAAACCTAAAGTCACACAAGAGGAAGACACCTGGGATCCATTTATGTCTCTTATCAAGACACGTTTCTTGTGGTACTACGCAGCCTACAAGAACAGCATCGAAGCAGCGCTTCTGTCTCATGGCAATTTGGTCGCAGAAGGCAAACAGTAGGTCAACATGCAGCCGAGTAGTGTCAGCTGTTGACAGGACCAGATTCGCAAGGATGCCCTTTGAGGGTGGTGGGAACGATATGCATGGACAGTTCCAGTACGCCTCATTAAAGAAACGACTACATGATGTACGTACAGCGCTCGACGCAGAAAGAGATCGATGGATCCAAGAGGGTGCTGCTGCTCTGGAACGTGAGAACCCTGCTGCACTGAGCATGCAGAACGAATTCAAGTCGATGCCACAAAAGTTACGCGAGTGTGGAACGACAGTGGACTTCGAGATGGTCGACGACAACCCGTTTGTGTGGCGTATCGTTGTCTTTGGCAAACCTATGAGCAACCTGGACGGCGGGGTGTTCAAAATCTTCATTGTCTGGCCGGTTGCTTATCCCCAAGAACTGCCACGGGTTACAGTTGACACCCCGATATTCCACCACAAAGTCTCTCCTGATGGCGTGCTATGCTATCAGCCAGACAAGCCAGCAGAGTATCGATCGCACGTCGAGGCTGCAATCGAAGCTATCGTTGGAGAAACTTCGTGTTCAGACGCATTCTCCTCCGTCAATCCGGAAGCTTCGACCTTGCTCTGGGGTGGTCCAGAACAGAAGAAGATGTACAATCGCAAGCTACGCCGCAGTGCGCAGGAGAGCACCGAGTACGCTTAGATGGAAGCAATATTAATCGAACGTTGAGGTGATGTCGATATGCGGGAGCACTTGCAGGAGTTTCGGTATAGGTGCATACGATACCCCAGGCATTTGATTTAAGTTATTTCTCACTGTCACTTTCGGAAATGCACATGGATGAAGATCTCGAGAGAGTATGCGTAGAGGGAGCTGGGGTACTTTCCGTATTCTTGTGATGAAACAAATTCTGAGTGCTCTAGATCGAGCACTAAGTCAGACGATGTGGCTTGGAATGTCTTTCAGTGCGCGTTCCACCATGCAAAGCAACAAAGAATGCGTCATCTTGGCGTACACAAACACACCTCACTGCATATCATCAGCCGGATTCCGGAACGCCACGATTGTAATCTCAGGTTTGCTTCCTCCTGTGTTTCCTTACTTGGTCTTCGCCAAAATGCTCTCCAATTCAAAATCACTCCTTGTAGCACTGCAGATTATACCTACCATTTTTCTCGGCGTAGAGGCAGCTTGGGCCGCACGTCCTGCCGCGAATCACGTTGCAAACCACCGTCGACAGGCTTCAGCGACACTGGCAACAACCTACACGATCATCACGCCCTCACCATCTGCGGAACCTGTTGTAGTGACATCTCTTAGTCAGGTCGTTACTTCATATATCCCACAGATCACAGCTTGTGCAATTGCTGGCTCCTCCGTCTCACCTGTCGTCAGCAAATGGTCGAATAGCAGTATCAATAATGCACTGGCATTGAGGAGTGCCTCTGCCTCTGATTGCACGACGCAGTACAGCAGCACAGTATTGACCATCTGTGCCACGACATTGCAAGCCCTGGGTTCTACTGTAGCAATTACTGCGTGTGATCAAAGAGTCACCTTTTCCAGCGAGTATGGCTATAGCCTCATTCCTTCCAGCACTGCCACTTCCAGCTTTGATGTCACTGGAGCGCCCCAGACCACTATCACCGCACCGGCCTCGATCAATACCATCACAGTATGTCACGAGCATGCCATTTTCGGCTCACGATACTAATTGTCCGACGACAGTCTTTCTATGTTGCACCATGGCAAGCACTCACCACTGCAGTGGACGCAATGAATGTCACCGAGCGCGTCTGCAGCCAGAATCTTACAGCTTCAACCAGCCAGTGTCTCGACATTTACGAGATGTGGTCCACCATCACGATCACATCCATGACCAGCTTCACATCCGTCGTCGATATCACAACAACGATCGGCAGCGGCGCCAGCCTGATGATCGTCGAGACTATCACGGCCAGCTTGGCGGAGAGCGCAACAGTATACAGCCTCAGCACAACTCTGGTCTTGACAACAAGCACGGAAAGTGCGGCGACACAGACGAGCACAATTTCTGTGAGCACGAGCACGATGCAAGTGTACGCAGCGACTGCCACGAGCAGTCAGGGGAGCACAAGTACCAGCACGTCAACTCTTTTTACGACATCCACTATCACACATACCTTGACTTCGACGACAACAATGACACCAGCCGTGGCCGCAACCTCTGCTTAGAAGGAGACTTGCATGTTTGATGATTTTGATACGTTTCGGAAGTCATTTGGCACGTCGCGGGCATAGTATAGGTTTTGCATTGGGATGTTGAGGAATCCTACTGTTTCTACTTTGGCAAGCGATGTTCGTGGCAGTGTAACTCCAGTAGTGTGAAAAATTGCGTCGGGTAGCAATTGATACTCGTGATCGCTGAAAGGCAATAGAGTCGTCCAGGAAGAAGGAATATGTCGAGATGGAGTGAAGGTGGCAGGAGAGAGAGGTGGGTGGTGGGCAGGGTTGTCTTCCGTATCGTACTGTAGATCCAATCACAACTTTGACTTCGTCATTTCGGCTTTGAGTTCCCAAATCAACAATCAACATCAACGTCAACAAGCATGAAGACTCATGTCAGTGCTGTCCGTCGCCAATAGCGTCACTTCTGATCGCAGTAGATTGGCTCCAGAAGATGCACTTCGCTACAGCCATGTTCTTGATACCTCCGCGCCCGTAGCAGACGCAGATGGCCTCTTGCGCCTGAAGCCCCATCGTGAGCATCGTCACCGCAGCAAGAGCAAAAGACGCAAAGGCGCGTGGAAGAAGCTACTATGGGTGAAGCAATCTCACCCGGACAACTACACCGATGAAGAGACATTCCTAGATGCTCTACAACGCAATCCGCGCTTGCAACCATATGACTTCTGGCCCCTTGTCGGGGAGTCTACTGTGATTGTGCAGCAAGTCTGCACGATGATTGTCTTTGTCTGCTGCTTTTCTGGTATCATACAAGAGAAGGTGTCACCCGTCACGATTGTCAGTGCAGGTAGTGTCGGCACTGTACTAGGATGGATACTATGGGATATGTGGGTAGAGCAAGAGCAAACAGAGGAGCCTGTCTTTGACATGGGAACAGAGGACAGAGGTCGCCATGATGGTCCTTCGAGATCTCCTAGCATGAAGGACCTCAGAAGACATGCTGAAACTCCGTCAAGATCACCAAGTCAGAAGGATTTGGCAAGTCTCGGTCTACACCTCGCGCACGCTAGTAGTGCACCTATGACGAAGAGCCAAATCAGCCAGTCTAGAAGGACGAGCATACAGTCGGCGAGGCTAAGCACCATTGCAGAGCCTCACAGCGAGGTAGCAGCTGCAAGCGGTCAAAACACGCCAAAGCAGGTTGCAGGGGAGCATGTGTTTGCACCATACAGCGATCCCACTTCACGCTGGTCACCCCGAACCCAGCGGCGTCTTGCAACTGCAAAGTCTGCAGTGCTCATCTACTGCGCCTTACTCGGCCTCAGCCCGATCCTGAAATCCCTGACAAAATCGACTGCGAGCGACTCCATCTGGGCGATCAGCTTCTGGCTCATGTGCATCAACGTCATCTTCTTCGACTACGGTCGCGGGGTCGGTGCAAACTTTCCCGCATCTCTCTCCACGAACGCTGCACTCATGGCATCGACTGTGCTGGCATCACGGTTGGAGTCAACCCGGCACGTCTTCTCATTGACGCTCTTCTCCATTGAAGTATTCGGCCTCTTCCCTGTGTTTCGCAGGTATCTGAGGTACATTTCGTGGCGAGGTCACCTATGTCTGACGTGGTTCCTAGTCATGGGTGCAGGCGGTGGCGTGGCAGTTGTGATTTCAGATGGCGGCTGGAAGTCTGCAGTCGTGGGGATTGTGCTGGGCCAATCGATCACGGCGTTTGCCATGGGTCTATGCGGATGGTGGCTGATTGGGCTGCAGCGGTACAAGAACGAGATCTACGGGCCATGGGATCCGGCCAGACCGGTCATACGACGATGGGACTGACACTGATTGTAGTAGTGCAGACGCGCTTGTACATACTGCAGCAATACTTACGATAGGTGACCTTGGTCAAGTGGGCTCACCCTTGCTCTAGGTATGCACCTTGTCTGTTGTGTCTGCTGAAACATGTAGGACATCTAGGCGAGCAGGGTTTGCTACGAGTGACGTGGACCGCGAATCGTCCGAAGACTCTGCGTTGTATCGTGTGATGACTTGTTCGCTTGTACTTGAATATGCCCGCAACATCTGGCGAGGTTACTTGGACGTGATCACGCTTAGTCTTTGGCTACGGTACTTGTGTTGGTCTGCAGCTTGGACGATCAAGTAGTGTGACATGTCCCTGAGCACTTTGCTGGGGGGCTTTTACTGTAATAGTACAGTCTGAGAGAATCTGAGAAGCGTGGGGAATGCCATGAGGATCCTGCTCAGATCTCTGATATGTGACGGCGAGAGTAGCTTCTGGACTACTGCTAGCTTGCTAGTCTAGCATGGCACCTTCCGCACCGCAGCTCGTTCATGTCTCGCATCAACGTCTCCCATTATCCGTTCCTGCTCGTCTCTGCATTCTCCAAAGCAAAATCTGGCAAAGCGTATCGACATGCATGAATCAATCCAAAGTAATGAATTGCTGGACCAATGACAGTACAGCACATAGCATGACAATCACTGAGATCAGCTCCTCGTAGTATTCTTCGTTGACACAAGTCACACAGTCACACAGTCACACAGAGCACCCCTCGCTCATCTCTCCTGTATTGATTGATTGCAAAGTCACACAGATCAACAGAGTCGGAGCCTCCCGAGCCTCGACGCCTCCTGGGATTTGCCGCGATGCGCGGGCTGAAACTGGCGCCGCCGATGTGGGGATATAATATCTGGTATTGTATAGATCTCGAGGTCTCGACCGGGGACTGGACTCTCGACTAGCGCTCGCTTAGTTAAGGACTTACTACCTTGTAGACTCGAGTAGTGTGATAGCCAGGCAACCCAGTCACCAGTGGCGACATTACAAGGACGGTACTCTGCACAGCTGAAACCTGATGGGCTGTAGGAGATTTGCTGGCATGCCTGGACCTAATATGCCCGTACACCTGAAACACCCAACACGCCCACCCGATCCGTCGGCGGCATCTGACCGTCCGCTCGTTGTCGCGCATGAATCAGAACGTCTGCTTTCCTGGTTCCTGCTTCGCATCTCTTTTGCTCTGCAACAAACCACGAGACATGCTGTGCAGAGAGACGAAGTCCAGACGAGCCATTCACATCCTAGCCGGACTGCCGTCCTCATAAGTTCTACTATGAATCGACGTCGAGTGTCAATGATATTTCAATGAAACAAGTCTCTGGAAACTCTAATACAACGCCGTCGCCGCTAGACGACGCCTCCCGAGGCCTCGAAAAGCAAAACCGAGCACAAGCGGGCCGTTGCATCTAGGCGCACCTTCGTACCTGGAACCTAATCGTTTGACCCCGACTAGTATTGCGTCAGTAAACAGCCGCGAGGTAGGTGTTCCTTGTACGAAATCCCTGCTGAGATGCGTACTCCGACTTCGACCTTTCCGAGGATACCATGCAAGTGTGCCACGTTGCTGTTGCTGTTGCTGTTGGCTAGACCACGATGTGACAGGACGACGACCCTAGCGTGTTTTGTGCACACGATGTGAGCAGGGTGAAACTACAACTACAGTAGCGTGCACGAGAAGGAGAACTCCGTGCGTGATGCCGCGCGTGATCTATAAAGAAGTTTCAGGCGGACAAGCGGACAAGCAGCAACGTGGACAGCCTTGTGAATTGTGACTCGTGCTCATTCATCAGCAGGCTACAGGCCTCGAGTCCTCTCTGCAAGCGTGGTACTTCGTACAGCAGATCTTCAAAAGTGACTAAGAGACGTCAGACGGGCACGAAATCGGCGGATCACACTAATGACTACATCATCCTGGCACGCCCTGTTAGCTTGACGTCTGAAACAGAGGCGGGTGTTTGAGACCCCCACACACTGACTAATTGACTGTCTTTTGCCTCCCACCTCCGCTTTCCTTCATGGCACGTTGTCTTGCTTGCATGGCCGGGGGGGTCACTGTTGAAACTTAAAGCTTGTGTGGTCTGCTCCAATTTCTGCCCTTTCCTACTCCCTCCTCAGATCGCAAGACTTCAAACACACTCTCAGTCTCTACTACACTTTCCAAGACTATATACTGGTTGTATAGTTCTACACTCCCACGCACACCTCTCTCCCAACACTCAAACAACAAAATGAAGTCCGTCATTGTCACCGCTGCCCTGGTGGCTGCTGTGTCTGCCCAGCAGTCCGCCTACGGCCAATGTGGCGGCTCCGGCTACACTGTCCCACCTCATGCGTCGCTGGCTACAGTTGTGTCTCCAACGGAGCATACTACGCCCAGTGCACTCCGGCTGCCTCCGTAGCCACCTTCTCCACCGCCAAGGCTGCTACCACCACCGCTAAGGCCTCCTCAACCGCTACAGCTCCCACTACCACTGCTAAGCCCAGCACCACGGCCGCTGCTCCTTCTTCTAGCAAGGTTGCCAGTACTTCCTCTGCTGCAGTCGCGTCCAGCAGTGGCCGCGTCCAAATGGCGGGAGTCAATATAGCTGGCTGTGACTTCGGTATCGACACCTCCGGCAATGCTGGCACTCCTTCGTGTCCAACGTCAGTGGGACCTACCCAGATGCAGCACTTTACATCTCAGGATGGATTGGTATGTTGTTGCCGGTTTCGATGTTGACATTTTTCCCCCCCGGTATACTGACCAAGCTCACAGAACATCTTCCGCATTCCTGGCGGCTGGCAATACGTACGTTGTAGCGAATCCCAGTGCCTTACTTTGAGGTATCCCAGAAGTCAAGTACTCACTTTCTGATTAGTTTGTCGCCAACACCCTCGGCGGCACTCTCGATCCGACCTTCTTCCAGCAGTACGACACTGTCATGCAGGCTTGCCTTGCTACTGGCTCTCACTGCATCCTCGATGTCCACAACTACGCTCGCTGGAACGGAGGTATCATTGGACAGGGTATGGAACATCCTCGCGGCGTCTCTTGAAGGGCATCGCTAACACATCTTCAGGCGGTCCCACAAACGCCCAATTCGCCAACCTCTGGAGTCAATTAGCCAAAAAATACTCAGCCGACTCCAAGGTCATCTTCGGCATCATGAACGAGCCCCACGACCTGACAATGTCCACCTGGGCCATCTCCGTCCAAGCCGCCGTCACCGCCATCCGCGCCGCCGGTGCCACCAGCCAGCTGATCCTCCTCCCCGGCACGGGCTACACCTCCGCCGCCGGCTTCGAGACAAACTCCGCCCCCGCTCTCTCGACCGTCACGGATTCCGATGGCACAGTGTCCAAGCTCATCTACGATGTCCACAAGTACATGGACTCTGACGGCTCTGGCACCAGCTCCACCTGTGTCAGCAACGAGATCAGCAGCGCGTTTCAGAGTCTGGCTACGTACTTGAGGACGAACAAGCGTCAGGCTTTCCTTTCGGAGACTGGTGGTGGAAACACTGCCAGCTGCGAGACGTATGTCTGCCAGGCGCTTGCGTACCTCAACCAGAACCCGGACGTTTACCTTGGATGGACTGGCTGGGCTGCGGGATCTTTTGACACTTCTTATGTCTTGTCTGAGACGCCTAATGGTACCACTGATCAGCCTATCGTTGCGCAGTGCATTGCTGGCGAGTTCTAGATGAGCTGGATGAGAATATTGAGATGTGAGCTGGGTATGAGATATGCAAGAATGGATACATTATGATATGAAAAAGATCATTGTGATCGAGTGAAGGAGTCTGTAGCTATCTTCATTTTATTCAACGAACAGCTTCCTCTGGTAGGAGATTTTTTTCAAATCAAGCTTCCATTGTCCTTGATCAGAGCAAAAAATGTCGTGCAGAATAGTTCAAGTCGACCGTGTGACTCTGGCTGAACGTCATGGTGGTACACCCACCTGGAGACACTTTTGATTTCAAGTGACCCTCTATCTTAACATCGATACTACGCTCAACATTGTAAGCGACGTATTTCCAGAGCATTGTGCGAGAGCACCAAATGTGCGATAGGCTCTACATCACGAGAACGATGCTATAGGCGGACCTGCAGTGAAGCTGGAGGAGAATGAAGTCGGGGAAGTGCATACTGACTGGCAGAGAGAGCTTGAACCTTCGAAAGCAACCGACATGGCAGCAAGCGAGGTGATAGTGAACAGAGACCTAGAAGCATTCGCGCATAACTCCTTTTCTATTTAGTCCGTACGAGTACAATCGCTTTTGATTATAGATAGGATGTGTACCTAACCTTGCTCCATCAGGCCAATGCAGCCATTACGAGCAAGGCGAGATCAGTGAGGCGCACCTTGATGCTTTTGATCTTCACAGAGATCTACAGACATCTCTCGTAATTCGTGCAACTTGCTGTAGTCTCCTTGCGAAGGGGAAAGGCGAGTTTCACATATTCGCGATCGAGGCAGTCGAAGTAGATAAGGAAATTAACAAGCATGATTCAAGCAATACATGTGTACAGGAGCTTCTTGATGAATCACGTACGCTTCTCAACGAGGCAACGAGGGATACGGAGTTGAAGAATGCTGTAGGTGCAGGTGAACATCTAACAGCGAGGCTGGCGGCGAAAACGACGGTCTGCTATCTTCATCGACTTCGTGGCTGAAGCTACGTCCTTCCAGGTTTCAGGAGATAGCTAGCAGACCACCTGTCTGTCCATCAAAGTCGGAACATCGACTAATGTTCTGCTTCGTAGATCCCAAGCCATCTCCAAGTCCGTGTCAGTCCGAGCGTGAAAGCGTGGAACCTGCCTACCCAAGTAGAGGGCAGAACGGTACGACTAGACTGGACGATGATGTCGTGCGGACATCCTCCACGTCACCATCGACATCACCAAAGGATGCGATGGAAAGTCAACACACAAGGTCGTAACCAACAGCGACTTACTGTCCAAGCGCTTCTGTCTGGCAGATCTTTTCGTGGATTTCGTTGCTTTCAAAGCACGCATCTTCCGGCAGGTCTTCTGCTTGAATGCCACGTCTGAGCCGGAGCGAATCGCGCTGCTCCTTGGAAATGTTACCCGAGCAAGCTGTACACGTTGTCCTTGTGCACTTTTGCCATTTGGGGGAACAGTGTGCGATATCTGTTGCCATCCTTCGAGCTGAAGAGAGCATCGATGAAGCGGAATGAAAGGAAGTGTGGATTGCAGTGAGTGGACATGGGCAAGACTCTACCTTTCTAGTATTAGTGTGAGCCCAGTTCGAAGAGCTTTGCGAGCCTTCTTCTTCATCTCTCTTGATTGGAGACGAAAGAGAGGGGATTTCCACTGCTAGGTCTCTTCATACTGGAAACGATCGCAATGACGATGAGGAACACGAGAAAACAGGTGAAAAAGGAAAGAAGGACAGAAGGAAAAAGGATATGCAGGTATTCGCGAATCCTAGTCGTCAATCAGCCTTGAAGTCTCGCGGAGAGTGCCGTAGGAATTCGGCTGGCCAGATCTGTGCTCAATGCCGTACATGGCTTGACACACCATATATGCC
>Ga0268246_10000758_pt1 | contig 12800 bp, 15 predicted proteins | sample AgamicOrSfe_FD_200242 | JGI IMG/M metagenome (GOLD analysis project Ga0268246, IMG submission 200242) | Agave microbial communities from Guanajuato, Mexico - Or.Sf.e (v2) (version 2) | ecosystem: Host-associated > Plants > Phyllosphere > Phylloplane/Leaf | place: Guanajuato, Mexico | collected...
TTACAATAGACTACACGAACACGAAACCCACACGAAGAGCAACTACTTGATGAACCTGGCTGAGGCAATATGTGCCTTTTTCCTGACCTGAGCAAGTACCATATAACACAGCGTGTTGTATTCCCCGTTTGGCGGATCTGGCACGCTATTGCCAGCGAGCTGCGTTCCAGGCTCGCGCAAGTATACGACGATGATGGAGGCGGTTTCAGCTTTTTTGGTGCAGGTTTGGGTCATCCCGGAGCCTACAACATACCAGAAGAGCGGTGGATCAGCTGGGAATGGGCTGAGTTGGAACGGGGACATATGCAGAAGTCTCGCAACAGGGAGATGCTCCATAAGCGGCAGCGAATTGACAAAGTGGGAAGAGAGATCCTATCACGCCAAAGAGTTTTAGCTGCGCACGATGCCCTCAGCAGCATCAAAGAGTCACCAGAAGCGGTGAAAGCGTGCGTCGCAAGGCATGAAGAAGAGCGAAATCAAGAGATCAACAATATAGCATCGCAATTCCCAGAGCTCGAGGCAATACAGGATGCCTTGATCATACTAGGACCAAGGATCCAAGGGATACAGGACAAGGCGGACTGCCTCGCTCTGAAGATGAGGATGTTGGACTTGACTAGCACGTCACCATCTGAAGCACATACTTCTGCTAGAGACATCGTCATCCCGGACTCGCAGCCGGCAAGCGATCTTGATGCTAGGGACAGCACAGAGTATATCGACGATGCAGATGAAAGCAATGACGAGGAAGAAGAAGAAGAAGAAGAAGAGGAGGACTTTTGAACCGTCGTCGACTTCAATTTGAAGGACGACGTTTTCCACGTTAGATTCAAGGGTCAAGATGAGCTGGTGCAGATGAGTAGGGAGGAGTTTTCGATCGATACTCTACACGAGTGTAATAGTGCAGCACTCAAGAAGTCTAGCTCTGTACTCGTATAGCCGGCGGCTCCTTGCTATCCCCTGACACCCTTAATGACGACTTTCTGCTATCTTTGATCGATCTCACCCTTCGATACCTTGGCAAACTGACGAGACATTGCTGAAGAAATAGGAACAACAGCTCTGAGGCTGGGGAGAGTGCCGTATGCGGTTCGGTCTGGCTTTACACTTTGGTATTGTCTTGAGACAACTCATTCTCGTTCCTACTCTGAATGCCCTCACAGTCTATCTACATTTGCATTGTACGCTTAATGAGTGCTACCGCCATGAACAAACCTCCCTACAAGCTATGTACATCTATCTTATACGCCTCATCAGGTTATGCATCGCTTCGTTTGGCGGGCGGCCCGTGTCTCCTCTGCAGTCTTCCGACCCAGTTCATCCTTAAGCATCGGAGCCAGTTGTACTGAAACGCGCCAATGTGGATATCCGTGCAAGCGCGACGATACCACTATACTTACCGAGAAGCTTGGTAACATGTTCGGCATGCCCCGTGCTTGATTCGTCCGGAGGTGTGGATGTGATTGCAGTCCGTACGATCGCGTTCAGGTCCTTCTCATTTGCCGATTGCCACTCAATAGCGTATTGTATACCGGCCAGCATGTCCGCATGTCCTTGATCGTCTTGGAGAAGTTTAAGGCGTAAGAGTCTCAACACTAGTCGTCTCGCAGTCTGGAGGTAGTGGTCGAGAAGTTTAAGGAGCTCGATACTTGTATGCAGTCCGGAGTCGCCGGTGTTGATGCGTACAGCGACAGCAATGCGGAAGGTGGCGGCAGATTTCAGTGCTGCCGTGAGCTCTTGGACCTCGGCCATTAGTGTCTCGACTTCGGCTTGTGCTTGCTCGCGCGCCTTGTTGGCACTATCCAAATTCTCTTGACCGGTCTTGCTTTTCTCGGCAAGACGCTGGGCATTGGCTCTGTCCGCGTCCCAGGCGCGAGTGATCTTGGTGACCATGTCTTGCTTTTGCACAAGCCGCTCTTTCGTCGAGTTCAGTGTCTGCTGTGCCGATGCTCGAGCCCTGTCCAGTGCGGCATTATGGGCTTGGTCGGCCTGTTCTAGTTCCGCGTCATGCTTTAAGCGTAACCTGGACATTTCCACCCGTAGCTGCTTTCGAATCTTGCTGTAGTTTTCTTCACATGCATCTGCTTGTGCCTTGGTATCCTGGGCTATGGTCTCAGCAGTCGATACCTGTTTTTGGCATGTTCGTGCCTGAGTGAGGAGCCGTCCTTTGGTGTCTGCCAGCTGCTGTCTTGTCTCATCGAGCTCGTTCTTAGTGTATTGGTGCCCGATCGTTGACGACTGCAAGTCAGCATTCGCGATACGAAGCTGGGTACCTAGGCTTGATGCTTCCTTGACAGATGCAAGCTTCTTCTCGACCATGTCAGTGAGCGCTTTCTCCGCTTCCTCTTTTGCCGTAATGGCCTCCGCGAGGGTTGTGGAACAATTAGCATGATCTCTAACTGATTTCGAGCATTGCTCGTCCTTTGAGCGTTTCTCGGCGGTGAGCTTGGTCACATCTTCTTGTGCGATAGCAAGGTCGGAGTGAGCCTGAATGAGGATCGTCTGCCAGCTTTCGAGCTGAGACTGTAAACCGAGGAGCTTTTTACTATCCTGTGTAGATTGTTGACGAGCCTCATCGCGTGCTTCTCTGAACGACGTGGCTTGGTTCGAAAGGACATGGCACCGTGTTTCCAGTAGACCTTTTGCATGCTCCGTGTCTTTCTTGCTTTGAATCAGGAGCTTCGTCTTTTCGCTGGCAGTATTGGAATGAGCAGTCAGTCTAGATAAAAGTTCGCCGTTCTCTTCCACATGTCGTTCGTTTGTCGAGGTGAGGGCTTCTACACTGCCCTGTGCCGAAAGAAGCCCGCCCTTGACTTTTTCTAGTCGTATTCTCAAGCCATCGAGCTCCTTACCAAGATTGTCGATACTTGTATCTTTTGAACTGCATTGCTCCTCGAACGCTTTCTGCTTCCCGGCACAGCTGCCATGTTCCGCTTTGATTGGTCTCAAGATATTGTTCTCAGTCTTTAGGATCTGGAGCTCTTCCTCTAGTACCCCTTGTTGATGCTTACATGAAGCAATGTCAGATCTGAGAGCGCCGATCTCTTCATGCAAACCTGCTTCGGTGCGCTGTAAGCTCTTGTACCGCTCCTGAGACGACTCGAGCTCCACTTTACTGATGCGTGCTAATTCCTCAAAAGGTGCTAGTCGTGCTTGCTCTACCTCGTGATCGGTGATACGCTGATGTAGCCGGAGCTGCTCAGCCTCAAGATCTCGCACGCTTTGTGCAAAACCCTCGGCTGTTTCGGTGGGATGATCAGCTCTGAGACGCTCTATCTCAAGGCTCGATTGTACTGATTCCAGTAAGACTTCTTTCGACCGATACAGCTCCTTGGTCGCTTCATGCGCAGACTCGCGCTTTCGAGGTCCGCAATCCTCTTGGCTTGCTTGGTGTTGACCTCGTGTATTTCCCGAGCGTCTTCTCGGGATGCATCTGCCTGCTTCTCACGCTTCAGGACCTTTGCACGTAGCTCAAGAATGGTCTTGGCCTGTCTTGCAATCTCGTCAGCACTCTTTTTGCTCACGATCTTCTTGACCGAGGATTGCCTTTTTTCAAGCGCCTTTAACTCTAGAGTAGCAGCATCGATCTCGTTCTGCTTATCGGATAGCGCTGTTTTACTGTTTTCCAGTGCCGACCTATTCTGTTGTATTGCCTCCTCGGAGGACTTAAGTTGCTCATCTATTCGTTTCAGTTCACGTCTACGCTGGTCCAGCGTGCCTTCGAGTTGCGTAATGTCCAACCCCAGTATCGTCTTGCGCTGTGTCTGTGCAATGTTTGCGTGACTGCTTTCTGACATCCTCTTGAGCTCAGTAAGCTGGTGAGTCAGCGCCCCAATATCCTTTTCCGTAGCTACACGTCTTGTTTCCTGCTCTTCATTCTCACGGACGATATCAGCTTGTAGCTTCGAAAGTTCCTTCTTACTTGCATCGACGGCTTGTGCTATAAGGTCCGCCTGATACTTCTGCTGTTTCACCTCCAAACGCATTGAATTCAGAGTATCATTCGTCAAGTGAATCTAGGTGATCGAGTCCAGACCGAAATCACGCACACTGTCCATCCAGCTCCGATATGTAGTACTGTATGAATCAGTTTGTGACGACTGTACCAGTAATGATGTCAAATCTTCGGTCTGGGAAGGCTCTTGTATGATGGCGGGGAGAGCGGGAATGTTATTCCTCTCTTTGAGCAGCGCCTTGACATTTGCATTCAGCATTTGGACGGATAGACGCCGGTGACTCGGAAGCGGGTATTTGCGAGGCCATCACTCTGGATATATTGGTGGTAAATGGCAGAGGAGGTCTTCTGAGCGTCTGCATGGTTGGGTGTCCTGACATACGGAGGAGGGCTGTTAAAGGTCGGCTGCATTGTGGTGGATTGACCTAGTCTGAAGGCGGAGTATTAGTGGTGGACTAGGGAATGATACTTTCAAAGACAGTGATACCACCACCGAAGCGCCATAAAGCGACACAATCTCCTTCAGTCCAAACGGACGCCACAGATCCTTCCAGGCATACATCCACCGCAGAGCCTGCCAATCCACCAAATCCGCCAAGACCACGAAACATGTGAGTCAAAACCACATCACTACTGAGACGCTCAAAGGAAAGACACCCGTCATCCAGAGCAGCGGCTGTCAGAGCGACCTCGAGTTCAGCCACGAGACCCGCCGTTTGTTGTCTTGGAGGCCAAGATCCGAGATTTTGACATGGGTGACCTCGGTGACATTTGGAAAAGACCGGCCCAGCTCGACGGCTTCAAGGTTGAGCCACTGCCGCATGAATTCGTGCTGAAGATACTGGATAACTTGTTAGCGTTGTCTTCCGAATATCAGACATTGCCGTCAGATAGGTTGACTATGGCAGATGGAGCTCGCATCTTGGCCGCTACAAAAAAAGGCCTCATATCTGATACTTGGCCATGCCACGGCAGAGCATTGACCGCGATTGGTGACCAGAAGGCTCATTCTACAGTGACAACAGCACTATCCAAGGCAGAAAGAGGGACAGCTGCACTACAGAAAGAGAAAGATGCCTTAGTCACAAAGAATCGAGAGTTAAACGAAGATGCTAAGAAAAGGGACTGGAAGAAGACTACCGCGGCACTCTCCAAGGCAGAACAAGAGATGGCTGTACTAAAGAAAGAGAAAGATCTTTTGATCAGGAAGAACCGAGAACTAAAAGAGAACTCGGAAAAGGTTGCTGCGACACCCTCCGCGGCGGAAAAGGAGGTAGCTGAACTGAAGAAAGATAAGCAGGAATGGCTCGCCGAGAAGGCTGGCGACCTACACGACGACAACCGTAACGTACTAATCCCCAGCCTCAGCCGGACTGTATCGCCTGCACGACATGATCTTTCTTTTCCCGCCGACGGCGATGACGACCACCGCAGCCCAGCACCCAGTCAGAACGTTCAACGAGGGCCTGTAAAAGAAAGCGTGACGTTCGAACGACCAGAGTAGAGCCTGCATACCCCTCCGAATATACAACCGTACAAGCGCAAATATGTGGCGCTGGCCAATGCCAGGGAATCAGTAGATGACCTCGACGTGCGCCGTACGATTGAGACCGACGAGCCGATTGAGTCGATCAAAAGAAAACCTGGCAAGCCGAAAGGATCAGTCGATATGAAGGCATAGAGCATAGCACCAGCGCCGGATACTCGCCAAACTCCTTCCACTCTGCTGGCGGAGCGCCGAACTCGGACGCATGTCTTCAATACTCTCACGCCCGCATCCTCGCAGTCATTGCTGGCGGTGACACGGCGCAAGAAGGTGGACACAAAGCCACTCCGCAAGAGCTGGGTAGCGCGCGTGACTGCTGGACACGTTCTGAGCCGAGCCCAGATCCTCGAATTGGAAGATGAGGTTGAACGTTTGATGGATACTTGCGATTCACGAGTCGATACTGGAACAGGTATTGCGGATTGGACAACACCTGGGAAGGAACAGTGTATTATGACACGTACTAATCCCGTTCGTACCCATGACCTTGACGCGTATCATACCTACGACGGATTTTTCGACGCTCGACACGATTTTACTTGCGCCTGTGCTCTGAGGCTGGACATCCATGCATCGAGATGAGAGGTGATAATGTGCCGACAGTGCTCCATTTGCACCCGTCAAGACGTGAATATGTGCAGGGCATGGAGGACATGGCATACTGGGTATCTCGCCCTTCTACAGATGAGTAGATGCAGAAATTGTCGCTCTCGAGATCTATTGTGGCATTTGCCATTGACATATTATGACCGTTGCCAATTCTGTCGTCAGGCTGGCGATCTTGTCATCCTTCTCCTTGAGTGCCACATCATGCTGTGCCTCCATCTCCGTCAATGCACGAGCTTGCACCTCTGCGAAGTCCCTCGCTTTCTTTACCTTGACTTGCAGACCCTCGAACTCTACCACCTTGTCTTGTGCGCCCCCGAGTTGTCCCTTCAGTGCAGTCAACTCGCTCCCCATCCGTGTGATCTTGTCGGCCATGATGGAGACATGGTCTGAGGTGGGTGCGGCAGGGGCAAGACTCGAGTGCACTGGTAACTTCAGAGCTGCGCCAGATGGTTTTGCTACGGCTGCAGGCGCGTGAGCGGGTGTGTTCTTGGCCGCGGGCTTGCGAGGTGGGCGCGATGCCGGCGCGTGTGCAGATCCAGATTGTGTCTGTGGTGGTGGCGGAGGCCGCGGCGTGGAGGCCGACGGATGAGACGAGCCAGGCGCTGTCTGGCGTGGTCGAGATTGTGGTGCAATGAGCGTACGCCAGGGCCTGTCAGGATCGGAAGCAGCATACTGCGGGAATGTTTCACCAAATGGCAGCAGTCTTGTAGGTGCCCAATGTACCCGGCCCTTCGTGTGAAAGTCAGCTACCAGGTTGCCAAACGTTTTCGTTTCTGAGAGCGCTGCCAGCCTGTTCCGCATATTCATCCATCCACCCCATGTTCCGAAGACCAGCATCGCAACACGTTGCCTTGTCATGGCGACATTGAGCCTAGAGGCGTCGCCGATGAATGCTGCGCTGAAGGGGTTAAGTGGGTTGGCCGTCATGACAGTGGATAGCATAACCACAGCTGCTTCACCACCTTGCGCCTGTGTGACTGTGCATATTCGTATGCCATCCACAAGATTGCCTTGTGCAGCAGCAAACTGCTCAAGCAGCATCGCCTGGCCGGTGTAAGGCGTAAGGATCATATGGGCAGCGGTGATCTTCCCGCATGTGAGATTGGCACTCGATATGATCATACTCGCAGCCGCGCGAATGACGATCGCAGCCTCGTAAGGGTTCCAGACGGAGACTGTGCCACTGAAGTCGATAGACCTTGAGTCATTGCCGACGTCGATAGCGATTCGACGTTCGACCGGATCGTTGATCGCGGTGAACGTCTTCTGTGCCCAAGCCTGGAAGCTCGCAACTTTGTCGTCATCTTGATGGATGCCACTGTCGAGCAATCCGCCGTAGAATTTTCTCGAAGACCAGAGGCAGTGGACAGGGCGCGAACGGTAAGACTTCCGTAACATAGTCTTCTCGATCGTAACCAACTTGGGCGAGACGCGTGAAGAGCGAGACTGGGAGTTGATCATAGAACTCGTTTACACCTTTGCTTGAGACGACCGGAGAGAGCTGTTTGCCATCTCCGCCCATGAAGATGGCGCAAAGAGAAGCAGAGTAGCTTGCCATGGGGACGATGACATCTGGTTCCGTAGCTTGACCGCACTCGTCGATGAAGAGCACGGTTGGTTGCCACCCAAGATCAACCAGGGATTCGTGGCCAGAGAGTTGCACGTTGCGAAGACGACATGAACAAAGGACATGACGTGTAGCCCGAGCGCGGTATCTGCACGCCCCCATTCCTGTTTCGCATCGACTGCTGCCTTCCCGCGTAGGTCCCCGCCGGAGAAGAGCCTGCTGTATGCAAGGGACCATCTTGTGACGAGCGAAGCAGCGGCGGGTTCAAGTCGGCCATGTGAATTCTCTTGCGCCAGGAAGAGCGAAGAGCTTCCCCGCAGCCATCATCCGGGATCGGCTTTCACGGACGAGGGAGCTGGCCTCCTTGAGGTCGATATATAAAGAGCGGACGGCCATGTCGATAAGCCGATCATCTTCGAGGGATAGCACTTCCTCATCATACATCACTTTGAAAGTAGGCGCTGCTGAGCACCTATTTGAAGTGGCGTAGCAACTTGACATGGTCGAAATGGCGACTCGCCACGACGCAACATCGAAAGAAGAGCAGACGATGCCCCCTTGTTGACCAACGTCGAAACAATCATGTCAGCACCACTCGCGTAGATGTACATCTGTGAAAGTGGCCCTGTGGCTTCAACGTCCAATGCCTGCAACCGAGCCAATTCCAGCTTGCGCCTTCTTGGTATTCTCCGTCTCCAACGATGCCTCTTGCCTAGCTTGGCGAGCTTGTCATTGCGTTCGAGCTGTTCAGTCTCTTCCTCGATGGTGCTCATAGTGTTCTCGGTAGCCGGAGCCTTTGAACCTTCGGCAGCAGTCTTGGTCTTCTTTGCTTCGGCGGCGGTAAAGTCCTCTGCAGCCTTCCTCTTCTTGATGGCAGAGTCGGAGAGTAGGAGGTTGCCGATAGCCTTGTTTGGAGTTAACTTGATCTCGGGGAGGAAGCGAGCAGATGTCGTCTTATCTATAGCAAAAGTATTAGTATTCGAACGTGGGAAGACTTGTAAGTAACATGTCTTACTCTTAGAGTCAGCAGCGGTGTTGTTGTTGACGTCCAAGGTCTGGGGCATGACCTGGCTACCGAGTTTGTGGGAGGTGGGAGAAGCTGGTGTCAGGACGACAGGGCCGGCGGTGTTGTTGATGGGAGTGGTCGTATCGAAGGTGCTTCTGACAGGGGCAGCTACGCGAGCAGCGGTGCGGACCGCGATCTGCTCTTCGAGGATGATATGGTCGAACACTGCTTTGGCAGCGTCCCCGTCAGTGTTGGCGAGGCTGATTAGAGCGGTCATGGCGCGAGCAAGGCCAGTGGTGGTGTTTGTATCCATTGGAGGGAGTGGTGCTGGTAGATTAGAGTGTGAGTTCTGAGACAGCGAGAAGCCGCCGGGTAGAAATGTGATGTTGGTAAATTGGAGTGTGAGTTCTGAGACAGCAAGAAGCCGCCCGGTGTGTAGATGTGATAGTGTGATGTTGATTGGTAGTGAGTCGATGTGGGCAAGTGGATTAGAGGAGTGGCTACAGGGGGGTAGGCATGATAGCGATATATACTACGACTATCTTGCGTTGACAATAGGCACGATGCGGTATTCAGGAAGATGCAAGCTGATTCCCAGTGGTCGTTTCATGTTATGGTACCTCGACCAAGTTGATGATGAATGAGATAGCGTTGGCAAATTCGATAAACATCTAGGGGTCCATGATGATTGACTGCCTGGTGTTAGTAGGAAGAGTTGGAGTGCAATGGTGAAGAGTTTCTGCGGGTTGGCTGATATTGGTCGCAACACTGGTTCTCTTGACATCGGGAGCGGCAAGGCCCTCGGCAGCCTTCCTCTTTTTGGCGGAGTCGCTGGCTAAGCGGTCGGCAATGGTCTTGTATGTCGAAGACTTGTTTCCAGCATAGGAAGCATCTGAATTTGACTGCTCTAGAGTAATAACGTGAGTATCCGGCTTGGTCAAACTAGCATAGACCATGTCTTACTCATAGTGTTATCCGTGAGGGTCTTCTTTGCTTCGGTATCGGTCTACGGCATGACCTGGTTGGCGGGTTTGTGCGAGTCTCACCCAGCTCCGGGGCCCTTTCCAACACTTCCTTAGAGGCACGTAACTTGTCGATGGTAGACACGCCGCTGGCATTCGTGGTAGCTGAAGGCATTGGGTGGACGACTGTCCGAAAAGGTTATTTGCAGGAAGAGCACGAGAGATAATTCTCATGTCTCCTAGACTATACGTTGTCACATCTCTTCCATATCCTGCATTAAGGCATCTCTCCTGTATCATATATCATCCTGTTCGTGCCCAGCGCAGCTACACGACCTAGTGGCCGGCGTGATGAGGTCGAGCAAATCGTATGTGTTCAAGGGCACGGCATCATCGAGAAGTGGAAGACGCCTCAACTCATGGTAGTTGCGCTCGCTGGCCGGAATGAGGACCTTGTTGGTCAAGAGGACGCCAATTTGCTTGAACTCTGGAAATTGGGCAGTCAAACCTGTGAGCAACTTTATGCGGAACGCGCTTTTTGCTTTTTTGATTCTGGAAACTGATTAGCAAGCTATCTTTGGTTTGTTCGCCACATGATGACACTTACACGTCGACCGACCTGGATGGAACGAGGAGGAAGATGCCCGGCCCACCGCATGAGGAAGCAATCTCCTAGTAGGGTATGATGCTTGCAACTTGTCCTCCCACTTCTCCTGTTTGGCGGTTGCCTTAGAGCTGCCAATGTCCTCGTCGGGGACCCTGTAGAGGTGAGCGATGACCATCGCCGTGACAGTCGCACGATAGACCTCGCCAGTCTTGCGTTGCTGGCCGGTGGCAGCGACACGCTTGGCAATGAAGTTCTCGCACCCCTCTTAAATGGCCGAGCCGGCAACCTCGCCCTTTGCTGCTTTGTAGCACGTAACCAAGTTGTTACCAATGACCCTTCTTCTTGATCTGCGCCCACATGTCCCTCTTCGATATACTCATAGGCCCTGTTCAGCTGTTCAATCGTGAAGAGAAGTGGAAGGCCAACAAACGCAGCGCGAAAGTCTGCCATGATCGCCTTGAGATTGCGACCACTGGCATTGGTGACGAGGGTCTGGGAGGCAAGCTGGAGACGTTCGACAGTAGAGGATCTGATGGTGTGGTGAACAATGTGACAGAAACGGGTCCTCATATCGCCCAGGTTCAATGCTGCCATCTTCTCCTCTGCAGCCTTCGGGATCTGAACATCGAAGATACTCGCTTCTTGAGTGGGTGACATGTTGATGAGTCCCAGGTCGTTCCAATCGTTTGGTTGGAGCAATTTGACAGTGACAGTCCGGGTAGAGGTTTTGCGGAAAAGACAGTGGCGGCATAGCGCCGTCGTCTTGAGTCTCATCGCTTTCTTTTGGGGTTGTCGAGAGAACGATGCGACCTAGCGTGCGAGAGGAGAGTGCGCTGGTCCCACCTGATCCTCGAGCGCTGCCAACACTTCTTTGTCGTTACCGTCATCGAATTCCTCCTCGTCATCCTCCACAACACGACTGCGGCCCTTGCCTTTGGAGGGAGAAGCGCTGTAGGCAGCAGTAGCAGCAGCAGCAGCAGCAAAGGGATTGCCTTTGCGCCCGGTCGAGCCAGACATGTACGCGCCGAATGCTTCGATCCAAATCAGTATCTATATCGACATAGTGCAGGTCTGAATGCTCACGTTGGGTTATGTTGACAGGAGTGGACACCTCGTCGGCATTCTCCTCGTCCTCTTCATCCTTTGGTTCGTTCACACGGCCGCGCTTACCACCACGCTTTGCAGGCTGCTTCTTGGGGGCTGAGGTCTTGCTGGCAGCAGCGGCTTTGGTAGCGGCGCGAGTGGTTCTGGGCTTGCTGCTGGACGCTTTCGCAGCGGCTCTGTTAGTAGCTACGCTATGGTAAGCCTGGTCGAGGTCTCGGTATTCGTATATATATAGAATGTGTGGCGCTGTTTCATCGTCCAGCGATGAATAGTGCCGTAGAGTTCGAAATGGGCAGAGACGGGAGACGAGGAAAAGCTGTTCATTGTCAATCTATATCCAGACCAGCGCCATCACCAAGATATCCCCCGTCCCTCTGGCTCCGCCGCCAGTGCCGTATTCCTCCAGCCTCTTCCCTTCTGCCTTCCTCTTGTATCCGCTGTATTATCCCTCCTCTCCGCTCTTTCTTACGCTCCCGTCACTCCTCCACCTCCTCTCCCTCGATGGAGAGTGCCGCCACCTCTTCCTCCACCTCTTCCACCACAATCTCCTCGACCCCAGCTCACTCATCGTCCGGAGCGGCAGGCTCCAACACCGCCAGCCAGTCGAGGATGCGCTGCTGTAGCGGGTACCGTGGGATTACCGCGAGCTGGCTCCAATCTTGCGGGTAGTACTCCCGCGCTCTTGCGCGCGCCATGTGGCGCTGTGATACGGTCAGTATCGCTTTGGGGAGTGTCGTAGAGGGCGAAGAGCGTACGTGATGCTGCTGGAGCGGTGTCTCGGCGTAAGTATCGGAGACGGCACAAGACATGGTGGCTGTTTGTGCTAAGGTGGTCAGTGGGGTGTGAGGAGTGTGCCGTGTTTGCTTTTGATTGCATCATACCTGTTTGCTTTTGGATTGTTTGCTTCTGTAGAGTGGCAAGCGAGGTTTGTGATTGATGTTGCAGTGGTGGTCAGGGAAGAGAGGAGGAGAGGATCGTGAGGAATCAAAAGTACAAACCTGACTCAAACACGACATTGCCACAGAGCGATCATACCCATCGACCTGCATTAACAACAGGTCTGGCGGTATATCGACCCTTTCCTGTAGAGTACCGTAAGCATTCTAGACTTGCAAAAAAGTACCTACACACGATTGAGAATGTCTATCGAGGTGAGCTGGATGGATGCCACCAATTCGGCCAAAAAAAGGGCAGAAAGAATGTCCGGCCAGCGGATCGAATGGAGGTCTTCGGGAGGAGGAGGAGGATGATTAGGGGATCTATCGGAGGACACAATTCGTATTAGTATTCGTGCTTTATCGCTCAACCCGTCCTTCCGCGACAGAACGGCCAGGCCCCCGATTGAGTGAAAGGGACTTTTTTGACAAGTTCATAAAGGTAAGAAGTGTGTCTCTGCTTCTCCCCACACATGGTTAGCTTGCCGTCGCCAACGCATAGTGTAGTT
>Ga0268246_10000762_pt1 | contig 12767 bp, 11 predicted proteins | sample AgamicOrSfe_FD_200242 | JGI IMG/M metagenome (GOLD analysis project Ga0268246, IMG submission 200242) | Agave microbial communities from Guanajuato, Mexico - Or.Sf.e (v2) (version 2) | ecosystem: Host-associated > Plants > Phyllosphere > Phylloplane/Leaf | place: Guanajuato, Mexico | collected...
TGCTCATGTGCGAAGTCCGTCCTATGCACAGCAGGCGACATAAAGCGTTGTGTTTCTCGTCTCCCAAATCCAGCACTCGATGGAGTCTCTTTTGACGACGATGTTGAAGCAACGGTCGGTGCTACTATCGCGCTTGGTGTGAGAGGAGTAAGCACTGCTGGCTGAAGGACTGGCAAATCTGGTGATTGTTGTGCCGGGATCGGTATGACTGGAGGCGGTGCATCGGACGTGGCTGGTGTGACGGGACGTGATGGGGGTGGTGTTCGGCCATAGGTGGCTTCGGCGACGCGAGACGGTGCAGGTGATGGCGATGGCCCGCTGGGAACAGCGACGCGAGTAAGCGCTGGTGTCTTTGGCCAGGCGGATCGATTTTGGAACGTGGTCGGCTTTTGTGCATCTGCTTGTCCTGCTGACGCTTTATCATTGAGCTCTTTGATCCTGTCAGAGACACTGCCTGGCTTCGCAGCGCCCAAAGGCATGCTCAACGACCCGGAAAGAGATCGAAATGAATGACTGGAAGAGAGGAATAGATCGTTGAAGGGGGCGGTTACAGTATATTGCGATGCTAGGTATTAATGCAGAGGTTAGATTGAGGTTAGTGCACCAATTCAGACCGTTAAGATCAGATTGTGTATAAGCGTTGGAGATTGTCCACTGGAAATGAAAAGAGAAGGAGCGTCCCAGAGAAGTAAGACAAGGAAGTCACGACGAATGGTTCGGATGCTTGCTTTTCAATCTATAGTACACTCCAATATGTCTTTAGCACACTGCAAATGGGACTGCTTAACGGAGAGCAGCCTGCAAGCTCTCAAGAACCTGTAAGATGTCAGTCGTGCCACGTAGCTGCTCATGTATAGTCATCTCCCATACCTCAAGCTCAATCGCCGCCTCAGCACGGTCAACTTCACTTCCACCACCACCAGCGACCTTCTGTGCCTCACCGATCTGGTTTCTTACGGCCTGAATAATATCAGTTTCTGCATGTCTGTAGGAGTGGTTTATTGCAGCACAAACCTCGAGGCTGAAGTCCTCAAGAGCGTATCCCTCAACAGCGTTGATGCTGAGTTTTGAGCCGGGCTGAACGACGGCAAATCCTCCAGACACTGGACCGATGTGTAAGCATTATTCCGACTGTACACACTCCTTCATCCTCCTTCCTTAAAGTCTCATGAGCACCACATACGGAAGAACTGCTTGCTGCCACCTGCCTCCTCAATAACCTCAATAAGACCTGGCTTAAGCTGCTCGATTGAAGGAACGTGGTTTGCGAGGACACCCATCTCTCCAGACTCGGCGGCGAAGTTGACCTGGACACTGTAAAGGATATCCATCAGCTTCTTTCTTCAAGACTCATTGTTGCGTTTCGGTGGACTTGATGGGGTCGCGGTTTCTGTGGACTTCCTCATGAAACGTACCAGTCGGTGGACTTGTAGACAGACTGGTAACAGTATTGTCAGCATTTGCGCCCTACATCTATACCATGCGTCGTCCGTCTCATCATACCTGATGCGGGAGTGTCAGGGAAAGCTGAATCTTGTCGGACGCAACATCGGCGTAGCCACGGCGCTGGACAGCCGGGCGGGCGAGCGCAGAGGCTCGGAGGGCAGTTCGTGCAAAACGTGCGGCGCTCATTGTGAAGTGTAGTGAATGCTGGACTATCGAAAGGCGAGACTTCGTGCCAATGGTGTTGAAAGTCGCAGCTCGGAGTTCTGAGGTTGACTATCGCATGTTACCCAAAACTATCTAGCCTATCCACGCTCCACCGAATTTGAATATTGCACACAACCGACCTTCACTCACCAGACGACTTAGCGATTCTCTCTCGACAACGACAACTCTCGGTCACTCGCCCAATTTTACCCAACGACTAAACACATAATCCGCCAACATGGGTCGTGTCCGTACTAAGACCGTCAAGAAGTCCGCCAAGGTCATCATCGAGCGCTACTACCCTAAGCTCACTCAGGACTTTGAGACCAACAAGCGCATCTGCGATGAGATCGCCATCATTGCATCCAAAAGACTGAGGAACAAGGTGCGTCACGATACCGCTTTGCTGCGACACAAAGAAGAGAAGAGCGTTGTCTAATGGATTGTTGTAGATTGCCGGCTACACCACACACTTGATGAAGCGCATTCAGCGTGGACCCGTCCGTGGTATCTCCTTCAAGCTTCAAGAGGAGGAGCGTGAGCGCAAGGATCAGTACGTGCCCGAGGTTTCGGCACTCGACTTTGCCCAGAACAGCGAGAGCGGTCAATTGGACGTCGACCAGGAGACCAAGGACATGTTGAAGAGCATGGGCGTATGTGGTACTCTTCACAATATACGAAGTGCAATCCCTGACAGTGCCATCTTAGTTCGACTCCGTCCCCGTCAACGTCGTTGCCGTCCAGCAGAACGCTCCCCAGGAGAGGCCAAGAAGGTTCAACGACAGACCTGCTCGTGCTTAGAGCATGCATCTGTCTCCTTCATCAACACCTCGCGGCTGGCGTCAGAACTCTACACTTCCCACCGGCGCCCCGATATGACTACCACAAAAGGAATGCTATGGAGGCTGGGAATATGTCAGAATGTCTGGTGTTCAGCCATGTCGGTGTCTATGATAGGAAATCAAGAAAAACCTTTTCCTTCACCCAGGTGTCGCTGAGCTGCAAGACGGGTTCTACCCGTTGAGCGGTGAGGCTTGATCGCCATGACTGCGGTCACTCGTTGACCTGCGGTTCTTTTGTCATTGTGTTGCGTGACTTTGTCGTGATTCTTTTCGACCCTGCCAACATGTTTCAACCCTTTCAACCACTACCTGATGAAAAGATCTTAGTAAACAAATGCTTCATGAATGTTACACTGTTTCATCGATTGTCTCCTCCACCTTATCCTCGCGGCGGGTGCTTTCCCAATGTCCTGACAGATACTCCCAGTCTTATCTTGTCAACAGAAAGAGCATGCCTGAACTGGCCTCAAACAGTCTATTGTGCACATTGGTAGATACCTTCGTAAGAACGTCGTCGATAGATTTTTGCAGCTGCAACAGTATGACCTTCATTGCTCGATACTCACATATCGTCTTTCGTTTCATGATATACAGAACCAAAATCGATACATCACAAACTCTCCAAAACTACCTCAATCCAAACTAAAATGACAACAAATCCTCCTCCGCATCTCCATCATGCTCATGACTCCTCGACATAGTCATAGACCCATACTGATACTGCTGATTCGCCATATACCCACCTCCACCGCCCGGCGCACCCTGCGGCGTCATCAAATCGTCATCCCCGACCTGCATCCCAGCCATCCCCGAATTCAAGCCAGAGAAGTACTCGTCCGCCGCATCCACCGCCGCAGCCAAATCGCCATTCCCACCCATCAGGCTCGACGAACTAACATCCCTCTGACCCTGCCCTTGTCCCTGTCCCCGTCCCTGCACCATCCCAAACGGATTCTTCCCCGCCGCCGCCTCCGCCGCATCCCTCCTCTTCAACCCCTGCTCACTCGTCCCCGTGCCCGCCCGCGCCCTCTCCCTCGCCGCAACCACCGTCGGCAAGTTCTGCCTCTGTAACGCGGGACTCTCCTCCAGTCTCCTCTCCCTCGCATTGCGAAACACGCTCTTCACAGGTTTAAGATAAATCGTCGCCAACGTGCCAACATTCAGACACATTTCCTGCAGCGTAGCCGGATCCAACTTTTCCGCCTCCGCTGTAATCGGCGGTTTTTCGCCCAGCACAATCGCTTTGGCGAGCGACGTGTCCGTGGAATACGACAGCAGCCGCCAGTAGAAAAACCCGCGTTCGCGCAGATCCGGATGGTCTGATTCTTCCGTCGCCCATTTCAGCACTTTGGGGACGAGGCTTGCGCCTTTTGTGGGGCGCGCAATGAACAGCTTCACTGTGGCCGTGAGCAGGGCGAGTTGGACTTCGTACGTCTCGTCTTTGAAGCTGAAGAGGAAGTCTTCGAGGAGGTCGGCGCTGTTGGCGATGCGGCCTGCGTACTGCCCTATGATCCAGATCATGGCGGCTTTAGCTTCGGGCTCGTCGAGCGAGTCGAGGTGGTCGCAGAGGACGGCGATGACGGATTCGTAGCGCGACGGGTATTTGCGGAAGATGTTCTTGATGACTACGGTCGCTTCTTGCACGATGTAGGATACTTTGGTGGATACGAGGTCCAGGAGCGTGTCGATGCAGGCGCGGGCGGCAGGCTCGATTTTGATGGCGAGTTTGCCAATGGCGCGCACGGACTTGCGGACGAAGTGGACGTCGATTTCGGTGGCGTATTCGCGGAGTTCGGCGAGGACTTCGGAGATATTGGTGGCGTTGGCCAGGGTGAAGAGGAGTTCGAGCTTGGTGACTTTGACGTAGATGGGGTCGTTGTATTTGCAGAAGAAGACGCGGATTTCGGAGCGGAGGACTTCGGGGTAGCGTTGTAGGATCAGGAGGACGTTGCGCAGGGCGAGGTATTGGATCTCGGGGCCTTTGGAGAGGAGGGTCACGAGGGGTGGAGAGAGGCGGGCGCAGAGGGATTTTATGATGGTCTCGTCGGACATGTAGTTGAAGAGGTAGAGGAGGACGCGGACGCAGTTGAGGACGACGGCGGAGTTTTGGTGGGAGAGGCGCGGGGCGATGCGTTCGGCGAGGATGGTGGCTTCGCTTGTGTCTTGGGGAACGTAGTTCATCATTGCTTCCAGGATGTATGTTTGACCCCATCTGGATGCTGTTAGTAGACGATTGAGATGTGACAAGACCATGACATACTCTGAACAATCTGGCAGAATCTGTACAATATTCGACGCATTCGCGTAGTCAATCGTTAGCTTTATCGACTCGCTCCGTTGCCAGATATCCGTCAGTGCTGCTAATGCACTAGCCACTACTGTCGGGTTCTCATCTCGCAGCATCGAGTTTAGTCTCTCGATCAGGTCTGAATCTTCAACAAATCGCTTATCATGATCATACATTTTCGCGACCGTAAATGCTGCTGTTTTCCGCACATACGGATCACTGTCCTGGAGGAGTCGTTTTAAAGGTACATACGTGCCTTGGACGTACTCCTTGACATGTATGTATGATATCGTTCGAAGCGCGAGTGCTCTTATTAGGGGATTGTCATCCTCGAGGTCCTGTCGCTACTTAGCTCATTATGGTCTTGCATTGCTTCACATAACCTACATTCATTATCTGTGGTAAAGCCTTTAACGCAATCTCTGGCTTGACACGAGCATAGTTGACCAGAAAGAGGAAACACCTTACCATCTGCATTAGCCTGGACTATGAAACGCCGAGTGTTGAGCACTCACATCTTCTTGATATCCAGACTTGGTATTTGCATCTGCGCAATGACATCTGGAAACAGTGCCACCATCTCATTGTTGTTCATGGTCATGTTTGCCACAATCTTCTTCATGGCAATCTTTTTGGCAGAGAAGTTCTTGTCCTTCTTGCCTCCTGATTCGAGCTCGGCGCGAAGCTCTGCCACTTTGCCCTGTATCTTGTTTAGCATACTCTCAAGGGTCTGTTGTGATCCCACAGAGATGCGCTATGCGTCCCGGGAGAAGTGCTTGTACTCACCCTGGCAAAGAGCTTGGCATCTTGGCCGCTCATCTTGGTGACTGTATATGCTCTGCAGACTCAAGATATTGGTCACTGTTCACGAGCCATCCAAGATGGCCTTCTTTCTATACACACGAAGTCACAAAGAGATCACAAGATCTTGCTGACCAAGTGTTCGAGATGCTAAGTCTTATACAGCAGATGTCACGCAATGCTTGAGGCAGGCGCGATCGTGTGGAGGTGAAGGTGGAGGTGGTCGCGATTGGATGGACCCTGCAGGAAGTCGAATGCCAAGACTGGACGTCGTGAGCATCTTGTGTATTATTGTCTGTTTCACTTCAGCATTGCCATCAGCATATTTACGAGTGCTCCTCGTACTCCTAGTCGCCCACCATGTCACTGACCAAATCACCCTTACAACCTTCCTCAGCCCCATCATGGGTTCTCGACCTCACAACACCGTGCCCAGCACAATCCAAAGCCTTAACCCTCACCGACCCCCCCGGCTACACCGCCGTCGCGCCCAAACGCACCTCCACCGACAAAAACTCCAAAGCCGTCCAGCCTCCGACCCGCCGCCAACCCACCCCCGAAGAAATGGACACCTTAAAGCTGAAAAAAGCCTGGGAAATCGCCCTTGCGCCCGCGAAACAGCTTCCGATGCAAGGGATCGGCATGTGGATGACAGGGAACTCACTACAAGTATTCAGCATCTTCATGGTGTTTACGCTGTTCAAGAACCCGTTGGTGCAGATTCTCGGGACGAATAGCGTGTTTGTGCCGTATGAGACGGAGAGCACGAAGGCGAAGTTGTTGATGGTTAAGTTGGCGTATATTGCGTGTAATATACTTACATTGGCGTTGGGGATATATAAGGTTAACGCGATGGGATTGTTACCGTATGTGGACTGCTGACTACTGAAGGTTGTGGGAGTTGCTGACAGAGATGTAGGACTACACGATCGGATTGGCTGGCGTGGGAGACGCAACGGATACCGCTGGAGCGTGCTTATCCTGCAAACTTTTGATGAATGGTACGAAGTATACAAATGGGTTTGGCGAAGAGGAGTTTCGGATTGGGTTTTCCAGGAACAGTCGCCGATGTCATATTCTGGCTTACAAGCAAAGTCACAACGGCAGGGGATCAAACTGAGTCTTTTATTCCACATGCGCAATGGAGATATGGTCAGGACGTGACGAAAGGCAAGCAAATTGCAATCATGACAACATATAGAGGCTAGAATCTTCGAGAAGACTAACGACCCTGCCTAACTCATCACGAAATGGCAGAAAAGTGTCGCTTGGGCGGCACATCTGCTATGCTATGCGATTCTGAGCCACCAGGCCGTGTCTTGACTCCCGTTACATGGTCGTTATCCGCAACTGAACCTGACCCCTTCTAAATCCCCTCCTGTAACAACTTCTCCATTCCCTCTACTGTTTTCTCAGCCTCCGTCAGATTCTCATACCCTTCCTCCGTTATCAACACATCATCCTCAATCCTCACCCCTCCCACAGCCCAATACTTCTCCACCACACTCTTATCAATATACTTCGCATGCTTAGAGCCCTCCTTCATCGCAGGTGCCACCATGAATCTGCAGAAGTATATCCCGGGCTCATTCGTCACGACCGCACCGGCAGGCACTTTTCCTCGAATGCGTAGATAGCGGAACATGGGATCCGGGTCGCTGTAGTCAGCATGTCCGCCGGAATCGTGCGTATCTAGCCCGAGCATGTGCCCCAGTCCATGTGGGAAGAAAACAGTGGAGGTGCGTGCGGCGAAGATCTCCTCCGGCGTCCCGTTATACAAAATCCCCAGCTTCAGCAGCCCATCGATAGCAACCCGATGCGCATGAGCGTGGACATCCTCCCACAGCATCCCGCCTCGCATCATGCCATAGCATTCCATCTGCATCCTCAACACGAGCCTATAAATACTTTCACTCTCCCTTGAGAACTTTCCGTTAATCGGAAACGTGCGCGTAATATCCGCAGCATAGCAGCTATACTCTCCGCCGGCGTCAATGAGCAAATTGAGCGTGCCAGCTTCAATGGCTTTGTTGTTGCGCACGTAGTGCAGTGTTGCGGCATCCGTGCCCGAAGCGAGGATGGAGCTATAGGCTTGGTTGCGGGCGCCGAGGGACATGCAGCGGGAAACGAAGATTGCTTCGAGTTCGCGCTCGTTTTTGGCGGTAGCGACGGCGCGGAAGACGTCGAGGTGCGCGAGGGAGGATATGTGGTTAGCGCGGCGGATAAGGGCGATTTCGTGGGCGTCTTTGATGACGCGGCATTCTTCGATGGCGGTGCGGAGGTGGGCGATGTCGAGCGCGGAGGTGGTGGAGAAGGTGGTCGTGTCCGAGACTTGCTTGTCGATTGCGAGGACTGTTTGCGTGGAGTGGGAGGCAAAGAAGGAGTTCAGCTCGTCGGTGGTTAGGACTTCGTCGACGTCGTATCTAGCTTTGGTGTTAGTCCTCACAATAATACTACACCATGCCTTTAATTATGAGGTGAGGAGACCAACTTCTCAAGTCCCTCGTCCTTTCCCAGCGGCATACCACTCCAGATCACATCATCCTGATCCACCGGCGGAATGAAAAGGGTACTATGATCCTTTTCGACATCATACACAAACTTGCAATCAGGCAGGTCTACACCGGTCATCCAGAAAAAGTATCTTCGTTGACGGAAGGGACATGCTTGATCGTTATCCTCGTTGTACTTGGTCGGTGTGCCTTCGAGGTAGAACAAGGAAGTGTCAAGAGTGCTTCGAGTCAAGGACGAGGAAGAGGAGGCGAGGTTTTGGTCGAGATAAGTCACAACACGACGGGCATGGGCTTTGGCTGGGTATTTTTGCTTGAGGATTTCTTCATCGGTCATTATTTGTGTCATTCTGAGAGGTGGCGAAGGAGTTGTCACAATATCAAAGCTATCAAAGTGCTATCGTGGTGATCGTGGTGTTGGATTCCTCTTTGGGAAGGTGGCGGAGAATGTGAGCGCCACCGAATCACCTTGGTCACTTTTTTAACTACACCTCATGATGCAGTAATGCAGTCAGCATTGACGTTCGAGCTGGCTGCAAAGTGCTCGGTGGGTTTGACGTGAGCGAAAGAAATCAGTACATACCTGACTGACGCTATACACGTACGGCACTAGACAACAAAGGCACGAGCAGCAGTCCTTCATCTACCTCATGGCTCCGTTGATACGCCCGTCTTCATGCCAGTTGGCACTAAAGGATCGGTCAAAGGCTTGACCGCAGAACAGTTGGAGGAGGGAGGGTGCCGTCTGTATACGAACAGTACTTATCACTTGTGAGCTTCTCCTGTATGAATACTGATTGCACCATCACGCTCTTTCGGACTGAACGATTTGCATATTTGTAGAGGCCACCAGCCAGGGCAAGCAGTACTAGATAGCATCGGCGGAGCACATAAGTTGCAAGGGTGGTGCCATAATCTACTGACAGGTATCTTCTCAAGACACACTAATATCACAACCCAATGTAAAGCATGGCTAAATAGACGTAGATAGTGGAGGGTTTGTCGACCTCATTAACCATGAAATCTTTCCTCTGAGCTGATCCCAAGACATGTTCCAAACGATATCATTGTCGAAAGATGCACGAAGTACCGAGCAAGGCGTAGAGTACACGAGTCCTAATGGCCCGTCCATGCAAGTACTCCAATACCAGTCCCGGTGCGCTTGACTAAGCATAGACAGGCTCTACACGCCAGAACAGTCCATATTCCTGCAGGGCAGCATCGGAGCAGATATCATCATGCAGCTCGACGACATCATCACCTCAAGCTCATCCGATCCTTTAAGAATGAAGGAGGCCTGTGAGCGAACGGTATGCTGGCTAGACAGATGCATTGCTGCGCACCAAAAGCCAGAGACTCAAGCTTTGTTCTGCGTAGTTCAAGGTGCCCTCGACCTCGACCTGCGAAGAGAGTGCTGTAGCCAGATGATGCAGCGAGATGTCGCTGGCTTTGCTATTGGCGGTCTGAGCGGCGGCGAGGCGGAAGAAGAGTATTGCAAAGTGTACGGCGCACTCCTTGTCTAATTTCCTCACGACTGCTGAACCACATACTAGTATTGACACATGTACCAATCTTTTGCCAGAGACGAAGCCGCGATACCTCATAGGCGTGGTCAGTTCAGCATCTCGTGGTATTTTCCGAGTTCACAGTCCTGACTCTTCGTCCATGTTTCTAGGGCTACCCAGAAGACCTCCTCATCTCCATCGCCCTCGGCATCGACATGTTCGACTCTGTCTGGCCAACCCGGATCGCGCGTTTTGGTGAGGCTATCACGTCAACTGGCACGATAGCGCTCCGGCATGCGCGATACGCCACAGATTTTGGCCCGATGGATGCGGATTGCGTCTGTCCCTGTTGCCTGCCTCGAGGCCACACATCAGGCAAAGGCTTGGGCATTACACGAGCTTTGATACACCATATCGCTGCTAAGGAGACTGTTGGTGCTCACTATGTGACGATGCATAATGTCCACTACCTGATGGAGCTGATGCGTGAGGCGCGACAGGCTATTGTGGAGGATAGATATCCGAGGTTTCTGAGGGGCTGGTTTCTGAGGAGGTTCGGTGGAAGCGAGGACATTCCGGTATGGGCTGTGGATGCCCTGCGTGGTGTCGGTGTAGACTTGTTGGAGAAGGATGTCTGAAGATTCGAGACGCAGTCTGTAGTGTAGGCCTGGGCTTCGAAGGCGACTGTTCAGGTAGTATACCTTTAGACTCGTACAGTCATACCCTCAAACACTGGTATAGCGCTCCATTATGTTTCTCGCCCATCGCACAAGTGTTTGCTGAGTGAGAAATCGGCCGTCGCCTTACTCAATGCATCTCCGGCGCAAGAGCGACAGCCGTACAGTACGCACTATCGTGCGAGATGCTCACTCGAACAAGTTGACCCTCGATCTTCTCAAAATCGACCCGAGAGCTGGGTGCAGGTCCTGATGAAGCAGCACCTGCATTTGACAATGCAGGTTCAAGCTCCTCAAGTGTGCTACCTACATTCGTGCCTTCGCTGCCATCTCCAAGATCCGGCCTCACTGCCGATGCCTCATGAGACTCGTCCAAGATGACTGCCACGGGCGCCTTCGAGCCTGGTTGCGTCCATATCTCAACTTGCTGTAGTGTCAGGCGTCGTGGTTGCACAGCTTTGATGCAGGCTTCCTTGGCTGCCCATCTGCGTGTTGAAAACTCGTGTCAGCTTAGCCTAATCCGTGGGCGTCTATATGGACGCGGACAGGGCGGTATGGTGGGTCATCGGCGGAGTCACTAAAGCTTTTGAGCCACCGATATCATTGAGTGTCACGTAGATGTCCCTGCTTGTCATCTGCTTTCATACTGCACAAACCACGACCAGCAGTCACGCAGCAAATCCACGTCACGCGATCTGCTTACCTTCCTCCAATGAACTCCACAACTTTAGGAAATCTACTATGCTTGTCACCTTCTTTTGAGATTGATAAATGTTCCTCCACTTTTCGTGGGAAACGCGCCTTGAATGCCAGATGTTCTCGTGGCGTAAGGACTCGACGCAAGAATCGCGCAGGATCTTTGTTGAGGAGGCGTGTAACGCGAGAGATCAGGACTATATCGGTGCCAATATTGAGAGTGGATGGGAAGGGACGGGGTGCCATTGATCACGGTGTGGAAGAGTTAGGACAGGTTTTCGATTCGGTAGATGAGGTGGGATGACAGCAGGTGTACGTTGGGGATCTCAACCTCATGTGAAGCCACAGTCACAACATGGCACGTTGCAGACTGCTGGGACCGAAACACAGGCTGCTTCAATTACATCGATGAACAAGATAGTAAGTATTCACACCAAGGCCGTATATACAATAATCACCAGAATCCCACCTCCAAAGTCAAAAGTCCGCCGTACTAATACAAACACACCACTATCCAGTCACACCACCACCTCCACCCCTCCAACACGCCGATCTATTTCAAATCCGCTGGCGTCAACGCCTGCACCATACTCGTCCCCTCACTAAACCTCGTCTTGAAGATCCTATTCGCATTCTGAAACATGCCGTCCTTCAAACTAACCACAATGAATTGACTCCCCTTAAACCTCTCCTTGATCAGCCTGCCAATATTCTGCGTATGCGACAAATCCAGCGCCGCATCGACCTCATCCAGAATATACATCGGCGCCGGCTTGAACTGCAGCAACGCCATGATCAGACTCAGGGCGATCAGCGAGCGCTGCCCACCGGACAGCTCGGTCAGACTCTGTTTCCAGATCTTGCCTAGCTGGACCTTGACTTCAAGCCCGTCAGAGATCTCTTTGCCCTCGAGAGGGTCGAGCTTGGCGAAGGAGCCGGGGAGGAGCAGGTTGAAGATGCCGCCGAAGTCGGCGTTTACTTTTGACCAGGTCTTATGCAGGGCCTCCTTCTTGTACTCGTCAAGGCTGGAGATGGTCTCCTCGATCTTCTTCTTGTCGCGGACAACGGTGCGCATCATGTTTTTGAGGGCGACCTCCTTCTTCTCCACGCTGTCAATCATGTTCATGACCTTGGGATTGATGTTGCGCTTTTGGCCTTGGAAGCGCTCCGTTAGCGTTTTGAGGCTGGATTTGCACTCGGCCATGTTTTGGCCTTTGAAGTCGTAGGGTGTGCCGGGCTTGCCGAATTGTGAAGCACTGTCGGCAATCCAGTCGTGCTCTTTCTCCATTTGCTGGAGGACTTGATGCGAAATTTGCTTTTCTTTCTGGAGCTTCTCGAGCTGGTGGGTGAGCTTTTGTGTCTCGAGTGCCTCGTCTGATATCTGAGTGGCTTTTGATCGCGAAGCGTCTTCTAGTGATTTGAGCTCTTCGTCGAATCCAGTAAGCTTTGCTCGTTCGTCGTTCAATTGTGCACTTGCAGTATCATGTGCTTCCTATGAAACCGTTAGTATCTTGTTGCAGCATAGATCTCGAAATCACTGACCTTGGTTCGATTTTGTTCAGCTTGTAGTGTTATTACCTCCTCCTGTTGAGCTTGCAATGTGCTGTCAATCTCCTCCAAGCTTTCCTTGACCGTCGCTAGATCACCACCACATTGCTCCGCATCAAGCTTAGCATCTCGTGCCTCCTGCTGCAATGGCTTGATGGCAGCGGAATCCTTGACAAGGCTCTTCTTGAGCTTCTCCAGAGACTTCTGCAATTCCGCAAGTTTGCTATCTTTGTTATTGCTGAACTCGTCCA
>Ga0268246_10000764_pt1 | contig 12764 bp, 13 predicted proteins | sample AgamicOrSfe_FD_200242 | JGI IMG/M metagenome (GOLD analysis project Ga0268246, IMG submission 200242) | Agave microbial communities from Guanajuato, Mexico - Or.Sf.e (v2) (version 2) | ecosystem: Host-associated > Plants > Phyllosphere > Phylloplane/Leaf | place: Guanajuato, Mexico | collected...
CGCAGACCCCGAGATCCAGTAAATCGCTTCGTCTCGATAAAGCAAAGATACCGACTGGGTATGGCATCGGAAACGTCAAGAATGTGCCGATGAAGGGTGACGGGAGGTTGCAGGGGAAAGGAGGGTGCAGTACGTTGCTGGAATAGAAGAGGAAGACATGTGTATTATTGCGATGTGCATGACTGCATGAAGAACTACATTGAAAGCACTGTCTGGACGTGAAATTGTGACACTTTTTGCCGCGCTCGATGTTGTGACGGGCTCTAATATGAATCACACGAAATACTGGACTTGCGCTAGGGCTTACTCAAGAGCAATTGCCTAGTAGAACTTACTCGGAATTGGTCATTGTCTACTCGAATTTCCTCCTTCCGCTCGTGTCCTTCATGGCATGGTGCGTCTTGGGAACTTGACAAGGTCCCCGACTCAATCGTTCGTTTGCTCAGTCGTGAAAGCACTAACGAAGAGGGAACGTTTCTGAGCTTCGTCAGGCCTGGGCCTCTGCATCACCACTATATGCTTTAGCCCCAAGCTCCTAATCAAAGAATGGATGCAGTAACTCGACGACATCAAAGACGTCTTCCTGCTCAGCTAGCACCACTTCTTCCCGAAACATCGTAGAACTCTCTTCTCACAACACCATAGATGAAACCACGGACACCATTACTGATGCATAGTAGTTCGCCTTCGATGAGATCGTCGACCATGATAACACCTTCAGTGCAGAGCCCCATCTCGATTGCCCATCTTCGAGTGGTCCCCTCATTGCCACCGCATTTCGTGGCTGGCGTCACCCAATGACCATCTCTCCTACAGTACACACTTGTCAGACTGCCTTCCATGAGCTCGCCATCTGGATTCCACACAAGAACTTCTACGGGATCTGCTGTTGGCTCAGCTGACAAGTTACAGGCTACCCTGGCGGCAGTGTAGACGTCGCGCAAAGCTGTCTTATGCCGTGTGAACGACGACGGTGTCGTAGGATGCGGGCATAGGAAGAGTTCATAGAGAGTATTTCCAAGCTGGGACAGAGGGTCAAGGGTTTCGGGATACAGGACATTGCATGGCAGGCTCGCTACAGGCTTGACTTGGTCGATCTGGATGCCACCCATAGAATCCAGGACCAGGCGCACTCGCCATGCTGGATCAGCAATGTCACCTTTGACTGGCTCATGCCAATTTAAGAATTGTCCTTTCAGCTCCCTGTCTAGTGCCGCTAAGTGATCTTTGTTGGGTGAGGGCCGCATACATTGGAATTGAGCTGCCGATGCCTGTAGTCTGTCCAGGTGAAATTGAAACATATACCACCCAGTAGGCCGGAATGACGACTCGCCAGATAATCTACAATTTTGGAAGGAGCCATGAAGAGCAGGATTGTATCTCAACGTTGTGAATATATCACCAGGCGATACGTCCTCATTTGACTTGACCATCTCAAGGTGTATGCGGCAGTGATAGTTGTGATGTTTAAGTGACCTTGGTCACGCTGATCGGAGTTACCACCGTGAAGCCTGCAGATCTAGAATTGCCCATGCAGACTTCTGATGTCAACACACATCATCACACATCACGTCCAGCCTTTACCGACACCGCTGAACCCGGAGCAGAGTAGTGGACGTCTTGACGAACAACGGACGACTACTGTTCATACACACTCATTCCGCCATATCACTATCAGCCCTCATAATACACAAGGCGCAATACCGACAAACGTTCTGAGACAACAACATGGACTCTCTCAGTTCGCTGAACACCTCACTACCTCGATCCTTCCCAGCACGACAGCCAAATCCCGATCTACACCAAGCATTCAAGGCTGCAGCCTTATCTGTGGCACAACTCTACAAGACCGCCGCAGCGGATGAGACCTCAGCACGATCCAACGGTTATCAAGACGCTTTAGAAGACCTGTTATCCTTCCTAGATCAGCAGAACTTAGGATTAGGGGATGGTGAAGGCTGGCGGGTTAGACAGTGGGCTACTGAAAAGCTATCGCCAACTGTTTCTGGGAGTGATGCGGAGGATCATACTGCGGAAGACCCAGATCACAACGCACGATTACGCACGACCGGCACGACACAGCAAGGCAGCATGGAGGATATCTCGCCAGGAACTTCATCAGAGCCTGTGTCGATACGGCCAGACCTTGTTACCTCGCAACATTTAGCCTCGCAGACTGCTACATCAGAAACAATACCTGCAATGACACCTCGGCGAGACTTCTACCAGTTCCGGTCACCAATAGAAGACATGGAAACAGATCACTCGTCGCCTGCACATACTTCCACGCCAAAACCACATCGGCGGACCACGGTACCAAATCAGCGAGACAGGGGTGTAGCGATGTTATCTGGAGGACTAGGGAATGGTGCAGGTCATAAGAGGCGGACACCATTTGCCGAGCTGGACTTCTTAGACTTTGGAAAGGAAGGCTTTAGTGGGGGGAGTGCGTCGAAGAGGGTAAAGCCTTCTATTGATTAGAGATTTTCACGACGTGGTGGCGCAGGAGCAGGTCATGTAACGAAGATAGGACGGATTTGTGGGCGCGATGTACAGAGCAGACGACGGGCAGACGGGGTCAGCGGCGTCTGACATGACGATATGAACTCACGACCAGCATTGCATTGCGTGGTGTTATGTTTCGGAATACGGAGACTTGGCGGCGAGCGTGCCAGGAGAGTATGGATTACTTCCTGTTATCTAAGCAGCATTTGGAGATACCCTAGCATAGCATAGTATAGAGGAGAGGAGACTATAGAACTACTCTCAATTACTGACAAATAGAATGCAAGAAATGGGCTGTTTCAAGACGATATCGCCGTTTCAGCTTGGCAGCACATGGCAATCTCGCAGCACTGCCCGACCATCAAGGTGTGACGACGCTCTGACTTTCTGACTTTCATACTTAACATAGTTTAATTCATACCCACACCGCCTTGACGTTTCGATCTAAACCAGTTCTTTCCTTGACGTGATTCAATTGCTATCGAGCTCGCGATATACAAGATGGCACAAAACCAGAACGCCTTCCAGGCTGCCATGGCCGACAGAGCCGTGCGAACGATCAAAGCAGTGAGTTTGTAGATAGGGCACTCTCCTTCAGCCAATTAACATGCTTCGACAGGAGCTACACTATCTCGTCGACATGGGCTTAGTGTCACCGACCCAGCTCACCACCTTCCTTTCCGCACTGCCAACAGAGTCTACACCGTCGATAGTTCTACCAGTCTCGAATGGCATGTCCAACATGAACCTCAATGAGAAACAAGACCATACTGGCTTCTATGCCCCATCTCCGCAGCCGTCGGCACCAAACCCCGCAGCATCACCTCCGCCTATGTATGGATCTGCGGCGCCACCACGAGATAATACAGCATACATCGCGCAGGCCACATCCCTGTACGCATATGACCCTTCAGACCACGGTGATCTCGCGCTCCAGGCCGGCGACCACGTCTCAATCATCGAGTACATGAATGAGGAATGGTGGAAAGGCAAAAGTGAACGGACAGGCGAGATTGGTATCTTTCCTCGATCTTACGTGCAAGTCAATGAGGGTGCACCGAAGAGAGACAATATGCCGGCGCCTCAACAGCAGCAGCCGTATATGTATGGCGGTGGTGCCCAACAGCAGCAGAGCCAGACGCCCATGAGTTATGGCAACATGCCGATGGCGGTCTCACAGAACCAGCAAGGACAGTCATCAATGGGGAATGGGAAAGCACAAGAGATGGTATGTTGTCTGTTCTGCAGGATTTATTGTGCAGTTGTACTAATCAATATCCCTAGGGTAAGAAATTCGGCTCCAAGCTGGGCAATGCAGCCATCTTTGGTGCCGGTGCGACGATCGGTCAGTAGGCTCTTATTAGCACCGAATGTTACAATGCTAATGGTTATTGCAGGAGGGAACATTGTGAACTCAATCTTCTAGATTGCTGAGAGGAAGCTGTTACGAGGATTCATGACCTGGCGTTGCTTTAAGATAATTATATATGTATCAAGTGTATGAACCTTCCGCTGCATACTGTACTGGGACATTAGTCTGAGCAGAACCTCCACGGCACTCTCCCAGGATCCTCTCAGACTTCTGTCCTGTGACAGTATGAACCCTCTACTGTACACCTGAAACGCCATCACGTGTCTGTATCTGCCTTGCAGAGCACCCGTTTACGCTAGTGCGTCACTCGCCTCAACTTTATTTTGACCAGGGCCAAGGCAGTGATCTGCATCGTAAATTGTATGCCGCATCCACCAGCCATCAACACTTCCGTCTCTTCTCAAACCACATTCAACCACCACACTCACAACCTTATCTCATCTCATCCCAGCACACATCTCATACAATGGCCGGACTCCCACTTCCTCTCTGCATCCAATGCGGCACGTGAGTAACCACTGCAGGCGCTACCGCGACTTCCGGCGCATCAACCTCACCTCCCTCGCTTTATACTCCTCAACCTCACTCTTCGCCTCTTTCAGCTCCTCTCTCGCGCGCTCATTGACACTGACACGCACCTCAGTGACCAGAACCCTTGCCACCTGAAAATCGTTGGTCCCACGCTCGGATTCGTCGTCACTGTTGTCGCCGCCGTATGTTGCTCTCAAGTTCGGACTGGATGCGCATTCATGTGACTGACACTGAAGCTAGGTCATCTGCTGGCCTGGATCGATCTTCTGCGGCTGCTGTGCGTCAGAGACTGGAAAGAAGTACGTCACTATATCAAGCTCGCGAGCTGTGCTGCATTAATGGACGGACGCTAACCTGTACTATGTAGGATGTTAGCGGCACCAGTCGACTACGGCAATGCCGTCAATCAAGCTATACCTATATGACAGCGTCTGAGATGAAGGACAAGGATCAGTCGTCAATTCGGGGTTGTCATCTGGTTGCGACTGGGCTGGGAAGGCATGGCATGGCATGAGACAGCATGGTAACAAGAGGCTGGAAAGCTGCAGCATGGGCTAGCATTGTTGCTTCGAAGACGACTACGGTCGAGGCGTTTATGGTGTAGGGCACTAATCATAATACATTTCCGGTTGCAATCACTTGTGGGACGTTCTTGAACTTGTTGTTCCTGTGTGTTCAGCAGACTAATCTAGGTCATATTTGCGATCCTTGCTAATTGCGCCTCGAACATACAGCTTTCGCGCAGACGATTACCACTTCGATGTCAGCAATGAACCACCATCCAATGCTATCGTTGCACCACTAGAGGAGAAGTCAGCACTATTCCAACCAAGTCATTCAAGTCTCGTGTTCTTCGAACCAAAGTCACAGAACAGCACCGCACAGCACCGCACAGCACCGCACAGCACACCACTTACTTTACAAACGCGCCCGCCCTCCCACTCAACCACAAGCAAGTCCCAGCTACGTCCTCCGGCGAGCCGATCCTGCCCAATGGAATACTCCCCTCAATATTCTCCCTAAACTTCTCCAACGTCGCCTTCATCATCTTACTCTCAAACGGCCCGCACGCAATCACATTACTCGTGATGTTCCTCCTTCCCAAGTGCAGCCCCAGCACCCTGCTGAGATGATGCAGACCTGCTTTGCTGGCACTATAGGCGAAGGTTTCGAGGGCGGGGACACGCAGACCATCGACGGAGCCGATGTTGATGATGCGCGAGGGATCGGAGGGAGACGAGCCGGCGGTGAGCAGGGGGGTGAGGAGTTGAGAGAGGGTGAAGACGCGAGTGAGGTTGAGGGTGAGGACGCGGGTCCAGGCAGTGTCGGGGTAGGTGTCGTAGGGAGCGCCCCAGTTGCTGCCGGAGTTGTTGACGAGGACGTGGAGTTCTGTAGGTGAAGGTGGTGCTGGTGTTAGCCGTGTGCACACTTGTGCTTGGATTGTCGTGCGTGCATATGTAAGAACGTGATGCTCCCTCGTATCTACATACTCTTCTCCCTTCGGCCCAGCTCCTCCACCAACTTCTTACAGTCTTCCTCCTTGTAGAAATCCGCTGGTATAGCCGCGGCGCTTCCGGGACCCATCTTGTTGAGCTGCTCGCATGCCTCTTCACAGCTCTTTGCGTCGCGGGATGAGATGTATACTTTTGCGCCGGCGCGGACATAGCCTTCAGAGATCATGCGGCCGATGCTGCGAGGAGAATGGTAAGTTTAGCTGGGGAGGAGAGGGTGCGCCGGTGAAGGTAAGGTGAGACAGGGGCTGGAATCATGAGTTGGCTCACCCTTTGGCACCGCCGGTGACGAGCACGACCTTGTCAGTCACATCGAAGAGGTGTGCGACGTCCATTATGTGTGTGGTATTGCGATGCTGCACGACGGTGCTACTGGTCGATTGAGGACGATGATGTACATGAAACAGCCGAGGCACAATTACTCGGGCCGAGCTGTAAAAACAAATATGATACTGGATGAGAAGCTAAAGACTCGCGAGAGTGCTGATCATACATTTGTGCTTGCAAAGCGTTTCCAAGATATACGTCGTGTTCAAGAATCCCGGTACGCCACAGGACGTCCGCCGCAGATGATCTGTATAGCTTGGTCACAACGTGTTCAGCCAAATTTGAAATCACTCAATCCTGAAATCCACAACTGATATGGACGCGATCTCCTGTTCGCGAATGTCCCTGGGCGATCTTCAGGTCATTCCGTCTTTGCTTGGCTGCGATGCTGATCTGAGTGACCACTTCTCAACCCAAGCTTTGTCGGCACGCCTGAAAGAAGTGGGGAATCTCAAGCCGGGACTGCGAAGCAGCACAGTCACACTCGCTGCGCTCAAATCAATCTGGTGTCGGCTAAGGGGCGGATATATTGGTGGCGGGCGGCGCATAGAGCCAGGACGGCACTCCCTTCCATCAGGAAAAGCGAGCATGCCAATATCGTACGTCTCTTCGCTTCCTGCTAACGCGCCAGACCAATCCAGTGCGAAGGTGGTGTTTGGCTCTTTGAGATGTTTGAGTACGAGACCGTACAACAGACTCATCGTCAGGCCGCCTGGGTAATGAAGTACGTCGTGCCTATAAGTGTAGCGCAGCCTACTACCATTCGGGGTGATGTGGAGGACATCGAGACGCGTGATCGGTGGCTGTGCGACCAGCATGTTCCTCCACGAAGCAACCCCGTCCACAACTGCTGTCCATGCTTTGGCCCCAATGACATTATCCGAGAACTCCCATCTTCCCGAGAGGCCGCCATTGTCTTTGGCAACCTCGAAGAACTGTGGAAACCTCTGTTTAAGCGTTGGATTGATGGTGTAGTCAACAACATTCACCACACTTTCTGCTTCAGTGGGCAAATCTGAAAGATTGTCCGGGCTAGCAACCGGGAGATGATAGCAGGCTCGCTTCACCATGCTGCTGCTCAGGATGACCTGGTTGAAGTATGAGCAGACACGACGACAGCGGAGAATATCAACAGGATCGAGACATTGCAAGATGAAGCAGAGAAGCATCTCAACCGAGAGGACGTCATTGACCGGAGCCATGATACCGTCGATGAGCTCCTAGTAGACTGTGAGTGAAGAGCTCAACGTTTCTGGACATGCGCGAGTTGTTAGAAGACGCGACGGGATCTTATCAGGCTGACAAGTGAAACAAGAGCGGCTGCCTGGAACGGCGCTAGTACTTTTCGGGCCCGAAGGAGGCGTGGGAGGGGAGATACCTGATAGCACGGAATGGAAGTCTCACATATATCGTGAACTACAATTACTACCATTACCAAAGAATCTACTGCTACTGGTACTGCTGATTCGAGTGAACACCTCAAAACATCAGGTATCCCTGTCCTCCGTTTGAGAACACTATCTGATTTCACCTGATCGAAAAAGCACAACATTCGACACTCGAACGCCTTGCACCTCACGGGCCTCTGACAGCATCACGACCTTCCCTTCCTTCCTTCCGCACGACCTGCTCATGCTTCCCATGCCCATGTAGTCCCTGCCAATCTCGTTCCTTCGTTACATTCATGATACTGCATTCAGTTACTGGGTGTCTGCCATGCTCAGAAGCCCCCCGAAGACACCCATGCCTCCGACCAGTGCACCGAGCATAAATGGCTTGATGGTAGCCTGCCAGGTAGCAGGCGCGACGACTTTCCCGTCATGCTTGGAGGCCACGGGAGCAGCATGTCGGGGGCGTTTGTGCACAGGCTCTGCCGCTGCGGGGTTGTCTTTGGTACTCTCACAGAGGGCAACTGTACGAGTCTCGGACATTGCAGGAACATCTCCAGCCTGCGCTGGTGGTTGGATACTGTTGGAGGAGACCATGGAGGTATCCTCCCGCTGTCTCTTTCTGGTAGCCCTTGGAAGGACAGCAGCCGGTGAGAGGTTAAGGAAGGCATTCATGGCCCTGACATTGGCGAGGGTCTTGATGCACTCATCCATAGCTCCAGAGACTACAGCTTCGGAAACCTGATCTGATCGTGCAACGATATCGGTGGTAGTGGTGTCAACCAGTGTTTTAGAAAGCTTTTGGAGTTGCTCAAGCTCCTGGACCGTCACATCATCGAGAATTGAATCGTTCGCGGTCCGAGCATCAGCAAGCATAGTATTGACCGACTGGACCGCAAGATCAGCCACTTCGACTTCGGCGGTGGCAACTTCCTCGTCAAGCTCTTCAACTTCCGTCTTGGAGGGCATGGCAGCAGTTTCGCCTTGTACCACGTCGACATCTGGCACTGTTCCGATTTCAGACGGAAGCTCAAGCTCAAGCTCAGCTTCTGGTTCATTGCCATCTTGTTCCAGATCGATTATCTCTGAGCCGTCATCTGGTTCTTGACTGATGCTTTTGGAGACAACTTGAGTATCGTCAGCGAGTATGTTACTGATTCTCATTCGTTCTTGACTTGGCTGTGTTCCCGTTACAACTCCAGCGGGATGTCCGATAGTAGCTTGTGAAGTGGACGTCGACGTGACTGTCTTGAAGGGAAGTGGTGTCGAGCACTCGTCGTCGTCCTCGTTGAACAGATCTTTCAGTGCAATGCCGGCTGGATTCCTTTTGGTGACGCTGAGCACTTGAACCTCGTCTTCAGAGTCAGAAACAACCTCCACAGCGGATATGCCGTGACTTTTCTGTGGGCTATTGGAGAAAGATGTGTCTGTGCTGTAAACTATCTCTACTTCGCTGTCCTCCTCTTCTTCATCTGTAGTGGTCTCCGGGACTTTGAAAGCGCCAGGACGACGAGCTTGGATGGGCACAGTATGCTTTGTTGCAGGAGGCGCTGAGCCGTAGCTGACCTTGAAGGATCGAGGAGCGAAGTGACCTCCTAGTGACTGGTCAGATCATGTGTTAACAGGGAGAGGATAGAAACGCTTACGATCTTCGTGTTGGATGTCAGAACCGAACTGAAGCAGATCACCAGAGTGGACATAGTGTGTAATGCCAGACGCGAGTTTCGTTCCATTCAGATAAGTACCGTGCATTGAGCGGAGATCTTCGACCATGAGAAGCTGTCTGATGTCAGTGTCACGTAGATGGAAAGCATTCTAGTAGACTCACATTGGTTCTGGGATCGACTGACAGTTCGGCATGTTGTCGTGATACCGACCTGGAATGGAAAAGCGCATTGAAGAGAGATGGCACGGGACTCCTTCCACTCGAGGATCTGCCCACAGCGATTCTATCGTCGGCAGAGGAGAACTCCAGCATTCGTGGGATGAGATCATCTTGTCTCGCTTGAGAGCCAGGAGGAGTATTGAGTGGTACCAGTGCGAGAGACACCTTGAGAATGCATTCTAGTCTCGTTAGCATCTTGAGTGTATCAGGTAAGCTACTACTTACTGTTTGCCGACATATCGGTATAGTACGACGGTAGAGAAGAGATCTACGTGAGCTAAAGCAATATCTTTGTGAAGGGGTCAGCTCTTGACCCATGTGGAGGGTAATTGTACCGAAGAGCGTACGAGAGACGATAGAGGCGAATAAAGTCTGATAACAGAGCTTCTATATCAGCGGCTGTACGTCTTCACACCTTTGGCGCGTACAGTAGGTGTGACAATGAGTATGAAGGGAACGAGATGGTGAAAGGTGAATGAAGGAGAGTGGTCGATGGCTGGACTCAAACACGTGACGGCGGGGTAGCTTCAGACCTTGATTGTGAGACCTGGAAAGATTGGTGGATTTGACTGCTGCCTCTCACTGTGTTGACGTTAGGCCTGCGTCCAGATTTTGATCTGTCTGCTCGCACACTTAGCAGTGGTTCCAGGTCGGTATAGCATGCTACTCCTGCCTGCTTAATCTTGACGGAGATCGTCCCGCCATGCTAGAAGCTCGCCCCACAAAGCATGACTCGGCATCAGGGAAAGGACAGTCATCAAAACCACCTTGAGCTGTAATCATAGACAATAGACAGTGAATCACAAAATCAATTTTCTCTGTGAAACGCTTCCTTTGGACCACGAAGCGGAGATCTGTACTATACATTAGGTTTTGCTAAAACACCATCCATGACCGTTCTTGTTCTCGTCAAAACGCCAGTATGATACTTGGCTATGCTCTCTCTATCTCATGCCACCTGGACCTCCGAAGCCGCCACCTCCTGCACCTTGTAATCTGCTTGCAAGTTGAGGATATTTCTCTTGCACCTGATATGTGTTAGTAGTGCGGCGGAAGTGGACCATTCATGTAGCCACTCACCTCAAGTTGTGTCCTTGTAGCCTCAGCATACGACAAAGCGTTGATTACCTCGCCCTCGGTTCTTGACAACTCGGCAGCCTGTTCGAAGTACTTGAGTGCGTCGGTAACCTTGCCTTGTTGCAACAGCAACTGCGCCATCGTGGCCACAGCAATATCACATTCGGGGTCAACTATGATCTTGTTAGTGGATGCCATCACCGAAAAGTGAAACAACATACTCTTGAGCGCCTCATGGCAGAGGTTCTCTGCATCAGTGAATTCTTGCTTCCATTGGAAGACAGCGAGTGCCTTGTTGATCAATGGCAGCACGTTGATACTGTGCGGCTTGGTCTTCTTCTCAAGCGTGATAGCCTGGTCAAACTGCTCGATTGCCTCCTGGTATTTCTGCTGGTCGAGGAGTAGCTCGCCATAGTAGTTGAACACGTCTGGGACTTCTTGGAAATTCTTCCTGCACCGTCTGAATGTAGCCATGGAGGATGCGATCGAGCCCATCTTGTACTGTGTAACTCCTAGTTGGATGTGGGAGAAGATGAAATCTTTGTCAAGATCAATGGATTTCTGATAGTCCTTTGCAGCGTCTGCAAATTCACCGAGAATGAAGTGAAGCTGAGCACGATGGTAGTAGATGTCCGGATCGTCCTTGTTCTGCTCGATCGCCATTTCAAAGTCACTGGCAGCACCATCCTTGTTGCCCTGCTCAAGATGCATGCTGGCCCTCTTGATGTAGCTTTGTGTCAATGTCGGGTTCAATTCAACACTCTTTGATAGATCTTCCAGAGCTAGCTCGTTCTCGCCTTTGAGGTAGCGGAATGTGCCACGAAGGTTGTACGCGAATGCTTCGTTGTCGCCCAAGTTGTCGAGCTCAAGAGCCTGATTGAAGGCTTCGGACGCCTCTTCGTACCCTTCACCGCTCTTCTTGTCCATCGCCAACAAGCCCTTACGCATCTGACCACTACCACTTTCGTTGCTGAGATCTGCTGAGTCCTCTAGTCCAGCAGGTCTTGGCTTAACGCGGAAACTCTGAAGGTAGTTTGTGACGAACATCGAGCTAGGCAGTTTCTTCTCCTTGTTAGCAAGGATCGTCTTGGCCTTCTCTTCTGCAACTTTCTTCAGGAGTCTCTCCACGCTCTGAGCACTTTGGTCGTTACGGAATGAGTCGATGATACAGCTGGCAGTGTAGTCAAGCAGAGCTTCACTGTACTTCTCCGATTGCTCGTATGCGTTTGCGCGTCTGTTCAAGGCTTTCACATATTCTGGGTCCTGTGCAAGAGCGGCAGTCGTATCCTCAATGACTTGCTCCCACTTGGATTGTGAACCATAGCACGCGGCGCGATTCGAGTAGAATACTGGATCAGGCTTGCAAAGGATTGCCCTGCTGTATAGATCAATTGCACGCTCATATTCCTTCGCGCCGTATGCCTTGTTGCCAGCGGCCTTCAGTTTCGCTGCATAGTCTTTCCGTTCCTGAAAGGACATCAGTACTCATGCAGTATTGACGAGCAAACGGACGCTTACTTCGTCTGACAAGGCTCCAACAGTCGATTCAGTGACGCTCGGCACCTCTTCCTCAGTTTGGACAGTGGCTACAGAAGGTTTCGTCTCTGTAAGGCGCATAATGAGTAACCAGTAACACATCGCAGGGTGTCCTTTCCCTCTTACCTTGTGCACTGGCTTGCTGTTGGGCTGCCGCAGCTTCATCCTCTAAGTCTTTCTTGATCTTGCGCCTTTCTTTCTTGCTTATTCTTTCCACCCCAGAATCTTTCGGCTTTGGAGCAGCACCACCGCCAGCAGTGTAAAAGTATACGGCTCCGCCAGTAGCCACTAACGTGACACCAGCAATGGTGTAGGCAACAGCCTTATTGTCAGAAACCCATTGAGAAAGCCTGTCCCAAGTACCTGCTGTGGATTGTGTAATGTTAGAGCTTGCACTTGAGACTGCTGCGCCAGCACGGTTTGCAGCTTCGTTAATGCCCTTTGCCGCCTCGGAAGACATCTCCAGAGAAATGCAGGCTCCAGCAACAGTATGGTGCTAGAGGTTATGTAGTCGTCGTAGGGAGAGATAAGTCCGTAGGTAAAGAAGAAGAATCCAGACGAAAAGGAAAGACAAGATTTAGACGATGGATGATGGCACGAGCACCAAAGCTCAAGTCCACCTTCCGAAGATC
>Ga0268246_10000765_pt1 | contig 12737 bp, 13 predicted proteins | sample AgamicOrSfe_FD_200242 | JGI IMG/M metagenome (GOLD analysis project Ga0268246, IMG submission 200242) | Agave microbial communities from Guanajuato, Mexico - Or.Sf.e (v2) (version 2) | ecosystem: Host-associated > Plants > Phyllosphere > Phylloplane/Leaf | place: Guanajuato, Mexico | collected...
GATGAAAGCAGGGACTTTTCAGGTTGCGTAGATTTATGACTCCCGTCTTACTGATTCTGGAACGGTGATAGTGACGTTGGATGGACATCTGAAGCTGTGACGGCTCAAGAGGGCGCTCGGAAGTTGGCCATGAGGGAAGAACCTTTGAGTGCATGCAAGAGGCTCAGACTGGCTTCGAAGGTTCTCTGTGCTATTCTCAGATCATCCCAGTGAGATTGAGCCTGAGAGTATAACATATAAGCAGCATCCACAGATGACTACCAACAACGATTGCAATAATAAGCAGGAACGTGATATACTTGCTATGCAGGGCACCCTGGCATCGGTTCTGAGAGGTGGCAAGTGAAGAGACGATCGAAGAAGGCATCGTCGGCTGATTGGAGCTGGGATGAGAACTAGGATGATAGTGACAATGCAGGCACAAGGTGATGTGCATCAGACCTTGAGTCGTCGCCATTCGTAGATTTCCTCAGACAGAGACGTCGACGACGTTCGCCGGTGAGGGTGGAGATATCATAAAGGCTTAGATTCGGAGAATATGTGAAGGTTTGTGCAAGCGTTAGAGAGGAGGGGTATTAGAAGTCGGAATCTGTCCCTGGCAGGGTATGTTTGCATTAGAATGATCCTCACAGTATACCGAAGAGCCGGTGATTGCAGAAGTGTGATCACAGTGAGCATGTCACAGTGGCGAGGATGTGCCTGATACTTGTGCTCATTGTGATTCTGTGTTTCAGGAAGCAGACCCCAAACCTTTCATGGTGGTTTCATGAGAAAGCCGGCAGATCACAGGTCAATCGGTGCAACTCCGGCTGTGTCATCTGAAATTCGGTCCTGGACACTGGAGAATACCTAACCTTGTCCTTCCGTATCACCGTCCCGTCATCAGCTTTGTTGACAGGTACGCGTCTAGCGCGTTTATCCAGATACACCTTTCACGGCTGCTCACTCGATAGTGTCGGTGGAGTCTAGTTCAAACACTCAACTCAGCTGTTCGGCTACACCTGAAAGTCCTGAACACGCCGCACTGCCCGCTGCAGCTGGGTTGCTCAAGACTGCGAGTAACAAATGCATATACGAGACCGTGCAGGAACAGTATGCACGGCAGCGCTGCAGACCAAGCGACCTGCATTTTGACCTCTCCTGCTGTACTATGTAGAACACAAGTTTAGAGCGAAATCTTGACGGCACTCTCCCGGAGACATTTTCAAACTTGAGGTTTCGTTCTATGACACTAGCATCATGATGGTGCCAATGCAGCCAATCGCACGCCTTTTCCTCTCGCACCCAGCTCGATGGCGCTTTCAAGCCATCTGACGCCCGTTAGACGTCAGACGCGCCAAGATCAAGCAAACATCAGGGCTAGTCAGCTAGGCACAACACGTTTTCTTTTCTATTTTCTCTGTACCTGCAGTAGCGTGAGCCTCTTCGGCTTGCTGCTCTATAGCGTTGACGAAGCAAAAGGCTGAGAGCCTGAAACCGCCTAGTGGCTGCTACACTGCAAAACGCGTCATGCTTCCGTCCTATCTACAAGAGTGATGCCTCGCTGCTTCGCTGCCTCGCTTGGCCAGGGCACTACACGATATGTTCCGTCGTCGAAATTCTTGCATGCAAAGTCTGTTGTCGTAAGGTTTCTCGTATCGGGGACGGAAGTAGACTTCATAGAGATGCAGATCGACTCTTTACTTGCAATCATTTGTCAGACACTTGTGAGGTCTCACTGCGAGGCAGGCTAGACAACGCACTATCGCACGACGTTTAGGGACTGATGAGCTGGCCAGGGTGAAATAGTTACAGATCAGCGAGATCTGTATACATACATCTTTTTCAATGGAAAATCGTCGTCACTTGCACTGGACTTGGACTTGCAGAGAGTAGCATAGTATAAAGGTTGAGACGAATCACACACACCAGGCGGAAACGTCTCAACACACTCCAGCTTGTGTTGGCCGCGGAGGCTTTTACTGGATTCGCACACTTTGCCGGCAAATGTCTCTCACGTCTCCACGTTAGTCAGGCTAGTTACAACTTAAGCTGAACACACTTTGTGTTAGCAAATGTTGCGTGATACAGCACACTCTGGTCCGCATCAATCTTCAACCTTGCTTGGATGAAACTCGCCTGCAACTTCGCCAGAGCCTGTCTTGGTACCTTTTGGGGCGCATCGACTCCACCATCAGGCTGTTAGCTCTGAAAGTGGTGAGTGTGTGGGGTCCTGTGAGAGGTTCCGATGGAAAACGGCTGTCAGGGACTATTAGTCAGGTACTGGTACTACTACTAGTAATTGGGAGTCATAGTACGAAGTACCTTGCAGGATCCAGGACCCAGGATCCCGCTCAGATTCAGATAGCTGCATGATACATCACAAGCATCGACTCAACGATGGCCTGCTACACTAAAAAGTCAACTGCTGCACCAGCACCAGCACCAGCACCAGCTTGAAAAGCCACAAGCCATGCCCGCACTATACGCCCCCGTCGCCTCGTCCACCATCGTGCACTCTTCGCTGACTTTACGTCGACTTCCATTGTCCACACAGTCCCCGTCCCATCACCTTGGCCCCAGCCAGAATAGGCTAGACTAGACGACACATGCGGGCCTTTCGTCTTGAGTCGTCTTAACTGCCTTTCTTCACCTCCACACTTCGCGTCTTTTTAGCCTTGCCCTCCGAAGGACCACACCACCCCCATGTCTTGGTCTTTGGCCATCGCTTCAACGCTTGGCCACGATTGATGTGGCTTCGTCAAGATGCAACCTTTTTTGCGCCGAACCCCCAATGCCCTGTGTCAGTAGTAGCGTCAGGTACCAGTGCAAGCTTATCACTCCGGCATCTTGTAACCTTGTCTCTTCGTCCCTGCCTGAAATACTTATTCCCTCCATCGCCCGTCATCCGTATCGACCTTGCTGTCCTGTGCCAATCTTTACCACATTCACTGTAGCGTTTCTTGGGTCTCCTTCGTGCGCAACCAGTCCCTCTCTGCCCATATATCGCCTACACCATCGGCCTCCAGGTCTTTTCATCGTCAGCCTTCCCACTTACCAGCACGCACTGCAGCGTGATCTGGTCTGCATAGCCGCCACGACATATCCTGCCAGCCCTGTTCTTTTGGAGATTGGAAGCTGCTTCTCGTGCTAACACCAACGCTCGCTCAATACTACAAGAAGAGGACCAGAAAACAAAAAGACATTGAGACACTCAGTTTCTCAAACGACAACAGGTACGTCATGTTGATCCTTCGATGCAAGGAGGATTAGGAGAGTTCCTTTGCACAAACTGACAACGTATGACGAACAGGAATGGACACTACATTCCAGACGGCATCGATGCCTTCTTCCACATTCTTTTACTACAACCCCAGTCCCCAAGACACACGGCAGTCTGGTCAACTCGGCCCGCCGCAGTACCAATACCAGCAACAGTATCAACACCAGCACCAGCCTCATCAGCACCAGCTGACCCTGCAGATGGGCTTGGCAAAGCAACAATTACCACCTCAATACATCTACTGCCCTCCGCACAACCAGACTATGGCATCGACAATGTACACTCCAAGATTACTCACACCCGTAGCATCACCCTATGGAGTTCAAGGAAGACAGAGCTACTTCGTGGAACAACACAGCAGTCCGGCCATGTTCGCTATGGATCCTGAACTGGGTCCATCAACGCCACCTCTTTCAGCATCTGGTAGCTCGACGAGCAGTCCTCCTGCAAACTTCTCCATGCTTCCCACTCCTGTCAACAACCAGTACGCCGACGCTTTGGACATGAAGTATGCCATGTACCCAGACATGCATACCGGCCAGGATTGGGATGTGCAGTCTCCTCCGATGTCACCTGGTAAGCTTCCGATTGCTCTCGCTATTTCACTTAACAGCTTGTTAGCCGCTGTTGAGACAACAAAGCGCATTGACAGCTGTCACTGCGGGTGTGCCTGAATATCGTACCGGACCAATCCCGGCTAACAAGACCCCTTCTCGGTTAGACTTTCCTGCGATTCCGGCCGCCGAAGTTGCACCTCAGCTGCATCTCTCCACCATCAACATTCAGCAACAACAACTGCAAGAACCTTCTCCCTCAGCCTCGCCAGTCTCCGCGCACTCTCATTCTGACTCTCAATTGAGTTTCTGCGATCCTCGCGACTTGATTGTCACACGCAACACATCTCCAACTCCGTACCACGTTCTTCCTCAGCTTCACATCGACGAGAACGGCAAAGCAGTTGTCATCAAGGCCGACGCTCCTCCGGTATACACGAATCTACCCACAACCGAGTTCCTCGGCGCGACATCTCTCCCTGTTTGCGAACCACTCTTCGATCTTGACAGCTCGGACGATTTCAGCAGTTTCACTAGCTCTGTAGCACCCACCGACGGTACATACTTCACCAACAACAAAAGACAGCGCATTGAGCTTCTATCCTTTCCATCTGAGGAGGAGACCTTTATCGGCGAAGATTCTTTCAGCGAGGCCGACGAGGACCACCTTGCTGCGGCCTGGATGCTTGCGCCCGCGGATCTTGAAAACTCATTCTGCTCAGACATGTCCGACATCTCCGTCATCGCTCCTGCTGCCATCGCGCAGATGAGCCTTCCATTGACAGAGTCTGTCTACCCAGATCCCACTGCACCTTCAGCACCGGACGCAGGTCAGACAGCAGTTCCGGAACAGACCGCCCAAACCAACGGCCATGATCACTCGGGCAACTCTGATGGCGCTTCTGGTAACAATGGGGAGGACGGAAACTCCTCTGTATCTCAACCGTCCAACCGGCGTGGCCGCAAGCAGTCATTGACCGAAGATCCCTCAAAAGCCTTTGTTTGCACGCTTTGCAATCGCCGTTTCCGCCGACAGGAACACCTCAAGCGCCATGTTAGATCACTTCATACACAAGACAAGCCCTTTGAATGCACAGACTGCGGCAAGAAATTCTCACGAAGTGACAACCTTGCTCAACATCAGCGTACTCATGGTGCTGGACCATTCCCAGGTGACATGCTGAATCCAGAAGATGGAGATGGGCACGGTCACATCCCAACAGAGGAAGAGTCTGATCAGATGGCGCAGATCCTGCTCCAGGCTGCTCATCGTCTTGCCGGTCCTACATCGTCGGAGTCCTCAGAAGGCTCAGAATCTGACGGCAGTCTTGGTATGCCAGGCACTGAGAAGAAACGCAAGCGCAAGCGTGAAGTGTAGAGCTTCAAGCACGTATCAAGCGGATGATGATACGACCAACCCTTACGACCTCATGCCCGCCACGTCCCAACCAATTTTTGGCACTGTCTCGGTCGATCTCCACTACCGACCATGTCTTCATGTACGGTACTCTCTTCGAGGTCCTGACCAGATGTAGAAACTCAGGCTAGATCAGCAGCAGAAGCGGTGGAAAATGTTACGAAGTCTTATGTTGAGTGTGTACGAATAGTCGCTGTGCAGGACGCAGAATTTTCCTTTCACAATGTACAAATATCGAAAAAACTATCTTCTAAAACCATACTCAATGATGTTATTTGACCATCTTCTAAGCATGAGATTGAAAGCCACTGTGGTGTACTCTCTGGTTCAGTGAAAGCAGTGTATTCATGCGTCAGTCGGTATTTGTCACACTCCAGCTCGTGCGTCATAGGCTCGCTCGCGTGTTATTGTTCGAACGTCTTCATTCTCACAACACAAACCGGTATCTGCCTTCCGCTCCGTCTCGCCCAGCTTGATACCTCTTCTGCCGAGTCGTACAATAAGACATATAGCACAATTAGCAGTCCGAAATCTGCATACCCAATCATGTCGAAAACAGTACAGATTGGCTCAGCAGACCAGTTTGAAAGCCTGATCAAGTCAAGCACGATAGTAGTTGCAGACTTGTATGTTTCGCACGAATATAGACGGTCATAACGTATGCTTTGACTCAAGACTGACGACTGCCAACATCACAGCTACGCAGACTGGTGCGGGCCATGCAAGGCAATCGCGCCACTATATGAGCAACTATCCACCCAACTCTCCCGCCCAGGCCGCATCACATTCACGCGCATCAACACAGACCAGCAACCTCAGACGACAAAGAAACATGGCGTCAGAGCGTACGTCCAGCGTGCCCAACCCTTTTCAACAACAGATACAAGACTAACAGCACCTCCTCAACCAGCATGCCTACCTTTTTAATATTCAAGCAAACCAAAGAAGTCTCCCGCATCCAAGGCGCCAACCCCAAACTCCTCTCCGAAGCTGTCAAGAAGCTCGCCGCAGAAGCAGACTCCACATCCTCCACCTCCTCGTCCTCATCCACCGCCGGCTTCGGCGACGCTTCCAGCTCCTCACACTGGCTAGGCCCCGTGCCAAAAGGCTACAGCGACGTCACTGACCAAGTGGACGTGCGCGGTCTCGACCTCCTAAACGCCGATCCAGCCACCGGTGCCGCGCGCGTGCTGTTTGAGTCCAGCGAGCCTGGCAAGAACACAAAGGAAGCGAGCCGCGACTACATCGAGAGCGACACCGACGAGCAGCTGATGCTGTACATTCCCTTCCAATCCACCATCAAGATCCACTCTCTCCAGCTCACCTCGCATGCCGTCTCCGCCTCTGACGACGACACAGCCGAAGTGGCGCGCCCAGCCCGCCTGCGTCTGTACACGAATAGGATATCGAACTTGGGATTTGAAGAGGCGGGGGATGTGCAGGCGACGCAGGTGGTGGAGATTAAGGCTGGGGATTGGGATGCGAAGACGAGGACGGCGAGGGTGGAGTTGAGGTTTGTGAAGTTCCAGAATTGTAGCTCGGTGGTGCTGTTTGTGGAGGGGGTGGAAGGCAGTGGGGAGAAGTGTAGGATTGATAGGGTTAGGATTGTCGGGGAGACGGGGGAGAAGAGGGAGATGGGGAAGTTGGAGAAAGTCGGGGAGGAGCACTGAGAGAAGTGTGTGGGATGTGATGGGACGGGATGCAGAAGATTGAGAAGTGGAGTGAGGGAAGATCGAAGCGGTGGTAGTAGTCGAAACTTGCTGGAAAGGCATGGTACGCCAGGGTGATGCGCAACGAGTATACGAAATTGGCAGACTTCTGCATGAGCAGATTATAGATTGGGTTGATGCAGCGGAGTTCTGCTTGTTGATCCTCTTTAGATGAAATCTGATGACATCTGACTCCGATTCACAAACCCGAATATGCTGCAACGTCCCGCGCTGCACGAAGAGCCGTCAAACTTGCCAACACCTGCGAACAGATTTCTTCTACATCCCCATTCCCACCCCAAATTTTCTCCTACCTCTCCAACTTCAAATGTTTCTCGAAGAACGCAATCCCCTGCTTCTCCGCATCATCCATGGCCTTCTTATCCTTCTCGCTCGACCAATCGCCCCTCAACGCAAACCCATGCACCTGATCCTCATACACCACAACTTCAGTGTTGCTCTTCTTGGCCAAGATCTCCTTGATCCCATCCACAGTCTTGTTATCAAGCAGACTGTCCGAGTCGCCCACCGCCAAGCTTAACGGCTTTGTGACTGGGTCGAAGTCGCCCGGAACGGCTACGAGCGATGGGTGCTGTGCGACGGCGGCGTCGGCGAGCTCGTGTGCCATGAGGATCGAGTATCGACCGCCCCAGCTGTGGTATGTCAGCGAGGCGGGGTATGTAGGATGCAAAGAGGAAGGCTTACCAGAACCCGATAGTGCCCACGCTGTTCGTCCCCGGCGTCATCTTGACTGTGCGCACAAACCCTTCAACCAATGGCTTCGACACACTCTCACTATGCCTGTACAACCACGGCCCCAACGTGACGCCCACTTTGGCCGTCTTGACGCCCTTGTCTACAATACTCAGCGTCTCCCTGACCTTCAACGGCGGCTCCGCATCCTGGAGGAACTCAATCGGAAGCGCATCTCCATTGAAGAAATCAGGGAGGTAGACGAAGAAGCCAGCGGCAGCGTACTGATCGGCGAGGAGACGTGTATTGTTTAGCTTGTAGCCGAAGATGTCGGAGATGAAAATGATGGAGCGGCGGGTCGAGTTGTCGGGGGATGGGGAGACGTAGACGTTCAGGCCGTTGATGACTTCTTCGTGGCCTTTGGGAGTGCCGGTTTGGAGGGTCCCGCTGAGGCAGCAGGAGGACATGCCGACGTTGGATGACATTGTGTAGGGTGGCGCTGTCTGGAATTGGTCGGAATTGATGTGGTAGTTGTGGTGATGGTACAAGCTAGGTGGATTACGATAGGATTTCAAGAAGAGCACTTCTATATACGATCCATTGAAGACATTGTCGATCATTCAATGCGCGGGGAAGCATCACGTCATACCGGCACTTGGGTGACATTCATGTACATGAAGCTTCTGGTACCCGATGGCAGGATGTTACACAAAAAGACAGTAAGGGCTCTTAAAGATGGCAAGAGTGAACGAGAATGGTCATGAGTAGTTTACGGTGCGATCATGCTTTAATATTAAAGATCCCTTCTAAAGTGCTTCTGTGCCATTGCTAGAACACGTCCGGGGTCAGACATCACGCGCTATTCGTGTCAAACAACATTCTTGAAAGAATATCGCAACGCCATGCTTATGAAAGCACCTGGGACGACCCATATCCTGGTCACAGGCGGTGCCGGGTTTGTGGGCAGTGCGATCGTTTCTGCTATAGTAGAAAAACATCCTGACTGGAGAGTGACCATTATTGATATCAAGCCAGAAGAGACCTGGCAAGCTCCGATCTCGTCTGCAAGGATAGATTATCTGCAAGCTGATATACGAGTGCCAAACGAGTGTTATAATGCCGTGGAGCTCACAGATCCTGACTGTATAGTGTGAGTCAATGCATGAGCAACCTCTGCCGAATGCTAATCATGAGATGTAGACATACGGCAGGGCTCGTGCCTAGTATCAGTGCAAGATATGGGCGCAATCCAGTGGTCCAACACAACTTGAACAAGCTTAATGTTGAAGGCACGGCGAATATGCTTGAAGCTGCCAAAGAAAACAATATTGCCAGCTTTATATACACTTCGTCGAGCACGATTCTGACGGACGATTTGATTCACGACTACCCAAACTATAAAGAAGACTTGCTGTACCCAGAGTCGTCACTAATTTACGGACAGTCAAAGGTAGGTCGTGATTATGTGGGCAGGAATAATATGCTGATGCAGTACTCCGCTAGGCTATCGCAGAGCAGATGGTGATTAGCATGCAAAGCGAAATCATGTCTACGTGCGCGCTGAGGCCTACAGTGATCTTTGGACCAGGCGATGTCCAGCTCATCCCATCGATACACTCTTGCATCGCAGCCGGAGAGACGAGCTATCAGATAGGTCAAGCAGATAATCTGAATGACTTTACATATGTTGGTACTGAATAACGTACAGCCTGAATGTGAATCTGAGCTAACAACACCAGACAACGTCGCCGACGCGCATGTTCTAGCCATCGAGAACCTGTTATCCAGCAAAAGCGCAGCAGGTCAAATCATTCACATCACCAACGACCAGCCAGTCACCTTTCGTGACTTCATGCTTGCAGTATGGGCGCAGTATGATCATGTCCCCAGCACAACAATACGGATACCTGGTTCCCTTGCATATGTGATGGGCTTCTTGTCCGAGTGCAAAGGCTGGGTTTCTGGTAAGCCTGGTGCACTAAGTCGAGGAAGTGTGAAAGATGCAATGAGCACGCGATACGGCAGTCAGAAAAAAGCAAAGGAGATATTGGGGTATCGTCCGCGAGTGCCGTTGTGGGATGCTGTGGTCATTAGTTGTAGTGTGAGTCGTGATTCTTCGTTATCCTTTGCGAGGTAGCATTGAGAGGATGGTATTGACATATTGCAGGCATACAAGGAGGCTCTTGCACGGAAGCAGTCAATGCCGTGAGTACAAGTGATTTGGGTAGTTCCTTGAACAGGCTATGTTTGTGTATGAAGCCTCGGACAATATCCGACGGACAACACCCCAGCCTGTACATGACGATATGACGACTACATAGCAGAGGTACCTCTATCTTGATACTCGGCATGTATGAAGAGAGGTAGGCCAAGCATTCAGGGTCTACCACCGAATGTCTCGGAGGCTCTGCGCTTCGGGAAGACCCCTGCCGGCTTTACCTGATCAGACGAACAACTTTAAATTGAGACTACGTCGAGGAGATCCCCATACTGCTTAAGGACTTGATAATGATGATCCGTGCAGTCTATAGTATCTGTCCGTCCAAGACGCGTTGCTACACGGGACGATCGTCTCATCTCTTGTAGTGATGGGGTTGCAAAGCATGATAGATCTCGCTCGTTGTTCGTTTCGAAAGCTATCCATGGGATACCTGGCTGTGCTCGTCATGGACTTGTAGTCGGGCTAGATTGTACGACTTCCTACTGTGCAAATTATCATATCATATTATATACAATCCTCGTCTTCAACCACAGCTTCTCTGCTCGTATGACCACAGTTACACTCGTCCACGTTGATTCATAGCGCAAGGCATAGCAGTCGCCTCGCCTGCACTCTACAGCTCGTCCCACTTTACCCCATCTGACGTACCAGTACTATACCTGGCTGGATCGGGAAAAATAACCTGCCTCGTGCTCGCCATAGGAGTTCATTCATGCGCCCAGCGCAATGGGCAAAGGAGACTCTGTTCAAGATGACTTCTCCGATGCTCCCATAATGGCCTCAGACACGCCACTCTTCCTCAAGGAGAAGCACATCGTCTACTGGTTGCGATGTCTCCGGTCGCCGCTCCCGCACCACTATACCTCAAACGACTCGAATCGCATGACCCTTGCATTCTTTACAATATCGGCGCTGGACTTGCTCGGAGTACTGTATACCCGGACTTCACCTACAGAAAGAGAGGAATATGCTGCATGGATCTACAGCTGTCAACACCCGACGGGAGGTTTCAGAGGGTTCCCGGGAACAGACTTTGGGGACAAGGCGACAGCGGAGAATGCGGAATGGGATCCTGCAAACATACCGGCGACATACTTTGCGCTCTCCGCGCTTTGTGTGTTGAGTGATGATTTGAGCAGGGTTAGGCGGAAAGAGCTGCTGGGCTGGCTGGTCAAAATGCAGCGCGAGGATGGTAGTTTTGGCGAGACACTGGGTCCTGGCGGGAGAGTGGAGGGTGGCACGGATACAAGATTTGGATACTGCGCCATGGCAATTCGATGGATACTGAGAGGAGAGGTCACAGGTGATGTGGATGGTGTGGCCGATGTGCGTACAGAACAGCTTGTCCAGTGCATACAAAGATCGCAGGTATGTTGGGACCATGGCACATGGTATGCAGTCTTTTGACATTCATCAGACATATGATGGCGGTATCTGTGAACAGCCCTACGACGAGGCGCAAGGTTAGAGCTCCGAGAAGAGTGTGTCTCATAGGAGAGAGAGCTCATGACTAACATTGCCTAGCCGGTTTCACATACTGTGCTATTGGAGCATTATTCTTTCTCAGCAGACTTCCTCTGCCTGAAGGCGTCAGGGGGGCAAAGTTCTCAGCACATAACGACCCCAGCCAGGAAGTCCGTTCAACACCCGCCCCAGGCTTATCGTCTTTTGACACCACTGTTAGGTGGCTGATTGGTCGACTGACTACAACTCTGGAAGAGAATGATCTCAACGAGCAGTATGATGATGATGACGCGGACGACCAGCAATCTGTAGCATCCACAGCCTCGACAGATGACCAAAGCCACGAGCCGAAAATTGCGGACGGCACGCCAGCATCTTCGATAGGCACGAGCCCGGAAAAAGAGACATCATTCACAAAGATCAAGAGCACTCCTCTCAGTGCTCTTTCGGATGGCAAAGAGCCACAAGTAATTCTAGACGATCCCGATGTTTCTCCCTGGGATGCAGTGACCACGTTATGGGTCGGGGTCAACGGACGGCCTAACAAGCTCGCAGATACTTGCTACATCTTCTGGGTTTGTGGATCGCTGACTGTAAGTCTGGAAACTGGTATTTTGGATAGTGATAAGCACTGATACGTGTTACAGATTCTCAACTCCGTGCATCTCGTTACCCCTACGCCGATACGGCGGTATCTATGCGAAAAGACACAGCATTCCATCGCCGGTGGTTTCGGAAAACTGCCTGGAGACCCGCCGGATATGTACCACTCTTACCTTGGTCTTGCTGCTCTCGCCCTTCTCGACGTGGGCTATGATGGCGAGGAAGGTGTGCTGGCACGAGATACGTCGTCCAGCTCTTCCTCTGTCAGTGGAGAGTCGGACGCCGAGGACGAGGACGAATGTCGGGGTGTTTCAAGGCCTTCTCTGGCACAAGAACGTCTCCTCGGGGAGAGCGAGGACAAGCACAAACCGAGAGGTCTACAAGAAGCTCACGCAGAAGGACCAAATGGTCGGACAGTAAGACGAAGTCGCCTTGGCGACATCAAGATTCAGAGCGTGAAAGACAAGAACTCGCACGAGGAAGGTGCCGGAGAAGGTGGTGAAGTAGGAGATGGTGGAGGAGTGTTAAGACGATTAGATCCCGCGCTGTGCTTCTCCTTCCGAGCCAAAGAGTGGCTGGAATCGCTGAGCTGGAGGCGGGCAATCGTTGGGGGACGTGGACAGAAGCAACCATGGGAGCGACCCAAATATCCCAAGAAGCAACGAGATTGGGAATGGGATGATTGAAACGATCTCTCTTATACTCATTGGACGACAGGTATCACGAAGGTCATGGTTGGCGCAAGGGGAAGGCATTGGTCAGGGTGGGCATGCATAGCGGCACGGATGGATGGTGAGGCTGCATGGTATGGAAA
>Ga0268246_10000767_pt1 | contig 12694 bp, 13 predicted proteins | sample AgamicOrSfe_FD_200242 | JGI IMG/M metagenome (GOLD analysis project Ga0268246, IMG submission 200242) | Agave microbial communities from Guanajuato, Mexico - Or.Sf.e (v2) (version 2) | ecosystem: Host-associated > Plants > Phyllosphere > Phylloplane/Leaf | place: Guanajuato, Mexico | collected...
GCCTTATAGTCTGTTTTATACAAGCATGATAGACTACATCTAAACACAAGATGACAGATCAGCCACGGCACTCCCGCAGAGTCTCCAGACTTCGTCTATTGGTTCACATGTATAAGAATCAGCACCTGGGCAGTACTTTGCACACCTGCACTCTGTGAAGGTGGAGGAGCACGCCCTATAAGGAATATAAGGAATCCCGCCACGAGCTTGTCCTAAGTAATGCTCCGAATTGTTGTTTGAAACCCTTTGCCGCCCCTATCACCTGCAGACAACAATGAGGACTGGAAAGTACACTGTCTGTGTAGGATATTCCGCATGGAGGGCGGGGTCCTCTAGATAGAAGTGAAACATGTTATAAAGTATAAAGTGCCATATAACTTGCCATTGGCCCTTGCGACGTCCGAAGAAAGTAGAAAGTGCACCAAAGTTCATGAGGACGCGACCAGCACGGATCATCCCCACGCTGACTAGCGTCAACTTTCGTCTGGATCCGGCAGACAAGAGGACTTCTCTCCAAGAAGAGCCAACAACACTAACAGTCGTGCAGCCTCGATCCTTTACCTCCATCTGGTAACCAACCTACCTGATCCCGCTGCCACTGTACGATCACAACACCATTGTTTCTGCATTCTGCCGTATCCTCGTCGGTGGCCAGAGCGAAAAGGGGCTTCAGTCGAGTGTTGTTGAGACCCTTTCTCCTTGTCGATCGTGTCCGCGTCTGTACTGATATAGGTTTGACCGACTACTGATTTGACCTTTGTATTTGGGCACTCGACACGTCTGGCGCTGTCGGTGTCAACTCTTCTGGTCGATCATTGTCTACCGCTGCCTCGACAAGTTCAAAATGAGCGTTCGAGCAAGATAGGCCACCTCGATAGTCCAGCACCTCATTCCAGCAAAAGCGTGAGTCTCAGCATGGTATTCCAGGTTATGGACGCTCAGACTGACATGTTGGATGTAGTACTTCGCCTCGAACTCCACTCGCAATACCACAACCACCACCTCCACCACATGGCAACTCAGGTCTTGTCAGCACCAGTCATAACGCAATCAGATTCAGCTGCCCTGCTGCAAAAAGGGCAAGTCGACTACAACTTCTCGGACATCATGTCGAACCAAGGCCAGAAACAGAGTCGCATCCTGGATATGCCTCGTAGCCACTTCAATGCTGCTGCAACTTCAAGTTTCAGGGGAACCCCTGCTGCACCAGTTGCAACATATGCATTCAAGACCACACCTCAACTGAGAACAGACACTCGATCTGTGTCGAGCCCGACAACATCCTCGTCTGCATCCACGGGTCAACCATCGACGAATGGCTCCTCAAGAAGTCGATACCCTGCGAATCCATCAGTTTCCACAGTCTCTTCGACCTCGTCCGACCCTTCGAGCATCAGTCAGCACCATCTCTTCAACAAGGAAGACGCACTCCTCTTCACCAACTTCAGTGTACCGCCTTTCGGTGCTGATCCGCATGCACATGATATCGGCGACATCCAGATCGCTGATCCAGATAAATACTCACAATCTAGCCCATCACCAGCCAAACCCGCTCCAGATCGGTATCATAGGACTCTAAGCAGAACAGGATCAGATGGACCGACGATCAGACCTCAACAATCAGAAGATAGTATCCGAACAGTAGGCACTGCTGCAACAGGGCATATCTACCAGAAACCTCAGATGGTGTCAACCAACCAGCAGAAATTCAGTAGTAGCGAGATAGCTTCTGCAAACACAGCACAGCCTGAACCACCATATGTAAACAGCGACAGATCTTCACCTACAAGCGAGTTACCAAAACGATATAGACGTCGAAACGAAGGTAATGTTTCGGAAGCAGCGGTATCTAAACCAAACGGATCCAGCACCATCGCACCTTCCACCCCAATCACACCAGCCACACAAACCTCGGTAAGCAAGACAAGCTCCCAACGACAAACCTAACAATAACATCACTTTTGGAAGGATTTTACTAATGCTATTGTATATACAGCAAACATCGCAGGATGCACGACCATCATCCCCTTCCGGCTACCGACCACCATCATCTGGCAGTGCAGCACGATCACTGTCAAATGCGGACACTCTTCGCCGTGTGAACAATCCTTCTCCACTTTCACGCCCTGTTACATCACAAGTCGAAAACCGACCATTCTCTGCAGCAAGCTCAACAGTCACACAAAGTCCAGCAACTGCAGCTATGGCAGCGCTCCAAGAGAAAGATACAAAGTCAGTGAAGTCGCGCTTGCGCAGGGCTTTCTCATTTGGAAGTTCTGCGGAGCTACGACGCGCTGGTACAGAGACACAGGAGTCAGCGGCAGAACGTGCACGAGCACGTCAGCAACAATTCAGCAGCGATCTGGATGATGAGCAAGCTGCAATCGCACGCAAGCAAGAGAAGGCTGGCCTTGGACAGCAGATCTATGGTCAACAAACGAGCAGATTCACAGGCTCTACCGATAACCTCTCCATTTCGTCGACAGCATCATCTGCTTCCATTATGCTGCGGAAGATGGGTCAAGGAGTGAAGAAAGGCGGCAGATCCTTTAAGGGTCTCTTCCGACCAAAGTCGGTTATTGGTGTGCCATCCGCAGATTTTGGTGCTAGTATTGGACAAGTGTCCATGGTGAACGTCGAAGCAGAAAGAGAACGAATCAATGTCAATGCCAATCCTCATGATCAGCCTGCTGGAGGCACTGGCTTTCCACACTTGGAGCGTAACTCGGTCGAAGCCCTGGGAAGGACTGCCGCTCCTTCAATCAGGGCTGACACACCCTCAGCCGTTGTCAGTCCTGGTAGCGATGTTCAGCAAAGCGACGAACTTGGGAACTTCAGGTCTGCAAGCGCCCCGCCACTGAAGAAGGGCATATTAAAACGTGAGTAGACGTGCTGAAAGTGACCGACCTTTCAACTAATCTTACCAGGTTCATACACTACTTCGCCGATGGGTTCTCCGGCCTTCATACCTGGTGACGCCGCTATGTACAGCAAGCCATCAGTCCTGACAGGTAGTTATGGTCGGTCAGCGTCGCCTGCTCCAAGCACGGGAAGTGCTACCTCGAGTCGCCATCGTCGGACAGACGCACCAACTGCTGATCATGGTGACTACTTCGACGGTCCACCACGGCTCGGAAAGAACGGATCCTATCGCAGTCTGCCTGGAACCCCACGTGAAGCACTCAGGCGAAACATCAGTTTCAGTCCTCGCATTCAATTCCATGACGTGTGGAGTGCCTCTGATTATGATAGACGGGGTGACGTCGCAACCTGTAATCGATTGACTCCAATGCTCGCGCAACAGATCAAGGAAGAACTTAACACCTTTAAGATGGTATGTCAACGCCTACGGGTCCAAAGGTATCCTATGCTGACTCGTAACAGGAAATGGAAGTTCATGAGCAGTCCAAGGTGCACACACACTTCTTCTAATGTCCTAATATTGCATGATCTGGCTGTATGGCGTCAATACTATCAGGGTTATGGGAGCATCAGGGGCGGCATTTACTAAGGAAAAGGATCCCAATGGGCTCAAGCTTCTTACCCTTTTGAAAACGAAACAAACAATCCATTGGACATGGGATGCTTGGTCTATGTTGGAGATGCCAAGGCGGGAACGGTCACTGATGATTGCATGCGCAGACAGTATAGCAGCATTTTACACCTTACGTGTCTCGTTTTGCCTTTGCTCTTCGCGTGAGGTACACAGCGTTCAATGAAGCTGGAAATAGTAGTATCAACCTCGTTGTGATTTGTGCAGGAAGATCTCGTCAACAGATCTGCACGGCGTGAACTCCGCGCTGTGAGGTCGTTCCTCATCGCAATATCCAGTTGACGTTCCCCTTTGTCAATCTGCTGGAGTGTCCTAGGTGAGCAACACGAGCTGACGAGAGCTTCATGGCATCCCATTAATCAAAGATGCAAGAAGCACCACCAAAGTTTGCAAGCTTTCGTGCCAAAACAGTTGTCCCGGCATCTGCCCCGAGCAGAATAGCATCTCCCGATTGCAACAAGAACGTGCCAGAAAGGGAGCAAGACAAGCCCGGACGCAGACATACTTCACATCGTTATCATATTTCCAAACGACAGCGCCATGAAGACCACTCGATCATCGAAACTGAGCGCAAGGAGCAACACCTGAAACAAGCAGATGATGTGTCGCCAATACCATCATCAGAAACATACGGAGGACCCACTGACCTGTTCATTGTTGATCGTCGAGGCGATGTTGGAAACGTGAAGTATGGGTACAATGAGAGATACAAGATTCCAGACTACAGGGAACCATCGCTGCGCAAGCTGCTTGGTGACGATGGACGGTTCAGTGAGTCAAGGGCTCATAAGGGGAGCCCCTTAGTTCTACTGAGTAGAGAGGACAGGCGCAGACTCAAAGAAGAGGTGGCAACATACGTGACCTCCGACAACTTCCAGCGGTGGGTGCAAACAGACTTGGACTCTATTGTGCTCAATCCAGGAAATAAGAGGAAACGGAATCCGGACAGAAGTGCGCTCGCATCGAAAGATGACGCTCGAGATAGAGTAAGAGACAACGGAGAGCGCGATGGTGGAAGCGCAACTTCAGACGACACTTCAGAAGCTTCAGAGAGTGATGATCAAGCTATCAAGATCACAATTGATGACAAGGCAGCGCTGAAAGCAGAAAAGGTTCGCCTGTCAACGCTTGTCAAGGAGCAACCACACAATGTCACCGCGTGGCTCGAGTATGTTGACTTCCAGGAAAGATGGACTTATCAAGGTCAAGAGGTGGAGGGTTTAACACTTCCGCGAGAAGAACAGCAAAGTCTGGCTGATGTTAAGCTACCGATCTACAAGAAAGCCTTGGCCGTTGTGCCAGTATCGCACCCGGACAGAGAAATGCTCTTGCTGGGGATGATGAGGGACAGCGAGCTTGTACTAGAGGACGAGAAGCTCATGGCAAAGTGGCAGTCCGTCGTGGCTGAAAACGCGACATATTTGAAGCTTGGACAGAAGTTTCTGAATTACGTGCAGTCAAATTTGACTGGATTCGACTTCAATGCCTCTTGTGAACGAAATGCGGAATTCATGGACCAATTGAGCAAATCAAAACAGAGTAGGTCATTCCGTGTCTACACGATATTGCGGCTCACTGTCTTCATGTCTGAAGCCGGATATCACGAACGAGCCTTTGCACTATGGCAAGCAGTATTTGAGCTCGGCGTCTTCACCACTGATGCTCGGTCCACAAGCTGGGCTGGAGTGCTAGCAGCTTTCGAGACATTCTGGGAAGCAGAGCGGCCAAGGATTGGGGAGCTTCACGCCCACGGCTGGCAAGATCCACAGACATCAATGGAACCTCCGATAGGACATGGCCGCATTTCCAAGAGTGCGGCTCATTCCAACGACAAGGCAAACCCATGGCTTCAGCACGAATTGAAAAAATCCCAGCAAATGAAGCTGCCAGGGCGTCTTGCCGATGATTCGAGCGATTCTGATGATATGCATCACCTTGTTCTGTTTGAAGACATCAAGCCATTCCTGTTTGATATGCGATGCGAGGGATATCCCATTGACCTTGTGAATTCTTTCTTGTGTTTCATGCACCTTCCTTCCTTACCAGACGACGATACCAAACCATCACAGGAAGAGCTGAGCAAAGCTAACATAAGTTCTGATGATTATTGGATTGATGAGTTCCTCCGTAACGAGCTCCTTACGAACGACTTTGACTCTTTCTATTGCGACAAGTGGCGGAGACATCAGATTGATCATCACCAGATGACCCTTCATCAACTCTTCTCAAATGGCAACTCTTTCGGTACGACGCTTCCCAGGATGAATTCTGACGAGGAGGACGATCGCAAGGAACCGCCCCAAACAGAATTCATTCGGAATCTGATGCAAGCTCTCCTCAAAAGATTTCCGACGTGGTCAGCCCTCGCAGAGTACTATCTAGCGCTCGAGCGCCGTATAGATCCCGGTGTAACCAGAAAAATGGCGAAGATACTATCCAAAGCTCAACCATCCAGCTTACGATTGTACAATACATATGCGCTAGTGGAGGCGAAGTCTGGTAAGCCCGAGGTCGCAGACCAGATACTTAGTACAGCCATTCGCATGTCGTCGACACTCGACGTTGAGGAGCAACAAAGTCTGATTTACTTGTGGCACACAAGAATGACGGAAGCCAGACCGCAAGTGGATCTTGGATTCGCTTTGCAGCGCTGTTTGATGATTAGCAGAGCTGGGCTTATGCAAGATCACCCAGCTCAGGATATTCAAGATGCCGAACACTACTTCAACACTGGCAGACAACGCGCTCTCGAGACCTCCATGTTCTACCTTGCTGCTGTGTACAGCACATGCCTGTCACTGCTCTACTACTTTTCGTCCGAGAGTATCTCCACGGCCATTGAGGCATATGCAAACCAGTGCATCATACTTGCCTCATACGGTCCTTCGGCAGCTGGAGCAATCGAGTACCTGCACCAGGAACGAGTCCTCCTGATGAAAGATCACATCGCTCAATCGAGGCCATACAAGCCAAAAGATATTCGCGTGGCTCTCCGAGACAGCATCGCCACTTTTCCGTCGAACACGATTTTTCTGCAGCTTTTTGCAGAGACTGAAAGCCGCTTCCGAATAGATGATCGAGTGAGGCAGCTTGCAAGGGACGTCTTGAACAGTACACCAGCCGGCTATTCGTCAGACACGTCCGCAACCCACGAGCAATCTTCAAATCTCATCATCAACGCCTTCAATATCCAGACAGAACTTCGACGTGCTGAAACTGCAGGCTCGACACGACATGCAGTTCGTGCGGCGTTCGAGCGCGCTGTGGCAGACTCCCAGTGCAGACATAACGGGACGATATGGCTAATGTATCTATACTATGAGGTCCACCTTGTTGAGGACGCCTCTGAAGACCTGTCACAGAAGGGCGAAGGCGTGAGCAGAGTGAAAAATGTGTTTCACCGAGGCCTGAGGTGTCTGCCTTGGATCAAGATGTGGTATCTAAGGGGCATGGAAGTCCTGCTAAGATTTGGGCTGGAAGAAGAGGCGAAGAGTCTGGCAGCGTTAATGGTTGATAAGGGATTGAGGGTGTCTGAGGAGTTGTCGGCATGAGGAAACAAGTCGCCGTCCGAGATATTATAGGTTGATGCACTCGAGGCCTCCCATCTATCACCAAGTTCCACTCAGCTCGCTCAGCAAATGCCCCCGACTCACTCCATCGGCACTCGGCATATCTGTCTGAATGTGATGTCATCCGGAGACAGATCCGGCGTCAGAGCAGCACCACTATCAATGTCGTCTGATGTGTATATGTCCATATCTGAATCACACCAGCTCACTCCAGCATTCAAATAGATATCATGTCAACAGGAGAGTACCTTGTCAAGGCGAAGCCAGCGCCAGACCTGCACATTCCAGCTTCGTCTTCTACTTGTACCGTCAGAGTGATTGACAGGTAATGATCTCGTGACTTTCACGAGGCTCTTCACCCAACAAGCTTGCCGGTCTGACCTACATAGCACATCCCGCGTCGGTTTCAGCACCAGTCTGGCAGTCGTGCCAAATATCAAAGGCCACGAGTACGGTGCGGACTTCCCCCACCCTACATCCTCAATGTGCCCCTACTCATCAATCACCAAGTCAACTGTCCTGCCTACTCCTTCCTCATCACCAACCACACGACAAAGCGCCACATCCTCTTCGATCTAGGCGTACGCAAGAATTGGCAGAAATCCTACCCGCAATGGCTACTCGACAAGATCAAGTCCGCGCCATTCGATGTCGAGGTTGAAAAGGACGTCGCTGAGATTCTGGACGAAGACACGACGGGCGTGAATGTGAAGCGTGGTGATATTGATACTGTGGTGTGGTCGCATCATCATTGGTATGTCATCCGTCCACCCGAGTTCCCCGTGCGCCATGATCCTGAACACCCTTAGGGACCACACCGGCGACCTCTCACGCTTTCCCCCCACCACAACCCTGGCTGTCGGTCCCGGCCTCCCCTCTGCATTCATGCCCGGCTTCCCCGCCAACCCCGACGCGCCCTTCCTCTCCTCCGACATCCACAACCGCCACGTCCACGAATTCGACTTCCATCGCGAAGGCGCCGGCCTCAAGCTCGGCCCCTTCAACGCCATCGACTTCTTCGCCGACGGCTCCTTCTACATCCTCGACACCCCAGGGCACACCACAGGCCACATTTGCGGTCTCGCCCGCACGAGCACATCCCCAGACACCTTCGTCTTCATGGGCGGCGACGCGTCGCACCACCCCGGCGAATTCCGCGCGTCCGAATACGTGCCCCTGCCCGCTCGCATCACTCCCTCGCCGTTCGCACGGGCTGGGCTGGCGGCGGGATGTCCCGGCGGCATGTTGCAGGAGATGCAGCGGAATAAGCGGGCGGACGAGGCGTTTTACGTGCCGAGTGAGGGTTTCAATCAGGATTCGGAGGTTGCGCTGGAGACGATTGGAGGGTTGCAGGCTTTTGATGCGAGGGCGGAGGTGTTGATGGTGGTGGCGCATGATGCGTCGTTGTTGGACATGCTACCTTTCTATCCGAAAAGTGTGAATGATTGGTATGATAAAGGCGTTGGGAGGAAGGCACATTGGCGGTTCTTACGGGATTTCGAGGGGGCTGTGGAGAAGTGAGGAATGCCTTGGCCCAGGTAACGTGTATACTACAATCTCACAACACAAGTCTGAGACTCCTTGAGAAGAGTGCCGTAGAAATCCTGCCGGCTCTACAATAAGTGCATATATCCTTCTTAACAATGCCGTCATCCCCAGCCACTCTTGATACGCACCACAATCCTATCAATTAAAAGTCCAGACCCATGCTCGCCTCCAACAGACTACTTGGCGCCACATATGAAAAGCCATTGAACGACGCCCCCATGCTCGTACCCAGCGGTGCCTGCACGCCACCATGCCCATGCACCATCCCCTTTCCCACCTCAATCCCTCTCCTCATCCCCCACGATCCCCTCGCCTCCACCGGACTAATTGCCGCCTCCGTGAACTTCCTATCAAAATTCTCCACCTCGGCCGGGTCTGTAATAATCGGCTGGATTGGCGCCTCGGTCTCCCTTCTCTCCAACGCCTTCCATTCAATCCTCCTGAAAAAGCGATGTTTCTTGATAATTCCCAAATCCTTCGGCATGTTACTCCCCAGCCGCTTCGTCGGCTCCTTGCGCAGCAGCCTTGTCAGTAAGTCTTTGGCGTCGAGTGAAAGGTAATACGGCAGTGCGAGCTTGCCATGGACGATGTTGTCCTTGATCTTCGCTGTGTTTCCCGCCGCAAAGGGCGGGCTACCCGTGAGAAGATCGAAGCCGACGGCGCCAAGGGACCACCAATCGACTGCAGCGTCATAGGCCTTGCCGAGGACGACTTCCGGTGCCATGTAGTCTGTAGTGCCGATTGTGGAATTACAGCGGGAATCGCCTTCGTCATCCAAGGCGACTTTGGAGAGACCGAAGTCGGTGAGGAGGAGGTGGCCGGTGGAGTCGAGGAGGCAATTTTCGGGCTTGAGGTCGCGGTAGACGACGCCGAGGGTGAGATGGAGATATTCGAGGGCGAGGACCATTTCGGCCATGTAGAAGGCGGAGACTTCTTCGGTGAAGGTGCGCTCCATTGCGAGGTGGTGGAAGAGCTCACCGCCGGGGGCGTATTCGAGGATGAGGTAGAGTTTGGCGTGGTCTTGGAAGGCGTAGAAGAGCTTTACCACAAAAGGGTGACGATTGACACTTTCCAAAATTTGACGCTCGGTCTTTGCCTGTTCGATGAGGTCTTTGTGGACTGTCAGGGTGGCCTTCTTCAACTGCTTCTGCGCAAAGAGACGACCCGTCGAGCGCTGTCTGACCAGGATGACAGTACCATAAGCGCCTTTGCCTAGACATTTGAGCTGATCAAAATCGTCGGCAGTCATCTTGCGACGTGGAGAATCAGCCTTGGCTCGACTTTCCACAGCCTCAGTCAATGGTCTTGGAGCTGTGTCGACCGACGCAAAGTCCCGGACAAGCGGAATCGCATACGCGCCTTCGGTTGTCTGAGTCGGTGTCTTGGCGTATGCGTCGATGTCGGCACCAGGTGTAGCGCAGTCGTCCTGTGTCTGTGATTCTTCTCCAGGATACACGGCTTCGGGCTGAAGTCTGAAATTGCTCAGCACTCTTGTCAGCTCCGATGGACCAACTCTCGGAGAGCCTTGATAACTTGTAGTTGCGCTCATGCTTGGTCTAGATGCTGGATTCAAACGCGGGCTAGAGACTGTGGAGTGATCCGAGCCCGCAACTGTAGAGGGAGTGTGGAATCCGTGAGTTACAGTCCCTGCCGGCGCTGCCGCCGCTTCCAAGGCCTTCTTCTTCTTCTTCCTGTTCTTCGACCCTCCTACGAGTGGTGCTGCAGCTCCACGCGGCACAATGGAACCTGGTGGTAGACGTTCTACAGCATTTCCTGCGCGGCCAAGTCCAGGTGTGGCTCCATTTGGAGCCTTTGTTTCGACAGTGTGTGCGGGCATGTTGGAGCCGTTGATATTGGATGATCGTATCTTACAGGATAGAAATACCTAAAGGATGATCTCGTTTCTCTCTTCCAAAAGTGTGTTTACAATTTATTCCAGCAAGCTATGCTTTTGTATTACCGTCCGCCCTGAGCGTGTTCAAGGCGGACCAAAAGCAAGTAGGGCTAGCTTGATAGGCCTGACTCCGGACGAGGGAGCGTTGTGAAGGCAAACAGTAACTCGGTCCAGCATGGGGTTTAAGTTTGTGAGAAACGAATTGGTTTGGGCGAACATGTGTGGTGTTGTGCTAAGCTCGAAGAGGTGTATCGCTTGGTTCCAGCGATACGAAATATATGGGTGCAGGTACGTGTTGTTGCGATAGCAGGACGATGGAGTATGAAGAAGGAATGTGGTAAGTTGGCAGGGCAGGGCAGGTTGGACAAGAAAAGCGCATTGCAGGGATGTTTGGCACGTGGTTTTGTCTCAGGCACGTCAGGCCTTCTCGAAACACTAGCGGCATTTCTCGGTGGGGATGCTGCGCAATGCAGCACTAGGATCTAGACGGGACAGTAGATATATCGCCTTTGTTCTTCTTTGAAACTGCTTGTGGTTGGGATGTCTCCTCATGACGTATCTACAATATCTGTAGCGAAACTCTGTTCAATGCTAGAACTGAAAACAAACACTCCTTGCGAATCTATCGTACTCGTACATACCATCATCCCTCTTCATTTATTTACACATAATCGTCGTGTCATCAAGATGCCAGATCCCCTGCCATGCCATGCCATTACTCAACCTCATTACCACACCTTCCCCCATCTTTTCATCCTTCAAAGCGCAAGGAAAAGGTCGAATCGTATATCCAAGAATCCCTCAATCAACTCGCACATTGCACCGAACACTTACACGCCTCGTGATAGCACTTCCCCACTACGCCCTAACAATTCCCCTCTCCCTCTCCTTATCAGCACTGACACTCCTTCCCACCCTCGCCAAGAACGGCTGCAACCGGCCCACTCCACCGCCAACTCTCTCACGTTCTTTCTCCTCCTTGACGATACCGGCACTCGCGCTCCGTCCCATCGCCATCGCCATTCCCACTGCCACTGGCTTCCCAGATACGATTCCACCACCACCACGCGCGGCCAGCACGGCATCAACATCATTGTCCCCACGCATTCCATTTCGCAGACTCGCGCCCGAAGGGAGATCAACAGTGTCTCCTGGGAATGTCGATGCCAGCAGTGTCGGTTCGGAAATGTAGCTCTTGTTGATGTGCGGGACTGCGGGGGCAGAGTGTGCGCCGGAGGAAGAATCGGCGTGGTGGCTGCCGTAGCTGGGAAGGTGGAGTTGATGCGTGTAGGCGTGAGCACGGCGGCGGAGGAGCTGCGCGGATGTGGAGATGGGTTTGGGCGGTGGTGGTGGGAGGGTCGCTGGCGATTTGGCTACAGCTACAGGCCGGGGGAGTGGTGGTGCGCGGCTTGGTCGAGAGGTTGTGGAGGCTGGTGTAGGAGGTGGAGGACTTGGTATGGGCGGGATGTTGATGTTGAGTTGGGCCTTTGGTGGAGGCAGGGAAGGTGGATGAGGCGACGCTGATGTTGGAGCTGCCGGTGGTAGTGAAGTTGGAGTGATGACCTTGCTAAGCTTTCTGTCATTCGAATCACCTGATGAACGGGTGTTGTCACCTGACGGCCTTGTGGCTGTAGTGCTTGCGGCACTTCCTGTAGTGGAGATGGGAGAGAGCGGGACGTCCTTGGAGTCTGCATTGCTGTTTATTCCGCGCTCCGCCTCTTTTCTTGCTGCACGCTCCTTCTCTTTGCGTGCAGCTCGTGAGGTGTCAACCGAAGCAGGCTTCAACTCCGAATGCAGCGTCCTGCCTATGCCAGGTGAGAGCGGTTCACGGTCCTTGGTCACAGTCTTGCTCTCCGCACTTGTCCCAATCGACATGTCCACCCATCTCTGACCCCTAGTCGGTTGTTCCTGCTTCGATGGCGACAGGGAGTCTCTGCTTGTCTTTGCCTTCAGCATAGCGAATGGTTTTAGAGGAAGCTCAAGAGGACTCCTACTTGACGCGGCTGGGCTGTTAGAACGACTCTCGTGCTCAACCTTGATCTTGAGATTCTCCTGTATCGTCTTCTGACGCTGTGCAAGCTCGTCCGCAAATGCACGGCGCTCGTACTGCGTCTACGAGCTGCCTCCACG
>Ga0268246_10000769_pt1 | contig 12676 bp, 15 predicted proteins | sample AgamicOrSfe_FD_200242 | JGI IMG/M metagenome (GOLD analysis project Ga0268246, IMG submission 200242) | Agave microbial communities from Guanajuato, Mexico - Or.Sf.e (v2) (version 2) | ecosystem: Host-associated > Plants > Phyllosphere > Phylloplane/Leaf | place: Guanajuato, Mexico | collected...
AGGGGAGGAGAGGGCGGGAGGGCAAGACCGGTTTCGACTATGAGTACACGCACAGCGGGAGGCACAGCGCGTCCACCGACGAACAAATTCTCGCCCTTACCTCCCCTCCCAATCCCTGAGCGCATGCGCTCCACCTCACCCCTCCCACCCTTGCTCGACACAGCAAAAACCATGGCCGCCACAACCAGCGCCATCTCCGTTCCCGCTGGCCCACCTGCCCTTCCCTCCGACTCCAACCCTACACCTCCACACGGGCCGAAGTCAACATCCACAAAGTCGAAATTAACAACCCCCAAACGCGCCCTCCATTGGCTTTGGTGGAGCATACGTGCCGCGGCTCTGGTGCTGGCAGTGGTGTTTCTGGTGTTGTTGGTGAAGGGGTTTTATAGGAGTCATGAGACGACGTGTGGTTGGTGTAGGTATCTCAGTTGTTTGCCGGTGGAGGGGTGGTGTGAGATTGGGGAGTTGGTGTTTGTGAATAATTAGTGGATTTGATAAGGGAGTGGATCTAGTAAGGGAGGCGAGGAGAATCAAGGAGAGTGTATGATCTGGCTTGTGTGTGTATGCAGAGAAGGAGGGTGTAGAGAGGGTGCTAGGGGCTCCAATCACACAGCCACACTCATGCGATGCAGAAGCTTTCGGAAGCATCCGGTGGCATTCGGAAGCATTCAGAAAGAAATACAGTATGCTAAGACATATTACTTCTACTTCTATTTCTACCAATTCTGCCTTCCTCACTTCTTTGAATAAGCAATCACGACCGCGCCTGGCAACTTGCGTCCTGCGTCCTGCGTCCTGCGTCCTGCGTCCTGCGTCCTGCTTCCTACTTCCCTACAGCGTCAAACCGAGCCGTGTCGTTTCATCTACTTTGAATACCGTATATCCTTTCCCGTCTCACGTCTTCTCACGTCTTCCTGGACGCGATCACCACCACCCTTCTTCCACCCTTCTTCCACTCTTCTTCCACCCTTCTCTTTCCCTACCCCGGTGCTCCCCGCTCACGCCCAGGTTAGCATGCCACAAGGCTCGATGCCACAAGGACCGAGTCCAAGGCCAAGCATCGGGGGAATTGAGAACGGTCTCGACCGACGCAGCCTGATTTGGGGGAGATTACGAAGTACTGGCGATGGCGAGGTGAAGCTAGCAGGGCTTCTCCGGGTGTGTCGGGTTTGGCGGGAGCATGGACAGGAGGCAGGCGTGTGGGGAGGATGTCGTGATGTAACTATACAAGTGATGCCGGTAGCACTAGTAGCACTGAAATTGTGAGGGTATGAAGGTGCGAGGATAGGTTGGACAGGGATGGGAAGGGACAGGGATTGGAAGGAGGGAGTTGCGGGAAGTTGTGAAAGATGGAGTCAGGGAGGCGTGAGGGGTTGGGGCGGAGCTCAGGCGAATCAGGCAATACTACAGAGCAATCGGCAGCGAGCGAGCGAGCGAGCGAGATGAAGCATATGACACGGGACGGCACTGTGAACGGAGAGCTGGAACGGGCTGGGTTAGGGTGGTGTAGCTCGGGGTTGCGGAGGAGACGCTTTTTTTTCTCTGTTCAGTTGCGGTTCGAAGGTGTGGAAGATGTGCGAGGTGTGCGAGGTGTGCGAGGTGTGCGAGGTGTGGAAGGTGTGTAAAAGAAGTCTCGCAAATGAAGGTTCTGTGTCCGGTCCAGGGTCGATGATTGTTGAGTACAGGCAGGTTGAGGAGTACACGTCACGTCACGTCCGGCTGAATCTGAGGAAGGAAACGGCGCTGGCGAGCGAAGGAGGTCATCTTTCTTTCTCGGGGTGAAACATCTCTTAGCTCTTAGCTCTTCTGCGAACGAGGTATGTGCAGTCACCACCACTACATCCACCATACGTGTGTCATCATCACCAGCTCTTGTGTGTGCATGTATCCACCACTACATCCACCCCAGGTCTCCTCATCCCCTCACCAGCTCTTGTGTGTGCTCGAGCTGCTCCCCGTCTCCTTCACCTCGGTGGCACTCGCCAGTCCAAGACAGTCTATAAAAGAGTCAGTACATGCCTTATCTTCACTCCTCAAATCTTCCTCCCCCTCTTCTCCTTCCCTCCTGCACCATCTCTCTCCCCAAATTCACATATCACATTCACATATCACATACCTGCAACACCAAAGAAAATATCAATGCTATTATACACCCCCGCAAACAAATGCTGGCACGGTCCCTTAGCAAAGACAGGCACATCCGTCAAACTATGCACGCCCTGGCTTTCGCCTGTGGGAAGCGTGCCGTTGATGACGAAACCGGTAGGCGCGTCTTTGTAGTTGACGTAGTAGTCGGTGGAGGGGCGGCCGGTGATGTTGGTGGCGGGAGTGCGGGCGCCGGATTTGTGTACTTGCTGTGGCGGAGGGAGGGGGTGTTAGTGTGAGGGATAGATGGAGGATTGGGGCCAGAGAGGAGGAGGCGGGAGGAGGACAGGAGGAGGGAGAATCATGGTAGAGGGAGAGGCGCATACATAATTCTCCCTATGATCTGGATTCGCCATGAAGCCAGAGAAGAGGGTATACCTAGCCCATTGGTCAGTCCTGCGCAAGACGAGAACAGTAGCCGACAACATACCTTGGATCCCAATTAGCGGGGAAATACGTCCCTTCGCTGTAAACAAGGCTGTGATCAGTGATGGACGCATTCGCCTGATTGCTCTTCTCCGAATCTCGCTCGGTGTACTGGCTCAGCCCACTGTTCTGGTAAACACCAACAGCATCCCTCTTATCCCTATCATCAGTCTGCGCATCAAGATACTTCGTATCCACCGCCCCCGCAACATCAAACCCATGTCCATGATCCGCCGTCACCAAGATCAACGTCTCGTCTAGCTCGCCAATAGCGTCGAGGTGCGCAATCGTGGCTTTGAGTGTATCGTCGAGCTCCAAAAGATCACCAAGAGCGCGGTCGTAGTCCAGACGATGCATTTGCTTGTCGATGGACGCGGCTTCGGACATTAGGAAGAAGCCGGCGCCGGAGCTGCGGGTGCGGTTGTGTAGGATGTCGATTGCTTTCAGGGTCATTTCTTTGAGGCCGGGCTGGTCGGTAGCGGAGAAGCCTTTGCCGTCGGGGGAGTTCTTGGTGCCGATGAGATTGGTCTTGTAGACGCTGCAGACAGAATGTTAGTTGGAGGAAGGGTGGAGCTGTGAGTGTGAGACGTACTTCCGGTCAAGCCAGACGTCCATGTTGCTGACGGTGAAGATACCGAGGGTTTTGGTGTCATTTGGGGTGGACTGGAGTTGGGTTTTATTATTGATGACGGCGTAGCCTGCGTTGGCGAATTCTTTGTAGTAATCCTTCTTTTGATACGTGTTCGAAGGAGTAACGCCGGCACTGTTGTTGAGGTAGAATTGCTCGGCACCACCACCAAAGAGGACATCAGGGCCAGTCCAGTTCTGGAGAAGCTATTAGCCGTCGTCTGAAGTTGCAAAGATAAACATATACTCACAGTCCAGGTATAGTTAGTGATGCCGTGGAGGAACGAATCAACCACCGCTCCATACTGCGATCGCTGTGGAGTATGTGCGGTGAGACCACCGGGTGTTGCATCAGCAATGAATGCTGTGCTGACAATACCAACAGAGCCTCCAGTCCTGCGGTGGAAAAGCTCGGCAATCGACTCGATCTTCGGGTCGTCGAATGGGTCCGCCGAGCTGTCCTTGTAGCATCCGAGAGCGTTCACGGTAGTCTTGTGGCCAGAGTAGAGAGCCGTTGCACTATTGGCACTGTCGGTGATGAAGCTGTCGATACTGTGGGTCATCTGATGGCCGAGGACCGGCATCTGGTCCATTTGCATAAGTGTCTGGTAACGTCCATTGACGCTCTTGTGTGCGATCAGACGTGCAGCAGTGATCATGTTCTGGGTCATGCCATCACCGATGAATAGGATGACGTTCTTTGCACGACGGACAGTCTCCAGAGGTGGGACATACCACTCCGCCACTGTCGTAGTTCCGTTATTGTATGCTGTAGTCAAATGGATCAGTCCTGATCCGAAATGCAATCAGCCATCAACTTACTCAAAGTAGCGGTATATGTTCCCTCCTGGTAAAGTGCAACCTTGCGATACGCCTTTGCCGCGACATTGACGATAGTAGGCTTGTGCGCATCCTGGGCGAAGAGATCCTGGTAGTAGCTAAAGTTCCAGCGCTCAATTGCCGGCTCCGGAACTCCAAAGAACTTGCTAGCAATTACTGGTGCGCCCCTTGGAGGGGTGATGGTGAACGAGAAGTTCGTGTCGGGGTTCGGGTTTCCAGTAGCCTCGCTGCCGTTGATAGGCGCGTGGACTTCGAGGCGAATATCAAAGTACTGGCCGGCGAGATGGTCGACCTGGTCAGGGGGGAAGACGCAACCGAGGGTAGGGCAGGTTCCTAGACGCTGGAAGTACTGCGCAGAAGCACATGAGCAGAGAGTCGCAGCAGCGAGCCACGCGGAAGAGAACTTCATTTCGGAAGGGGTATGAATGCAAACGAAATATCTTTCGAGCTAGCAGGGAGCGGGCAACACTTCATATATCTTCCCCGGACGACGTAACACCTACTCGACATCATCTAGCCGTCCGGATGTCTTCGATTTGGCTTGCGGTTGGGCATGTCATTGTCAGCTGGCAGGCTGAGCGCTAGAGAAAGAAGACTACACTCGTGCATCATCATAGACAAGCCTCTGCTTGGCTGGGACAGAGACAATCAATAAGCATGAGAGGCAGACGCACGTTGTTGTCAACTTTGTTCTTAGCTTGCAAAGGCCAAGAGTTCAAGACAGTCTAATCGTCCCGCATCGAGAGGCCAAGCATCTGAAACGCCTTCCAAAACAGAGCACGTGGTCTTGGTATTTGTACGATGGGAAAGCAGTCAGCCATTCATTGGGAGAGAGGGCGAGTTTCGATGTCACGATGAAGCTTCCGTCTTGTGTGTGTGTTGATGATGATGTTGTTGTTGGAGGTGTTGGTGCCATGACTCGCGCTCTGTTAGAGGGCATCAGTGAGGTGCGGGGTATAACAGGACTGACGACAGAGATGGGGGGCCGATTTGCTGTAAACATATCTTCAAGAAATCTCATTCCTAGACTGTCAGAATCTGCTATAGACATCTGTTGTGGTGCGTCATCTTCTTGCTTGCTCCCTTACTGCTCGTCCATCTTGTCGTGTAATGAGCAAGCCCGAACCTAGACCTAGACCAGACGCCTTGCAGCCCAAAGTTCCAGCCAAGTCCAGCCAGCCTGGTCCAGTGAGCCAAGTCGTATCCATTCCAGTGCAATCCGCCACTTCGTATCCATATTGACCGTCCCTGAGCGCTGCGAGGCAGCATTGTTGCATTCTCTTCGCCACTAAACCCTTCGAGATAGCTTCGGGTATCACTTTTTGCTCCTTCATGTTTCACCAGCCTCTCTCTTCCCAAGCCATTCTGCCTGAGCGGAGTCGCAGCACATCAAGTTCTCCATACTCACCACGTTTGTTCGTCCGCCCAATGAGTCGACGCCATTTACCCTCGCTCCTACCGGCCACTCTGCTCCAGCACAAGTTTCACGTTCAACGCCTATTCCATCGTAGCAAGGTGCAATGCATCATAGCACGCCCTTCTCGGAGCACAAGTCCCACAACATTTTGACAAGATTATCTGGTAATGTGTAGAGGTCAACGTGGAATTCACCGTCTACAAAAGAGTGGTTAGCGAGTCGATCGAGATTGGTGTGCAAAGAACTTAGACTGGGATGCAGGAGGGCTTACTCTCGACATCGTTTTTCGTGTATGTATCCGTCGACTTGTGGTCGTGGATCAACTGCACGACGTTAAGCAAGTCGTCTTCGCTCAGCTTCTGAAGACCATCGGCTAGCTTCTCCATGTCGACCTGTTGTGAGTATGCTATTAGTACAAGTGTTCCCTCGATGTCAGAGTCTCGAACGACTTACGTTCTTATTCGGCCGCTTCTTCTTCGCGTCCGCCTTTCCACCTGCACCAGCTTTCGCACCATTCTCCTCACCAGGCACCGGTCCGCTCTCACGCAGTAGTGCAAGAAGGTCTGGTTTCGGGTTCTTAAACACCACTTTATGATTACTCTCATATCGCTCTTCGGCAAAGTTCAGGTCGTGTTCCAGCACATGCTCGTTGCCCTTGCCGGCGGACATCGTGATCTTCATGTCGAATTCACCCCAACCTTCTTCTGCGCAGCGGAAGGGTGGTTCTTTGAATCCTGGAGAGAGTGTTAAGTTAGCTTCGTGTGTTGTGCTTACCAGGTCCACGATAATGCTGCTGTGTTTCGCTGCTCCTCGAAACCTCCTCGCTGTAACAGGCAAGCGCGCTGGTGCTCATGCGCACAGCTGCCCGCCAGCCCGGGTGTCGTGTGATGCCTCGGCGCCTCTCCACTCAACGTCCTCTTCCACGCACCACCCACACCAGCCCTATTATCCCACCATCCGCCACTGTTGCTGCTGCTGCTGCCTGTCTTCCCTCCCATCCACCAACCACCAAAAGCAAGAAGGAAAAACTCACTCTGCGTCTCCTTGGCCCCAAAACTCGGATGTAGCTTATACGTCGCTTTCTCATAAACATTCGCCGGCATGATCGATCCATCGTTCTCGCTGACCAGGTAGATCTCAATGAACCAGTCGCGCATGGGAAAGCCTTCTTGGATTGGGGCTTTGGCTTGACTAGGTGGAGGACAGGATGTTAGTGTGGTTCTTGTGTTGGTTTGAAGGTGAGCGCGGTGGAAAGACTGGTAGGAGTTGGGTGTGGTGAGGGGTTATAGGGGGGGACTGCGTGAAAGGAGGGGTGTAGGTGTGGAAGATCGGACGGCGGGCGGCGCGATGTTGAACGCGCTCTGGAAGACTTCGTGGTAGCCTCAGAGAGGGATAACGTACTTGACTTTCTGTTCCGTCACGATGCGCACCGTACGCTTGACCTGTAAGAAGCCACACGTCAGTTTCATCCTACTATGATCCTACTATGCCACAATCAATGCGCGGCGCAACTCACCTCAGGCATCTTGGCTGATGTTTTCTCTGCGCGTCACTCTGATTCGTTGATGCTTGCGGTAGTCTGATTTGTGAAAGGGTTGTTGCGCGTAACTCGTTCAGAGCGTGAGAGTGTAGTTGCGCAGTTGGGGAGAGTGTAGAGTGCTATTAATGGGGGGAGGTGAGAATCAATATATAATATGCGCAGGCAGGATCATCACCATTTAAACGTCAAAGCGTTTGAATTGCGGAGTCAATCTGAGGTTGACCAACCTGACTCGCGGTGCTTTTCCCCTGAGGCGAGAAAATGAAGCAAAAGGCGCAAGGCGCATACAGACAACACGACTATACCAGGTACTGGAATGAAGAAGGACAACTGAGGACGATCTGATGTGTGGGAACTGAGTTATGCTGGGGACAATCATTCTTCTACACACTTGATCATGTCTATCATGCTGCTATAAGGTCGTGCTTAAGCTGGACATTTCCATCTCCAGCACATTCCATCGCACCTCTCATCCAAGACATCAGTCCAAGCAGGAGTGTTTTAGTTCTTGATGCAGATAGGTCATTCGTCTCATTCATGTGTCGGCATTAGTCTTCGTGCTTGATGGGGTCTTCGCGTCGTGCCTGCTTTCTTCAAGCGCGTGCTTAGCCGTGAGTTGTACGTGGCCAGCAGCGCGAGCAATGTCTGATATCTATTGCTTGCCGAAGAGGGCCTCGTTCTCCTGCTGAGCCTTGATGAATGCCTCCTTGAAGCCGTTCGCGTCTGTACATTGTTAGCTTGTGGTTCTTTCCTCCTGTATGATGTGCAAACTTACTGTCGCTGTTGGCAAAACGGATAGCAAGTGTCTGGGCCTCAGGCTCGCCCTCGCTGACGTCCGCAGTAGCGTTCCACACCCAGCTGCGGTCGCTTCCGACATTTGGTGATAGCTTCATGTCTGGCACAACTATGATCCATTGTATTAGCCTCTGCCAATAACCACATCCAGTCGCCACGTAAAGACAAACATACCATAGTGGTTGGCGCAAACCTTGAGCGTCTTGTCCCGTCTCATCACAAGTCTCGTCTTGCCATTCTCCTTGTGCTTGAGCAACCTGACATCACCAGTACCTCTCTCCTTCCACTCCCTAGAGCTGCTGTCGAACTTGAAAAGCTTGGCGCGCATCTTGAAAGTGACCTCTTCCCGCTCCTCGTTGGTAGCTGTGTCAACCTTCTCAGTCAAACGGACAACAGGCTCGAACTGAGGGTCGTCGCCTTGCTCGACTTGCTCTTCGTCATCCTACGAGGTGTCAGATTGTGTCTCCGAATTGACATGTACACTTCCTGCTCGCACTCACATCGTCGGCAGCAGCGGCCTTGTTCTTGCTGGAACCACTGCGGTCATTTGCATCCTCGTCCTCCTCCTTCTTCTCCTTCTTGGCACCTCCACCGAACATGCTGAACACACTGTCCTTCACGCCCGACGCGGCATTGGCGGCAGCCTCGGTGTAGGTAGTTGTTGATTTCGAGGCGTCATCGGTAGTGGAGTCGGTAGTGAGCTTCTTGGTTTGCTCCTTGTCTAGCTTAGGCTCATTGCTGAGAGGCTTGTTCTCGGACGGGTTGAGGGTGGTGTCTGTCTCGACCATGTTGAGATCTGATTACGTTGGATTGCTCTGTAATGATGTCTGTGTTGGCTTTGCGTGGTAGAGTCACGTAGCGATGCTGATGCACGATGCAAGATGTTGTTGTTTTCCGTTTTAGCGGCGGTAAAGCGTTTCAACTGTGACACTTTCCCTAACAGAGGCTTGGCATGTCAGGGTCGTCTGATTGGCACTTTGCCAAATTCGGGACTAGACGACACAACCATTTTGGGACACCTTGCACTATTGCTCATAGCAGTATACAGCTGAACATTTGGAATTCATGAGCTATCACAGCAGTATCTACCGTCCTCCATATCATACGGGTATCACATCCTTTGACACCTATCCCAGCAAATCAAAGCTCCACACAAATCAAATGTAACTCCCGCCCGGCTTCGTACGCGACCAGAGTATACTGACTCAATTACCATATACCACACCACATCACAATTCGATCCCGAAAGGACGATACCCACGAGGGACACGAGCTGGCTGAGCTTTCTTCTCCGGCATCTTCTCAGTAGTCTTCTTCTTCAGACCAGCCTTCAGAGTCTTCGCCTGGCCGCTAGCTTTCTTGATCGCCGACAGGGTGTCCTTGTGCATCTTCTCGACCGCGACTTTGGACCTGTGCTGGAGTTCCTGCGCAAAGTCTCTCGCAGCAACTTTTGCTGGACTGCCATTGCTCCGACTGAACACGTCCTGCGCTTTGGACCAAGCAGATGACTTCAACTCATCGACACGGCCTAGTTGTGTCCTGTAAGCGGCGGCAATGACTTTGGTATCGAAGTAACTCAGCTTCGCCACGGAGTTCTCCTTCGTAATGGCATTCGTGTTGCCTTTCTCAGGGATCTTGGCTCCGGGGTATGATGATGTTATAGCCTTATCGCATTTCTCGAGAAGGGCAGCGGCTCCTTGTTGGACCTTCGCTTGCATCGAGCCGATTGTTGTCTCCAGAGACCTGATTTCTTCTTGGATAAACCCCATCATAGTCATGCCCTGGCTGCGATGACGACGGAGCATCCAGTCAAGGGCGTTTGCGGTGAGATTTGCGTCGGCAAGGACGTTGGCTGGTATGTCCAGCTTCGCAACCTGATGACCTCTGATCAAATAGCCGTTGTCAAGCATCGCGCCAACAAGCAATATTTCTTTGGCATGCGAGCTGAGGAAGACCTCGTGGAGGCTGGAATTGAGTTTGACCAAAGTTGAGTTCACCAATGAACCAGACTGATCTATGGCAATCAATGTTGGCTCACACAGAGCACGTCCCCAGCTGGGCTTGCTCGTTGACGTCAAGATGAGCTTCTCACTGTCCGCCAACAAACTCCACGTCGCTGCACGACATTTCTTTGAGCGCTTCTTGCAGGGTTGCTGATCTTTATGCCCCGGGTGTTGAGCCAAAGCACGAACTTCAGAACCGTAGACCGGCATAATGTCGCTTCGAGGCTTGGAGGCTGGTTGTGTCTGCTGAGGATGCTGAAAGGTCGGGGCCGTTGTAACCTGCACCTGTGTGATCGTGTCTGAAGTGGTATCGGAGTGAGCCATCGAAGACTGATTAGAGTTGTCGTGAAAGTACGACATCGTGTTCGATCCAACATAGCTGCCAACAGCCATGCTGGGATTGATGACCAGTGCACCAACAGCATAAGTGGAAAGACGGAGCAGCATAAAGGTGCCAAGCAGAGTGACGAGAGTTCGCAGCCACTTTCCGGGATCCGCAGGCACTCTTCGAATGTCAGTGATGTCGCGACGCTCCTGTGTCGGAAGAGAGGAGCTCGACGCTGAACCTGAAATCTTCTGCCTGCAGAATTGAAGACCATTTCGAGTGCTGTGGTCGATGTAGGAGCCAATTTCATACACCGTATCACGGACGTCTATCGAGAAGGCATCGACAGCAGCTCTCAACGCCGGCTTTTGCACTTTGTGGGGTGCTTCCTTCTTTTTCTCCACAAGACTGGCTATGTGCCTGTTCAGCTGCTCAGCATCAATACTCTCAAAGAATTCGAGATCCACAGCAGTCGCATGGCTGGATTGTTTTTTGACATGCGGTGCATCTGAATGAGTAATGACGGAGCTCACGTCATTGATCTGCCTACAGAGCATGTGCCTACCAGATGACATGATTCTTGACAGTGGTTTGTCGTTGGAGCCAATCAGAATCAGTGGCAGGTCCCACGCAATGCACCGATGTTGATCGAAGGCGGTGCTACTATCGTCGATGAGAACAGCAATATCATAGCAATCTTCCCGTCTCAAACCAGTACCGTATACTTCCATCCTGACACTCGCAGATCGCTCCCACTCGACGCCTGGGTCTTTGCTGTCAGCAGGAGACACATTGAACATGTCGAAGCTGACTTTGGAGATCGCCAGAGCTCTAACGATCGTGTCGAAGATTCTTGCTTTGAGCTCGATTGGACCACCGTAGTAGATACGGATCGGTTCGGTGGCTTGGAGCACGTCCTTCGCCATTGGGAGCCTCACGAACGCAGAACGAGTCTCATTACCGCCCTCGGTGAGGACACCAAGAACGAGATCGGGCTGTTCAGCAATCTTCATCTCCATGAAATGATGCATGCCGTCGTCGCTTCCATTGTCATCACCGCTCTCGACGCCCATACCATCAGGCTGTGAGGGCACAATGGTTGGCGTAGATCCAACTTCTTCGGAGTCGTCTTCATCAGTCAATTCAGGCATGACCATGCTGTCTTCAATTTTTTCGTCCTCGAAACCACCATCCTCGTGGCCTTCCTGGTCAAGATCGTGATCAGATCCATCTTCGTGCTCTTCCTCACCATCAACCGAATCATGAGAGACGATCTCATCAGTTACTTCTTCCCCATCACGAGCTGATCCAGAGACCGACTCTTCTTCCATGTGGTCATTCTCGCTGTGGTGACTCACGATCTCATACTCATCGCTGGAGCATTCAGAAGAGTCGTCCTGGAAGCCCGTGGACGACATGGTGATGTTATCTTGAGCAGCAGTGGTATGTGGCTCAGAGTCGAATGTGAGTTTTGGATAGCAGAGCTCTATTGTTGAAGCGTCCGTCGTCGTGTCGGAGATTGTGCTTAAGATCTGCATGTGTTAGTCAGCAGTGTGCATTGTTGACCTTCCTTGCTGATGAGAAAGTGAGAGGTAAGATGTGAGATGTTTTATGTGGTCGTGTGACGTGAAAGGTGCGTGTATGTCAAGGTAACGAGCGTGCCTTCTCAGAGATAAGATTTATGTCAGAGGCATACCTTGGAATGCTGATTGTCTTCGACACCACGAACTTAGATTGTCAATAGTGGGAACTCTAATCCAGACTTTGGTAACGATTGTGTTTGCTCAAATTGTTTGAGCTCAGATGGAGTGCAAGATGTCAGAGGATGCTCACAGGGAAGAGCATGAAGGAGAAGTAGAGCTGAGGTAAGGTAGATAGCTTGGTCGGTGATACAAGGGCGAGCACCCTGATGGTACAAGCTTGAGCTTGAGCACGTGAGGTGGGGTGACGGGATCAGCTCCGACACGAGAGAGAGTGTGTATATCAGGCATGAGAGAGAGCACTTCACCTCTCATCACAGCTATTGCTGCTTGCCAAAACCTCCATGCCAATGCTAGGCGCCACCCGATGCTGAAACTCCAATCACAAATACAATTGCACCATCGCCTTCGAAGTGATCACCGACTTCCCACAACCATCTGCTATGCACTTCGTGAACGAATGCTCACGACTTGCTTTCGCCTTGCCCCTTCCAGCCTTGACTCCTCTCGACTTCTGAGCTTCTCTTACACAGTCGCCACAATAGACCTGATGCTCGAACATTAGCACAATTCTTTTGAATGCATTCATGACAACTTACGTGTCCACATGCCTTAACCACCCACGCCTGCTGCTTGATCTCAGAATCTCCTTGGCACAGCTCATCTTCACATCGTGGACAAATAAGCTTATCGTCCTCATCCGGTGACCGTGTAAAGCCCGCATTCGACGGAGGCAGCGGATCATAGCCTGGTCCGAGAGGTTCTGGTGGTGTTGCTGGCACGAATGGCTGATAGTGAAATCCTTGTTGCGTATGACCTAGGGCCATAAATTGTCGCATTCGGTCTGCCCCAAAACCC
>Ga0268246_10000770_pt1 | contig 12665 bp, 10 predicted proteins | sample AgamicOrSfe_FD_200242 | JGI IMG/M metagenome (GOLD analysis project Ga0268246, IMG submission 200242) | Agave microbial communities from Guanajuato, Mexico - Or.Sf.e (v2) (version 2) | ecosystem: Host-associated > Plants > Phyllosphere > Phylloplane/Leaf | place: Guanajuato, Mexico | collected...
TTGCAGAACCCTTCTGCTGCGTCAGAACACTCAGTAGCATATTGATCTGGCCATCCACATCTTGATGGCCAGGATACCCACGAGAGCTGTCAGGACTTCCATCCGTACTGTCGACGGCGTGTGTTGTCACAGTAAGGGGATCTTTGGAGCCTTGGCGCAAGCGACCTCTGACGGGACTCTCAGATGGAGAGGCGATGACAAAAGACATGGTTGTCGAGGTGGTTGGAGGTAATGTAAGATGGAGTGTGAAAATGATACAGAAGAAGAAGATGAAAAAGGATCGGGGTGATATTGCAGACTCGATACGATTGTGATTGGGTACTGGAAGATCAAAGCAGAGAATGAGGGAATGAAGAGGGTTGGAGAAGTGATGTGATCAACAGGGAGTTATGTTGGAATCCTCACAGACCACGAGCCATACTATATAGAACGTACGAACGACCGAGTGTGAATGGAGACGTGCTGTCCGAGTGATCGAGGTGAGCCAAGCAGCTGGAAGTAAGCGCCAAGTCTGTGGCAGCTGAACTATCAAGTGACCACACGTGCTGACTTTAAAAAGACTTACAACCTGACTTGGAGTACAGTACACCAGCACGTCGTGCTAATTTCCTTGATCTCCCAGCTTCGGGTCTGGACATGGTGTACTGGCTAGCTCCGCTACAGAAATGCCGCTTGAGATGTGCCTTCGACCTCGGGCAAATAGCACTCAACTGGTTCCCGGACGAGAAATAGATTGGCTTCGCATCAATCGACGAGTGAGTAGGCATGTTCTCGCAAGAGACTACATATACCGCGAACCATGATGAAGCTGGCGAATGGCGAACACATTGACGTGGTCAAAACGATTCTGATAGGAATAGCTCACTGTGGCAGGAGAGTAGCATTGATCGATGTCGACAAAGGTGTAGCTTCTGTCGAGTACCTTACATTGAGAACGTGGTCGTTTTGTCTGACATCGTACATGTGCGACAGCTGGAAGGGAGGCTTGAGCTGAAATGGAAAGCTGGAGTTGATGAGGTGGAAATGATCGACATGAGCCCCGCAAAACACCTTTAACCTTTCAGGGTAAGGCGAGGTACGACTTGCTGTATTTCCCCCTTCAAGGTACTGGCGCCATAGCTGATTGGTCGCATACTCAACATATAGTCGCTTCCCATAGCCATAGCCTCTTGGCGGCGATGGCGCTCTTAGCGGTGAAGGCGCAAAGTAGTTCAGAAGTCTAGTCTACTTCTTGACAATCCCCCTCCAGCCAAGCTGAGCTACCTCTTTCCTATCCTACTACCCAGACAACATCTACAGAGCCACCACGTGGGCAGTAAGATGGTGTTGTGGAACACTGTATAGCCAAGCAGGAGACGTGTCCTGCAGCAGTAATTGAGCTTTACTACATGTGAGGCACAGGAGGGTGTACTTCCCTATTCAGTTACATTGCACCATGGTTGATTGTGTGTTGCGTACTGATGGCGCAAGGTACTTTGACAGTCTATTCTGATCCCATCTGGTACCTTACTAAGCTTAGCTAGTGGTGCCGAACTTGTGAGGCATCTCGAACTTTATTGTTACTGTACAGAATTTGAGCATACAATTCCACCACGTGGACAGTAGCTACCTACCTACTCTCCTGGTCATTGCACATGCTAAGCAGGACAGGTGTCCTGCAGCTGGATATCGCTGCTCCAGTCACTCGTCGAGGCGTCGTCACCTTCCGAGTACTTTGTGACAAGTTCTTCTCGCCAGGCTGCAAGCACGTCTCCACGATACACCATCTGCTGTGGACGCCCTCGTAATCGAGATACAATAAAGACCAAGAACATGACAGCACTTGTGCTGAGGAGGACGGACTGCCAGCCGAGGTCGAGATGCCATAGGCGTTCCATGCTTGCTGAAGAGGATTGGTGCAGGTCGAATTTCTAGTTCACTCAGGTCAGTTCTGCATCGGCATCTTCGTATGAAGAACATTCTCGCTTACCGTGACAGTGCCATTCAGCTGGACACTCCAGCAGCCTAGTGTCTCCATGTAAACATCGAGCGCTGTAAGTCTGAACATGTCATATGGCTCATCACCAATGGTAACATTGCTCTCGAATCCTCCACGCGCGAACTGCGAGACCAGCTCCCAGCTTTCTGCATTCGCGGCTCCATCAGTTCTGCCCTCGAGTCGCCAGTGCCGCAGCTCTGTGGCCCCGTTCCAGGTGGCATAGAACGCACTCTCATCTTCCACAAACGCCACGACCGGCACGTCTTGTGGATACCCTTTCCATTGTCTCAGAAATACCCTATAGCTTTCGACCTTGCCGGCATCCCATGTGCCATTCTCGCCTGAGAAGAGGGCTTCATACTGCCAGTCACATAGCACTTCACTGCCATCAGGTGAGAACTCAGTGAAAGCACCGGTGTTACCCCAGCCAACAAGGAGGTTGCCACTCTCAAGCTGTTGAGTCGATCCTTGAGAGTATGTTGTGTAGTTGCTCGGATGATAAGCTTCGGCGAGGACTTCTGCAGTCATCTCTGTAGTATTGACTGCCACTTTCAGGCCGCGTGATCGCCACATGTCTTCGCCATTGTCGAAGATAGTGAGTGTGGTATAGTTATCCACCCAGCGTGCATGGTGCTGGCGTGCAATGCTTGTAGCTCGCCCTCCGGAAAGATCAGCGAAGTCGTTCGACGTTCCGCCCAATGACCAGATGATGTCGCCGGACCGGCCGTCGATGTAGTACAAGGCGTGGGTGTACCGTGAGGAGATGAGGTAGTTACCATCGGAGTCTTTCTCTACGCTATTGATGTGAAACCAGTCCCAAGCAGTTTCCAAAGTGCTTCCTCGATCACCGGGCCCACGCAGATTTGCACTGAGAGGAATGTGGTCGATAGCCCGCCATTGGAAGAGTAGTTCATTCGTTTCAATGTCGATTTCCTGGAACATTGACTCGCTTATATATGTGTCCTTGTTGTCGGCGCTCGTGACATTGAAGTCAGACAGGTCGAACGGTATGGTGTGGTAGATGGTGATGATTGCAGTATCATCTTGTGTGATCGTGAATTCGTGAAGATCGCCGTCGAGACCGGCTCCGACTGCGTGGAGTATCTTATACATTTGATACTGGTTGTCCATCTGATCCAACATGAGTGATACTTCACATTTCCAAGACCAGTCCAACTCACCATATAGTAATAACCTTTGCCATGATCTCTCAGCGCATTGTCGCCAGTCCACCAGGTCAAATAGTCTTTCCCTTCATATGCTTGAATGTCAAGGTTGTATGTTGTGCCGTACCCCTCCAGGAACCAGATTTGATGACCATCATTGGGATCAACAAGCATGGGTCCAGCATGCTCGACAAGGATCCCGTGGGGTGCAAGGACATAGTAATAGCCAGGACGTTTTACACAAGCTTCGGATGTCCAAGTAGATCGTAGAAAGCGATTGTATCGTCCATTCGTGCTGACAACATCACCAAGAGGCACGCCTCCGAGATCACCCGCGTTGTAAACAGCGGCATCAGAGGATGTCAGTGAAGAGAGGTCTGCTGTGACAAGGGTGCAGCCAAGTAGTGCCAAGAGAGTCAGGCTCAGTTTTGCGTTCATTCTGTGCCAGGTCTGGGATCAAGAAGCCCCCGCTGCACCGGGCAACGCGTCTCCCGAAATGGTAATGAATGTGAAGTAAGAGACGTCTGAAGAAAGGAAAAGTGTTAGTGTCCAGAGAAGATAGCGTATGTAATTCACAGCATTTCGCCATGACGAAAGTCAGGATATTTTGTTTCGGACACTCGGCGCAAACGCCAGGATCCATGCTGTTTCATGTTGACAAGATAGTGGGTCCGGCCAAGACAACATTGTCGCAGACGTGTTCACGGGGCAGCGATGCACTTGCGCTATTGTCTTTTTCCATGGAGCCCGAGATAATGCCTGATCTGATGTATTAGGTCTGGCCATACAGCTCGAAGAGACAAACTGGCACGCGACACACCATGAAACAAGTCTGACACCAGCGGGGCGTCAGCCGCATGACCTCACCTTTCACGTGCTCCGGACGATCCACGGTGTCAGACGGATCTCAAGCCGGCGGAACATATTGCGATACAATATCATTCTTGAGCTATTAGATACAGCAGAAACAGGCATCTTCATCGCAGACATTGGGGTGTATGGATGCAATGCCCTCAACTTCATCTTCCGCTACTGATGGGCCTGCCGCCGATGTGCCAGGCGGCCCCGTCCAGCCAAGTGACAGGATTCTGGAAGGTGGTGCAGCCATGATACAGGTAAGCTGCTTTTGACAAGTTCCAGCTCCTCTTGTATCATCGCTGACGCTTGCCAATCACTCCCCAGGATTTCGCGCCTCTCAAGAATGTTTGCGCTCACCTCAATGCCTTCCACACATACGCATCTGAGCCCGGTCGCTACGTCGAGGCGAACCACTACTGTGAGCTTGTGCCATCAGCTTTGCATCACCAAGCAGCACTTCGAGACTAATACGTTCCATCCCAGGCGCCCATCTCACCCACAATGTCCGGCAATGCATCCTCTACGACTCACCTCTCCCCAACGCTCGCCTCATCGGCATCGAATATATGATCACACCCGATCTCTACGCTACCCTCGAACCCGAAGAGCGCAAACGATGGCACACCCACGTTTTCGAAGTCAAGAGCGGCATGTTGATAATGCCCGGTCCTACAGGCAGCCACCCTTCACACACCCCAGGAAGCGTGTTGACAGGCTTGAAAGAGGCAGTCCTTGGCGCCGGCCCCCAGCAAGCTTGGGAAACGGCTGAGACGGCCGAGATGGAGAAGGTTGTGGAACTGTATGGCAAGATATACCATCTGTGGCAGACGGACAGAGGCGATGCGCTGCCGATTGGAGAGCCCCAGCTCATGACAAGCTTCACGGAGGATGGCCAGTTTGACTTTGCGAAGGCGGTAGGAGACAGGGATAAGAGGTTTGGGACGGATCATGAGAGGAAGAGGGAGTTGAGGAAGGGGATTGTGGAGCCGAAGCTGCACGAGGATGCGGATTGGGCGTGGAAGAGCAGGAGGAAGTCGCTGTAGAGCAGGCGCGAGAAGAGTGGATGGGAACTTGGACGGATGCAACGAGAACACGAAGGCAACGATGCGATGATCGGAATGTGAATGAAGACAAGACAAGACAAGACGACATATTGTGCTTATAGATTGAATGTCAACCGTGAGATTGACTAGCAACAGAAACTATCTTTTTGATCTAGCTTTGAGGCTTAATAGCTGTAAAGACCTCTTCTTCCATTTATAGCTATAGCTATGAGGCATTAACCTTTCTTGATTGTGCCACGTGGTCATCCATTTCATTATCATCATATATCGTCTCACTCGTGCAGATTGGTCCGTCTCGTCGCTCAAGCCTTTGCAGTATCGCTCTCGGCTGCCTGATCCGTAGCACCGAACCCACCAAACAGCTTCTCTTTGATCTGCACCGCAAGCAATCCGCTCTCTTCCTCCGCCGCAATCTTGTTCCCAGCCTTGACCAGCTTGTCCATCTTCTCATTCGCGGTCTTGTCACTTACTTGAAGTCCAATGACTCGTTTCGCTGCACTCAACTTCATGGCCAGGTCCGCCATCTGCTTCGTGCCGTATTCGTGATTCGTGAACAGCGGGCTCGACGACAGTGTGCTGACCCAATACTTGTTCCACAACGACTCCAGCAACTGCGTGTCCAAGGAAGACTTGAAATGTGACACCTCCATGCTGTAGTACCTGTCTGCGTACGCGCCAAAGTCCTGTATCTTGTCCATCGGAATCGTCTCAAACCCTTCTGAAGCACCACCACTCGTGCTCTCGGGCTTGTAGTCTTCAGGATACGTGCGAAAGGCGCCAATCTCCACCTTGCCTGCACTGATGGTACGATCTGGGTCGATCACGACTGCTGCAAACGGATCGCTGTACATTTGCTGTTGCATCTGCGTATTCACATCCACACCCGAAAGCCAGCAGCCATATCCAGGATGACTGTGATACCAGCCCACCGCATTCTCCATCTGTCCGACGTCTCTTGCACGCTGCAGGAATTCCACCATGTATTCGTTTGCCTCTGACTGTGCGTTGACTCTTGTTTCCGTACCTTCGACTGGCAGACGAAATGCATCTGTGACAACGATTGTGTTTCCAGAGATGTAGCCTTGCATAAGACCCATCACTTCGATGGCGCCGCCGGAACGAGCATGCATGACCATTTTGATGAGAGCGACAGCGGAGATACGGATGTGTTTGAAGTGATTTGGATCGGTGCGCCATGGGCGAGCATCGTTCTCGGCTTTTATGGTGGCGGCATCGTAAGCGTAGAGCGCGTCGCGCTTTGGATCTGTGAGAGCGATGGCGTTCTCGAGCTCTTGAGGAGGGTGTTAGTGTATGTTGCTGCTGAAGGATAGAATTGAATTCATACCCCAAGTCTTCAAGGCAGCAGCCATTCTAACGGAAGGATTTCGATAAAGCTGCGACTCTGGTCAAGCTCTGTCTGCAGAGCGACGTGACTAGAAGCTTGCTGTGTTCGGGGAGTGTATGTGGGTCAACATGAAACAAGCTGGAGCCTTATCGATAGCGAGTCAGCCAGGTTTGAAGCTCCGCAAAAAGTCTGGCGACGGCGACATCATCCAGAATATCAATCACATCTACATCAAGCTTAACTCGTTCAACACACACAAATCAATATGGTCCGCCTTGAAGAAGTAGAAGACGAGGCATTCACATCCGACCAAGCTGGTCCTATCGAGGAAGAAGGCGACTGGGACACTGATGATGGTACACGCGCCTGCCTCAATCTCTTCAAACCCGATCACACCACTGACACTGCATTTGCGCCTTTCATAGACTCCGAGACCTCCTCCATTGCCTCTGATCCCGACGACCTCGCTGAAGATGAAAGCCTCTATGACCGCATTGCCGCCCTCAAGGACGTGATTCCACCCACACAACGCCGCCAGCTCGGCTCGACGCTCAACACAACATACACATGGGGAAGCTGGGGTATGCAAGGTGGTCTTAAACTCGCGTGGCAGATCAGTGTTAGTGTGTTGTTGCTGGTTGCGCCGTTCGCATTGGCGAGTCAGGAGGATATGGCTATTGCGATGGAGGAGAAACAGATGATGATGCAGCAGAGTGCGAATGAGGTGAGTGTGTTGAGGAGATGGACGGCTGGGAGAATAGAGGAACAGTGTGCTGACAGATGGATAGATCATGACGCCAGGAGCAACAAGCTCGCAGCCCGGACAACAGAGGCCGATGTAAAGCGGTGATGACTCTTAGCAAGAGGTGAAGGTTGTGGGCATCTGAGTCTGTCTCAACGATACCGTCCATCCTAGAAGGACATTGGATGGGTAGCATGGTGCACCTTTCGCAACGTGCAACAAATGTCGGAAGCACGATGCCTTGGTCTGTATCAGTCATCAAGCAGCCTCGGTATTGGTAATGTAATATTAGCATTGTACTGTACTCTATCCTCAAGCTACTGTGGACAGCAGCCGCAAGGAATCGTCTCAGCTCTGTCCCCTGATCTTGCGATCTTTCGTCGTTTTCTGCTGTTCATCGCACTTTCCATCTCAGGCGAACCAAGTATCATGTCCACTGCGTTGCACGAAAGACTCCGCACGAAGTTCAGATCCACGTCTTTGACTTGATCTTCAAACTTCAAGCATTCATTGATAACACGCGCAGTGATCGCATTCTTTCACAGACATTCATAACCAATATCACTTGGCGACCAGAACTTCTCGAGGACTTCACAAACTAAAACACTTCGGCGTTGGAGACGAGTAAGTCATTGTGATGATGCGCTGACTACCTTGCTGATTTTACTATGCAGTATCAATAGTGTCACTCCTCGTCTCCGAAAGATTACCATATGCAGACACTTCACTATCTATATCATCAAGTAGAATGGGCTTGTCTCCGCATCTTCAGCAAAACCACATATTTCCGACGCCGATGCCGAACCTCCTCGATCAAACAAGCAAGCCACATGGCGAAGTGGGAGGATCTTCCCGGTGAATTGCATGCGCAGATCTGGGACCATTTCCGCGACCAAGTCATCAAGTCCTTAACTGATGTCGACAACAAGCCTTTCGAGACTTATGTGGCTGAGTGTACAGCCGAACTCAGTGAAGAGGAGCGAAAGCGTGAAGAAGAGCGAATGCACGAACAGCTTACGAAACCGCATGAGAGAATCCGAGGTACAAGGGCAGACAAGTGCTTTCAAGCCTATAAAAAAGCTAAAGCTGCCGAAGAAGCAAGCGACCGTCTTGCGATCGAGCATGCACTCTTGATCTCGAAGAACATTGCTTGGAGCTTACGTGGACAACTGAAGGATAGGCTGGAGACAATGATTAAGCTTGGAAAGACAATCAACGACAAGTATTTTGATTTGTACTATGCTCACGGCTTTGACCACCAACCCAGAGCGCCATGCCTATATGGATTGGCGGAGCGTGATATCACGGCGCACTCGGCGCATGGAGATGGTCGTCAATCGAGTGAACACCTGGCGAGTTTTCGATACGTGTTGGCAAAGGTTGCCTTTGTCGATATCTGCACGAATTGTGGGCCATGCCATGCAGGACTGCAGCGTTCCCGAAGATACCTGGGATCAGATCGAGCATGACAAGTACGGCTTCGACAAGTACGCACGCGTCGGCGATGAGGTTCGAGAGGACCTACGAAGACGCATCTTTCGCTTATCCATGGTTTCTAAATCTCTCGCCGCGCCAGTCGCTCACGTACTGGCGGATGTGGTCAGGCACCTAGACGGACAAAAGGCGCATCAGCAGCACGAGGTTGATTATGCAGACGGTGCGCTTTACGGCTCGGAGTACGACTCGACCGGGTCGAAAAGTGCCGCGCTCGCCCGTGCCGATATCTGGCTGCGCGACCTCACAATTCTTCACAACTACGCACACAAGCTGTATTTCGTCGTCTCATGCTGGGCCGTTGATAGCAGATCGAAAGAGATCCATCACAAGCTCAGGCTTCAGATTACGCGAGAGTGTCTGAAGCTACCGAAGCTGAGGATCCTCAAGCAGATAATCCACGCCAGAAATTACCAGCTCCGATGGGAGGGCCAAAGATATGAGCATACTTGGGAAGAAGACTCCACTCGCGAAGAGTTTGAGCCTTGTCATGAAGGCCTTCAGAAGTTGTCGCTGCTTACTCGATGCTGCCCATCAGCCTGGCTGGTCAAAGCCCTTCGAAAGCACTCTGCACGGCTGCCGAAGCTCTCGGGCCAGATTGATGAGTTGCTATCCTGGGGACACTATGATTGGAAGGTCGCCGATCTCGACTGGGAGGGACGAATCAAGGCTTTGAGGGATGAGGTCGAGGCATTGCTGAGCAAGGTGTGTACATGGGCGGCAGAGTCGTGGTGAGAAAGACCAAAGGTGGTCTGTAACTGATCAGATGGCTCGAGTGCCGGTCCTGAAGGACGCAAAGCATTGTATTGTGGTGATAATGAGACATGGCGACGAGGACTGGTTACTGGGCAGCTGTTAATTGCAGAGAAGAACAAAATGACTTGCTGGGGATAGATGTGGTTGTGCAGGTGTCTCGAGTGGAATATGTTCTTGAATGCTCATGAACCAAGGGTGTGCCAAAGAAGTACAGTCTTCTGATCCGTCTTGACTATCTCATCACTACGTCCCACTCTTGTAAGTTAAGTGAAAAGAGATGGATGCCCCTCGCTCCCTTGCTTACTCGCGCCCTTTAATTCCCTCCTTTGCTGCTCGCGCGGTCTACCCCCCTCCTTCCCAAACGGGTAAGCCTTGGCTTCCACTGATAAGGTCGCCCCTGACTGCAGAATGTAATTCATGAAGCAGCACAATGATCAACATAGTGACATTCGAGTTCAGTGACGTGTCATACTGACAGGCAACGACTGCGTAACAAAGCAGACCACTCCCATTGACCTTGATCTCCTAATCATCCAAATCTCCACTCCATTGCCGTCATGCTAAAAATCCACATATCAAAATACGACGCCACCTGGCCCGCCTCCTTCTCGCTTATCAAAGAATCTCTCACATCCATACTCACCGCCTTCGATGTTCCCATCCTCGCCATCGAACATATCGGCAGCACTTCCGTCCCCAACCTCGCCGCCAAACCCATCATTGACATCGACATTGTCGTAGCTCCCGCCTCCCTGATCACTGCAGTTCAAGCCCTCTCCTTCGGTGGCTACACGTTCAGTCCGGAGAACAACGGGATCGACCGCATGTCTTTTCGCTGGAAAGGGCATACGCACGACTCGGGCGCTAGCCGGCCCACAGAGGACGGAGAGGTGCGCCGAGCGGTGTATCTGAACATGCCGAGCGGTATCTCCTTACAGAATCACCTCGCAGTGCGGCAGGTCCTGCGCAGCAATTCGGAACTCGTAGCAGAATATTCAGAGGTTAAGCGAAAGCTGGCTGAGCGTGAATTCAGTGGGATCGGCGTGTACGGAAGCGGGAAAAGCGAGGTGTTGAGGAAGATACTTCAACGTAGTGAGATTGGGGTGGAGGCGATGGAGGGCATCACGAGACTTAATCCGGTGGGAAAGGAAGTAAAAGGGATGGAGGGCACCTGAGGAGCTTTGCGATTGGGTTGACGGGAAACGGGGAGAGTATAAAGGGGTGAGGATGTGATGCTAGGGTTGGGGGTGATATAGCTTAGGGTCTATCATTCTTGGTATAGCAGCGAAGGGTCCTGCGTGGTGATCTAGAGCTGGTAAGGAGTGTTCGAATCAAAGCGTATCTTGGCGGGCAGCGAGTCTGGAGGGATTGAGGTGTGCACAAGAGCGAAGAGTGCAGTTCCGAGGAAGGTTTGGGACCTGGTATCAACTTACCACCTTCCCTCGCGAGGAGTGAGCCTGCTGCTACCTCACCGTCGGCGCTGGCACCACCACCACCCCCTGATTCCGGATGAGGGGCGATACTGGGTTCGAGACGACTCAGGGGTTCTCCAAGGTGAATGGACGAGGAGAGTTTGTATTACGAGCGAGATGTTCACACAGGCAGGAGTTAGGAGTTTCGAGCAGGTGCGATATTTCGCATATTTTCTCACAACTGACACCACCGAATACTACAATCGCAACCTAAAAACCCAAGACCAAGCCAAATCCAAGTGTGCTGACCCGTAGAAATTACCAAGAACATCCAACGTTCAGTGCTCTTCCGTGTACACCGGTGCGTAGCTCGCAATGACCGGCGACTTTGCCACTCCATCGTACCCAGTCTCATGCACATCCTCCATCACAACCGGCCCATAAGGTTGCGCCATCGACAAAGACAAGCCAGGTCGTTCAATGGAGCTCACATCCATACCATGCGAAGCTACACGGTAGCCCCCAACCTGTCCTAGCCCTCCCGCCCTCGGCACAGTCGTCAGCTGCCTTTGCCACGGCACGCCCCATCCCGCACTCTCCTGTGCCAGGCGCTGCAGCTGGAATTTGTTGTCCAGCGTCCACGCAAGCCAGCCCGGCGAGTCCCTTCTGCGCCGCTTGCTGATGGCCACGACTGCCGAGGGCACGACTGCGCCGAGCACGATGAAGATGATGCCAATGACCAAGACGAGAAGGATGGCGGCGAAGTTCATGCTCTGGTAGCCCGTCGGCAGCGGCACGAGCTGTGAATTGCACAGTAGGTCATTGAACGGCTGCCATTCGCCCTTGATATACGACGCCAAGTCCGGTCCGCCCGCCGAGTCGACAAACACGCGCTGCAGGCGTGCCATCTGCACGTCGAACCAGGTCTTAACCTCGATCTGCCACTGATTGATTGGCAGGGCGGCCTGATCCAGGAACCCATTGCCGGCGTAGACAGTCTTTGCGGCTTGTAGAGCGCTGCTTCCGCGGCCCTGGACGGCGTCGGCCATGGTTGCGGAGTCGAGGTAGAGCTTCTTGAAACGGGCCAGGATATTCAATTGGAGGTCTGAGACTTCAAGATCGAGGGTGGCGTTGGTGAGCTGCTGTTGGCCCACGAGGCTGGTGCAGGTGTCGAGGGAGGAGTCGGTGCAGATTTGGTTCTGGTCGATGCAGGCGAGGACGGTGACGTAGTAGTCGGCAAGATACCATCCGGTCCAGTTGTTGTGGGCGGCGAACCAGGGGTCAGCAATGGGCTCGGGGGAGCGGACTTGGTTTGCGGCGAGGAAGAAGACGGATACATCGGCGTCTGGCGTTGCAAGGAGTGGTTCAATTGGGTTGTATATATTTCCATCGATGCCGGCCCAGTAGAATACTGGACTATCAAGGATGTCAGATGTTTTCGGTGACACTGATACATAGGGCAACACTTACGCGAGATCGTATCCACCTTGACCATAATACTCGGCTTTGTTGTAACGATAGGTGTAGTTATTCGTTGAGAAGTCGCCCAGCCAGTAGAATAAGCATTTATCGCTAGTGGTATTCCCAATGGGACCGAAGGTTTCATAGGCGTCGGTAAGATACGCGTTTGCATTGATTGGTGCGCAGGTTGTGACGTGGCGGTAGAATAGCCTGTCGGCGTCAGGGGTGTTGAGGCCAAGGTTGTCACGAGTATCGATGAAGTCAGAGTCCATTCTGATTGCAGGGGCGATGCAGAGTGAATTGTCGTCATCGTCCGCACCGAACGGGCACTCGACATCCGTCTCAACGCCAAATTCGATTGTCGACTGCACGAACGAGTGCGAGCACAG
>Ga0268246_10000772_pt1 | contig 12648 bp, 12 predicted proteins | sample AgamicOrSfe_FD_200242 | JGI IMG/M metagenome (GOLD analysis project Ga0268246, IMG submission 200242) | Agave microbial communities from Guanajuato, Mexico - Or.Sf.e (v2) (version 2) | ecosystem: Host-associated > Plants > Phyllosphere > Phylloplane/Leaf | place: Guanajuato, Mexico | collected...
GAAAGTGGTGCGAAGGAGGGCCACAAGCGATTTCAATTGCGCCGGATGGAGTAGCAAGAGCCTGCGAACCAAGGTTATCAGCCATGAGGACATGCTCTTGCTCCATGCCCAGTCCACGAATGGCACGTACAGGACATGGCAAGACTTACCAAATTGCCACAGCCACCAAGACAGCTGTTGTCTCCGCTCCAGCAACAAGGAGAATGAGCAAATTCACCTCCATCTCATCCTCCGTCATCTTCGGGCCCGCACCTTCTGATCTACTCTTCTCAATCAAATAGTATGCCAAGTCCTTCCGCACATCGTTACTCCCATCCTTCTCTTCGGCATCATTCAGGTTGCCTTCATCTTCAGCATCCTCTTTCACAACTTTCAATCGCGCCTTCAACTTTGTCAGTAGCGTGCCGCTGAGCTCATCACGCACAAACTGCATTGTGAGCGCTGTGACTGTGCGAAAGAGTACCCGCCAACCAGCGTGGCTGGCAAGACCGATAATTGCGCTAGCGGGCCTGAGGGCTGCCATTGCCTCGTCGATGGGGCGAGCTGATCTCTTGGCCTTGTTGACTGGATCTGGAGATTCGGCACCAACGATCGAGCTGGACGTGCTCGTTGCGGCATCTGTGCAGGGTGTGGTGGATGTGGATGTGGATGCAGCCACAGATGTGAGCTTCGCAACAGCACCCTTCAGAAGGCCGAAATCGCTCCCGAGGGCAAGGTCGCCTATCATGTCAAACACGGCTTTCTGCACCCACTCGTTGATGTCGACTCTAGCGGAGGAGCCGCTGTCCGCCTTACTGGCGTCAGGCTTGTCGCGATACTTCGTCTGCGGCGTGCTAGCAGTGCACAACGCTGACATGAGCTCGTCAACATGCTTCTGCATGATCGGCTCTTGTCCTTTGAGCGCTGTGGTCGAAAAGGCGTGGGCCATGGTACGGCGACAGCGGGTGTGGGCGGCTGCACGAGCGCTGAGGATTGTTGGAATGGGTGGTTTGACTGCGAAATGATCGGTTGATGGACGGATGTGGTGTCTTGCTGCAGTAGAACTCACTGGCTTCGTAGAAGTTATAGTCCTTTTCAATCTTCGGCGCAATGGTGCCCATGGCTTCGTATCCATTGATGTCTATAAGCCTCAGTAATAAGTTGAAACTACAGTTCCTACAGCAAACTCACCTCTCCAAGCCTGCGCCCCCACGAAATCCAGTCTGTCCGGCGCGATTCTCACAACATCGCCATACTCATCATGCAACTTCTTCGACTGCAGATGCCACCGCAACTTCAGGTGGCCCAGCCAGTAGGGCCAATAGGATGCTGCGCAGGTTCTGGGGCCTGGGAAGCCTTTGAGACGGTGCAGAAGTAGGTTGTAAGTGGTTGTGAGGACGTGGTGGGTCAGGAGCTATGGCAATTAGCGTCAGAGAGGACTGCATGTTGTGCGCACAAGTTTGATGGTGGAGAGTGCCGGCCAGGCCTCGAAGTGAGGAGTGCGGAGGCGGAAGGAGGAAAGGCGTGGTGTGAACGAGGGACTTCGGTGGCATGGAAGGCACGACTCACGAGGATGACGGGTGTAGTGAGAAGTGTGGTAATGGAGGTTGTGGCAAGGAAGGCAGATACAGTCTGGTACACTGAGGTTGCGGCCGTGGACATCGCCATGATTGCTTGCTCTTGCCAGTCCAGGATGGGGGTGACTAAGGTGGAAGCCCAACTATAGTGCAGTGAAAGAGGTGAAGAGACGAAGGGAACGATGTAGTATAGAGGAAAGGCGAGGTCTCAAGGCAGTTATATAGGCACGACAACGATAATGGTTCGAGGATCGTAAATTGGAAGCTTTCTCTATGCTATGGAACATGAAGAGTGTGAAAGATGCTAGTTGGCGAAAGAGTCACAAGGCGAGGCGAGCGCGACATGCTTCCTAAATGGGTTAGATTGCTCAGGGTACTTCGGTACATACACCAACTTGATGTTTGAAGCGGTGATGCGCACCGTCATGCCTGGAAAGGGTCATTCGCTTCGATGTGCTGCAAGAGGTCGCTGGCTCAGCGATGCTGCAAGAAGTCCCATGCTCCGACGTGATTCACGTTGTGGGCAAATTGTAGTGCTTCTCACACTAGCAGGCATTCAGGTGTTTCATCGTAATGTGCATCGCTGAAGACCACAAACTCTGCAACTTATTTGCTATCGACAAAGGAAATGCCCCGATATCGCCGGCATGGATGATATTCACAACTTGGTCTGGAATGCAAGTGAGATTTACGGTATACAAAGGAGGGGACTGTTCGAGAGCCTTTGGCGCTGGCCTTCTTCGAGAAGGGTAAGCTCGTTTGAACGGCACACGTCCTGTGCAGACAAGCCATAGACAGCAGGTAGTGAATAGTAAAATGAATGTCTCTTGCGTGGCTCCGGAGGTGCAACAACATGACGAATATAGCAGCAGAATGGGTCAGGGTAGGTCTTTGACGGGCATAGCATGACCTCGTTTGGCGTGGCGTTAATAAGTATTCTAAAGATCGAATTCTTGGTGATATTGTGCTCCACTCAGTCCTTCGAGTAGCATTATGCTATGCTAGATCACTACTTGGAGCTGTGGTTGCATCTGGAATGAATCTGAAACTAAGGCGTTTCATCACGAGTCAGGACGTGCCACGTATCTTTCACGTGCATCAGAGTGCCCTGGCCTTTTAGCATTGCCCATCTCAATCCCATAACTTTGTCATTGCATCAACTTCACCCAACATGAAGCAATTTACAGGAGCAGCTTTCGGGCTCGTCGCGGCCCTTGCCACTCTCGCATCAGCATCTGACGTCCACGACCTCAAGAAGGACACCTTTGCTCCCTTCGTCCAGGAGAATGACCTAGTACTTGCCGAGTTCTTCGCGCCATGGTGTGGACACTGCAAAGCACTAGCCCCCGAATATGAAGAGGCAGCTACAGCACTCAAGGGAAAGAAGATCTCATTGGCAAAGGTCGACTGCACAGAGGAGGCAGAGCTTTGCGCCCAGTATGGTGTCGAGGGTTACCCTACCCTCAAGGTGTTCAGGGGTGCTGAGAACCACACACCTTATGGTGGTGCCAGGAAGGCTCCAGCGTGAGTAGTGACTAGTTTCTTTGAGACACTACACAACTAACATGACATGTAGCATCATTTCATACATGACCAAGCAAGCCCTCCCTTCCGTCTCAGACGTTACAGACAAGACACTGGAGGACTTCAAGACTGCTGATAAGGTTGTGGTGGTCGCCTACTTCGACTCCAAAGACACCGCTTCCAATGCAACCTTCGCAGCGGTTGCTGACTCTATGCGCGACACCTTCCTCTTCGGCGCAACAAGTGATGCAGCCCTTGCCAAAGCCGAGGGTGTCAAGCAACCCGGCATTGTCCTCTACAAGTCATTTGACGAGGGCAAGGATGTCTTCGATGGCACATTTGATGCCGAGTCTATTGAGAAGTTCGCCAAGACCTCATCTGTCCCATTGATTGGCGAAGTTGGCCCTGACACCTACGCCAACTACATGGCAGTAAGTACTGTCGATTTCGTTCGTTAGCCTATGATACTGACATTCGTTCTTAGGCCGGTATCCCTCTTGCTTACGTTTTCGCCGAGACCGTCGAGGAGCGCGAGGCTCTTGTGAAGACACTGAAGCCTGTCGCTCAAAAGCACAAGGGCAAGATCAACATTGCTACCATCGATGCCAAGGCCTTCGGCCAGCACGGTCAGAACCTCAACCTCGAGGTTGGCAAGTGGCCTGCGTTCGCTATTCAGGATACAACAAAGAACCAGAAGTTCCCTATGGACCAGAGTAGCAAGCTTACGGAGAAGATTGTTGGCAAGTTTGTTGACGATTTCCTTGCTGGCAAGGTCGACCCTAGCGTCAAGTCAGACCCTATCCCAGAGAAGAACGATGGCCCTGTTACTATCATTGTTGCACACAACTTCAACGACGTTGTCATCAACAATGAGAAGGATGTCCTTGTCGAGTACTACGCACCGTGGTGTGGACACTGCAAGGCGTAAGTAGTGCTGCTGTTTGGGTAGTGTGCTTCCAGCTGACGTAAGTCTAGTCTATCCCCCAAGTACGATGAGCTAGGAAGCCTCTTCGTCCCATTCTCCAACCACGTTACCATCGCCAAAGTCGATGCCACTACCAACGACGTCCCCGAGGAAATCGCCGGCTTCCCTACTATCAAGCTTTACGCTGCAGGCTCCAAGGATGTCGCCATCGAGTACAGCGGTAGCCGCACGGTCGAGGACCTTGCTGCTTTCATCCGCGACAGCGGTACCCATAAGATTGACGTCTACGCTGATGAGGACACCGAGATGAGCGACATGAGCAGCGTCCTGACCAAGGCGAGCGAGACCATGCAACACCAGGCACCAGCAGCAACAGTTAGTGCTAGCAGTGCCGCAAGCAGTGCCGCAAGTGGGGCAAGCAGTGGTGCAAGCAGCGTCGCAAGCAGCGCAAGCAGTGTTGCAAGTGGCGCTTCGGACAGTATCAGCGAGGGCATCACGAGCGCGACCGAGGCTGCAGCTGAGGCTACTGAGAGCGCAAAAGCTGGCATCATTGAGGGTATCAAGACTGTTGCGGAGGCTCTCATGGGTGGCGACGACGCACTTGATGAGCACGACGAGCTATAGGCTGATGAAGATAGGAAGACGTCGCGCTCGCGCCGACACAAATGGCAAGGAAAAGGTTGCTACCAAGCATCTCCGGAGTTTAGTTTTGGAGATCAATGTAAAACCACAATAGCAATTTAGTCTGGAGTCATATCGTCCCGTTGTTTCGTGCATTTCTGTGCTTGGTCTGATACCCTCGCCTCGTGCTCACGATCTATATAAGTGACCGTTCCCCGATACTTTACCTTGCCCCGTCTGTTTACTTCTGAAGTGGCGATCACCGTTGTGAAACACTCACATGTGATTCATCTTGGTTTCATGGTCGATCACGTTTAAGGTTATTAGAAGTGCAACTTGACTCCAACAGCCGCACTGCCAGTATGTCCCAGGAGAATGGAGACGCGCTGGCAGCTGTGACCGAAGAGCAGTTCCTAGCTGGTCTAGCTGACTTCGATACTGATCCTACAATCTCACATGCCTTGGACGGTGATATAACCACTCGAGAGCTCGACACTGGTGAGAAGGCGGACGACGCTGTCAACTTCTTCGACATAGACGACGATGATCTCGGGGATCTGGACGATGATGACGACGTGGCCCCAGCATCTGCCGAGCCTGTACTTGCTCTGCAGTCAGAAAGAACGGCGGATCTCTTTGGCGACGATGGAGAGGACGATGACCTCGGCGCGCTGTTCGGGGACGATCAAGATGAACGTGCGTCTCCGCTGCCTGCAGACAAGCAAGAGGTAGATGAAGACGACGATCTCTTCGATGAAGGCCCTAGCGCACCTGCGGCAGTACACACTTTGCGCGAGATCAAGGAAGCAGCCGAGCAAGAAATCGAGGAGGAGGATGATGACACAAGGCTCCAGAGATACCTATTTGGTCTCGCCCGAAGGCGGCGGGAGGGACTTGACCAGGATGAGCTTGCGGATTCGGCAGATTTCCCACCGGCACCTGTTTCGAATGAGGATGTGTTCTCCGTCGTGTTTCCCGATTTTGAAGCTGGTGTGCCACCGCTATTTGGTGCCCTCTTGCCGCAGAAGAAGGCATATTTCCCAGCAAAGGTTCCACTAAAGCCGCCGAAGCCGGTGCAGATCACCAAGGTCAGCCTTGATATTGAACAGGATCAGGAGAGAGGGTTCAGGCTTCCAGGCCAGGCCACGCACAACCTCGCAGCTCGACAGGCGCAAGCGGAAGCGAAAGGCTTGATACTGATCACGAATACTGCAAAAGAGCAGGCAGATCAGGAGGATGAGATGGACTTCAGCAAATTGGAGGATGAAATGGACGATGTAGGTGGTATTAAGTGGCAGGATCTGGTTGCACTATGTCAAGATTGGACGATTCCCGAGGACAACATCAGCGAAGATGGCCTCGTTGAGTTGGAGCCCGAGGGTGAGGCTGACGAGTTTGGTGAAACAGCCCTCTTCGATGGGCTGGGAGAGCAGAACGAATGGCACATTGAAAGACCAGCAAAGGTGACTTGAGTCTGTCCAGTTTGCCGTTAACCTGCTAACAACGCTCCAGAGACAGAAGCGGTCTCATGAAGACTTCAGGCCTATGTACTCGGTGCAGAATGTCAACTCGATGGTTGATAACCCTGAAGAGGCAATCTCGAAACTGGCCAGAAAGCTACAACTAGACCTCAACGATCCTTACATACTCGTAGACCTCGAGAAATCGGCGAAGGGTAATGCCAAACGGAGAGTACTGGGTAGTTTCAAGCGTGATGCCGTCGGTGGGCTGTCGAAGGACTTCTCTCGACGTTACAACATCTCGAACGATGAGGCCTACGAGGCACTGAAAGCGAATCAGTCCCACAAAGTGCGCAGTACCCTTCAGAATGTGGAGATACAGCATGCTTTGCCAGCTGCCAAGCTCCAGTACCCATTCTACAAGGTGCGCCTCACGCCCAAAGAAGCCAGGTCCTTTCATCGCCCAGCTTTGCAGCCTGGCACTGGAGTTGCGCATATTGTGAAGAATGGTTTTGTCAAGAGGAAGCACCTCAAGGGTAGGGAGACACAAAACATTCTGCAACATGCGTCGGACCTCTCCATCGCAGACAACTCGAGTATCTTGCTGTTGGAATACTCGGAAGAGTACCCCGCAATGCTGTCTGGATTTGGTATGGGCAGCAAACTGATCAACTACTACCGGCGAAAGGACAACGAGGACACCGCACGACCAAAAGGTGAAATTGGCGAAACACAAGTACTGATGCCAGAAGACAAAAGTCCCTTTTCGATTTTCGGAGATGTCGAACGAGGTCAGACTATGCCTACACTGCTCAACACTATGTATCGGGCACCGGTATTCCAACACAAGCCTAGTGGTCGCGACTTTGTCGTTGCCAGGTCACAGACATACACTGATGGTACCAATTACCACTTCCGCAATGTTGAGAACCTCCATGTTGTGGGTCAAGAGTTTCCGCTCGTCGAGGTGCCTGGTACACATTCGAGGAAGGTGACTGATGCTGCAAAGAAACGGCTGAGGATGTTGTCTTATCGCATGTTCAGGACGCATGGGAGGTTGAAGAACGAGATGCTTCTGCCACACTTGCCAGGGTCCGATGTTGCGCAGAACAGGTCAAAGATGCGAGAGTTCATGGAGTACGACAAAGATCGTGGATGGTTGCCACGCCGGGGTGAGGTATTGCCCGAAGAGCCAGAGATCAGGGCGATGATCAAGCCAGAGGATGTATGCTTGATATACTCGATGCAGGTTGGCGACAGGCAATTGCAAGATGCTGGTTATAACAAGGATGAAGATGGAGCGGAAGCAGAAGACGACGACGATGACACTAACAACCTCGACAAGATGCTCGCACCATGGCAGACGACAAAGAACTTCCTCAACGCTTGCCAGGGTAAAGCGATGCTGATGTTGCATGGTGAGGGTGATCCATCAGGACGTGGAGAAGCCTTCAGCTTTATCCGAACGTCGATGAAGGGCGGCTTCAAAGCAGCAGGTCAAAGTGTAGAGGACCATCTCATGGACAAGAAGAAGAAAGAGTCTGGAGGCCACACATACAACGTTGCCAGACAGCAGCAAGCCTATACCGACGCGATCAAGAAAATCTGGGACTCGCAGCAGAAAAGCTTGTCTTCGGCTGTTGAACACGAAATTGATGTTGGAGGAGTCGAAGATCGCCCCGAACATAACCCAGCACGTAACTCGAGCATCAGACCTGGTGGTCGAGATGACGATGCCAGTGTCTTTAGTAGAGCTAGCACATCTGCAGAATCAGGCAAGATCCTTCGGATTGTCCGAGAGTACACGGACCAGTACGGCAGGCACAAGAAGGAGGAGGAGGTCATCACAGATCCTAGGGTCATCAGAGAGTACAGTAAGCGGAGAAAGCAGATTGATATCAGCGAGATGAGCTTCGATCAAATGCAGAAGACTGGTGACACCGACTTGGATCGTGAGCAGACGAAGGCCATGCGCATTGAGCTGGCACGTCTAGAACGTAATAAGGAACGTCGACTCGGACGCGAAAAAGCAAAGGGTATATTGCCCATGAATGCGGCAGGTTCTCCAGAACCGGGAACGCCGGGTGGTGCAGGTTCTCCAGCACCAGATGCAGGCACGCCAGCTGAAGGGGCCACCAAGGGGAAGCGTAATACCGGTGCTGCCACGCAAAGGAAGTGTGCCAATTGTGGTCAGGTTGGCCATATCAAGACCAACAAGAAGTGAGTCTCAACCTGGATACCTGATATCGCCATACTGACGATACTTCGCAGGCTCTGTCCTATGCTCAACGGCACTATCAAGATGGAATCATCGCAGAATGGCTTTGGAAGTAGCGTAGGTGCTGGCGGTGGAGGAGCGGGATTTGGAGGATTTGGAGCAGGAAGCCCACCACCACCTTCTGCGGATGGATTTGGGTCCTCCTTTAGCTAGATGTGCTATATATTAGCATTGATGAGGACACAAGCATCACTTGCGCTGTTGATGCTTGAGCGTTTGTCCCTTCCTCATTCAGACACGGAGTAAGCCCGATCTCTCAGTAGCGTCATCTCGCTTTGGTCGAGGCAACAGCACTTTACGGGTAGTGTCTAGCATCTGGTATATACTCTCGTCAGATATTGCATGCCAGTGGCTTGAATGTGAAAACCATTCGACTCCGGATACTCTGCCACTGGACAGCATGTCTGCCAATCCTTTCAGGAAGTCTGTTCAACCACAGCCAATAGCTACAGTCGAGGTTAATGGGACTCAACCACTACCAATCAAGTCCAACATCATAACAAGCAGCCTTTCCTCAGGTACTCTTTCACTTGTCATTCTGCAACAAGTGCTGACTTTGACGCGAAGAAAGAAAGGTGTCCAAGGGCAAGCGAGTCCGTATCCAGACACCCCCACCATTAAGCCCAGACACTCCTGCAGAGGAGTACCAATACCCAGTATGGCCGACAGCTCCAATAGACCGCGACACTGCGTCGCCTCCTCCTCCTCTCACAGCGACCACCGAACCCTTCGTATTACCATTTCCCGCAGTTGATCAAGGTCTTGAGCAAGAGCTGCAACCAGACCAAGAAGTGCTTGAAAATACACGGAGGAACTCGGCAGGAGATTCTGCCGGCTTGTATACCAATGGGGGCACGTTCAATCCATTTGCAAAGACTCTGGAGAGCATTGAGAGCAAGTACAATGCGAAGAAAGAGCAGAGTGCGGGTGGGTCAGGTGTGAACTGGGCTGCGGCGGAGACAGCTGCGGCAGCAAAGAGACCAGCTCCCAAGCCTGCTGCTATGGATGTAGATTCGTTCAAGAGGCTACTCATGACGGGGAAAGCTAGTGAGGCGGCGTCAAGGGAGGATGTGCAGACGCCACAGACCCCGTTCTCACGTACGCCGAGCTCATTAGCACAGGATCGAACAGCATCCTCAAGCACGAATACTGTCGTAGATGGTTCGGATAGGTCCGACCTCGAGTCTGCCTCTAGTGATGAAGACTCAGATGACCGAGCACAAGTCGACCAAGGAGTATCAAAAGCCGCAGGAAACAATCTTGCTGCGCCCACACGTCCTGCTGCCTCACAAGGACCACAAACTGTCTCATTTTCGGATTGGGATACGTTCGATAGCGCTTTACCATCGAAGGGCAGTAACAACCTTGCACCTATCGAGATTGATACACCACCGCTGTCAGCTCCACGACCACCGCCACCTCCTTCACGACGGCTCAAAGGCCAAATGGGCGAAAGCGCCTCCGACCAAGTACCAGCTGCACTTTCATCACAACAAACACTACCAGCGCCTCCGCGATCACGACAGACATCGACATCAGAGACACCATCGCCTGGGACAACATCTCCCAATCCTCCCAAAGCTCCATCGCCCTTGACACTACCCATACCACCACGACGGAGAGCACATTCCAATCTTAGTACAAACTCGGCAACAAGCAGTCTTGACATGCCAACTGGCGATGCACCGACACTGCCAATCGCCCAACGGCCACGACGAGGCGACTCGATAGCCAGCAATGCCTCTGCTGGTGCAGGTAAACCAGCCGCGGCGCCACCTCCACCCCCAGCACGCCGCTTCACACCTAAAACACCTACCCAGCCGGAAACTGCCGACCTTGTCATCGATACACAACATACACAACGCGGCTCCATATCCATGCCACCACCCCCTCCTCCACGCCGCCGCGGGTCTAGCAAAGGGAGCATTGATCTTCCAGAGTCCCGACGAGGCAGCTATGCAGATAGGTCGCGGACGAGCGTAGAAAGCGTGCGACCGTCCGTGAGCATCATGCAGGATCAGAGCCAGGACTCACGATCGAAGAGTGATATGTTTGCGGATCTGGATGCGTTGCAGAAGGAGGTGGAGGCGCTGAAGAGGCAGATTAGGTAGATCTGGGTGGCAAGAGGTGCGGCGGTATATGCTGTATATGGGGCGGGTCCGGGAGCTGCGCGGCTTCAGATGAGTTTAGAGTATATGATAACGAATGAGACGAATGAGTGGCTGAGCAATAGGATAGAAACACGGATTGGACATGGTGAATGCAAGGACAAGGAGTTTAAAGTGCTTGCGTTGGGTGAACCCATTTGATTCTGGTCATCAGTTCCTACTTGCTCTATGAAACCCCGTCGTTCATGATCGCGCGTGACACCACAAATATGTCTAAGGCCCTCTCCCCATCAGCTCCGCGTTATGCTCGATCCATCCCAACCGAACGCCTCGCCCAGAAACCCAACTTGCTTGTCGATGCCCGTCGCCAACCAGCAATAATATGATGAAGAAATGCGAAAGAAGAAGAACTCGTCTCCACGACAATCATACACTCACGCCGCCTCCATGACCTGCCGCTCCTCCATCTCCCTCTTCGGACTGCCCACAGGACTTTCCTCCACGACCGGCAACGTCGTAGCGCCCACGTCATCATTCACGCCATCCCCATCTCTACTCCGCAATGTCCCCCTGACACGATCGCCAATTCCGCTCTCGCTCTTCTCTTTCCCCGCAACCTCCCGCGGTAACGTGATACTCGTCATGAACTTCACAAACCGTGCACCATACCTATCCGGCGGAATGGCGCTAATCTCCCCCTCGGGCGCGCCGAAACTCTTGAAGAAGTGTTCCGAGCGCTTGATCATGCTGTACTTTGTCAGACAGTCAATGATGCCGAGGTAGTATATCTCCTCGCCAGGCCTATTGTCGTCGTGCGAAGCCTGGAAGCCGCCTTCGTCGAGGTAAAAGACGTTTTCGGGGGCGTTGTCCTTTTTGCCGTCGTATGCGCTGCCATTCAGACTCGCGCCTAGTTTGTCGAGACGGGGGAGCTCGTCGGGCATCTTGGTCGTGCTGCGGCCCATGGGGACGGGTTTTTGAGATTTTAGTGTTTGTCGGAGTTCTTTGGCTTTGCGGACGGCTTCCATGGTTGAGGGCGTGCGGACGAGGCCGGGGTGGGTATGCGCGCGGTCGGAGATCATGGCGGTGTCTTCTTCGTCGTTTATGGGTTGGAAGACTTGGAGGGTTTTGCCGCGGACGTTTTGGTCGTTGCCCGTGTCGAGATCGTGTATGCCGACGAGGAGGGAGTAGTCCATGATTTTCAGCTTTTTGAGCAATTCGACATCTTTTTCTATTTGCTCGACAAAGACGTGCTTCTTCGACGGACCGAATTCGAGGTGGGAATTGCGCCGGAGCCAGTTGAGATCCTTGAGTGTTGCACGAGGCGTCTTCTCCAGGTCGTCCTCTTTGAATTCGCGTCCTATTGTTGAGCCTTTCAAGTCGAAGGTCCTGTGGATGTCAAGATGTGCGGGGAACAAGTTGTTCATGATGACGAAATGTATCTTCTTCCTGCCGTACGGCGTCTTGACCCGATGCAAACCATAGAACTGCGAGAGCAGACTATTTGGGCAGTTCTTCATATGTTCGTAGTACTCTGGAAGTACTTTTCGTAAAAGTTTATGCTCGGCATGATGTATTGTCTTGATGATGTATTTATAGTCGCGCGAGAAGTAGAAGAAGCTACCACTCTTGCCAGGTGAGCCTAGCTCTGACAATATGTATTTACTGGTGAGTGAGACAAGGTAGTCTGAAGGATCTAGCCCGAATACATCATTTCTCAGTTTTCTGAACACCTCGGGGGCATAGTCTTTGAACTTGAAGTCGTACTTTGCAGATGGTGTGAGCTCGTTTCCTGATCTATACCTAATTAGCACGATCCGTGAACCATTGTAAATCGTCACTTACACATCGAACGAGAACTTGTGTCGAGCTGAGAAATGTGCTGGCTCGAGTATATCTGGCGGTCTCTTCGCATTCGTCCGCGACACAGTGAATCGTATACCGGTCAACATGTTATATGCCATAATCCAATTGGCATGTTTGTCGTCAATCCTCGTGCCTACTAATACTCTATCATCATCTTCCTCCTCTTTCCGTCGCCGTCGACTCATCCGCTTGTTGCGCACCATATCTGTAAATCTCGATGCATCTTCATCCGGAGCTGCGTCGTCCAAGTGAAGATCCGAATGTAGAGAACGAGTCAAACGACGCGTCAAGGTATTCGAATGTCGGTGCCTGC
>Ga0268246_10000775_pt1 | contig 12637 bp, 12 predicted proteins | sample AgamicOrSfe_FD_200242 | JGI IMG/M metagenome (GOLD analysis project Ga0268246, IMG submission 200242) | Agave microbial communities from Guanajuato, Mexico - Or.Sf.e (v2) (version 2) | ecosystem: Host-associated > Plants > Phyllosphere > Phylloplane/Leaf | place: Guanajuato, Mexico | collected...
GTGATGGGGATGGGATGGGGGGGTTTTATGCTGGGATGCTAGGATGGTTCTACGATGGATCGAAATTCAACGCATGAGTTCAATGCATAAGACGACACGACGGAGCCACAGCACACAGCAACTGGAAGCCGTGAAAAGAAGTGCTTCAACGACGATTAGGGAACCCCTTGGCATCACGATCCGCACCTGGACTCCAGCAGCAGCTCGCCTCGCCCACGACCCTCCATCACATTGGAAGCCTACCCACGGCACAATGCTACGTTGAAAGGCCTTCCACAAGATGCCGAAGCCTTCACTACAGCTCACCTCACTTTCAATTGCCATCATTTGGACCATCCTCTGCATCATCTCGCGCCCACGCACACATGAAATATAAAGACACCGTCAGAACCGGTGCCTCACGATACCCTGAGACATTCTCCATCAATATCCACGAACGCCCAAGGCGTCGACCCCCGCCACGTCAGGGAAGGCGTCCGGCACGTTCCTGACTCGTCACCACAACATAACGTGGCATGGGCTTAGGTCGTGAGGGACGGAGACGCTGGCGCCGGCGCAGGCGGGTCGCGCGATGGTATGGGAGAGGATGACTTGAGTGGATGGTGAAATAGGGCGAGGCGGGGAAGACTCGAGCGCAGGGCTGGTTGGGAGGATGGTGGTATTTGTTGGCTCTGGGTGGACATCGACAGCTCAGAAGGATGTGTGAACGGTGGGTTGGAGATCAGGGAGCAGGGACGAGAAGCGAGAGAGAGAGAGAGAGAGAGAGAGTACTGGCGCAGGGTATGGTACTTGGGTGGACGCCCTGAACCTGAGATTGCATCGTGGTGTTATAATAAGATGCACCAAGACATCACGAAGTTATTCCGCGGAGTTGAAGCAGTTGTCCCATGAGGATGATTTGAGAAAGAATTCAAGGATAGGGTTATAGACAGTAGTAGTGCGGGGCGTCTATAATGGCCTTATACCTCTACCTATATCTCTGCCAATACTAATACAAAGTACCACTACAACCACTACAACCACTACAACCCACTTCCCTCACGGCCACACATCCCCTGCATCCTTTCCTCTACCTCTCTCTAGAACGAATACCTATTCTCAACCCCACCCTCCTCATCAATCAAATGATCCCTCGTACTCCTCGGTCCCTCCCCCACCCCCGTCATAATAACCCTACTAACTCCCTCCTTCAGCGCCGCGACCACGCGCTCATCATACACGACTTCGCCTTTCGTCTTCTCAGCCTCTTGTTGTTGCGGCTGTTGCTGCTGCTTAGACTCACTTGGTGCTGCAGCGTTGCTGGCGGAGCTAGTCTTCGCCGCCTCGGCCTTCACCTCCTTGACGTCGCTGGCGGACTTAGGTGCGTCACCGTTGACTTTAGGCTCTTCAGCCTGCTCAGCCTCCTGTTCGACGTCCTCCTCGGGCGCCGTAGTCCCGCTCCCCGTCGTCAAAGCCGCCGCGAACTTGTTCAACCACCCAGGCGTACTAGTCGCCGCACTCTTCGCCCCCGTTGCCGCATTATTGTTAGTCTCGGTCACGGGCTGACTCTCCGCGCCAGCACCCGCAGACGAATCATCGCCTTCTTCGCGCATACTTGGCGCGTCGGTAGTAAGGGCTTCAGCGAATTTGTTGAGCCAGGCGGGTGTGGCTTTTGCGGTCGCCGTGGCACTGGAGCCGGCGCTGGAGACAACGGCGTTTGCGGCGGTGGTGGCGGCGGCGGAGATGTCGGAGGTTGTGTAGGTGGAGGGAGACTCGGTGTTGGAGGTTAGACTGGTGGCGGCGCGGCGGAGCCAGTCGGGGGCGGGGATGTCATGTTTTGTGGTTTCGGTGGGCGATTGAGATGAGGTGGTGGCGGAGGTGGTAGCGTCAGGCTTGGCTGTAGTGGTGGGCTCTTCGACTTGAGGAGGATCACGTTCGTGGTTGGGTGCGTCGATGGTCAATGCTTCGGAGAACTTGCTCAACCATTGAGGCGTTTCCTTTTTCGGCGTGGGAAGCGCTTCGCTGGGTGCTGCGTTGCCGACGCTTGCTTTCCAGCCGCTGACGTGGCCGAGGACTTTGCGGAAGGCCTTCTCGATGAAGTCGGCGTTCTTGTCCTCGTAGAAGACAACAGCGTTCGGGCCGGCATCGAATGTGTAGGCACAGACGATGCTGCCTTTAGCCTCGTTGATAGCTTCGACCAATCGGACAGCGGCACGGCTGGTATCGTTCATGTAGAAGATAGGAGGCCAGGTGTCTGCGCATGTAGCATGGAAGCTGTTGCTATCGCGCATGGTCAGCTCGCCAAAGGTCTGGAAGTCCCGCTTCGTGATTGCTTCGGTCATCTTCGACATGCGTTCGGGTACGACTTTGTCGACGCGAGCTGAGAAAAGCGTCGAAGTCGCTACTGTAGCTTGCATACCAGCTGTACTGCTGACGTCCTTCTTCTTCGCGCTTGCGACGAGGATGATGGCGCGCATCCCAGGCCAGTGAGATGTAGGCTGGACCGGGACAGCCAAACTGTCACTTCCATCGGCGGCCTTTCCTGCTTGCCAGGCGACATAGCCACCGAAGAGACTGCGACATGCAGAGCCAGATCCTTGTCGTGCGATCCTGCTGAGCTCCTCTGGGCTTGACGGCAGCTGGTAGAGATCCGCGATCGCTCTTACAAGAGCCGCGAAGCCAGCAGCGGAGGATGCTAGACCGGCAGCTGTAGGGAAGTTGTTCTCAGAGACGATGCGAAGAGGGAACTCTGACAGTTTCGGTGCATTGGAGTCCTTGGCTTCGACGAGGTCTTTGCGAAGCGCACGAAGAGACTTTAGGCAGGCCTGCGTGCGAGGGTTGGAGATGTCTTGAGGGTAGTGGTTGAGAAGTAGGGTGTCTGGCGTGGTGAAGGATGCTGAGCACGAAGCGGTGGTATGTGTTTTGAGGTCTGCCTGTGAGAGGGTGACAGAGAGGGAGGAGTTTGTGGGCAGATTGAGCGAGGAGTCGCGTTTTCCCCAGTATCTGTAAGGTGTCAGTAATCAGTATAAGACGTCTAGATGTGCCGGGAAGGAGACTCGTACTTGACAACAGCAATGTTGACGGGAGCGGACGTGCTGGCCCTGTAGACCTGGTCCGTCTTTGACTGCTTGATGGCCATGATGGATGATGCTTATGTATTGGTTTGCGGGAGAAGAAAGCTGAGTTGATGTAGAGAGGAAGAAGGAGGCTTATGTCAGATATGGGATGGAATTGTCAAAGTCAATGAGCCTTGCTAATTCAGACTTTCAACCTTTTGTAGAAGTCAATGGACAATTCGACCTACGTAGCTCCTGTCCACATTTCACTGAAATGCGGAGGACGCGGGTCAGGACTTTCAGGGCTAGGGCACTAGCCGCGCTGATCTTTAAACTGTTTCGCCGTGCTCCGAGGTTTAGGGCAAAGAACCTGGAAAGCAGCTTCGCTTCTCTTTCCCCTTTCCCTGTTCGCCGTCTGGAGCCTCCAGAGACTACTTGCTACTAGTGCAAGGCTGGGCACTGAAGAGCAATGTGGCGTAGAGGTGAAGCCATGCTTACAGTAGTGGCCGTGACGTCTGTGGCAGTCACCGAAGCTCAGCAATGCTCGCCAGCCGTCTCGCCATATCGGATTACAGCGCCTTGTCATCCACGAAGCATCTCATCCTCGTCTCACATATCATGTGTATTGTCTGCCAGTTACTGAATACAAAGATCTAAAACATGCTGCATACTACGAAACAAAGCCCTGCAAAAACAGGGACGAAAAAGATCATACCCAAACGCCGCCATGCTCGTTCCTGTGCCCTACCCATGACTGTCATTTCCAAAAGTAGCTCTCTCACAATCATGCTGATCTCCTCTCTAACCACTGCACATGATGCACGCCTCCTTGTTCTCAATGCTGCATTGCAGCACCTTCTCAGCGTAGATATCACCTTCCCGGTCCTCGCTCGCCTCTGCACTGTCCTCCTCCTGCAAGTTCATCTTCTTCGCCGAGTCAGCAAGCTCCTCATCCTTGCTTGCATCGGCACTGCCACGGTCTGCGGCGAGAAGCTGTGGGCTACCTCCCTCATCCTGGTCAGCCTTGAAGGGCGGAAGCTGAAGAGCATCACGCTTAGCAGGTGCTGGTGTGGGCGAGGGAACGTCCTCGGTTGTGGAGGCAATCTGCGCCATGATGGCAGCACTTGGCGGCGGTGTGCTCGAAGGTGTGGGCACGCCGTTCGGCGACTCTGTTGTCGACTTTGTCATGTACATTGGCTTGGGTGCAGCTGGTGAGCTCGTGTAGTTGTTGCCGCCACCGATCATGGTTCTTCTCTTGAGAGCGCTGGTGCCACTGCGGGCGACGTTGGTGTCAACGACGTTCAAGGCTTCCTGGTCGACAGTGAACTGGATGGGAGCGCTGGCAGCCATAGTCCTCAGGTAGTACATGCCAGTCTTGAGACCGAGCTTCCAGCCGGCAAAGTGCATACTGGTGATTTTGCCCATCGTGGGATCCTTCATGTGAATGTTGAGAGATTGCGACTGGTCAATGAAAGCACCACGGTCAGCCGCCATCTCGAGAATCCTGCGCTGAGAGATTTCCCAGACTGTCTTGTACAGCTTCTTAATGTCGTCAGGAATGTTGGGGATGTGCTGGATGGAACCACCTGCGGCGATGATGCGGTTCTTCATGTTATCGGACCACAAGCCCATGTCGACCAAGTCCTTCAACAGCCACGGGTTGACGACTTGGAACTCACCAGCCAACACGCGACGAGAGTAGATGTTGGATGTGTATGGCTCGAAACATTCGTTGAATCCAAGAATCTGAGATGTACTAGCAGTGGGCATAGGCGCGACGAGCAAGCTGTTTCGTAGACCGTGCTCGGCGATCTTCTCCTTCAACGACACCCAGTCCCAGAGACCGGTAGGCTCCTTGTTCCACAGGTCATACTGCAGAAGACCCTCTGATGCTGGTGAGCCGGGGTATGTCTCGTAATGGCCAAGCTCCTGTGCAAGTTCGCACGAAGCAGTGAGAGCAGCATGGTAGATGGTCTCGAAGATTTGGATGTTGAGCTGTCTTGCCTCGTCAGACTCAAAGGGCATGCGGAGGGCGAGGAATGTGTCAGCAAGACCCTGCACACCGAGACCGATGGGACGATGCCTCATGTTACTCTTGTGAGCTTCTGGAATTGGGTAGTGGTTGCGGTCGATGATTCTGTTGAGGTTGCGGGTGACTACTTGGACAATCTCGTGAAGTCGGCCAAAGTCGTAGACGCCGTTGTTCATGTCGACATAGGTGGGAAGCGCCATCGAGGCAAGGTTACAGACAGCAACCTCGTCAGGAGCGGTGTACTCGATGATCTCGGTGCACAGGTTGGAGCTCTTGATGATACCGAGGTTCTTCTGGTTGCTCTTGCGGTTGCAAGCATCCTTGTAGAGCATGAAAGGGTTACCAGTCTCAGTTTGTGCTTCGAGAATGGCATACCAAAGCTTCTGAGCACGGATAGTCTCACGACCTCTGCCTTCCTTCTCATACTTCTCGTAGAGAGCTTCGAACTCATCACCATAGACATCAGCCAGACCAGGAGCCTCGTTCGGGCAGAAGATGGTCCATGTTGTGTTGGCTTCGACTCTCTTCATGAACAAGTCAGGAATCCACAATGCGTAGAACAAGTCACGGGCACGGATCTCCTCCTTCCCGTGGTTCTTCCTGAGATCCAAGAACGCGAAGATATCTGCGTGCCATGGCTCGAGGTAGACAGCAAAGGCACCCGGTCGCTTGTTGCCACCCTGGTCGACGTAGCGAGCAGTATTGTTGAAGACACGCAGCATAGGAACAAGACCGTTCGAAGTACCGTTTGTGCCCGCAATGTAGGAACCTGTTGCACGGATTTTGTGTGCATTGAAACCAATACCACCGGCAGTCTTCGAGATCATAGCACAGATCTTGAGAGTGTCGTAGATACCCTCGATACTGTCACCCTTCATGTCAATGAGGAAGCACGACGCCATTTGTGGGTGTGGTGTTCCTGCATTAAAGAGTGTTGGAGACGCATGTGTGAAGTATTTGCTGGACATCAGGTTGTATGTCTCGATGATGTGATCGATGTCATCACCGTGAATACCAATGGCAACACGCATGATCATGTGCTGTGGTCTCTCAGCGACCTGACCATTGACTCTCAGCAGATATGATCTCTCGAGCGTCTTGAAGCCGAAGTACTGGTAGTTGAAATCACGGTCGTAGACGATGGCAGAGTTGAGCTCTTCCTTGTGCTTCATGACAATGTCGTATGTCTCTTGCGAGATCATGGGTGACAGTTTGTTATTCTTGGGGTCGACATACTCGAAGAGTGTTGTCATGACTGTGGAGAATTGCTTGTCCGTCTGCTTGTGGAGGTTGGAGACGGCGATACGTGCGGCGAGAATGGCATAATCAGGATGTGTGACGGTCATGTATGCAGCGGTTTCAGCAGCCTACACAGCGTCAGTCATGTCGAATGTATACAATGAATACTTCGGGTACTCACCAAGTTGTCCAGCTCGATTGTCGTCACTCCCTGGTAGACACCAGAGATGACCTTTTGTGTAATGGCGGCAGCATCAACGTGCTCAGGGTCAAGGCCGTAGCACAGTCTCACTACACGGGCTGTGATCTTGTCGAACTGCACGCGTTCCTTGCGTCCATCTAGAGAAAATATGTTAGTCTCTTTCCGTTCCGCGTCACAGTGCCGTAGTCTGGTCAACTTGTACAGTCGACGATAGCAGAGGTGTTGAGGAACTTCCACTGAGTATCCACTGACCTCTCTTGTAAACATACATCCTTGCGGATGTTGTCTGATTTGGAAATGCTTCGAGGCTGGGTTATAAGGTAGCGTTCTGGAAAGAGGCAAATTCAGGAATGACAGGCTACAAGACCAGCTCGAGACTATTGCAGTGGCTTGGGGTAGTAGTAGAGGGACGGTGAACTTCACGTATGGAAGTGATATGTGAGAGGAGTGTGTAGTGGTGGTGAAGAGTATAGTTGTGTAAGGTCAAAGTCAAAGTCAGAGGGGAATGTGGATGATTTTGACGCGGTTCACGTCGGTTGGACGCGGTCGTGCCAAATTGCCCCACTCTGGATTCGTAGTGCCTTTGAAATCAGAGCCCATGAGTCCCTGGCAACAGGCAGCAGAAGAGAAACAAGCAGCAAGTATATATCATTACGCCATGTTGTTCATGTTCACCGCATAGCTGTAGGGAAAGCCTATATAGTTTGCGGCACTCTCCTGGGCCATTATAGGCACGACCCGTCACCTTATCCTTCCTTCCCGAACCACTTATGGCTTCAGGCGGAGCGCAATACTGTCACAGATCAAAGGTCTGAGAAGTCCCCCGGAAGACTGCCGTAGCCATTCTGTGTGGACTCATCGTCTGGTATAGGGCATTATATGAGGTAGTATTCCTATCTTACTCACCGTGGGTATGCCGTAAGTATCTATGGGTACAATACTGGTCGTTATCAAATACAGGTGGTTCGTACGCAGCACTTTGCAGATCGTCTCTTGTATGGTCTATTCCGTCTAGTGGCTACACGCCGAAGTGTGAACTACTCATCATCAACCACCACGCCCCACTCGTGCTGCACATTCCCGTACATGATATCCGCCAGCCAGTTCTTGAAGTACTCTGCGTACGCACCAGTGTGGCCCTTCACCATTGGCATCTCCAAGTCCTCGCCCTGGTAGTGCACTATACTGACCGGGCTGACGAAGTATGCAGTTCCGGATGCAAAGGCCTCGACGATCCTTCCCTCTTTGGCAGCATCAACAATCTCCTGCATGTCGATCTTGCGTTCTTGTATCACAAGAGGCTCCAGCTTGGTTTCTGGAGAGTACTGTGAGGACGTCGAAAACCTCCCCAACGCCAGATCGAGCACACTCCTCCTGGTCACACCGTCCAAGATGACCTTTTGCTCGATTGGTGCTGTCACCAGCTCAGTCACACCCTCTTTAGTCTTCATCACCACAAAGAAATTGCTTGCTCCTGCCTCCGTAACCTCGAAGTACTTCTTCGACCCCTCCTTGTTCGGTAGCAGCCAGAGCACTTGATCATAACCACGACTCTTTGCTTCTGCTTGCGCCACAAGACTTGGACCGTAGTTGGCGCCTAGCTTAGCATAACCCCAGCCACCTTCATGTGCACGAATTGTGTCCTCGTTACTTGCCATGAGCCTCAAACCTGTTGGCTTGTCCATGTTCGGGAAGACGCTCAGCAATACATACATGAGTGCACTTGCTGGTTTTGCCACTCCCAGACTTGCGTAATCAGAGATCATTGTAGGTCGAATGTACATGAATTTGCCTTTGCCACTGTCCTTGGGCAGGTAACGAGGGCCATCGATTGCGCAAAGCTTTTTGATGAGCTTAAGCAGTTCGCTCGGTTCGAATGCCGGCAAGGCGATGCGAGAGGCCGAAACAAGCATGCGTGAGCAGTTACGCTCTGGCCTGAAAAGACGCAACTTGTTATCGTAGCCACGATAGAGTTTGAGACCTTCGAAGCATTCTGTGGCGTAACTTGGGGAGCTGTTAGTCGCTGCCACCATGAAAGGATCTCTTCGCCTTACTGTAAGACGGATGCATTGGGCATCAACGAGATGGGTCCAAACGGAATCAGCTTAGGATCTTGCCATCCACTCTTCAACGTCCATTGTGCCGTGACCATATGATCTGTGCAAGCATTGACATCCAGGTTATCCAGGTCTAAAGTCTGCAAGTTCTCGCTTCGATGTACAGTGAGGCGAGATGCATCAAGTCCTGCGGAAGAGGTGCCGTTACTTGACTTCTTTACTGCGATATCGTCGTTGATGAGCTCCATGTTGGCCTTGGCCAGGTTCTTTGCAACGGCAGTATCAGTGAGGTGGAGGTTTTCGCCATTCTGGGCGGAGTTCACGGCTGATGGTGACATCGTGAATAGACAGGAAGGCTGGCAGGGAATCTATTACAGCAACGACAATTGGATCACTAGGAAGAGGATGAGCAAGGTTGTGGTGGAATGAAACAGATGGATGGTTATATTTTTTGGCTCTTTTCGTAAATTTCCTAATCGCTGCATTGGGAAGCTGCACGCCACCCAACCAATGAAATTCATGATAAGGAGTCTGAACACATCGTTTCAGTACACAGTAGAGTCACGAGACATAAGTCTGGAAGAGTTGGGAAATTGCCTTGAGATTTCTGCTCAGACTCAAGTCGTAATACAGTGGGAGTAAGAGAGAAGAGAAGAGGTCCTCATTTGTAAAGATCATAAATATCATTATAACATAGCTACAACTACATGGCGTACTCTATGCAATCATCCCAATATACATTTTATACCTGCACTCAAAACCAGTCACCCTGGTCGTGCATGGCAGCAGCCACCTTCTTGAAACCAGCAATGTTGGCACCGGCCACCAAACTTGGCAGCTCGCCCTCCTTGGCCGGCACGTACTCCTTTGCCGTGTTCAAGCAGTTGTCGAAGCAGTTCTTCATGATGTCCTTGAGCTTGGCATCGACCTCTTCGCGTGTCCAGTTGATGCGCTGGCTGTTCTGTGCCATCTCCAATCCACTGACAGCGACACCACCAGCGTTCGCGGCCTTACCAGGTCCGTACCAGATACCCTCAGCGCCCTTGTTGCCACGGCGGTGCTCCTCGAACGCGTCGATCGCGGCCTGCGAGCAACCCATGTTGGAACCTTCAGCGATGAACTTGCAGCCAGCAGAGACAAGAGCCTTGGCCTCGTCGCCGGAGACCTCGTTCTGTGTCGCCGAGGGAAGTGCGACATCGACCTCCTTGACGAGGGTCCACGGGCGCTGACCCTCGTGGTAAGTGAAAGCGTCGCTCTTGGCAAGAACGGTGAGCGATTGACGCTTGAGCTTGATGGCGGCAATCTCGTTGATGGTGTCGGGCTGGAAACCCTTGGAGTCGTTTGCGATGAGAGCACCGGTAGAGTCGGAGAGCGAGATGACGGTACCACCGAGCTCGATGACCTTGAGAGCGGCGTATTGTGCGACGTTACCTGATCCAGAAATGGCAACCTTCTTACCCTTGAAGGACTCCTTGCCACCGCTAGCGTGGCTGATCATGTGGTCGACGTACTGTAACATATATGTTAGTGGATGGGTTCGTGTGAGCTGGGCCTATAGTGAACAAGCATACGTAGACAAGACCGTAACCAGTAGCTTCTGGGCGGATGAGCGAACCACCCCATGAGCCACCCTTTCCAGTCAAAACACCCTCCCATCGGTTCCTCTCGCGACGGTAAGCACCGAATAGGTAACCGATCTCGCGACCACCAACACCAATGTCACCAGCGGGGACATCAGTGTCAGCGCCAATGTGCTTGCTGAGCTCGCGCATGAAAGATTCACAGAATCGGCGGATCTCGTGGTCAGACTTGCCCTTGGGGTCGAAGTCAGCACCACCCTTACCACCACCCATGGCCACTGTAGTATGATATCAGTCTTCTGCTCTCGAATTTCGCCGGTGTCTCAACTTACAGCCAGTCAAGGCATTCTTGAAGATCTGCTCGAAACCCAAGAACTTCAGGATGGACAAGTTGACGGAGGGGTGTAGACGGAGACCACCCTTGTATGGGCCAAGGGCAGAGTTGAACTGGACACGGAAACCGCGGTTGACCTGGAGCTGGCCTTTGTCATCTTCCCAGACAACACGGAAGTTGATGATGCGCTCCGGGATAGCGGCGACTTTCAAAGCTGTGCGGTATTCGGGGTTCTTCTCGAAGAGGGAGGAGTTCTCGAGGGTCGAGCTAAGCTCTGTGAGCGAGAAAGGATTTGTGTTAGCAGGCAAGTATACAATGACAGTGGTGACTGCCGATATCGGCCGGTGTCTTGTTGCTACTTACCCTTGTAGGCTTGCTCGAACTCAGGCTCGTGAGGAAGGTTAGACATGATTGGTGATGATATGTGCAGGTATAGGTGCGACGAGGTAAGATGTGTGTAGGGTGTAGTGGTGGTGATGGTAAAGGAAAGGTTGGGACGAGAAAGGTTTAAGAGAAGAGCTACCGTCTGGACTTCGCGCAGAGTGACAGAGAGATGACGTTACGTAGCCAGATATGCAGGCTATACCGGAGCTTGGGCTCTAACAGTTCTAGGTAGTTCTGCTCGCGTGGATCGATGCTGATAGCCTTTACCCTTATAATTGCGGCTGCTGCTGCAGGCGTGTTTATGGTCAACATTCGATACTGGCTGTCTCCTTCATGCTAAAACCCATGTATTCACATCTATACTATCCTGTATACACTGTAGGCACTGGCCGACGTCACTCTGCTGCTATCCACACTATCCGCATCCTCTCAGTCTTGTCTGAAGCCGAGCATATGCCAGCAAGATGTTTTTCCAATGGCCCCTCCATTTTAGTGGGGGATCGTCATTGGAAAGATAAGGGCTTCGTTTCTATGAGTAATGAAAATACGTCTCCGCGATTGCTCCAGCTTGGGCTTTGGCGCTGCAGCAACGTCAGTTCCTTCTTTGTCACGAGCCGACCATCTGCCGCAGAAGATGGGACGACATGGAGCGCGTTGCGAGCATCAACGACTGTACAGCTTCAGCAGCGAGTGAGACAGGACCTAGTGGCATGCCATACAATTCTAAGATACAATGCTAAGAGCACACCAGTAGTCGGAGCAGAATACCCGCGGCACTCCTTCCCAGAGGATTCCCTTAGACTCTTGCTCTGTGATTGAAGCAAGTTTCCAGAGTATTGACGCCGTCTACGGACAATCCACAGGATCCCAGTCTAGCACAATACCGTCAGTCGACAGTCCAGCGAGGAGGCATTAGGTAGCCTCAAAGCATAACAACTTACCTGTAACAAGATACTCGTCAAGTGCATCCAGCTTCTCCATGTCTCCAGCTTCGATCTCAAAGTGGCCAATCTTGCTGTTCTCCTCGATCCTGTCACGGTGAACACTCTTGGGCAGGGGGATCATTCCATGCTGCAGACTCCATCTGATCAGAAGCTGTCCAGATGTGGCCTTGTATTTGGTTGCAAGTGATTTGACCGTCTTGTCGGTCATCTTCAACGCACGCACAAGCGGAGCGTACGCTTCGACGACAATGTCGTTTTCCTGGCATATCTTGCGGATGGCTGTGCGCGTGTTGAACGGATGTACCTGTAGTGCTCGTCAACCAGTTTGTAGCATGCAGTCTAGGTTCGAAAAATTGCTAACATACCTCTATTTGGTTGATTTGAGGCATGATTCGTGGCTTCGATGCTACGAGCTCCTGTATCTATGCCGAAGTATGAGCTGGGACTCCCAATCAGACCGTGATTGTGGACTTACATGCTTGACGCCAAAGTTCGAGACCTGTTGAATAGTCAGTACCACAGCATAGCACTCACAAGACAACTTACTCCGCCGATCTTCACCTCACCGTCCTGGATCGCGTCTTCCACCGCGCGCCACGACTCAAGTCTGGCTGTCTTACCACCGTAGGGACTATGTAGTAGAAATAGGTCAATGTAGCCCAAGCCGCATGCCTGGACAGACTGCTTGATGCTCTTCCGAGCGACTTCATATGAGCTATTGGAAGCTAGTTTAGTCGTGTAGAAAATGTCCTCTCGTTTCAGACCAGCCGTATTGGCTGAGCTGGACAAGAATTTCTGAATAGCAGAACCAGCTTGCTGCTCATTGCGGT
>Ga0268246_10000777_pt1 | contig 12622 bp, 8 predicted proteins | sample AgamicOrSfe_FD_200242 | JGI IMG/M metagenome (GOLD analysis project Ga0268246, IMG submission 200242) | Agave microbial communities from Guanajuato, Mexico - Or.Sf.e (v2) (version 2) | ecosystem: Host-associated > Plants > Phyllosphere > Phylloplane/Leaf | place: Guanajuato, Mexico | collected...
GCATGACATACTTCTTCCAGTCCCATCGAGTGATGGGCATACGATTAGGGGTGTCGAAAGCTTTATACAACAGCTCCGCCACCTCTTCCGCTTTCTGCAGCAACAACGGATACTCCCCTCCACTCAAATCATATGCGCTCAGAAACCCTCCCAGATACCGTATCGTCGTCTCAAACACATTAATCTCCTTGACCGCCGCCTTTGAGAAATCAATCTTATGCAATGCCTCCACCGCCTCTTCAAACTCCGTCTGTAGACCAATAATCCAAAGGGTATCCAGCGTATCAACCAGCGTTGCGGCCCAGCCACCAAAGGGATCAGAAGGTAGACCGCTCAGCGGCTTTACTTCGTCGTGGAGCCAGGCATTCTTTCTGTAACCATTCCAGGAATGCTGGAATGCTTCCTTGACTGCGGACAATCTTCTCTGCCGCTCTTTACGGTGTGTGGCAGATTCGGCGTTGGGTCTGAAGTCGAACTGGATTTGCGGGATGTCGGCGTCTGGTCCTCGAGGGAGGGTGAGCATGGACAGGGGGTCGACTGGGTATTGCTCGGGGACGTCACGCCAGCTGAAGGGGGGAGGATCTTTGGTGTCTACATCTGCTTCGGGGGATGAGAGTGGGGAGGAGAGTTGTTCGCGGAAGATTGAGGTTTGGAGGAGGGTCTGCTCGCTGAAGTGGAGGTAGAGGAAGAGGCCGCATAGTGCTGAGATGATGGTGAGGACCACGCGGCGGACTAGGGGTGCCATGATGTGATTATTGGGCGACGAGATGGAGCCATTGAGAACGACGGTCACGTCGTGCTTTGGCCTTTGGTCATGCTGGCGGAAATGCTCAGGGGCGAGATGTTTTCTAGCGTATGTGATGAATATGCTGATCTTCGTCTTGTCAATGGCCCTAGCTCCGAGGGCGAAGCAAGGCCCACATCAGATTCCTAAAGGGCTGACTTTCTGCCTTGCGAGACACTTGCCTGCTCCCTGCTATCGCTGCTCAATCTTCGAGTCTCTGCATGGAAGAGCTGTGAAGAAGTCTTACATGCTTGATCGAACATATCGACCTGATACACTCTTGGAAGAGAGACGTCGCCAAGACATCTAGCCGCGCCTTCAGCCTCCTAGGGCGTGGTGGTTTGCCGCGATCTCACGTGCATTGCATTGGCTTTACTCGACGACAACATCACAGACGCATAGAGAGTAATTGGTCGGATAGACGATATCAGACGATATAGCAGACGACGAGCAACCACACAATGAAGCCCGCCACCACAGCAGCCTTCGCCATTCCCGAAAGCACCGCCGCGAACCTCTCAGCACAACTAAAACTAGCCTATCCCGATCTAACAACAATCTCCCAAAAGTGGTCCATATCACACTCCCTGTTTCGGCCAGCTTCGTCAACCTCTTCACAACCTAGTTCGGGAAGTCTGCAAATCCTCCAGCTCTCCAGTCATCCGAAGCAGACCTTTCTATGCACCACCACTTCTGTGCCCGACCAGGACAAAACCGCAGTTGTAGCTGTCCAGACAGATCCTGGCGAGGGTGACTTTAGGCGGCTGCTTCGAGACAAGTTCGGACCGCTGTGGCAGCATGTTCGCGGTGCTGAGATGCGCGTGACGGGAACGGAGATGGAGGTGGGCATGTTTAGGGTCATCGTGGCGGATATTAGCAGGCATAGAGGGGTGGCTGGCAGTGGAGCCGAAAATCGAGGAGTCATGTTCAGTGCCTCATTGCTTAGTGATGGCGCCGGAGAACAGACAACGGACGAACAAGTCGGGGAGAGGGAGCTCATCGAGGACTTTTGCAGCAATCTTGGCATTCCTACCGTGCTCGACAAGATCTGGGGCAGTCGTGGAATCTGGAAGGAGGAAGTGCAATTCTTCAGCTCGTTCCTGCGCCAGCAGCTCCCAAGCAGTGCTGGCGGACGACCTCGAGGAGGAGAACAATGAAATCTTCTCATCAACCCAAAAAGGTCTTCAACGCTCCACCCACATTCTCCAAGTCGAGCAAGAAAGTGTCGTGGCCGAAGATACTCTTGTCCTCGCCAAGCTCAATATGCGTGACTCTGCGATTTCCAGCGCGCTTGAGCGTGTCGGCAATTTCCCGCTGTTGCCAAGCAGGAAACAGGATATCTGACGCCACGCCCATCACTAGCGTCGGCGTCGAGCTCAAGGGTGCCAATCCCTGAATGAGATCCTCCGGTGGCTCACGGTCCATGATCTCCGCACTATTAGCACTAGCATCTCCCGACATTGCTGCTTGAATAGCACTTTTATCCTCCTCCGTCTGCTCCTCATACGGTGTCTCCGGCAACGTCAACGTACAGATCTCCTGCGGCGCGGCCCCCGTGTTCTTTGCCAGTCTCGATTCCATCGTCTCCTTGTTCTGCGCCCGCTGCAGCTCAAGCCTTGTCTGCTGCTCCTTACCAAGATCAAACAAATCCATCGCCTTGCTGATATACAACAAGCTATTCGGATCATACGTCAGACACCACTTCTCTCCGGCATGATCCAAATACGTCTCGATCAAGAAATCCGGACAAAGCGCCGGCGGCCGACTGGGATCCGCCCTGCGTCGCCCAAATCGCTGCTCCCACTCCGGGCCAGACCGATACGTGACGGTGGCAATCTCCCGCGCAAGCTTCATGCCTGCGTGCGGCGGCACTTTTCCATAGTAGAACCCTCGGTTCCAATTCGGATCCACCATCAACACCTGTCGCTGTGTATGCCGCATTGCGATGCTGTAGGGATGACTTCGCGCACACCCGCTTATACTTGCAATCTTGCCCACGCGCCCCGGATACAGCACTCCAGCTGCTAGACTCTGCATACCGCCCATGCTACTGCCCACGCTGGCATAGAGCCGCGAAATCCCCATAGAATCCAGCAGCGTGAACTGCGCACGCACCATATCCTGCATCGTGAGAATCGGAAATCTTGTGCCGTAGTATTCCCCATTGGCTGGGTCCCGACTCGAAGGCCCCGTACTGCCATAGCATCCCCCGATGACGTTCGTGCAGATGACAAAGTACTTATCCGTATCCAGCGGCGCGCCGGGCCCAATGAACTTCTCCCACCACCCCGCCTCCCTATTCTCCTCCGTGCTGTGGGCATGACTCGACGCACTCAGCCCTGTATGCAAGAGTATAGCATTGCTCTTTCCCTTATTCAGCGTCCCCCACGCTTCATACGCGATCGTGTATTCGGGCAGGATTCCGCCCCAATCGAGGAGAAGCGGGGCGCGGGATGTCCAGGACTGGGTTGCGCCGGCGGTGTAGGCGGGTTCGGGGCCGGAGGTAGAGGAGCGAGAAGAGGAAGAGGACTTATTGCCGCCTTTGGCGAGCTGGGTGGTACGAGATTCGACGGCGTCGAGGCAGGGGAAGGACATGGCGGGGTTGCTGGAGGTGGCTTCTTGGGTTTCTTCGGGGGAGGAGGCGGCGCGGGAGCGGACGTGGGAGACATGCAAGCTTCGTGAGTAGTGTGGAGTCGGGGCTTCAAGCTTGCGGCATAGTGTTTGGCGAGCAGAGAGTCGAGGAAAAGGTAGAGGTGTTGACAGGCGTGCTGCCGACAGCAAGCTTCGCCGTGCTGCCATTATTGCCGAATACGTGTGTTTGGCTAGTGTCGGTGTCAGTATACAACGACAAGCATAGCCAGAAGATCAAGATAGTAGAAGGACGGGACGAGTGATTGCGAGACGAATCTTTGGATTTCAAAGCACGACCACGCCAGCTTCCATTGGAAATGTTTTCAAACAAGCATGGAAGCACGTCATCCACCGCAAATCGGCCCGAGTCTTGTTATGATGTGAAGCATGACATGGAACATTTATTATATGATACTTGAGCTACAAGCCTTAGGCAGTACATACATAACATCATTTGTCTCACGTAGTGTGATAATCCACTGTACATATCACCATCGATACCTGAGCCACATTTATTATCCAAATGCCACTCACCTCCTGAGCGCTGAACTTCTTCCTCCAACACAACCTAACCCACTTCATACAGTAGACACATCCCAACATCAAGCATGACTCTCATCATCCATAGACTTATCCTGACTACTCTTCGCAATCCTCTGCATCTGCTGAATATCCAATACCACCGCATTGAAAGCCTCCTGCACATCCTTCAACACCTTATTCCTATTCCACTCTCCCCTCGTCTTCCACACAGCATCCACAAGTCTGGCATTCGTCTGTTCCAGCTGTTCCACGCTGAAGCCCGAAGTCGTCTCGGCGATCTGCACGTGAAATTCTTGTATCCAATTGTAGTCGACTGGGATGAATTGAGGTCGCCGGTGTGCAGGCGGGCTATCTGGGTGGTTCAGGATTGCAGAAAGTGGTGCAGGATGTGCAGCTGGCGGTGGCATCGAGGATGTGGGCCGTCCAGGTAGATGTGAAAAGTCGATGGCTGCGTGCGCTTGCGGAATAGGTTGCGAGCCCCACGTATCAGAAGGACTACTCTGGAACCGCATATCTTGCGTGGCAGGAAGATCGGAGCCTTGTGTCAGAGGTTGGGTAGTATTGTGCGTTGATAGATCTGGATGTACACTTCTGCTCTCACCGATACCATTGGTCGAGTTGGATTTGTCCGTTGACTTCTTGCCCGATGTAGTGGTTGAGGCGCTGTTATGGTAATCTGCAACTGTAGACCCAGGTAGCATAGGAGTGACGAATGAGACCTGCGACTGAGCATGCGGTTGTGTACTCATCGCTTGCGTCTGATCATGAGTTGTCCCGTTGCCACTCTCTGATATCTCCATGCGATAAACGTCAGTAGTGGATATGTCCATATCGTAGTCGTTCTGTGTCGAGTGTACGGGAGACCCATGTTGTTCTTGGTGCCCTGAATCATAGCCATTCGACAGATGACTCTTGGTGATTGGCACTGGATCTCGACCTGGCATCTTGCCCAACGAGATAGGACCAAGAGTGCCTTCGGTTGTGGAAGAGGTATGAGGTGGGACATTTGGCACGATCAGCGGCACGTCTTGTCCTTTCTCTGCCTGCTCACGAGCATACTGCTCAGCTTCCCGCTGCCGTTCGTGCTCGCGCTCATTGACTCGCTCGCACTCTGCTATCAAGCCAGGCTCAGTCTTCTCCAGCATGACCAGGTCAGTCTCAACATTGGTCCTCATGTTGTCAGCCTTGGTAATTCTGGTCGTATCTCCTAGCGTCAAAGCATCCTTGTATAGTCGCTTGATGTCGGCACCAAAGTCCCTAGGACGCTTGTAGTATCCATTGACAAGTCTCCGCTCGATAGTGATAAGCTCGAGATTGTAGAAGAACTTGCCAGACTCCCTGACGAAGATACCATCCACACCTTTGTCGTCTTGTTTCTTTTCAAAGGGACGATCATGCTCTAGGCGTTGCTCCTCGGGTAGATCTGTACCCAAGCATGTCGGATCGTCCTCATCGAAAAGGTAGCTGAAAAGATCTGGGTCGATAGGCGGTCGGTTGAACTGTTTGTATGTGCGCTTCAACTGTTCCATGATAGCTTGTAGGCGAATCTTGAGCAAGTTGAGTGTATGTCGGTCGTTCTTCTTTTGCGCCTTGATCTCCTGCTTGGAAAGCACCTTCTTCGCGACAACAGGTACAGGAGCTTTCTCAAGCACAGGGAGCTTACGCTTCTTCCTGTTCTCCAGATCTGGAAAGTCAGTGGGTCGCATCTCGATCCATTTTCTCACGGTATCAAAGTAGTCGTGTCTCTGAATACTTGTAGGACCTTCTAGCTTTACATGGCTCTGCGAGGAGAAGCTGAACAGGTCCCGGACAAGATCAGAGTTTGGTTTGCTTTCGCTGGGGTCCAGCTCCATGATGCCGAGTAGCAGCACAGGCTCATTGGGAGCCAGAGTACGAAGTAGACCTGTCAATAAGCGGATGACAGAGTCTGACACTGTCGCGTACCAGATATCCACGTTCGGAATATAGATTACACTAGGCTTGTGTCGCCTTGCCTCGTTGAAAAGCTGTACAACAGCAGCCTCTGCTGACTGCGTTCTTATTAGCATCATGTTGATGTTGATCACGGATTTGCGACATACCCTGGCAGTATCGGAGAACAGCACAGACAGATCGAGAGATTGAACATGAAGTCGTTCAAACTTGTGCAAGATAGCTTTGCCAATGTACGGCTGGCCCATGCCTTGTGTACCGTACACAAGCAGTCTCGGACGGAAGATTCTTGCTCTGTCGAAAGCTACCCAGTGTTAGCCTAATCGAATGCAGATTTATGTTTTCTACTCACTTTGCTGCATCATTTCACGCTCGAACCCGCCAGTATCATCTCTATCGTCATATTCAGCTTCCTCCAAAGCCGTCAGTTTCTTCCGATCTGGAAGTACATCGTCCAATAACATCGTGATCTTCTTGAGGGCATTTCGAAGCAAAGGCTCGACACTCGACTCCAGTGGTGCTGCCCCAGAGGGCGCTGAACGTTCGGAAGAGGGTATCATCTTGTTCACGGAGATCATGAAGTCCTTCGCCAGCACCCTGATGTTCGTCGGATCGACAATGAGCTTATCGTCAGACTGGTAAATCTGAGGATATGTGCCTTGAATAGCGTTCAATGCAGCTTCTGTACACAGAGCTCGCAAGTCAGCACCTCCGTAGCCTTTCGTTAGTGATGCTAGTGAGTCCTTGAAAGCCGGTGCGAGAGGAGGCTCCCACCCCTTAGTGTGGATGTCAATAATCGCACGCCTGCCAAGCTCGTTTGGCAGCGGGAAATAGAACTCTCTATCAAATCGACCAGGACGTCGTAGTGCAGGGTCCACCGAGTCTGGTCGATTCGTGGCGCCAATAACAATGACTTGACCTCTCCCATCCATCCCGTCCATCAATGCCAGAAGAGTAGCCACGATCGAAGCGTGGATCTGTTCCTGTTTGCTGGATCGCACAGGAGCAAGACCATCAATCTCGTCGAAGAAGATGATACTAGGCTGGTTCTTTCTTGCCTCCTCGAAAAGCAACCTCAGCTGCCGCTCAGCTTCACCAACCCACTTGCTCAGCGCGTCCGCGCCCTTTCGCATGTAGAACGTGACTTTCTTGCCTTGCATGCTCACACTGGAAGCCAGTGCACGCGCTAAAAGCGTCTTACCAGTACCAGGAGGACCATGAAATAGCACTCCGCGAGGAGGCGTGATATGTAGCGTCTGAAACAGCTCCGGATAGAGCAAGGGCAGAAGGACCATTTCCTTCAATTGGTTGATATGTCCCTCCATACCGCCAACACCGTCAAAGTTCACAGACTGATCGACACCAAGTGGATCAGCGTCTGCGAGAGCTTTCCTGTCCTTGACCTTGCCGAAGTTGGCAGGACCTCCAGCCTGCTGTGCATCCGAATTCGTAGTCTGGCCGAACAGATTAGGTGGTCCAGCTCCAGCTGTCGGTGTCATGCCCATTGCGCCACCCAGAGTCTTGTTGATTCGAGCCTCATCGTCACTACTATCGCTGTCCGCTCCTCCAGCCGCCCCTGGTGCCCCAAACATTGGTGTAGGACCGCCTGTTCCACCAAATGGCCCATGAGTTGAGAACAGACTTCGGTATGCACCACCAGTTCTCTTTGATCGAGGTCCAATGGCAGCCATTACAGGCGCATCCTCATCATCAACAAGCAGGGCTTCTGGTCTGAAGACGCGATAGTCTACCTGCTTGGCTCGTTCTCGAAGCTTAGGCTGGTCATACGCAATAGAGTCTCGTCTGCGTCTTCTGCCGCCTCTTGCGCGCGACGCTCTCAGCTCGGCAGCCTCCTCTGCAAGCTCATCGGCATCTAGTTCCTCTTCTTCGAGAGAGACTCGCCTCGACGCGCGCTTTGACGCAAGTCGGCCAGATCTTCGACCACCCTGACTACTTTGGTCCGCTTGACTGTCTTTGGTTGGTGATGCATCTGTAGCGGACATTTGGTCATCATCTGGAGGCTCTTCTCCCGCCTCGCCTTCGGGATCGAAATCACTAGTTGGAGTTTCGCCAAATCGACGGCTGCGCGTTGTCCTACGAGTGCTTTGTTGAGGCGCTGGTGCTACGAAGACTGACTTCTTCGGAGCCTGGTATATTGATCAGCTTTCGGGCAAAGTTGTAAGACATGGTAGCACGAGGTACACGTACCTTGGAAGACCGCGTTCGGCGTTGCGGCGCTTCATCCTCCTCGTCAGCATCAGCAACGGACTCCGGCACAGTGTTTTGATCATCTGGCGCTTGGGCTTCTTCAGCTTCCTCATCCTACGTCCATAGTTAGTACATCATTTCCATACTCTGTCAATACATGACGACTCACAGGCTCGCCAGATGCATCCCTCTCCTTCACATCACTGACTAGCAGGTCTGCCTGGTCCTCTGGTTCCTGTCGAATTGCCGGCAATCTTTCCATCTCAGGGCTAGCTGTACTGCCAAGTCGTTTGCTCGCACGAGATGGTCGTCTCATCATTTCGTCCGAGACACTGCGTCCTCGACCCACTTCTGATCCACGCTCATCACGAGACGTCCTACTACTCCGTCGCAAGCCGTAGCTGGACTCAACTGGTATAGCTTTGCTCGAAGTCCTTGATCGTGTTACCAGTCGAGGTGCAGTGTTTGCGGCAGCGTCTCGAGGCATTTTCAGCTTGACTATCAGTGTTTCTTTCTCCTCGCTGAAACGCGATTGGACTGGTTGTTCGTCGTCTTCATCATCTTCATCCTTGAGAGTCGTCAACCTGCGACCCCCTCGCTGTACTGTCCGTGACTTTGGCTTCGGCTTCACGTCAGACACCTCGTCCACATCGCTAGGAGGTTCTTGATATTTCCCTCGCCCTGCCGCAACTCTGCGACCAGGACGGCCAGATTCGTAAAGGACAGGCTCTTCATCATCGTCGTCGGTGACTCTATCTTCTTCCAGATCATCGCTGTCCTCTTCCGAGATGTCATCGTCGTCATCAGTTATGTCAGAGCCACGGTGCCCACCACGTCTTCTGGGCTTTGGACGAGCTGGTTTCGAAACACGTTGTTTTTGCCTCTTTCTGGGTGAAGGTCGTGAGCCAAAGTCTTCATCATCGGAGTCGTCCATGTTTCCGAACTCGTCTGGTACTCGTCGCTTTCCAGGCATTTTGTGGAGATCTGCGGATGATCTGCTTCAGCAGGATACAAAGTTGCAATGTGGTACTTTGAGGTAGATGTGGGTTTAGTTTGGGAAAGAAGGCGCAACTAGATTAGACTTTCGCGATCCATCGAAGGTGGAAGAGAGCTTGGAGAGCGTTGTTGCAGTGATGGCGGAGTTGGCTGGGGTGTGTTGACGCCAGGTTCAAAGCATCAGGTAATGAACGTCGGGGGCTTCTATAAGATCGAGGTCGAGATAAGTACAGTACAATCAACGAGCAGTATGCATCCTGCTCAGTGTCAAACAGTGTTGCAAGCTGATTGTAGATTCGGCTGTGGTAAGAGATGAAGGATGAGATAAAACAAAGAGGGAGAGGATGAGCAGAAAGGTGTTGCACAGCACGCGGGCGCGGACCCACTTCGACCGTTTTATGTCAGAACATCCACCAAATTTATAAGCATCGATTGCCGCATCGTCAGAACTTCAATCCACGCTGCTTCAACTCGAATATATAACAAGTCGTTTATACATGCTCGCAATCAACATAGATAGGTGCCGCAGACGCTAGATAGACTAAGAAAGCTCACCGTATCAATCTCGGCCAACTTTTGACTTCGCGCCCATCATAATGACCGCTTTCGAAGCTCTTTAAGATCATGTCCATAACATAGCTGCCCGTCTCTACTCAAGCAGTCACATGCAGCCCTACCAGGTACGATTAGGTACCCCGCTGCCGTCGCCTCAGCCACGTGGTTCCACCCAGGCAGTCGGTAGATCTGGGGGAGGGGAGCAAGTCACGAAACAATGAACAACGAGCTCCGAACATTGGTCCTACTTGCGATATTATGTCACTTGAAAGTCGTGAAGACGAGGAGTGAAGACCAGCTTTTGCTATACACCTCCGGCCATATCGTACATTAACTATTCGTATGTTCCACAGTTGCCCTCTGGAAGAATTCCAGATCCCGCTGCTTTTGTAGTTGGCGCAATCCGGCGTCAACCCCGATCCAATTGGCTTGTCTACCTGTAGAGTGTCATCCTCCCCATCCCCATCAACGCCAGCGCTAATCTGTCAAAGCATATCATAACACAAATTCCTTGATTTACAATTCCATCTCTCAACCCATCTCAACGTCATCCCTCTGAGTCGGAGGAGGCTTAGCCGATGCAGGAGATGACCCATGCTGTGGTTGATCACTGCCTGCAGTAGTTGGCGGTTCTCTTCGAGACTCCTGCGGCGATCCTCCACTTTCGTCCATGGTTGATGTCTGCTCAGACCCTGGCGTTTTAGCCTTGAGCTTAGCAGCAGTGTATGCGCTCAGGCTCATCTTCTTCTTGACAGGACTTGGCTGTGCAAATGCAGTGCCACTTAGAGGTGTCAACAAATGGGGTCCTGATGACGGCGTGGGAAGTGGCGCGGGAAGATAGGATGACTGAGTGGAGTGAGACGACAGCATGCCCGGAGTGGCAGTCATCGACGTGTCCATGGAATTGAAGGACGAGTTGAGCCGTGGAGGTGGTGGAAGGTCGACGTGAAGATTCGCTGAGCGGTGAAGAGCTCGTGGATGATGTGGTGCAGGATCACCTTGCCCATTCGGTGCCTGGTTCGGCCATGGCGGTGGTGGAAGAGGCTGTGTGCCGGGTTGCGTGACCTTTGTCGATGGCAGGCCGGAATGACCAATCGACGTGGTTTCGGCGTCAGCATCCTTCATCTCCACGTCGATTCCTGGGTCTTTTGCAACTGTCGGTGGCTCAGTCTTCTGCGGAGCCTGAAACTTCGACTTGACCTCAGGCTTCGATCTCATAGACCTAGCTATAAGGCGATGTGCTAGAGAGAATGGCTTCCGGTCAGAATGTGCTGCTCGGGTAGCCGGCAGTGCTTCGCTTGGTGCATCAGTCTGCGTCGACGCATGGACGAATGCCGGCTTTTGTGTATTCGCACGCGCTGTCGATCTTCCACGTCCGCCAGGAGATCGAGAACCCGAGCTATCTGTAGCACGTTCGTTCTGATGTAAAGCGCGACCATTCGGAAAGTAGGACGGTACTCCAGTGTCTTCCACATTCGAACCTTTCAGAGAGTTGGCTGCTAGGGTGGGAGGTATCGATGCTTGCGAGTAATTGCGCCCTAGTTGCTTCGTAGGATTCACCGCTGACGGAAGGTTTGTACCACTCGCCCGCTTCTTCTTCTTTTGCCCGTTTTGCTCGTCGTGTTCCATCTTGTTGAACAACCGTTCTTGTTGCATGAGCTTCTTCCGTTCACGTTCAGAAAGTCCAACAATCTCAGCAGTACTGTCGTTTGCAAGAGCTTCGCTGGGTGAAGCCTCTCGGGTCTTGCTGCGACTGGATCTAGATGTCGAGCGTGTTTCTTCGTGCTCATCGTCGTGAAGGATCGCCTCGCTGCCTGAACGGCTGGCGTATTGGACTTGAACGCCATGCACACCCTTTTTCGACTTCCGACCTTTCTTCGGTATGTTGTTAGTGTTGGCATAAGCTCGCACTAAGCCCGGAGCACGCTTGTCGAAGCGAGCAATTAGGCATTCAGTCTGTATGCTTTCGCAAGCGCATCCACCAAAATGTGCCAGTACTGTGTTGACACGATTCGAAAGGTATTGCAGGTGCTCTGGTCTCGTTTGTGACGTCCCGAGCGCCTGGAGACATTCAAGCCATTGTTCATCGAAACGGAATTCCCACGGCACCGTCAACTCCGTTCCCCTGGGTATATTACCGATGGCTGTGTAGCAGTAGCGCAGTTCTCGTTCACCAGTGATGATCGTTTTCAGGTCCATGTTCGGTCTGCAACTGTGGCGCGCATGGCGTAGCAATGTGCCTTCGGCACGACAGTCTATGTATAATGGCAATGCAGGGTGGAAGAAGACAAAGTGTTCGGGATGGCGCAGTTTGTCCCAATTATTCCGAGGATCCGCTTTGTAATTGTCGAGTAGACCAATACCGCCACGTAACTCGCCAAGCATCTCGCCTTCGAGCACATCGTTTTCGACAGTCAAGTATGGCCACACAGGGTGGCCACCATGAAATGTGACGCTCTTGTCCTCGTAGTACTGCTTGATGATGGGTTGTTCCAGGTCCTCGATTGATTGCACAGCTTGTATAAGAACCTGATCCTGAGTCTTGCCATCTGCGACTTGAGAGAAGGCCTCCTTATCATCGAGCCAATGAGAGATGAGATTCGCCATACTCAAATTCACATGTGTATTGGCTGTTGCAGGCACGAAATCTGGTTGTTGGTGAATTTGTATGAACTCTGGAGACAAAAAGTCCGGTGGGCAATCAGCAAGAGGAAACTTGGTCGCATCAGTAAATGGCCCACTAAGACCGTAAGTTCCAGATATTGATCGTCCGATGGTAGTCGATGGTGTATGGCGGTGACTCAATTTGGGTTTCTTATTTGGTGGTTGTTGGTCGCGCAAGCCACTCTTGGAACGATCCAGTCCAGGCGGATCATGCCCGGTGAGGCCATTCTGCTCTGACACTAGATCACGAGATTCTTTTGTGCGCTTCTTGGAAGGTCTTGCTTGTGCACGCCGTTGTCGACCATTCTC
>Ga0268246_10000782_pt1 | contig 12577 bp, 14 predicted proteins | sample AgamicOrSfe_FD_200242 | JGI IMG/M metagenome (GOLD analysis project Ga0268246, IMG submission 200242) | Agave microbial communities from Guanajuato, Mexico - Or.Sf.e (v2) (version 2) | ecosystem: Host-associated > Plants > Phyllosphere > Phylloplane/Leaf | place: Guanajuato, Mexico | collected...
TTGTATGCCAACAATCATCGACCAATTGCCTTGCTCAGATGTCACAGGTTTTCACTACGACCATTGGTGTTACCTATGACTTTGCCGTTGACTATTCCTGGTCTGTAGTAGATCTAGGATCTGGCTCTGCAGAGGTGACATTCGGCGTCGAAGTCTCTGGACCGTCTTCTTCAGATAAGTTCCTGCTTACTGTGTCAGATGGAACCTCTTCGTCGAGCTGGGTGACGTTATCTGGTCAATTTATGGCAACGGATGCCAGCACGACTGTAGTACTCACGCTATCAGCTGACAGTACCAGCCTCGCAGTACTATGGCTAGAGAACGTCGTTATCCCGCCTGGAGCTCCTCCAAACTCTCAGGCACCCACTTGTGCGGCTACGGACGAGGTCCTCGTAAATGGCGATTTCGAATGCGACGACGCTAATGACTTCGAATACATTGTCCCTGGCTGGGTCTGGAATACTTCAGATCCATCTGCCTCGATTCGAGCATTACCATATGGACATGGAGGCACTCAATCAGTGGCCTTGTTCTGCGGCGATAGCATGCTGAACAGTGAGTCGACGGCGCAGATTCAGCAGCTTTTCACTGTCCCCGCAGTCGGCTCGTACCAGATGACATTCAGTTACTATTGGGACGACGTGAATGACGAAGCTAGCGATGGTATCTATCTTGAGTGGAACATAGGACAGTATTCGAGGTCGGCTTATGCTGATAACGATCCTCTCAATGCCTGGCAGAGCGGAACAGTCAATGGAATCCTACAGAAAAGCATGGCGGGAGACATGCTAGGACCAGACTCGAACACAGCCTCTATCGCCATCGTTTGCCCGGCGGGTGCGAATGGATACAATGGGGTAGTATCCATAGATTCGGTGTCTGTGGTTTTCATTCCGCCTCCTACTTGTGCGGCAAATCCAAACGAGATCCTGATCAACGGGGACTTCGAATGTGATGACGCGGTCTACTACCCACTGATGATCCCCGGCTGGGATGTTTCGACTAGTTCAGATTCTTCTGCCTCGGTTCAAGCAATCACACCTGGATACAATAGTGCACAGGCCGTGGCCTTATCCTGCAACGTCATATCCGGATATCACTCGTTTGCGCAGCTTCTTTCTCAGTACTTCATAGCAGCTGCTGATGCGACATATCAACTGACATTCGACTATTACTGGGAGTTTGCGGCTGATGGTGTACAATCTTCGTACAGCCTGGGAGACGCCGAGTCCGACTTCCCTTTTCCCTCCAGCATCGGTTCTTGGCAGACAATGGTGATCACCGCAGACTTGACTGCAGGCAACCCGGCCGATGTAGGGTTCTACCTGGACTGCTCTTCGGGGACTGTGAACGGAGCTTCTTCGACATTATGGATAGACGACGTGTCTATTGGTCTGCCTACTTGTGCGACAAACCCCAACCAAATCCTTCTGAACGGGGACTTTGAATGTGATAACGCAGCCGCCTTCCCATCCACAATTCCCGGTTGGGATTCGCCTAACTCGGATCCATCTGCATCGATCCAAGCAATCACACCAGGATACAATAGCCCCCAAGCAGTAGCTTTATCCTGTGGAAGCAGTATAACAGGCGACTCGATTGCGCAGCTCTCGCAGTCTTTCAATGTCCTCTCAGATGTTCCTACGTACCAGATGACATTCAGCTATTACTGGGAGGTTCTGGATGAGGTTGACAACGATGATGTATGCCTCCAATATAGAATGGAATATGACGCGGCACAGTCTGAGGCATCTATTTGTCCTCCTGTTGACTTTCCCCTAGGTGTCTGGCAGACGGCAACTACTCTGACCGGACAGCTTGATGCAGACAGCTCTAACTCGGTAACGTTCAGCTTGACCTGTTATACTGGGCAGGAAGGAAACTCTGCGACAGTATGGATAGATTCGGTAACTGTGGATGCTCAGCCTCCTACTTGTACCACAACAGACGAACTCCTAATGAACGGGGACTTTGAATGTGATGACGCGGCGTACTTCCCAACCACAATTCCTGGCTGGTCCGCGGCTAGTAACGATGGCACCGTCCAAGCAATCACACCTGGAGATAACAGCGCCCAAGCGATGGCCTTATCCTGCGGCGCCGTGTATGGTACGTCTGCGCAAGTATATCAGTACTTCGCTGTCCCCTCGGATGGCACGTACGAATTAATATTTAATTACAACTGGGACACCGCGCCCGATGGTGTAGTAGTTTTATTCGACCTTTCCGATGCTGAGTCCGAGTTACCTAGTCCGTCCGGCACTGGCTATTGGCAGACATCAGGAACAGCCGCAGATCTGAGCGCAGGCTACTATGTCGGGGTGTCGTTCAATCTGTACTGCCCAGCGGATGCAAATGGAAATTATGAAGATGCGACGATATGGATAGATTCGGTGGTTGTGAACCTCTTGGATTGAGATTTGGGAACGCGCTATCAAATGGACTGATATATGCTCAAGCCATGTTGTATTGTCTCTTCTTTGGTAGAAGAAAGTTTTGCTGTTGTCAGGCCTCCTAGTGCACTACTCGGCTCGCGTGACTGCGACGCAGTGTTCACGTACAGACGATGCTGCAATAACATACGTATTACTACCTACTTGAGAACCTTGTCATGCTGTCGCGAGCCTTCTGTGTACATAGCTCGTATTGCCGCGACAGTCTGAAAAGAGGATATCAGCAGCCTGAGGTACTGTACTACATCAGAACTTTGGAAGAATCCTGGGAAGAGTACCGTAAGGATTCTGCTCAGACACCTGCTCTATATCAGTACGATAATCGCCATCGCAAAGCTGTCATGAAGCAAGCATGATCACGCATATTCACCACAGCACGCTCTCACTGCACCACTCCCATACGCATCCAGCCAGGTCACTTGCCCAAGCTCAGATCTATGCATTCACAGCTGCCAAGGCTACCCCTACAAGACCCTCATCAAGGTCGCACTGCATCTCCCTAACATCCACGCCACGCTCCGCAAGAATATTGTGTATACTTTCGCCCATGCTCTCACCGTTGTCTTTGAACCAGTCTGAGCTCACGTAGACACCCTCGTGGCACCGCGTCACGCTCTCCACGTACGCTTCGACTGAAGCTTTGCTGGAGGTGTGCTCATATAGGTGCAGGATCTGGGAGGGATTGAGCTTGAGCATGTCTGCGATGCGGTAGTAGTGACTGTGGTAGTCTTGTTAGCTTGTGAGGCATGTGATATGTCTCAGGCGCTGGAGCGTACCTGATATCGTCCCCATACGCTTCGAGTGCTGGGTCATGATAATTGCCAATCACATATCTTGAGTCCGTCCGTGTCGGAAGATGCTGATAATATGTCGAGCCATTGGTCTGTGTCTGCGAGACCATGCTGATTGCTTGGCTGCCGAAGAAGAGACTATTCGCGAACTCCTCGCCATATCGTGCTTCTACTTTCTTTTGAACACGAGCATTACTTGGACAGACATTCTCAGCCAGAATCTTCCGAAGTATTGCGTACACGTCCATGATTTCCGCCAGATCTGACACTGTCCAGCCATACAGTAGCTTAGCGCGCAGAATCTGTATTTGAGGTATTCTCCGGGTGAAGCGTGAAAACTTTGGCGTATGAAACGCATTGCTATACAGCCAAATGCGATAGATGGCGCGTCGAAGAGATCGTCGTTCCTTAGCGTTTAGCAGTCTGCGGTGGACACTGCTCGCTCCCTGCCATTTCTTGAAGGGGTATATGTCTTCCCATCGTTTGGCTATCCTGCCGACGTCGATGATGGTATTCATGAGCGCGAAGCTGAGAGGAGCAGCTCTGATGAGGTGGGCCGGTTGGCTGGCATTGTGTGTTACAAGTTGGATGACGTCTTCAAGAGGGCCATAGGAAGCGTCGAGTGCAAGGTGAAGAAGAGGTAGTTGGTGAACAGTGTAGATTGCATGAAGGCGTTGGGAGGTGCCAGCAAGAGCTAGCAGACTGGGAAGACCGCAATCTGCGGCGCAGTGGAGGATATGCGCAAGAGTTTCGGAAGGTAAGAAGTCCAGCTGTGTCATGGTCTTGATTGGGTTCTGCAGCGTAGCTACAGTATTTCTGGGCAGTACGAAGCCTTGGTCGTTTCACGGAGAAGAACACTAGCACCTGTGGTGATCGTGTCCTTGATCAGAATCAGGGAATTACTGTGTGTGAGCCCCAATCCTGCTGGAGCTTATAGTGCTGATATTGATGATGTTGTCGTTGTTCTTCCTCTTCTCGCCTCCCACACTCACGCCCACAGTCCCCACAAGACTGATGTTAGATCTTTCAGACATACTGCTTGGTCTCGTATGTTGTCGTTGAATATCCTCGACGGTGTTTTGATGTTGACAGCTTGTTCCCAGCACGAGCACGAGTGGTCCAACGCTAGTAGAAGTGGAAATCCGGGGACAGGGGAAGAGCACGGGCCTCTGACGGCGTTCATTCCGGTGAGTCCTGTATGGCCAACCCACCTCACAACCCTGGCCAGCTATTGTCACGAGAGAGAGATCAACCTCACTCAGCCAGCTCACAGCATTAAACTTCATCACCTCTCCACCACACCACCCATTTTCGACCCGTATCATATAGCACAAAGAGAAGACAATATTGCACCATCTATCTATCCTTGACCTGTCAGCTACAAGCTCCATCTACAACACTTGCTCTACGATCCGTGCTTGATATACTGCCGTCACCGTCTCCTCAAGCTCCTCATGCATCAAGCTCACTCTAGCTGCAGCTACAAGTCAACCTCGAGTTGACCTAATCCATACCTTGTCCCCATCGAGGTTACCAGCTACTCACATCGTCAACCAGCATCCATACTTTCAGATTGAACTTGATGTTCTGCGGCCTCAGTCTTAGAGCTGTCTTCCCTTGCCTCTTTCCGACCAAGGCCCAGGACATGGTAGCCCCATCAAACTCAAGCATAAGAACCACGCGACGTCACTCGCATCCAACCTACACTCCAGAATCACCTTCCCAAAATACAAGAGCTGCCAAGAAAAGACGCCTGTCTCAAGAGCTTTGTCGAAAGCAGCAAAAGCAAGAGCCGGTAACAGTGATGCCAAGCACTGAAATCATGACACCCTCGATCCTTCCGACCGAAATGGAGGATGTTCGATATCACTTGCCTCCTCTCCAAGGACTCGAGTCCGCGGGGACTCAGGCCAATATCTCGGGGACCCTCTTTCCTCTGCCGACAGACTTCAGTCAAGATGGCAAAGCCATGTCCTTCGATAGTGGCATAGTCTCGCAGACAATCGTACCTCCAGTGGCAAGTCAAGCCCAGACACCGATAACCACTCTCCAGGACGTTACAATGGCGGACGATACCGTGTCTCTCGTGTCTAACGTGTCGGTGATCGAAGCCACCGCTGTTGTGATGTGTGACTGTAATTACCGTCTTCGCGGATCTCTGGAGAATGAGCTCGAGACAACCCTGAGGGCATCATTGGCCCGACACACCGAGAGTGCCGCGATTGATCCTACCAAAACCGACTCGAGTCGTTTCCTTGAGTTTCCGTTGGAGATTCGACGTCTGGTATATGGTCATGTTCTGCCAACAGTTGCGGGTAAGCCATTCTGCCGGCGAGGAGAAGAGCTCGAATGGATCAAGGGTAGCTGCGAAGTCCTGCGCGTCAACAAGCAGATCTATCAAGAGGCAATGGATCTCATGTATAGCAATCTCATGGTAGAATTCGACATCAACTACACTGGAATCGCTCTAAATACCACCCAGAGGACTGGGAAGTGGGAGGACAAACCGAAGGTACTGGTGGACAACAACATCGATGACTGCGAGCTGCGATTACCGATACAGCGTGCTCGCTCGATAGTAATCAACATTCCGGATGTTGTGAGTCTACTCGAGTACGAACCACTCCGGGCTCATCGGGCCAAGGTAGCAGAAAATGGTGCCATAGAGCTACAGCTACCCTTGGAGAAGGTTGTCGACATGTTGGTTGAAAACTGCAAGGACCTGCGTTACGTGCAGGTCAATCTCCGTGACTGGGACAAGGACGTCGAAACAGCTTTCGAGTTGTTACAGCCATTGAAGACGATGATGAGCAGAGTTCCGACCATAACGCTGTATCGAATCGGGTGGAAGTGCTGGCCGTGGACGAATTTCGAGCTGATGAAAGAGTGGCAGGTGCCGGCCAAGTCCCGCTATGTTCACAAGTATTGCCTGAGCTGGGAGGGCGACATGATCAAGACGGAGCTTGTCGAGCGTGCTTCAGTGGCGAAGCTTCCAGACGACAACGAAGATGAAGAGCCATAGTACGGGAAGAGCCGAGTCAAAGATAGGAAAACTCGGGAAGGTCACAGAGGTGTCAGAAGGTTCTGGGTATACTGGGAGTTCTGGGAGATGGGCACGATATCGGACGTGGACTGGCGGAGTATAATGGGCCAATGCGATATAATGGTCCGTGCACAGGGAAGGACGTCATGGGCATATAATTTGTTAGGGAGATCAGCATCTAAACATTTCAAGGCATCATTCTACACTGTAATTAAGCAGTCCCTCTTGTGTCGATCATCATGTCTCACAAGCGCTCTCGCGATGAGTATAATGCCAGTCATTCCTCCAACACCAACAACACCCCACTAGGTCGTCCCAAAGCTCGCAAAACCGAGCACAACAGCAGTAACGGCAGTACTCAAAAGCCTACACAACAGACATCCTACCCCACCAAAGCAGCCCAGCTCCATGCCGCACACCCGCCAGCCTCGTCTCACCCCTCTATTCCCTCCTACTCCAGCTCCTCCTCCCTTTCCCTCCGCGCGAACCTTCCTTCTCTCCCAGACCTCGAGCCCGGTCCCCTCTCCACGGCCCCCTTCGTCCACTCCTCCCACACCGACGGCCGCTACGGCGCCTCCACAACCCTAACCTACGAACGGCTTGAATTCCTCGGCGACGCCTACCTCGAAATCATTGCCACGCGGCTCATCTACTCTCATTTCCCCTCCCTGCCCACCGGCCGACAAGCCCAATTGCGCGAACGGCTGATCAAGAATACCACTCTCGCTGCATTCGCAAGGGCTTATAAGTTTGGGGAAAGAGTCGTCGTGAGCCATGCGCTACCGCCGGATAAATACGAGAAGATGCTCGCGGATGTGTTTGAGGCGTACGTCGCTGCTGTGGTACTGAGCTGGCCGGAGCGGGACGATGGGTTTAAGCGGGCTGAGGCGTGGATGACTGAGCTGTGGACAGATGCTCTACTCGAAGCCGAGCCCGAGATCGCGAGTAATCGGAAAGACGAGCTTGTCAAGTTGGTGGGGGGCAAGGAGGTCAAGATCGAATATGTGGATGAGAATCCGGTGGAGGAGAAGAAGCGGGGCGCAGTGCAGAGGTTTGAGATGGCGGTGTATTTGACGGGGTGGGGGTATGAGCGGGTGAAGTTGGGGAGCGCGGTGGGCGTGGGGAAGAAAGAGGCTGGGATGAAGGCGGTGTTGGATGCGTTTGAAAATAACAAGGAGTTGATTGAGGAGATTGTGGAGAAGAAGAGGGTGGCAAAGGAGAAGAGGGAGGCGGAGCAGGGGGCGAAAGAGAAGGGGAAATGATAGAAGTACTGCAATGTTGCCAGCAAGTGAACAAGGATAACGGTTTAGAGACATCCTGAGGGCTGGGCCAAGGACAAAGCCAGACACCCACGTTGTGTTGCGTTCAAAGACGGTGCGCCTCACGGATCCAGACACTACTACATGAGTACAGCAATTACACAGCGGCCACGATCCATACGGCACTCTCCGTATAGCTTAACACTCCTACAACCACGTCATCAAAAACAGTAATGGGATGTGAGGAACTCATTAGCAACACCAAGCTTGCTGTCTGATTATGTATATCTGGTAGGGACCGGCGGGGCTAAGATCATCTCAGTCTACAGATCATATTCACGACCATGCTGTAAGACCACCTCATCGCTTCGAACCACCACCCTTCTTCTGGGTAATCCTCCTGAAGGCCTGAGAACCACCGGTACCCATACGTTGCGCAACTTGACCATGGCCCTGAATGTTGCTTCTGGGTGCAACGCTGTAGCTGGCAAGACCACCCTCGACACGGGCACGATTGTACAGGACTGGGGTCGCAAGCTGTCTCTCACGCGCAGCTGCTGCGGCACGCTGAGTAGCCGAGATGCCTTGACTCGATGGAGCTTGAGAGCTTGAGCTGATTCTTTCCCTGCGAGGATTTGTCAGTGTAAATGGGCAAGACAGTCAACAATGAGACTTACTGTGGATCGTAAACGGCTTGAACGATATCTTTCTTTCTGTAATCGTCGGTCCTCTTCAGAATAGGCCTGGTCCATTCACCCAACAGCCTCTCGGCCTGCCTCTTAATGACAAGTTCCGGCTTGTTGCTTTTCGTGTAGAATAACGTCACTTTGCCGATACCACTTGCAATCAGTACGTCCTTTGTTATTGGTAGCTTGGCGAGTGCTGCGAACAGCTCACGCTGAATGTTGTATGCTGGCAGACTGCCGTCGTTGAGAGGTTCAAGGAAGAACCGCACAGCTTCCAGCAGGTTCGTGTCAGGGTCAACAAGCTGTTCTCGTAATGTGTTTCGACCCAGCAATGCAATCACTTCCGGTAGAAGTTGTAGCTTCTGCATTGCTGGCTGACCTGCTTGTCGTGCGTCTGTATCGGCTTTGGCTGCTTCTGTCATCCTTCGCCGCATGTTGTCGATTAGTTCGTCCTCTTGTTTTGACAGTTCCTAGATGAAGGTCAATGGTCTGCTATGGTAGGTTTCTACGTGTAGGTCATACAATATCATCCTTCTTCTTGCCCTTGCGCGCATTCGGATTGCGGACAGCTTCGTCCATGGCTTTATCGAGAGCACGTTTCCGTCCTAGCAGATCATCAGTGGTTGGTCTATCAGACAAGACTTGAGAATACTCACTCTCTTCTGGTGTCAGGGTGTCCTCATCGGGGCTCACCCTTCTCGCACGACGCCTTTCACCATCTTCGCCCGCATCTCTCTTCTTCCTTGATGCTTTTCGAGAACTATTTCCATCCGCATCAGCATCCTCGTCCTCATCCCGCGGCGCTCTGCTCTTCTTGCTCTTTTCCCTCTTTCCTTCCCGCTTCTTCTTCCGACCCTCCTCACCCTCACCATCGGCTCGCTTGCGCTTGTGTGTGCCTATCAGGGCGATGTTATTTTCATCAACAGGAACAGGTCGTTCCTCAATCGAGACTGCGCTGGGATCGAAGGCATCAAATTGAGCTTCGTCAATTTCGGAGAGGATAGAATCATCATCTGAGAGGTCGTCTTTGTCTTCTGTGACTTCCACGTCTTGATCTGGCACGGCAATAGGCGCATCTGCATCATTCTCCTCTTCAATCTCAGGCCTCAGTGGGTCTTCTGCATCGTCAAGAGCTTGTGGTAGTGGTGAACCTTGAATGGATCCTTCTGCGACCTCGAGATCCTCCATCTTCTAGGTAATGATGAAGTAAGTCTTCTTGTAAACTGTGCGAGGACGCGATTTGGCTCTTGCAGGCCAAAGAGTGGTATGTATCACGAAGTTCAGGTTGTTGCTGTTCTCTTGAAGATGTAGAAAGCGCGACGATCCAAGTTGAAACGAGAGACAATCTGGCACGTGGCACGCGAATGACGATGGCGCCGGCTTGAAACATTATTTCACTTCAAACAGCTACTGCGTTATCAGCCTGTACCACCCATCAAGCCAGATATTCTACAGTCATGTTCGGAGGACGTAAGTTGCCTCTCATTCGAGCAGATTGAAGAACTCATGCTAAGCCTGTCATAGCACAAAGAGCACCATCACGGGAGGAAGTTGAGGAGCAAGAAAGAGTCGCCAACAGGACTATCCAGACCATCGCCTTTTCCGCGATAGCGCTGTATCTGTGTATGAGCTTCTTCTTGTTAGTCTGGCAATTTTTACTGACTTGCCGATTCTAGCGCCTTTCGCGGTTGAATACGTTCGCAAGCTGTTTTAATTACTCTCGAACAACAATAAAACAATGACGATAATCCCAAACCACGACGTACTGGGTGTACTGCTTGGTCAGACCTAAAAGGCAGCATCGGCGCATCAGTCAAGATACTGTAAATCATCGGACGGCAGAAAAGCTTGGCACATAAAACTTGTATGATTAGAGGACGCCCGTCTATGAGCCCGCGCGGTGTTATACGCAGCAGAGCTGGACGACTGTAACATATTCGATTCTACACTATCGCGTGGTTATCACACCTTGAAAGCACTTCCATTCTATCTTTCGGTAGGCACACCAGTCTGCCAGTCCTCAAAGTCTTTCCGGATCGTTTCCATCTCGTGCGCAAGATGTGATATTTGAGCATCATAGTCACTCAAGATCTGTAGCGCAGCGTTAGCGGTCAAGAAATAATGGACATGCACTCTACAGCTGCTTACCTTGTTCGTCTTTTGTACTAGGTCTTCGTCCAACGTTTCCTTTTGCCCATTTGCCAGATTGTTCCCTGCATTCTCTGTCTCTTGTTGCAGAAATCGAGCTCGTTCCCGTATGCCCACCATTCTTGCCCATATCTCTTCCTGCCGCCCACTGAGTTGCGGGTCAAATATGTTGCGCTCCAGCTGGGTCAACTTCCTTCTGAGATCCTCCTCAGCTCGATCCATAGCGTAGCCCCGGTTGCGCAGTATCTGGACTTTGGTCGCAAGCTGCAACGATCTCTGACTCAAGGTGATATGTCGTCTCCTCGCGTCTGCTGCACGGATTGAGATGTCTAGATCGTGATTCTGTAGCATTGCCGTCAAGCTGTTGTTGATCTCATGTAATCTTGTTTGTAACGCAGTCACAGCCTGGACCTGTATGCGCAAGCGATTCCCTAGTGCAGAGAAGCCCTTGCACAATACAGGTATCGCGCCGTCATGTGGCTTCTTGGCCAATGCCTCCTCCCACGCTTGCTCGTCTTCGCCTGCCCCTGGGCCATAGTATGGTACAGCCTCTGCTTGGACATTGTTGTAGAAGTAGTGCTGGAAGCTGCAGTTTGTGCTCTCTGGTGACCATTTCTCAAGAAGTGTCTGCATCTGCTCCGGCACAGTCTTTCCGCCTATGTTGTTGTTAGTCATGTCACCTTTCCGGGCGGGCCTAATATGCACTTACGAGCACTAATAGAACCACCTGGTTGCCATAACGGAGCTCTTGTCGATTGACCTAGTTGCTGCTGCTGTTGTTGGGGAGCACTCAGGGTCGATTGACCAAACAATTGCTGCTGAGGCTGCTGTTGCTGAGTAGATTGCCCGAAAAGACTATTCTGCTGTTGCGGCTGTTGTGCGGGTTGTCCAAATAGACTAGAAGTCTGTTGCTGTTGTGGCTGCTGTGTTGACTGTCCGAAGATGCTGCTTGACTGTTGTGGTTGTGCCGTGGCACCAAAGAGACTGGTGGTAGGTTGAGAAGCTTGTGTAGATGCTCCGAAGAGGCTTCCGGTTGCTTGTGTGTTTGCAGCAGGTTGCGTTGACGCGCCGAATAAACTCGTCGAAGGTTGTGTCTGTTGTTGCTGTTGTCCAAATCCGCCAAAGCCACCACTGGTCTGTTGAGCTTGTGACGTGTTAATAGATCCGAACAGAGGCTTATTCTGTGTGGCAGTCGACGCCGTCTGACCAAATAGCGACATCCTGCTGAGAACCAACGAAGTTATGGGCTTTAACAATGTGAAACAAATGTTACTCAATGGGAGCGCGTTGTAACTGGCGATCTTCAGTCACGTGATGTCGAACTACCGACCTCTTCGTTCGACAGTGAGGTAGTCCTATCCCGCTCGACGCAGTCAATCGCACATCAACACAACATGGCCAACGATCGCCCCTTGTATGTGATCGCATTCTCTGAGCTTGGGCGTGCCTTGCTGACCCGGTGGAAAACAGCTTCAACCAGCATGTCCTTGTCGACACAACTCCCATGCCGGCGAGCATACCGAAAGTCCAAGAGATCGGTTCGACATCTGCGCCTCTCCTCAGTGCCTCATTCTTCATTGGTGCCCGCTGCCGACCATACAACGACGACTATATGCAATGCAAGACGGAGTCATATGGAAGAGGAGAGCTGGACTGTATGAAGGAGGGTCGCAAGGTCACACGTTGTGCTGCTAGTGTGTACGTTTAGCTCTCTGTCAATGGCAAGATCCATGAGGAAATGCGTTGCTGATGAATTGGTGTCATTCATAGGCTCTCGGATCTCAATGCCCAGTGCTTAGAGCAGTTCCGCAACCACTGGCAATGCCTGGAGAACAACAACCACCAGCTATGGCAGTGCCGACGAGCAGAACGGAGGATGAATGCGTGTGTGTTTGACAAGATCGTGAGTACAGAAATATCGGGAGATAAGCCCACGTCTTTGACCATTGATCGTAGGGTCTTGAGAAGGTCATCCCGGACGCACCCACGCACGAAACCCCAGTACACATGCGCCAACACCAGATATATGCTTCACGTCCACAAGATGAGCCATCGCTCAGACGGCCGCGGGCTTATGCTCGTGCGGTTGCGAAAGCACAGGAGAAAGAAGCTCAAGGACAGCAAGCGTCGTCATAGGTGCTGGACTGATAGAGGAGACGGAGGAGTTGCGGAAGAGACGAATCGGGATAGGTGGGTA
>Ga0268246_10000787_pt1 | contig 12521 bp, 7 predicted proteins | sample AgamicOrSfe_FD_200242 | JGI IMG/M metagenome (GOLD analysis project Ga0268246, IMG submission 200242) | Agave microbial communities from Guanajuato, Mexico - Or.Sf.e (v2) (version 2) | ecosystem: Host-associated > Plants > Phyllosphere > Phylloplane/Leaf | place: Guanajuato, Mexico | collected...
AAGACAATTCCATCAAGTTGGTTTAAAGCTCTCTCTTTGCCAGCAACAACCATATAGCGTCAAACTCATATCATGTAATTATCGCCCCTCTCACATCACAAGACTTCAAGTGCTCCGCGTCTCTTGCCAATATCGTCTGCGCCTCATCACAACCTCACGCGTTTGCACAATGGGACGCATCGTGACACGTTCAATGCGCAACCTCATTCGAATCCCTGTAGCACACAGACGCAAAGCTCTGATGTGTGTCTGATAAGATGTCGCAAATTCCTGCCCCGATGCAGGGAAACCCTCGCAAGCTTGTTTACGATCTGATTGACCTCGTTGACTCCGATGATTCCAGCAAGAAGACCAGCATGAGCAATGTGAAGGATCTCCCAGTCAAAAATGATACGCACTCGTCCACGTCCAAGCCCAAGCTACGGACGGTGACCCAAGCTCAAAAGGAGGAGATCGCCAAAAACTTTAGCGAGTTAGATAGCGAAGGCATGATTCAGGCTGCTAAACTCATCAAAATTGGTCTGCACGAATCAGGCAAGCACGAAATGGCTGACCAAGCTGACAAGGCCCTCGGCGCAGGAAACGATATCGATCTTCAGCTAGATGAAATCCCCGATAAAAGTCTGCACGAATTGCTCAGACTTGTTCGCAAATCAAGGAGGAGTAAGACTGTACCAGCTGATGTTGTTATGCTCGACGACGATGAACCTCCCAGGCAACTCGTTTCTTCACCTTTTCAATTAAGCCAATCGAAAGGCACGGGTTGGCCTCTGCGTAAGGGGCTAGTACCCTCTACCTCGACTGCTGCCAAAGGACCGCAGCTGTCCCAAACGTCAAGCCCTCTGCCAGCTGCTTCTGCGAGATTCTTGCCGCTATCTTCGACTTCCAAACCTCAACGGCACTCTCCTTCCAAACTCAAAACTGAAGTCTTGCCACCACGGCAGCAAGTTCTCAAGAAAAACCCTGGAGTCGATATACATGATCTAACTGGAGATGTCGAGGTCATAGATCTTGATGACGAGTACCCCGCTCCGCCGAAGAGGCTCAATGCACATGAACGATCGGCTATACAAGCCGAGATATTGGGGAAAGAGCTGTCTAACTGCACGGTAGCAAAGGTATTGTTCCACGAACAACAAAACCTTAACGAGGACCAGTGGCGAACGTCACTACAGCAAATGAAGAGTATATTCGAGCAATTCCCGGGAGCTCAATCAAGCATAAGCAACTTCAAGAGCTCAAGAGACATGCCTAACTACAATGCTACAGCAAGATACGCGTCCACAGCTCAGCCAAGAGTATCATCTGTGAAGCCAACGCATGTTGAACCCTTGGGGGTGCCTGCTACAGTTCTGCAAGGCAAGCAGAAAATGGATCTTACTGCACCACTTCTCTCGGATCGCCTGGATATAGCTCCGAGCCTGATCGTACACAACCATCAACCTCCTCAACAATCTTCCCAGCCGCAGCCTCTGGTATCAGGTAGCGATTTGAAGCCTTCCGGACACATCACACAGCCACCGAGGAAGACTACGCCTCCGGCCCGCGCGAAGAAGAATCCAGGGCACAGCACAATGAGAATGGTCAAGAGTAGGCTGAAAGCAGGAGTGGGATCGGAGACTGGATCAAATGCTGGTGCGGCTTCTCCAGTGATCCAGCCCGTCACAATGTCGTCCAAGATCCTTGAGCAGACAACAAAGGATTCAAGTACTATAATTCCTGTACAGTCCATCGAGGAAAGTGTATCGACGCTCCCTTCAGGCCAGAAAAGCCCGCGGGTTGCACTATTGAATTCTCGTCAGTTCCGTAGACTACAGGCCCCTCAAATCGATCGACCTGTTGATGACACCGAACGCATCAAGCATCCTGGACGACAAGTCTCGACTTCCAGTACTCCAGACTCACGACAAGTTGAAAGCACACCAGATATCATTGGGTCGAGCCAGGTTGCAAACACCATGCAAGCTCATATCGAAGAGTACAAATTGAGTCATTTGACTTTGGTTAAGGTAAGCCTCGCAGTACCAAAGTCGAACGCCATTGCTAACCAATTGTAGAGTCTTCTTCGGTCACAGAACAAGTCCTCGCCACGCGAATCTCAACCTGATGAAGCTAATTATTGCTCATTCGACAAAATGATCGGTGTATCAATGCCGGTACTAAAGGGACCTGCGTCCACGCAATTCTCGCAGTTAGTGGACAAGGATCGCAAAAGTTGCAAAACTTACTCTAGCCGTGGTCATGATCTCCCATTCTTCTCGATCTACGCCCCAATACGTTCTTCCTATCTGACGCCGAATCAAGAGCGGCTCAACACTGTACCTTGGATCAACTTAGGTGACAATGGTGATGGCTTCGAGGAAGAAGTACGTGAGGCATATAAGCTTGAGGATGACGACCAAAGAGAGCGCAACGTAATTGCTAGGCAACATGCCGTTCAGCTTGCTCCAACTTTAGCGAAGACTCTCAAGATTTTCGACCTAGATGAGAGACAGATGCTCAAGTACTTAATCGATTATCAAATGAACACGGCCTGGATACCTGATGATGTCAAAAGCTATGTCATCCGGAATGGTCAAATTCGTGCGAAGTGGTCAACAATGTTACGCCAAGTTCCGCAACTCTCTACATCAGAAGTAGAGAAAGCTAACGATGTTTGTCAAGCCTTCTACAGTAGCGAGAGAAGGAGTATCTGGTACTTGATTAGGCACCTCTTCGAGAAGACACAACTTGTTGAGCCCGAAGCAACGTCCATGACTTCCCCAGACTATTCAAGCTCGAGGTGTAGGATATGTCACACATTCCACTGCTTGCTACATGGTGAGCTCGTGAGCACACGGGAAGACTTGCAACTGGATGTTGACGCCCCACACGGTGATGGAGGCGCGGCTGATGGCTACTCTGACGATGAAGATCCTGCCACAATCAACCATCAGCTTTCTTTCAGGCCGCGCTTCCTTGGGCCGCCCGACAGTATGTATATCGCTTACAGATGGTCGAAGCAGCAACTCAGACTACCTGTCACATCTAGAGATCTCATGTCGTTTCCTGGGGCAGGAGACTCGGTCGCACCAGAAGATACTTACGCAGGATGTAGCGATACGTGCTTTTGGCTAAAGCACAATCGTGTTCCCTTTCCAGATTCGGACTGGACTGCTACAGAGCAAGCTGATCTGCGTCAATTACTCTCCAGCTATGGGTCTAGCAAACGCGCTCCTTGTTACATCTCCAGAATCATAGGGAAGAGCTGTGTCACTACCTTCGTTGAGATACTTCGCGTCGGTGAGACTCTCCTAGAGCCACCTGAAAAGACCCAAAGTCCCCCTCCTTTAGGCAAAGCGTGGTATCTCTCCCATGAGCCGACGAAAGCAGAATCGCGCGCACCTTTCAGGCCTTGTAACCACGAGGGGCCTTGTAGTGAAGCTGATTGCTCATGCGTACAAGAAGAAGTGCCATGCGAAAAGACTTGCGCATGCTACCCGGCATGTGAGCACATGTTTAGAGGCTGTAAGTGCAAAAGAACTGGGAATATCTGCTGGCAGAACAAGAATTGTGATTGTTCTCGATTTGGTAGAGAGTGTGATGAAGACCTCTGCGGGACTTGTGGCGCTGATGAAGCGCTCGATCCACTCAATCGCTACAAGAAGCTCGACAAAGTATGCGGCAACGTTTCAATTCAGCGAGGGATCACCAAGAAGACATTGACTGGAAAGTCCGAGGTTGTTGGGTTTGGACTATTCGCCGCCGAAAGGATGGAGGCAGGCGACTTCATTTCAGAGTACGTTGGTCAGGTCATTACAGAGGAAGAGTCGTCCCGTCGTGGCCAAGTATACCATAGACGCAGCGTGTTCTATGAGTATAACATGGGCGACAAGCGTGTGACAGACGGTACGACTGCTGGCAACAAGTCTCGCCTCATGAACCATACCCACAACGCACGCCGTATCAATGTCACATCCAAACTATTGATCTGCAACGGCATCGTGCGGCTAGGATTCTTTGTCGTCCGAGATCTGGAGCCCGGGACGGAGCTAGTTTACGACTACGGAGTGGACGAGTCGAAGACGAAAGAATGGATGGAAAAGATCAATGGGCAGCTTGTACCCATGGCAGCTCGCAAGCCTGGGAAAGTTGTTCGAATCAAAGTCAAGAAGAGCAAAAAGCAAGTAGCTAGTACTGCAAATGTGGGGCACTCCGTCAGCAATGCAGCTGTCGCAGCGTTCGCGGCGAGTGACGACAGCTCATCTGCATCAGATTCCGAGGACGAAGACCCAATGGAGCTCGACGTCGGACCTATCCGTGAGGAGGACCCTGAGGACGACGACTACGCCGAAGCTGAATCTGATGGACCCGCGAGTAGAGCACGGCGACGACCTGCGAGGACAGCGAGGACAGGTACCAGATCACAACGGCACTCCCCTGTATCCGACAGATCCTCTGGTGGCGAAGAATCTGTACCAAAGCAGTCTCCCCATCCACGAAAGTCTCCATCAAACCCCGTTCAGCGAGAACTAGATCGCCTACGAGCAACCCCGTGGGCCATCAGCGCCGTAGACCTCCAGAAAGCATTTGGTCAGGAGTCAGCGAGTAATATCAGTGTCCTTGCGACCCTACGCGACCAAGCTACCACGCACGCTCGCCACGTCGACTTCACCAGCTTCATGAGACTCGCAGTGGTAGAGCACGAACGCAGATGTGCCAATACATCGCGATCGCCGGCTGTCTGGACTCCAGGGGATCTCGTCAAGGCGGGAGAGGCCGCGTTTGGAATGAGGGGGAGTGTAGGTGTCAAGAGAAAGCGTGGGCAGAGTGTGGGCTCAGTCTTTGAGGACGACAACGAGGACGACGATGATGATGACGACGATTGAGGGCGAGGGTTTTCCGATATCATGGCACTAACAGGATACCGTGGGAAAGCAATTCGAGACGGAGGGGACACCAATGAGGCACTAGACGGCATGATACGGCACTCACCAAGTCACTACATCGACTCAGACCAGGGCTATAGCAGAGATGCTCTGAGAAGGAGCTGAAGAACAGGATGAGATTGTTCCTATCAGCATAATACATACACCCAACGCAAGCCTCGGAAGTGAGAAGTTACGAAAGCAACGTGCGCGAACTCGAGGCGACGTGCTTAGGGTCGTCGGCACTCTCCAGTATCTATCATTGATTGCACCGAGTGGCGACGATGGTGATGGACGAATATATGCTGTAGCAGAGGCAGAAAGTCGCAAGAGGCTTGCGTGGACAGGTGGAGCAGGTCCGAGTTTCAGTAGCCAATCATGATGATATGCGAGTAGTTCGTGAAGCCGGAGCGTCGTAATGCTTTCTTCTCCCTGGTGACATTTATGTCGCTGTCGCCAACACCCTTTTGTTGTTCAACATCTACTTAGGTGTCCTCACCGTCGCACAAGTCGTCGTTGTCGAACCGTGAGGTACGAGGGGCGCTATATTCGATCGCGAAGATCTCCGATTACCTCCAGGGCTCACGTTGGCGCCTGGACCCCGCGAAATACGCGCAGCAGTGCCTCATCATTCAAACTCCGTCATACAACCACCATCTTTACTGAATTCTGACCATATAATTCACTGGTGTATCCGCGACAGCGTCCAGAATGCCACCTGCAGGGATGCCGGCGAGGAAGCCTGTACCAGCTCCCGCATCCGCGCCAGCCACATCATTGCGTCCAGGATGGGAGAGAGACCTCACGGAAAGATATCGAGAACTGCTCAGCACCAAGCGCATGAACCAGCTTTCAAGCCGACGCACGACAAGTCTAGGTCGATCAGCCTCAAATCCATCGCAAACGTCTGCCTTCGAGGCACAACATCTACAGCAACTCCCACTTCGTCATGGGTCCGGCGGACATCCTGCTCGATCGGCCACACCCCTCGACGACTTCCCACTCGGGGCTCCTTCGCAAACTACCGCATCACCGTTACGCAACATCCCTATAATGGCCACAGCACCATCCCGGCAATCCCACCACCGCTTCCGCAACGAACTCCACATGCTCTCAGAAACACCTTGCAAATGGGAGAACCCTGGTCTCCTCGATGAAGCTATGCGCACATTACCTCTCGAACGTCTTTACCGGCTAGCAGAAGACGAAGCTGAATACTTCAAGGCCGCGGCTGCAAGTCTGACTCCTCCAAAGAAACCGTCCTGGGCATTTCAAGATTGCCTTATTCGTCAGCTGCTGAAATGGTTCAAGCGGGAGTTCTTCCAGTTTATCAATGTGCCAAAATGCTCGCGCTGTGGTGGAAACACAATGCCGGTGGACAATGGGACTGGGACTGGAGTTGCGCAGGTTGCGCCCTCGCCGGATGAGCGCGCATTGAGTGCGCACAAGGTTGAGCTGTACTACTGCCCGCGAGCGACATGTGGTGCACGTACACGATTTGCAAGATATAACGACGCTTTCGTACTGATGCAGATGCGCAAGGGTAGAGTGGGGGAATGGGTCAACACATTCAGCATGCTCTGCAGAGCGCTTGGCTCGCGAGTGCGCTGGGTGTGGGTATTATGGAACAACAACGAGGATCACAGTTGGACGGAGGTCTGGTCGGATTATCGAAGACGATGGATCCATGTAGATCCGTGTGAGGAGAGATGGGATAACCCGACCATGTACACGGAAGGTAAGTTCTGACTTCTTCTACGGCATCACAACGACATTGTCTAACAACTCGTGACCAGGCTGGGGTCGCAAAATTCGTTACTGCATAGCCTTTGGCACCGATGGCGCAACAGACGTCACAAGTCGATACTGCAGGAATCCTCTCAAGCATGGCGGCGAACGAACGAAGTGCCCAGAAGAGGTATTGTTGTTTATTCTTGACGAGATCCGGCGAACACGGCGGCGCAACATGGACAAGGATGCCAAGTTCAAGCTGGAAGGAGAAGACATTCTTGAGAGCAGGGAGATGAGGCACTACTACGTCACTGCACTTATGGCGGAAGTCATCAAGCTGGTGCCAAAGACTGGAGAGCAGAAGAGGCTGGATGATGCGGATAGGCGGAAGGCCGAGGAGAGAAGACTAGAGGGTATGTTTTCTGACGTGCTAAGGCGATGACTCCTCGACTGACGCAATCCTCCAGCCATCCACAACCGTGAACGAAGTCAAGAAGGTGGACGAACAAGTCCAAGGACGCATCCAGACATGCCACCACCTCCGCCGTAGTAACACCCCAATGCAAAACACGACACTTGTTACGACAGCAAAATGACGAATGTGCTTACGCAATCTATCCACTCCAAGCTCTACCCGACAACATCATGAGCCTGACCGCGACGTCTTTGGAAGACGGCACATGATCACTTCGCCAGATCAGGCCACTTTTCGTACTTCTATTCTACGCCCTCCTACATGAGGTGCTCCACGCTGTTGCTGTATCTTAGCAACAGTACTTCTTCAATGCTTGCACGATGCTTGCACACTTCTTTGTCTTTAGTTGTCAGGTTTCATTTGGAGCGGTGAATTGGCTCTAGGGTCATTACAGGAGCTCCGCAATCAGCAGACTAGCTGGGTTGGTGCTGGTGATGGTTAGCTTCGGTGTATGTGGAGAATTTTCTCCTGCGTCGGTATACCGAGGGTTGCACATAGCATGGCGCTGATGTATAGATGAGACTATGAATGAAATGCATATATCTATTGTATCCGATCATCCTCACAAGTCTCGATTCTCCCTCTGTGACTCGGAGTCGAACCGAAAGGTCGTGTTTCAAAAGTTTTGTCGATCTCGAAAAAAAGCATCGAGTCCTCGCGCCGAGCATCTGCACTTCGTCCGCAGCAGGTCTATATGGCTGGAGTTATACAGTAAATCCAACCTCACCAGTTCAATATCACCCGAACTCCCTTCCTAAAAACCTCACACCATGGACATCCACCGCCTCCGCACAATCCCCTTTCCTCCCTCCGCCATAAACTGCCTCGCCTTCTCCCATCCCACCGGGTCCTCCCTCGGCGGCCAACCTCTCCGCCTTGCTATCGGCCGCGAAAACGGTGACATTGAGATCTGGGATCCCGCAAATGGCTCCTGGATCTGTGAAATCACATTCCGCGGTGGTCGCGAACGTGCAGTGCAAGGCCTGGCATGGGTGCAAGATGAAGATGAGACGGACGAGCGTGGCTACACAACACATGGGCGTCTGCGCCTTTTCAGTATTGGATACTCGAGTACGGTGACGGAGTGGGATCTGTGTACGGGACTGCCGAGACGGCAGAGTAGTGGCAGTCATAGCGAGGTGTGGTGTTTGGCTGCGCAGCCACGGTTGAAGCGCGCGAAGAAGGGAAGCATGGATCTGGAGGCGAGGATTGAGGATGGGATATATAAGGGCCAAAACTTGGTTGTGGGCTGTGCGGACGGGACGTTGGTGCTGCTGTCGACGGCGGATGATGGGCTGACATTTCAAAAGTACATTGCGAGAGCGTCGAAGAAGAATGCTAGGGCATTGAGTATAAGGTTCAAAGATCGGAATACAATCGTCGTTGGCTTCTCTGACAGCACAATCCGCGTTTATGATATCAGGAATGGCACTCTTATCAGGACAATGGGCCTGGGCGCCGGTGCGCAAGGTGGACCAAAAGAGAAGCTTGTGTGGGCAGTAGAGTGTCTCAAGAACGGAGACATCGTATCTGCAGACTCCTCAGGCGAGGTTGTATTCTGGGATGGCAAGACCTATGGTCAGCTACAGCGAATCAAGGGACACGAAGCAGACGCTCTATGTCTGGCAGCAAGTCAAGATGGAATGAGAGTGTTCAGCGGCGGCATGGACCGAAGGACATGTGTGTACAAATGCACGATAAAAGCGTCGAATCAACGGAGGAACTGGGTCAAGACTAAACATCAAAGATTCCACAAGCACGATGTCAAAGCGATGGCAGCTTTTGACAGCAATAAGACGATGAGTTTTGTGGTCAGTGGAGGTCTGGATACACAGCCGATTATCATACCATTACGGGAGTTTGGAAACGAGTACCACCGTGCATTGCCTTTCATCCCACAGGACCCGCCGATAGCTTCTGCGAAAAGAATGCTGGTGAGTTGGTGGGAGAACCAGATCACGATATGGCGGATAGGTCGGCGGAAGGTGGAAGCAGCAGACTCTGAGATGATTGATGGAGAGCCTAACTATCAGACTATTGCTCAGCTGTCTCTGAAAGGCGAGGAGAATATTGCATCGGTCACGATATCTCCTTCAGGTGACCTGTTGGCTGTTGCAACGTCAGCTGGCATCAAGGCCTTTTCGCTCGAAAAACAGCCTGATATTCCCGCAAGTCATGCTCTGAAGATCAAGAAACTCGAACTTCCGAACTCATTGGCAAGCACTGGAGCACGCATGTTGCAATTCTCGCAAGACTCGAAGTGGCTCCTCTTCCTTCGCCACGATAGCACAGTCCATCTAGCTCGGATTGCTCCTTCTGTCGACGACCAGAACAGCCTCACTGTTCTACCCACGACCATTCAACTCGAGCGACCCTCCGGCGTTCGTCTAGGCAAAGACGGTAAACCCTACCAAAATTGTCTCAATGGTGAATGGGGTAGCTACGACCGGACCATAAATCGCGCCGCCTTCTCCTTTGACAGCCGCATCCTTGCTCTATCAGACCTCGGCGGTAACATCGACACATTCATCCTCGAAGGAAATGAAGACCCAGCCGCACCCGCCATCGACATTGTCTCACCTACAGCCTCCGCCAAATCAGCGGCATCTGACTCCGACGACGAAGATGACCTCCGAACCATCGTCGTCTATGGTCAACACTGGGCACCGAATCCCAGCACCCATCTCCTGCCACGGTTACCCTCACAAGCTCTGATCCTTTCCTTCCGTCCCGGCTCACAGCAGCAAAATTTACCTTTAACAAACGGCAACCCAGGCTTGCATCCCACTCGACACAACCCGCACGCCCACTCCTCCGCGCTTCCCTCCTCCTCATCCACCGAACCGCGCCTCTTCATCGTGACGTCGCAGCACAACATACTCGAATATAATGTCCTCAGTGGCCGCCTGACGGACTGGTCTCGCCGCAATATCGATACTGCACGCCTGCCAGAAGAATTCCGCCTGGTCCGTGATCGCGCCATTGGCTGCTTCTGGGATATTCCGGATGTGTCTAAGCAACGTACAGCATATGAGCGCGTATGGGTCTACGGCGCAACGTGGCTTGCCATGTTCGATCTGACACAGGACCTGCCTTCCCACAAGAGCTCCGCAACGTCGACGCACAACGGCACAAATGGCACGGCGATCACGACCTCTGAATCCGACGAGCAAGCTGTGACGCAGGCACTGGTCAAGTCGCAGCCACAGTCGCAGAAATCACTGAAGCGCAAGTTATCAACGTCAGCAGACACCAAGGCCGCTCAGCGCATCACTACTGAGCTGGCGGCGAAGAAGGGCGTGACTTCAGGCGCGGGAAGTCGCATAACCAAGGTTGGCGAGCTGGGAATGGGCGTTGCGGCGGCGAAGGTCCATCGATATGGCAAGGATGGGAAGGAGGTCGTTACTGCTATGCCTCGTGCGAACGTTATTTCCCTTGAAGATGAGGACGATGATGAGGACGAAGCGGTCGATGACGACAACGATGACGACGACGCAATGGACGATATTACTTCGTCCGCTATCGCCAATGGCGCGATTAAGAATCCGAACACGCCATTCTATATGACGCTACGCTATCGTCCAATGCTAGGCGTGCTGCCATTGACGCCACTGGATGCTTGGGAGGCACGAAGTGGCGCTGAGGAAATGGAAGTGAAATATGAGCCCAGTGATGCGAGCTTGGAGGTTGCGATTGTCGAGAGGCCAGTGTGGGACCTGGAGCTGGGTGAGAGAGTGGTCGGGAAAGGGGATAAGGATAGAAGTGCGTAAGATAGATTGGTAGGATGTAAATGTAGGTAGGGGCCAATGTGTTGATATAGGTATTGTAGATCTTCGGAACTTGTTGTTTCAGGTTGGTTCAGCTGACTCAGCTCCGGTTTCAGGTTGCTCGTTTGTCAAACTGCTGCCTTGTGAGCCCCGCTTCTTCCGTTTGCAAAAACCAAAGACACCTCAAGCTTGCATTTTCTTCTTTCATTTACTTCTTCACTTTCATCCTACTCCCTTGCTTTGATAACTCTTCTCTCTTCAGCCATCACACTGCACCTCATCTGAAACTCAGTCGGCCTCACAATACATTGACTGTCTACTGGTCGAGCTTCTTCTGACCTCTACATCGCACTCGAAGCCTCACCAACAGAGCTTCATCCATCAAGTCAATTAACAAACCACGCTCACCAATCTGAACTTTCACCTCAAACATGGGTGCCTGGGGTCTCGGTCTCTTCGAGAACGATTCCGACGCCGACATGGTCTACGAGTTCTCCGACGAAGCCGGCGTTGAGCTGGGCCGCTACGCAAAGGACAAGTCTACCGTCCGCGCTAAGCTCGACAGTGGTGTCCTCGCTCGCATGGTCGAAAAGCGCTGGCCTGATGCCATAAACCCTGCCAAAATCGAGCGCGGCTGGGGCGTCACGGAGTCTCCTGACTACAAGCTAATCATCCTTGGAGCTCTGGCTATGGAGGCAGGTGCAAAGTTGCCGGATGGCTTGAGGGCGTTCATGAAGAGGACGTATCCTGGACTTGGTCTGCAGAGGCATGGGAGGATGCAGCTGGAGAGTGCTTGTGATGAGTGAGTCATTTCTGTCTCCCTGTCCTTCTGCAACCCGAACCTGAACACACGACTGACACAATCCCTGGGACTAGGTACGAGGACGGCACACCCTATGACTTCTACAACCCTACCCTTCAAGCCAAGTTCAAAGCAACACAGACAAACGACGTCGACATGCTATACCCTGGCAACGGAGGTGGTTTTACCATGCTCAACATGCTGATGCCAGGTCAAACGCCTGGTGGTCAGGCTAGCTTTCGTGAGTCTTGAAAATACGTTCTCGTGCCAGCCAATCGAGCTGATCAAGATATAAACAGGCGAGGCAATGGCTAAGGCTGACATCGGGGGCTTGTTCGGCAAAGCCAACAACAAAGCCAACAACAACGCTTCTTCCTCTGCCCGTCCAGCCCCTCGTGCTCATGTTCAGCACCCCCATGGGACCTGTGGTAACTGTGGCGCTGAAGACACCAATGGGCAGCTTCTCAAGTGTGGTCGCTGCAAGAAGGCTGTATACTGTGGCAAGGAGTGGTAAGTCAAGTCTTGCTGCAAAGAAAGAGTTGACCGACAACAGCTAACCGTCGCAGTCAGAAGGAACACTGGAAGAATGGAGGACACAAGGAAGCTTGTAAGGCCTGAGTACTGATCCAGGATGGAGATGTACTGCTTGGCAGAGTCTGAGATTGGTACGATCAGATGTGTATGAGAGACGACGAGCAGCTGTTGAACATGACGAGAATACGAACTGTACAGTCTGAGTAAACAAGTCTGGAAAGGTTTCGAGGAGAGTGCCGTAAGAGTCTAGCTCAGACCAGTGTCACACGAGTAGTACAGTACAGCACGAGAGACGAATACAGGGT
>Ga0268246_10000790_pt1 | contig 12510 bp, 12 predicted proteins | sample AgamicOrSfe_FD_200242 | JGI IMG/M metagenome (GOLD analysis project Ga0268246, IMG submission 200242) | Agave microbial communities from Guanajuato, Mexico - Or.Sf.e (v2) (version 2) | ecosystem: Host-associated > Plants > Phyllosphere > Phylloplane/Leaf | place: Guanajuato, Mexico | collected...
ACTCCTCCCCAACCTCCGCGCCCCCCTCCCGCACAAACTCAACCCGACAATCCGCCGGCCACGGCGGCGGAACATGGACCTTCATGGCGCCAGAACAACTATCCTCGAACCGCGACCTCAGCGCACCGACCTACGCCTCCGACGTCTACGCGCTCTCCCTGACGCTACTGACGTTCCTCCTGGGCAACCGCTCCCCGTTCCGCGAGATGGAGCGGCACAACATGTTCATGCTGCGCGAGGCGATCAAGATGGGCGATCCGTTCCATTTCGCGCGGAACGATGACCAGCTCGCCATGGCGCTGGCGAAGATTGAGGCGAGTGAGGCCGGCAAGACGGCTGTTTCGTGCTTGAGATTGGGCGCGAGGAAGAAGGCTGTTGATAGGATTACGGCCAGCGATTGGAGCGCTTGGTGTGTGGAGGCCGGGTGGTAGGCTTGCTCACCGCGAGCGCGGTGGACTTATGATTTACGAACTCTCTTTTGCTTCCTGGCTCGCGACCGCGTGTCTCGCTGTCCTTGCTATCAGCGCTGGCGCGGCGTTTGGCATTTCATTTTTCTCTTCGTTGGAGCATACGCGGATCGGCTTCTGGGGTGCACAGCACAGCATTGATACCACAACTTTTCGCTTTTCGTGTCAGGATCAGGGTCCCTGGCGTAATTAGGTACTATTGGGAATATGTATACCTAGGAGGAACATCGGTATCGGTACCCAGAGACGCTAGGTTGGCTCTTGTATACTGTATCATTATTGGCTATGAAAGCCTTTCATCTTTTCTATCCTCGAATCTTTCTTTCGTAAGGTTGATTGGAGGTGCTGGATCTTGACTTTGCATTGCACTATCTTCATGTTTCGTCACCTCCAACTCCACTATTTACATGTACTCTTAAGCTCCACTTGCACTCTCGATATCGGAAGACCAGAGCAACAGCACTGAGATGTGGAGTTTTCGATGCGGAATTTTCTTGATTATTTACTACTTCGCTGCATGGGTATATTCAATTTGAGGTCATGTCGGCTTATTAACATTATCAACTCTCTCCTTAGCCACTCTTCCGTCAGTCAATCAGACATGATCTCCCCAATCTCATCACTGTCACCCTCCCATTGTCTCTCTGGTTCTGTGCTCACCTGTACGGAATCACTATCCGAGGCCGGTGTCGCCGTAACATCTACCAGGCTCGTATCTCCTGGCACGTGGGCAGATTCCAAACCGTGGGCTGCATCTGCCATTACGTTGCTCACGGGATGCTGGTATTCCAGCAACGTGGTATTGTGCGCCAAATCCAGGCCTGAGGTATTGGAGATGGCTAACGCGACACTGCGACTGCTGTACAATTGCATCGACATCAGCAATACGAGGAGCGACAGGCCGAAAACGGTGATGTTGCGCGTGTCCTGAGCGAGCAGGTAGAGGTAGTTGCGCAAGAGGATGCTGAGCGGTATCTCTCTCTTTCGGCATGCTGGAGGTAATGGCTCTTTGGTCTCGGGCTTGCCAGGTTGACTGCTTTCGGCCATCGGTTTCTCCGTCTGCTCAATAATTTCAGCGACCTTGACGTCGCGCTGTACTGAAAGTCGTTGAATCTGCTCCTCGAGCACCGAGATCTTCTTCTCCTTCTCGTCCTCGCGCGCAAGAGACGCTTCCCGCCGCTTCGCGAGATCTAGTTCGCGGCGTAGCTCTGATGGGATGTGTGGCATGATCTCGACGTCGACTCTCTCCATTTCGTTCCAGGCTGAGGCCCACGTGTCTGCGCGCATGAGTCCGTTGGCTGCGAAGATCCGGATTTCCCAGGTCGAGTAAGTGCTGGTGTGCAGATGTTCGCGTGGTTTCTTGGTGCGAGTTTGCACCAAGTCGTCGCCGGATATGCTGATGGCGGAATCGAATGCGTCTTCGTCGTCGTCATCATCGCTGTTGTTGTGGTTGTCTGAAGCTTGTGTTGAGTCCATGAGCTCTAAAGCATGCAGCAGTCGTCGCTTCAGCAGGTCCATATCACCTTCCGGATGGTCGACGAGGATGCCTCGCTGCATGATGTGGCTGGTTGCTTTCTCCCGCAAAAGGTAGAATTGCTGCATTATCTCACGTGGAATCACTTGTTCGATGATATGCTGACCCCATGGAAGAGAGACTGGAAGCAGTGTGATGTGTAGCAGGACGAGGGGCTGATAAACGCGGTCATGCTCCTCTTGCCGCTCTCTTGTTCGCGGTCTCGGACTAGCGCGAACCCGTACTGAGCGGGCGGATCTTGGTGTGAGTCCATGGTTGTATCGCTGGAATGAAGGTCGGTGGGAATGAATGAGCGGACTTTTGCTTGATCGTCGAGTTGGCGTTTGATGTTGATCTGTATCGGAGGAGGATGATGATGATGCAGGCAGACTGGATAGTGAGGTGCGGTAGAAGTTGGGAGTCGTGGGACTTTCAGGTTGATCGAGCTCTCGGTCCAGAGATAGCTCTTTTGCCATCTTCATGGAGTCTGTTTGGTCATCGGGGAATGTTGCGAGCTCGGGCTCTGCCTCATCGCAGTATATCTCTATCTGGCTATCGTTTCTGCGCGGCATTGTGAACTTGCAGGAATGCAACGGCATTCACGAGTAACAAGCAGTACGTCGTCAATTCATCGTCGGAAAGGGAAGAAGGAATTTCGACCCAGGCGCTCTCCAGATCTCCATCTCCCTACATGTAAGTCATGCATGGTTGATGTTCTTGATAGAGCTGCCGTTTTGTTTATCAGCCTTCGAAGCCACAGCAACGGTCGCGGACGAACGCATGGCCCGTGCCCAGGGACTGTCGTGAGCAGCGAAGCTGCGAACCATCCTAGACTTCGTTTTTCCGGACGCGATTTCCACTTTAGCCGCAATCAACATGCACAAATATTTGTACGCCATGATGGGTTGAAGGGCGACACAGAAGATGAGCAAGAAAAAGAACCGATAGAGTCGCTGGGAAAGGATGACTTCCCGATCTAATGCCAGAGTCCAAGCACCGCTCAACGGACTGTTCCCACCACCTCTGAACGATGACCCTTCCAGGAGTGCTCGCACAAGCCAGAGCAACGTCTCCTTAGAAGAGGATGAGGACGATTACACCGAAGACCTTGGGGAGGACGAGTATGTCGAAGATGACGATGAGTTTGCGGATGATGATCAATTTCCTGGTATTACTATCGACCCTCATGTTAGTCCGGTGCTGATGTCTCCGCAGGAGAAGCAATGGAGATGTTGCCACCATCAGGACTGAAAGACATTTCTTCACTGGCATCATGGACAGTATCATCAGCAAAGCAGGGTTGTGGTGTAGCCGCCTTGCGGTCACCTGACACATCACTCTTTTGGCAATCCGACGGACCTCAACCGCACACCCTCGCAATACACTTCTTCAAACTGGTCTCAATCGTTCACATGCGCATATATCTGGACCATGAGAACGACGAGTCCTACACGCCGACCAAGATGCAATTCTGGGCCGGCATGGGCATCCACGATCTGCAAGAATTTGCCGAGATGACCTTTGAACAGCCCAAAGGATGGATCGATGTGGACTTTAGCAAAGTCGGACCCATCCCGAACGAGGAGCACGACATCGCCAATCGAAATGATATTGACTGGCGTGAGAGACCGGTGCTGCGTGCTTTTCTCGTGCAGGTTCGCATCATCGAGAACCATCAGAACGGCAAGGATACCCATCTACGCGGTCTTCAGATTTTCGCGAGGGACAAGGAGCTCGATCAGTATCCTTCGCGTGCCGCGGAACCTGTGCCTAGTAAGCAGAGTATTCCTGTCAGACCTAGGAAGAAGAAGGCGAACCTTGACAATAACCCCATCTGGAAAGCCTCGTGGATGATGGATCCCGAATTGAGATGAGTCTTATCGACAGAAGGGCGACTCATCTGGAGGTCGGTCGACGATTGGCGCACCGACAGTAGCAAGCAGCATGTACCACATCTCCGTCGCACGCGCAAAGGAAGCGGAGAAGTCCTGCCACAGTCTTCTGGCTCACGTTCAAGTACGCGATTTGCCCCTTGAAGGACGCAGGCACAACTAGAGAACAGCTTTCACAGCACATCGCTCACGCTTCAGTATCGAACGACACAAGTCGAACGTAACACTCGACGAAGTTACTTTGAAGATAGTCAGATCATGCTGAGCATGTCTGCGCGGACCACTATGGTCATATCGCATTAATGGGGTATCATAGAGACATGCTACTCGTACAAGCTGGACACCAGCTGCTTATGCAAAAAAAAAGATCATACCCCTTGCAACCGCGCTCTCCTCTCCTCCTGATCTCTTCTGCCCTCGACATTCTGCAAAAAGTCCTGCTTGGCCATGTAACCCTTCTTGCTCCGTCCATACTCAGTAAGCTCGTCTTGCAAGCCCTCCTTGTCCACATGCGCAGCCCAGTCGATTGCCGATTTTTGCACCGTGTTGAGACGCTGAGCTTTTGCCTTTTTCTCCTCTGCTTCTTGCTCTAGCCGTTTCTGCATGGCTAGCGCATCTGCTCTCGACGGTGTACGCAGACGCTGAAGGTGTAACGGTAGTCCTTTGACTTCTCCTGTTGGATTGGGCTCGAACTGTGATGCTCGTTTCAGTGGTCTCCTCAATGCTAATCCGTTGGCTCCTGTCTGCAGTATGATCTTCTTTTGCTTGCTCGGATCATTTGCTGAGAGGTATAGCTTCGCTTCGGCGGAGTCTCGATGCACGCGCTTCTCCTGGCTCACTGTCTGTCCTGCGAACTCGTATGTCTGTGTGATCGTGATGAATTCGTCCTCCTGCTCGGGTCGTGTGCTTGTTTCTGCGGAAGTGTCACCATTCGCTTTTGCACCGTTCGCTTGACCGTCTTGCTCTGCAGACGTATCCAGCACTTGGATCTTCGCAGTTTGTGATCGTCCTACAGGCGCGCTGGTGAGCCTAGCCCACAGCGCGTCTACATCCACCGTTACACCCTCTTTGTTCGCTTTCTTGAACTCTTGTCTCTCCTGCTCCCTGAGAACCATTAGCTATGCCTCTGGTGGCCTCGGAGTATTCCATCACATACTCTGCTGCCCTTTGCGCTCGTGTCTTGACCAGCCCGCCTTCTCCCCCGCTGTCTTCGTCTGCATCTCCTTTGCGCTTCTTCTTCCGTCGCAACTCTTTTATTGTCGCTTCGTCTCCAGAATCCAAGTCTCCATCGTCCGCTTGCTTTCGCTTCTTCGTTGCTTTGCGAGCCTTTCTTGATGCGTCGTTTATGTCATCGTCGTCTGAAGACGACGAAACGTCCTCCTCGTCTACCTCTGCTGTGGTCGGATTGAAATCTTCGTCTTCGCTGGATGCATAGTCATCTTCGGCATCTGCGACCTTCTTCTCCAAGTCTACCATGATCAATTAATTAGTCGCGAGCCTATTTGTGATTCGCGATGGAACTTTACTAGCAAAGTACTAAACGCGGAGGTATACATCGCGCACGTGCCACATCCAAAAGTCCAGCGCGAGACTTTGACGCAGTTCCCCCATGGTTTGTCCCTACAGACCTCACTTTCTTCGAATTCGCGCCTTCACCCATCTTTCTCACATCAACGTCTCTGGTCATCGCAACAGTCAACACGATCGCTTCGGACGACTCCATCTAATATCGCTCTCCACCTCTTCACTGAGGCGCCACAACTGCTCCAGCTGAACAAAGGCGCATCTGCTGGAGCAGCTTGCGGCTAAAGGACGCGCTTTTATTCAATCTCGACGGACACTTGACTATTCATCATGGCGGACTGGGACAACACCGTTGACATGGATGGCGATTCCAACGCGGATGACCCAAACATCATCACCTCCGAGGACTGTTGGGTTGCAATTCAGTCCTTCTTCGACTCCAAAGGTCTCGTCTCGCAGCAGCTGGATTCTTACGATGAATTTGCCACCACTACAATGCAAGAAATCATTTCAGAAACCGGCAGGATAGTACTGGACCAGAACGCGCCGCCATCTGACGATGATGAGAACCCCATCCTCAAGCGCCGCTACCAGATCGAGTTTGGCGATCTCTCCATGTCTACGGCCTCGATAACAGAAGGAGATGGCACAACCCGCGAGCTCTACCCACACGAAGCGCGCCTGCGAAACCTTACCTACAGCGCTCCGCTCTTCCTTAAGATGAAACACTCCGTACTCGTGGCAAGAGAAAGGCGTGTCGGTGGTGGAGACCAGTATGATGAGAATGGTAACCTGCTTCCGGTTTCAGCTGGCGATGGGGACACAGAACTTGTTTGGGAAACAGAATTTGAGCCAGAGCCAGAGGATGTGAAGCCAGTCTTTATCGGAAAACTGCCAGTCATGATCAGATCCAAGATCTGCACCCTGCGAAATCGTCCCGAGAACGAGTTATATGCCCTCCAGGAATGTCCATACGACCAAGGTGGTTACTTCATCATCAACGGAAGTGAAAAGGTCTTGATTGCGCAAGAGAGAAGTGCTGCAAACATTGTTCAGGTCTTCAAGAAGAAGGGCAGTCCTACACCCGTTGTGGCAGAGATCAGAAGTGCTACGGAAAAGGGAACCAGGTTGCTTTCCTCGATGCAGTTGAAGCTGTTCTCGAAGAGCGGTGGTACCACAGGAGGCACTGGCGGAACCCTCAAGGCCACCCTTCCGTACATTAAGAACGATGTCCCGATCGGTATCGTATTCCGTGCGTTGGGTGTCGTCAGTGACATGGATATCCTAAACTGCATTGTCTACGATCAGAATGACACTCAGATGAAGGAGATGGTTAAGCCCTGTCTTGAGGAGGCCTTTGTCATTCAAGATCGAGAGGTGGCGTTGGATTGGATCGGAAAGCGCGGCAACCAGTACGGTACGCGAGAGAAGCGTATAAGGCATGCGCGCGATATTCTGCAGAAGGAGTTCCTGCCACATATTTCACAAGCCGAGGGTAGTGAGACCCGGAAAGCCTACTTTCTGGGATACATGATCAACCGTCTGCTTCAATGCGCACTTGGCCGGACGTCGGAAGACGACCGTGATCACTTTGGCAAGAAGCGTCTGGATCTTGCTGGTCCTCTCATGGCTCAGATCTTCCGGTTGAAGTTCGCTCAGCTTGTCAAGGACATGCGAACCTATCTTTCTCGATGTGTTGAGCAAGGAAAGGAGTTCAACCTTTCACTGGCCGTCAAGTCGAATATCCTGACAACAGGCATTCGATACTGTTTGGCCACTGGTAATTGGGGAGACCAGAAGAAGGCGGCTTCGGCTAGAGCAGGTGTCTCACAAGTGCTGAACCGATACACATATGCTTCGACACTTTCACATTTGCGTCGTACCAACACACCAATCGGTCGTGATGGTAAGATTGCCAAGCCTAGACAATTGCACAACACTCATTGGGGTCTGGTGTGTCCTGCCGAGACACCTGAAGGTCAAGCCTGTGGTTTGGTCAAGAACTTGTCGTTGATGTGCTACGTTTCAGTTGGTACTCCGGCCGATCCAATCGTTGACTTCATGGAGCAACGCAACATGCAACTGCTCGAGGAGTATGAACCCAAGACAAGTCCGCATGCCACAAAGGTCTTTGTCAATGGTGTATGGGTCGGTGTTCACAATGACCCAGTCAATCTCTACAATACTATTCTTGGTCTGCGAAGAAACGGCACTTTGTCGTTCGAGATCAGTCTGGTTCGTGATGTTCGTTCGCGAGAGTTCATGGTCTTTACCGATGCCGGACGTGTAATGAGACCACTTCTCGTCATCGACAACAGGCCCAACAGCCCTCGTAACGGTCAGCTAGCACTCCAGCGAGAGAACATCATCAAGCTCGCAGATGACAGTCAGATCGACACAGAAGGCTTGAGCGACGAGGGTAGAGATCAGCAATTGTATGGCTGGAAGGGTCTGATTGCTGATGGTGTCGTGGAGTACCTCGACGCCGAAGAAGAGGAAACCTCCATGATTGTCATGTCGCCAGAAGATCTCGACGAGCATATCGCAATGAGATCGGGACATGGCGAGTTTGAAGACATTGCTTCCGACCCGCATCGACGACACAAGGCTAAGCCAAACCTTGCCATCAGAACCTTTACCCACTGCGAAATTCACCCTGCTATGATTCTCGGTATTTGCGCCTCCATCATTCCTTTCCCGGACCACAACCAATCGCCTCGTAACACTTACCAATCTGCAATGGGTAAGCAGGCCATGGGTATCACGCTCACAAATTACAACGTTCGCATGGACACCATGGCCAACGTGCTTTACTACCCACAAAAGCCACTGGCCACCACCCGATCAATGGAGTACCTCAAGTTCCGTGAATTGCCTGCTGGTCAGAACGCGATTGTCGCCATTGCTTGTTACTCTGGTTACAACCAAGAAGATTCCGTCATCATGAACCAGTCATCCATCGATCGTGGACTTTTCCGATCTCTCTTCTACCGTGCATACATGGATCAGGAGAAGCGTATCGGTATGTCGGTCGTTGAACAGTTTGAGAAGCCAAACAGAGGAGACACATTCAGGATGAAACAAGGAACATACGACAAGCTTGAAGCTGATGGTATCATTGCTCCTGGTACGCGTGTATCGGGTCATGATATCATCATCGGAAAGACAGCACCTCTGGCACCTGATGCTGAAGAGCTTGGTCAACGAACAAAGTTCCACAGCAAGCGTGATGCATCGACACCGCTTCGTAGCACCGAAAGTGGAAGTATCGACCAGGTCTTGCTCTCGACCAACATGGAGGGTCTCAGATTCGTCAAGGTAAGGACTCGTGTGACCAAGGTTCCTCAGATCGGTGACAAGTTCGCTTCTCGTCACGGTCAAAAGGGTACTATCGGTGTCACCTACCGTCAAGAGGATATGCCGTTCACCTCGTACGGTTTGGTGCCTGACATCATCATCAACCCTCACGCCATTCCGTCTCGTATGACTATTGCCCATTTGATCGAGTGTCTGCTGTCCAAGGTCGGCTCCATTCGTGGGTCAGAAGGTGACGCTACTCCATTCACGGATGTCACCATCACTCAGATCTCCAATATCCTGCGCGAGCACGGCTTCCAGCAGCGTGGTTTCGAGATCATGTACAACGGTCACACCGGCAAGAAGCTCGTGGCTCAGGTCTTCTTGGGACCGACCTACTACCAGCGTCTGCGTCACATGGTCGACGACAAAATCCACGCTCGTGCAAGAGGTCCTACTCAGATTCTTACCCGTCAACCAGTCGAGGGTCGTGCAAAGGATGGTGGCCTTCGTTTTGGAGAGATGGAGCGTGATTGCATGATTGCTCACGGAGCCAGTGCGTTCTTGAAGGAGCGTCTTATGGATGTCTCGGATGCTTTTAGAGTTCACATCTGTGAAATCTGTGGTCTGATGACTCCTATTGCGTAAGTGGTGGCTACTCGACAGTGGAACAAGACGAATACTAACTCCTGTCTAGATCCCTTAAGAAGAACCAGTTCGAATGCAGACCTTGCAAGAACAAGACGGAGATTGCACAGATCATCCTTCCATACGCCGCCAAGCTTCTCTTCCAGGAGTTGGCAGCAATGAACGTTGCGACGAGAATGTACACCAAGAGGAGTGGTATCTCGATCAGATAGATGACGGAATACATGGGACGATAGGTTTAGCATCCGGCGTTTATGATGGGAAAAGAGTTGCGCACACCAAGGGCATAGTGCGGTGTCGGCGAAACCATCCTTACTGGAGAACAGCAGTCTGCTTCAAAAATCACTAAGGATCTGCTTCATGAGCTGTGTATGATTATCTCACGAAATTTTGCTGCTTCCGAGTGCTGGTATGTTGTCGTGCATAAGTCGTCACGTGGTGTGATTGTGTAAGCGCCCAGCTTCTGCACTCGAAACTCCATGGCGTGCTTTCATCCACCAATTGAGACCGGAAGCGCTGACTTCGCGACCATACATCACAGTCGATTGCTGCTTTTCGACCATTATTGGTCGGCTACTGCAGCTTGACTCACTTCGACCGTACTTCACGCGAGGAATCACCAGTTTTGATCGGCTACAACAGGCGCACGTAGCACGTCCGATCATACTAAGCCTGTGCAAGCGACGAGCACTCGAGTCGGTATAGTCCATATCCATGGTACCTCGATTGAAATAGTAAGTCGTGCAGATAACGACCCATCGCGGTCTACAGCGCGCTTAAAAGCGTACCGTCCAGGAACTTCAAGCATGCCGATCAAGATGTAGTAGGCAGGCACAAGTAACAAACAAGACCCTATATTGACCCATTGCCCTATCGATGGACTCTCTGTCTGTTTCATTGCTGCCTCCTCCGTTTCACTCTTCTCTCGAGCAGGTCTCGTCGTAGATCTCAAAGATCCTGTCTTGCCCTCGATACCATCTCCCTCCACCACCATGACAAGCGACATCATTCGCACCTCTTCTCTCCTTCTGCTCGCATTGTCCACATGCCTGTCCCTCGCGGTCCTAGGCAGTGCAGCCGACGTGCTGAGCGTATTCAACAACGAGAAGGATATCAGTCCCTGGTGGCTGCCCGTCTGGCCGTCGCATTTCGACACCAGAGATCTAGAGACGATAATCGGCGCCTCCATCGCCGTGGCAGTCCTCGACGTCGTCGCCGGTACTCTCGTCCTCAAAACCGTGAGTCCAACTCCACGCAGCATCCCCCGAGCGGGCTCTAACGGATTGCAGCGGTCAGCGTCACGCATCGCCTCGGCGCTCATGTTCACTCTCCTCACGATCCTGGCACTATCCCTAGCCTTTGTGGCCGCAGTGGTCGGCGTCGTATACCCGGCCGTCCTCGACCACCAGAGCCCGGGTACCGATACCATGCAGACATGGACGTGTCGCTGGGCGAGCGCTTCGTCGGCGCTCAATGGCGTGCCCTCGAATTTCGAGCGCTTGTGTCGCGAAAGCGTATGTTTCATACCCCCCCAGATACACACCCCCACCACAGACGACCGCACGGAAGTACGAAGTACGAATGACAAGATATGCTGACACGGCCAGAAATTCGCCTACTTCACCAGCATACCGATCATGCTGCTGCAGATATCGATCCTGGGCCTGACGGTCTGGTCACTTCTGGCCACGCAGAACGTCGCGCAAGGGAAGGAGACTTCTTTTGACGCCGACAGAGAGCCGGTCGTCACGGTTGTCGAGTTGCCGAAGTATGAGTGCAGGATCGAGAGTCCTGATTCGTTGTAGAAGGGCTGGTCGGTCGAAAGGGCCGTGTAGCATTTCCCGCTGCGAGTGGAATAACAGATGAGTTGGTGAGGATGTTGGGGTACAGACGAGGGTTGCGTAGAAGATCGTTTGATATCTCCGTCGTGGAAGGATATATATGGCGCCATCTAAGCAAAGGCACCACCTCCAGCCGGGGCACCCCACCGAATCATAACCAGGATTGTTTATAGCTGTGTATCTAATTAGATGATTGCCATATTGGGCATTCCAGGATGTTGACTATATACTTTACCCATCCAGCTAGCCGTATCGTAGCGTCGACAAGTGAATGCACCACAAGACCAGTGAGGAGTTGTTGAGCAGAGGCGCTCTGTATAACATTGAGTACAAATCCGACGTATGCCTTCTCACCTTATGAACACCAAGGGGTGTAGGTGTGTACTTAGAAAACTTTTATGCTACACCATATAAAATAGATGTCGCTATCGATTATGCTAAACTCAATCTAACTCATCCTTCTTCCTCCGTCTGCTAGAACTCGGGAAAACAAGAAGGGGTATGTCGTAAGCCATGAACCAAAAGCAGCAGCACGTAAGGAACGTAAGAACCGTCCCGTCAAAATCCGTATCGACATCTTGTACAGCCGCAATCTTGAGCTCGTCTCTCCTCCGCCTTTTCGATTATACACTTCGTGCCTCGTGCAGACCTGCCTCGATCATCGAATACTGTCTTCGTATCTACAACTCGTCCTTGACTCTCTTGCTGATGGAGCTGGCGGCACTGCTGGCAGCGCTGGGTGCGTTAACGACCGCGGAGCTGATGCTAGACACCTGCTTCTCGGCCGACTTGCTCAACTGGCTGGCAGCACTGTTGGCAGCGCTAGGGGCATTCTCAACCGCAGAACTGACGCTCTTGCTCAGAGAATTGACGGCGCTGCTCGCAGCACTCGGGGCGACAGAAATGGCAGAGCTGACGTTCTCGCTGATGGAACTGGCAGCACTGCTGATTACGGTTGGAGCATCGACGATGGCTGAGCTGACACTTGCCAACTGCTCCTCGATGGTCATGCTTGCCTCAACGCCAAATCCTTGCATGCGGCTGCGGGCAGACTCCATCGCGACGCTGAGTCTGGACTGGGCGCTCTCGAGTGCCTCTGATTGACCGAAGATGGCGCTTGAAGCCGAAGAGTAGACGCTGGCAGCTTGTGTGCCGGCGCTGTTAAGGCTGTCAGCGGCAACGGACGAGACTGAGCTGTAGACACTGCCAGCCTGTGTACCGGCACTGTTGAGGCTATCGGCGGCTACGGACGTAATCGAGCTGTAGACCACGGCTGCAGTAGAGGTCATGCTGTCAACTGTACCGGTTGGTGCGCCGTAGATGGCCTC
>Ga0268246_10000791_pt1 | contig 12508 bp, 9 predicted proteins | sample AgamicOrSfe_FD_200242 | JGI IMG/M metagenome (GOLD analysis project Ga0268246, IMG submission 200242) | Agave microbial communities from Guanajuato, Mexico - Or.Sf.e (v2) (version 2) | ecosystem: Host-associated > Plants > Phyllosphere > Phylloplane/Leaf | place: Guanajuato, Mexico | collected...
GAGGCAGGAGCAGGGGGGTGGAGGGAAAGAGAAGGAGAAGGAGAAGCCGATGCATGCGTCGTGGGTGGCGGCGAAGAAGGCGAAGGAGGCGAAGAAGTTCGATATCAATACGTTCAAGGGGAAGAAGGTGTCTTTTGATTGATGTATCAATCAGCCGATTCAGCTCGGAGGTGAATACATTGGATTGAAATTGGGGTTGCAATGCCGCTTCACGAGCATTGTGCCGTTACCTGATTCAGTCGCGGCTCGTTGAGCTGGACGCCTTTGGCACATACAGCAGCACCGATAATTCCTAGCGAGCCGAAATTGGACGAACTTGAAAACGCAATCGTCGAAGAAGTGGCCTCGATCGGAACCTTTAATATGGTGATTGCTGATATATGCAAAGTTCACGGCTTCCCACTGACTCTAGGACCATACGTGGTAATCACTTCCTGGCAGAAGCCGTCCCATGCTGTCCGAAACAACTGCAAAGCCACACTCTTCTCTCCATCCCCCATACAACTGTACTCAATACTCCACTCAGCCAGAACTCGCCATCCAGTAAGACTCATGACATTCGAGCCCATCAACACCTGATAGAAGTCATGCGACAGCGTAGCATTCCAAACCCCCGGATCATCGCTATTTATCGAGCACGGCACGCAATTCGCCAACAGAATCGGCAGTGGGTGATTCTTGATCGTCGGGCAAAGTCCCAGCACCTCATTCGAAATCGGGCACATTTCCACTGCAATCTTTCTATCCTTGCACAGCTGCATCAGCAGCGGATGTTTCGATAAGCTGTAGCCGTGCCCGATGCGTTTCGTGCCTAGGAGAATGACGTCGTAGAGATTCGAGTCCACATCGCCTCCATGATCCAGCGTCTCCCCGGCGTGGAAGATGAACGGCAGATCCAGGCCCAGCTCGTCGCATGTCGCTCGGAATTGCAGCAATTCTGGAATGAAAGCGGAGTGGGAACGCCCGGCGTTCTCGGGTCCTGCCATGTCGAAGCCACAGATCAAGTTGGGGAATTGCTGCGCCAGCTCTATGCATTCGTTGAGTGAATACTGCATGTCCTCATTTGTGCCGGATCTTAGTGCCGTGAAGATCAAGCGAGCGCCTGTGAACAGCAGGTTCTCTTCCTTCATCTTCGGCATCTCCTCAGCCAGCACGTCAGCGAGAACCTGGAACATTTCCTGATGCGACAAATTGCCGCTTCCGTCGTTCCGTCGAGCATGATTTCCTCGGTGCATCGAGACACGAAGCTCTGCGTACATGATGCCATCGCGCGCAAAGTGCCAGATGACTCTGCGGAAATGGTTCCTGTATGCTGCCTCGTAGTTGAACAAGCCGCGAAGCACGACGAATGTGCGAAGAAAGTAGAACCAGATTCCGTTGACGGTCTGTTCGGCGTGATAGGCGTCTTTGGCGTTTATGACGATTTTGGACGAAATCCAGTCTTCGGCTCGCTGTGGACCTCCCGGGAACTGGTGGAGGAAGTCGGTGTACTTCATTAGCTTGCCAGGGATGTAGCTCTTTGAGAACACGTCGATGGTCTCTTCGGGTGTATAGTTGATGTCAAGGACTTCGAACTGAGGTAAAGCATGCTCAAAGAACCCTTTCGAGATCAAGGGCACATCAGACTTGATATACAGATTCGGCTGATTCCTGGCGTCAATCAAAAGACTGTCCTTCGGTGCCAGCATCGCCTCAAGATGGCAATGTAGCAGCGCGCCTTTGGGAGCCTTTTTGGCAAGTTCGAGAATCGTGCTGGTCTGGATAATGTCCAGGCCATGGAGGTACTTATGCCCTGCCTCGAAGCCTGAACCGTCGCCATGCATGATATGCATGTTCGTTTCTTCCCATTGCTTGAGTTTCTCGATCACGACACCTGCGGTCCATTCGAGCTCGGAAGGCTGAGCTTGCCCGAGGAAACCAAAGTCTCGTTCGGCTTTGACAAGGTCATGCCGAGCCTTTGCGAATGCGTCTGTGGTTTCCAGGTGACCATTCGAAGGGAATTGGTAAGAGGGTTTACTGGCTGATGAGATGGTCATGATAAGACTTCCTGGGTAAGCTCGCGTCAATGCTGTGTCTTCGCCACGGAGTCAAGATCTTGGTTGACTATGATGAATGAGTGTGGTAGGAGGAAGTGCTGTTCAGGTCAGTATCATCGTGATATAATTTGGAAAGTCCTCTATTAAAATGATACAGCATTCGAAGGCGGTACTCGGGGTGGGAGCCAGGACGACCAATCTGGAAGGTGGAGCATCTGCAGGGCCTGACTCATCATGCTTATCTTCGACTGTATCCCACGTACTGCACACCTTCAATTTGGTCCTGGCCGACTCCGAAGATAGTAGGAAACAGTGCTATCGATCATTACAATGCACTGACTTGGGTGGGATTGCCGCCAAGGAGTTATGTGGAACTGTTTCGAGCTTATCTCGAACCCCCAAACCCCCAAACATCCCTGAAACGTCGATTGGCACGCTTATCAATGAGGCTGAGAGCGAGCTCAGATTTTTACGGCAAATACCTGCGGCATGCTTGCCTGCGTCTGCTTGTATCAACCAGGCACGCCAAAGTATCCTTGTACCATGCCTGGAAGCCCGATAGCTAGCCGTGCCGCTGCTATCTCTGCCAAGTCTCGTAGATCTGCTAGCAGTCTTGTGTATGATATGCAAGCTTATATATGCTAGACCGTGAGCCTTCACCTGCAGCTCTGTACTGAGTGGATCTAGACTTAGTCACCAAAATGGAGAAAGATACTAAAACAAGTGATTCCGCGATACGCTCAATAGATGTTGATGACACCGCGGTAGGCGATGGTACTGTAATCAAGCCATCCTGGTCATACCGCCTGTACCTTGCCGTGCAGAAACTCGATCGCTACGGCCTCGAGTCCCGCGGCATTCAAAGGGTACCCTCCGACGAGAGACAGCCTGCCACTGTGTCAACATGGCTTGGGCTCTGCTTGATCTGGTATGCCTGAGCGCGCAACGACAGTGGCCACCCGCAATCTACTAAAACCCATTCAGGACGTCTGCAGGCATGGGTCTAAGCACCTTCGCCACAGGCTTGATCGGACCATTATACTTCAACCTCACTTTCGCGCAGACCGTCGGCATCATCTTCGGCGCTGGCTTTCTCGGATCCGCAGTATCCGGCTGGCTGGCCATATTCGGCAAGAAACATGGACTCAGAGCTCTGGCAAACTCGCGATACACCTTTGGCTACTATGGCGCAATGGTGATGGCGTTTCTGAATGTCATCACTGAAGGTATTTTTGGCATCCAGATGGCCATTCTTGGTGGACAGGCCTTGAGTGTTCTGTCGAATGGCAGACTTCCGGTTGCCGGTGGTATTCCGCTTGTGGTCATTGTGAGCTGGCTTATTGCGACTGGAGGATACAAGTTTATCCATTACTGGTCAAGGTCTGTCGCTGTTCGGAGAACAATGGAAGAAGGGTCAGTACTGATGTATTGTAGGATTGCGTTCCTATTCCCATTCATGGTTATGATCGTGATGTTTGCTGTAAGTTCTACGCCTGCGTGTATCTACAATGGCACTGACTCGCCCCAGGTGAACGGATCCAAGTTCAGCAACAGTGGAACAGAAGCAGTCAGTGCAGCCACACAGTCTGGCTTCACACTGTCCTATTTCGCAATCATTTTCGGTAGCTCTTCAGGCTGGGCGCCGGTATCTGGTAGGTATCCTCCGATCTCTGGCACCCTTCAAGTACTGACTCAGTCACTAGCGGACTACTACATCTACCTATCCGAGTCGACCCCGAGCTGGCAGCCATTCTTGATGTCTTTCCTAGGTACATGGCTACTGCCAGCGATTTCTTACACTTGTGGAGCAGGATATGGATCCATTCTCGTGACCGACCCTGACTGGTCAGCATTTTACGATGCGAATGGCGAGAATACGGCTGCTGTGTGAGTTTGCTACTCTTCATCACGCTGACGCAATGAGCTGAAACCACCAGGATCTTATACTCGCTAGAAAGACTGGGAAACGTGCGATACTTCTTCGTCTTCATCATGGCGGTCTCGACCATGAACAACAATATCTTCAACCTGTACAGCATCAGTATCAGCATGCAGCTTCTAGGAAATTGGACAACTTACGTTCCGCGCATGATTTGGAACCTGATTGGATCCGTTATCATCTTCATCATCGCCATCGCTGGTCGTAACAACGTCTACACTATCATCGGCAACACTGTTGCACTGATTGCTTATTGGACAGCTATTTTCTTCGTGATAATCCTTGTTGAGCATCTGGTTATACGACGAAAGTATGGCTACGATGTGACTGCTTGGGACGATGCGGCAAGACTTCCGAAAGGATACGCTGCGATGCTTGCGTTCTGTATTGGTGCTGCGGGATCCGTTATCGGGGTAAGCAATAGTGTTACCATGTTCTTCTGACTTTCTAGACTGCTGCTAACCGATGAAATTAGATGGGTCAAATATGGTTTTACGGGTAAGCAGCGGTCACTGTGTTCCTAAGACTGTGTAGGTTGTTGCTGACATGACACAGACCCGTTGCACGAAGAATCGGTGACTATGGCGGCGACATAGGCATAGAGCTGGGAATACTGTTCGCACTAGTGTCATACCCGGCGTTGCGACTGCTAGAGTACAAGAAGTTCGGGCGGTGATGTCGGTCGTGCTACGGATGTTGCTAGAGTCCAAGAATGAGGTTGTCAGAATTGGGTGGAGAGAAATCAATCTCGATACCTGGAACTGCTGGGCCAGTCGAATTGCATACTCGACGGAGCACTCCAAGTGCCTCTTGAATGATACCTGTTTCCTGTTGCTTCAAAATCTCGGAAATAGCAGACAATATTTTTGCTACCACACTGAGATCTACCTCGACGTGGTCTGTAGACCTCGCAGAGACGAGGATGTTGAGAGCGTGACTGATGCTCGCGAACTCGGGTCCGAAACTAGGTTGAGGTAGTCTTGCCACCTTGCTCTGCGTCGAGAAGACATAATTCCAAAGTACGAGACCAGCAAGATAAAGGCTCCACCTGCAATGACGACAATGTACACTCGGGTCTTGCTGTGAATACAGGTAGTCGGACACCACTCTCGCTGCTTCCGATACCGCTGTGATCGCGGTAGAGTTTGCTGCCCAGATTCTGATCCTCCTGCGCGCCCTGGTGTAGTCGTTCGCATTGATGGTTTTGCCATGAAGTGAGGTCCGGCCAGCTGCAATCTGCAGGTCGTTGGCAGTGACCTGGCACAGCGTCTGAGCTAGCCTGTAGAAGCAGTCGCAGCTTGCCCAGTTGAAACCTTGTACTCGAAAATGCTTAGCATCGCCGTTCCACCAGACGATCCATTTCTGGAAGGACGCAATAGTGCGCGCACTAAGACAATGAGCAGTGTCCGCATTGGTGTCAGTAGCGGCAATGGTGGTAGTAGGATCCTGTTGGCGCCGCCAGGACTCAGAAGCAATGCTAATGACGCCATGTAGAACGACTCTTGCGTCGCTGGGTTGTGCCGTCACAGGAGGGGCGATTGCTCGTGCTGTGGGGATATTCCAAAACTGCTTCAGCATGTTCAGGAAGGGTGGCGGCTCCAGTGGGCTTCGCCGGAGAGCATCGATCCAGCTCTGCAATGTGTCTGCAGTCCATGAGGCTTCCGTACTTGGCAGAGTGAGGTTCAGCTCAAAAGGACTCATGCTGCTCTTTTCGCCGAAGAGGACACTTTGTTGCACATCGAGTACAAAAGTCTGGATGATGATACGTTTGATGCTTTCCGCTTTGATCCATTCGTACCAGTGTGTATGATTGAGGTTAAAGTCCTGATCTGTATAGGTTCTGGGAGGAGGAATAGTCTCCAACCTTCGTACAAGGCTTACAAGTACTCCATGGAGAAGGGGTGCAGTGCCAGAGTCTTCTGCATCGCCATGATACCGAGCGTAAACAAGATTGAGAAAGAGTGTTTGAATCACCCACATTGGCGGCGATGGAGTGACCGTTATTGTAGACATGATTGAGATTCTGATTGCTCGTTGTATCGTTCGGGAGACTTCCACAAAATCTTCACGATCTCTCTCTGGAGGTAGCAGCATCCAGCCAAGAGTTATGATGGTCCAGGCGAGTTGAGGAGGCGCTTCTTCGCCATAGTGTGCACGGAGATCTGTTGTCTCATCGGGCTCCGGAAACAGCAGTCGTGGGTGGAAGAAGCTATATTCTCGAGCGACGTACTTGGAGAAGTAATGAACACCAGCTTTGAGATTCTCCAGGGAGAACACCGTCGATGTCAAGGCTTTGTAATCGAAGCTTTCACGTATTGCCAATAATAGCTCTAGTCTCTGAGCTTCACTCATCGCATTGCATACTCTCCATGCACAAAGTGGACTAGCTTGCTGGTCATTTGCAACATGGTGAGATGGAAGATGTGCGTTTGCCTGTAGGATATTCGCTGTATCGATAGCGGGCAAGCTGAAGGACTGCATTTCTGTGGTCGACTTATCATACAAGGTGCCATAGCCGTCAAACAACCAGTCGATCTCATCATTCGACGTCAATGGCACGAAGCGCTGTTCGAAGTACAACGAGGACGGTGTATTGCTGCTGTCACACAATTGCGGTATATCGTGCTCCGGATGTCCACTTAGCCCATCTAGTCTGCTCACTTCACTGGACATGATGGTATTTGGCAGATCTATTCTGCTGGCTTCACTGGATGTTATGGTATCTGGCTGATCTAGTCTGCTCACTTCATTGGATGTGGTAGTATCTGGCTGATCTAGTCTGCTCGCTTCAGTGGATGTGATGGTATTTGGCTGATGTAATCTGCTCGTTTCACTATTTGTGATGGTATTTGGCTCATCTGATCTGCTGGCTGTATTGCTTGTGATGCCAGAATGCCACCCTTGCTCCACCGGTCGCACCGTATCACGGTCATGTTTCACTTTAAGGTGCCCTTGGAGCTTTGTCAGTACCTCGTGCTAGAGAGGATGAATACCATAATATCCTCACTTTGGTAAAGATCTCTACGGACGAATTCGACAAGGCATGTCGAGCATCTCCAGGTCTCTTTGGCTCGATCTGGAGCGCGTTAGTGCGTAAATGCAAAGCTCACGATAAGAGCATACACACGATTCAGCAGGTGACGCTGTAGATGTTCATTACGTGTGAACGACTTGGGACATGAAGGACATGCAAAAGGTCTGACAAACCCGTCGCCATCGCGTGAACTACGGGTACGTCGTTTCTTTGCAGGCGCTTCATTCATACCGCCGTGCTGCAACCACAGCCGGACGAGAAGGGTATAGGCAGCGAAGTGTAGTTCGTGCTTTACCCGATGTGAGGCCGAAGGTGGCAAGGCCGGAAGACCTCGCGTCGTTCTCCGTGGGAGCACAATCACCAAGACACTGACTGGCGGCGAATTCCTATCAAAACCGACGTTATCAATTGGAATGTGCTTGGGACGGCAAGAGATGCGACTTGTCAGGCCTCGAGCGGCCCAAGCCCCTCAGAAGGTACCCTAAAGTGGAAGGCGATATGTCGACTGTTATCAAGCCCCCCAAATGACCCCCAAGACGACAAGCGGAACGCGATAAGCGCTCATTCGGCATCGCGTGTACCTTTACTTGCACGCGCCATCAATGTGCCATCAAGATAAGCTAGGTAGACCCGTGTGGGCCCCAAAGGAATTTGGTCTATTCGACCGCGTCTTGTTGTTGGATAAGGCATTACAGACCGTGGCATCATTTTCATTTCTCTCGTGACCTGAGTGACTACGTTGTTAACATATCATCTTCTTTACCCTGAACCTTCTTACAATCTGCACGACAGCCTGGCTCAGTATGTCAACCACAGCCACCTTAACCAAACCAGCCAATACCAGGCTCGAACTCCGCACAGCCTACGGGCCAGTCTACCGTGATGTCCTCCCTTCTCCTCCGCGCCCTGCTACAACAGAAGAAATACCTGTCATTGACTGCTCGGATCTGTACGGAGATCTCGAAGCCCGGAAACGACTAGCACAGAAGATCAAGCAAGCAGCAACTACCTCTGGCTTTTTCTATCTCAAACAACATGGCATTGATGAGGCTATCATTGAGAAAGCCAGGATGCAGACATATGCTTTCTTCAAGCAGTCGGAGGATGTGAAGTCAAGGGTCAGTATCAGGCAGTCAAAGTACTTCAATGGGTGGTCTGCGACTGGCACGACTCATGCGAGTCCTGGAGAGTCGCGTGGTAAGTGTCTTCGCAATGGCATCCGAGTCCAGCACCGTCAGCTGATCAGCACAAGACAGGAAAGAGAGCTTCGCCTGGAGGGTACGTAAGGCAGTAATCAGCTTTCAGCTAACATGCTAATCCTGTCCCAGTATGATCCAAAGTACGACCCCCAAACCAAAGACCTCAACGCAATTCCGTCAGAAGTCGCCGCACACATCCGCGGCGAAGACTTCGTCTGGGAGGGAACCTCCAACCTCCCCGACTTCAAGACTGACCTGCTCAACTACTGGCAATCGGGCGTGAGTCTGGCCCGCCGACTCGTGCAGACATTCGCACTAGCACTAGATCTACCCGAGAACCACTTCGACCACCTCGTCACCTATCCCGGCAGCGACGGCGTCCTCAATTACTATCCCGCAAACACCCCCGAAGAAGTAGCTCGGGCGGGGGACAGTGAAGTGGGTATCGGAAGTCACACAGACCTCCAGTGTTTCACGCTGCTCTGGCAAGACGAGGTCGGCGGCCTGCAGATCCTGTCGCCGGCAGGGCAGTGGCTGATGGCGCAGCCGATGCCTTGCACGTTGGTGGTGAATATTGGAGACTACATGATGCGGCTGACGAATGATCGGTTCAAGAGCACTGTGCATCGTGTGTTCAATCGGACGACGGTCGATAGGATTAGCATGCCATTCTTCTTTGGGTTCAACTTTAATGAGAAGTGTGGCGTGTTGCCGACTTGTGTTGACGATGCTCATCCGGCCAAGTATGAGCCGATTTCTTGTGCAGAGGTAGGAATTGCGGTTCTTGTCAATGACTCTCGGTGACACTGCTAATGCTCTTGTAGTGGACACAGCTGCGTTTCAAGCAGACTCAACTCTCGAGGACCGCCGCTGTATGAAAGTGGTAGACTTGGGACGTCTCGGGTCGTGGCCGAGGTTGTGGATGGACCTACAATGGTTTCATAGCTTCTCAATGTAGCTTACGTGTACACGTCGTTCATAGTTATGTTTCATTGCGGTTCGCTTTAGTATTTGTTCCGATTGCGTCTCGCTAGTTCTCATCAGTGCTGCAATATGTACGCCACTCATAACTAAGTCAAAAGTCGTGAGCACTACATCAAATGACGGACAGTCAACATATCCAGCGCTACCCTATCCCACAACCCCTGGGCAGCGATCCCTGGCTCGTCCCTTCTCGGGCACCTTGAGTACCAAATGCCCGACCTTTGTGACCATCACCTCCATCCTCAAGCCAGAGATCAAGCCGTCTTACTCCACTGTGCAGTCACGCCGAGAAGTGAGCTGACCGTGCCAGCCAGTCCGACTATGCCATCATCAAGGTAGCCGTACCCGTAGCTCAGTGCCGACGCTGGTATGGCCATGTCGCAAATGTCTGACAGAAGCTGCGTGTTTACAACGCTTCGTTCCCTGCGCGATATGTTAGCATGGTGTGCCACCACACATGGGCTGCAAATTCTCATGGGCATCCGGGCCGAAAAGGACTAGGGACGAAGGGGACGAAGAGTACGGTAACGCGTCCTTCGTCCTCCCTGTCATCCCTGCCATCGTCACCTCCACAATCACATACCTAGCAATCTTCTTCAACTCCACCGCCTCCTCTCCCTTCTCCCCGTTCGCACTCCCACTCCTAACCTCACTCTCCTTGATCCTCAACGCCACAGTCTGCCAACCCGCCCCCACCGCACTACACGCCAACCCCATCAACCAAAACTGACTCGCCCTCCTCGCGGCAACCTTGCCCGTCTCGCTCTTCCACGCGCCAACCTGATCCAAAAACGCCGCGTTATCGCAAAGCATGTACCCGGCATACCCCAGCTGTCTTCCGACCGTCAGAGCGCCCAGGAAAGCACTAGATCCCAATGCACTACTCCCTGAGGCTGAGGAGGAAGAGGCAGTGGATGAGGTGAGGACGGTATAAGCCCTACTCGCCGCAACAAAGTGCTCTATGAATTTCCCGAGACGGAAAGCTTTTCGGGCGAGGGAGAGCTGGGATTTCAGGACGGACCAGGGGGCGAGGTCGGCGGGGGAGGCGTTGAGGCGGTAGAGGTACCAGGCGTAGAAGCGGGCGAAGTATTGGACTGTGCGGAGGAGCTTGTCGCGGCCGACTGGAGGGAGGAAGGGGAAGTCAGTGGTTTGTCATGTTGAAGACCGTGTGTGAGGGAAGGGAAATTGTTTTATGGTGAAGACGAGAGAGCAGGGGGATAAGTCGTCTGCGAGCTTGGGGAGGTGTGGGAGCGAGCTGGGATCGTGGGGTCTAGGGACGCGGGTGACTGCGCTGACGGACCTGTTGTAGCTACGAACTTCTGGAAGTGAGTCACGCTTGGGTGAAAGAGGAGTGCGTCGGCGACCATGATTGCGATATATGTGCGAGGATATGTACAGAACAAAGGTAGTGTCAACAAAGATGGATGTGTTTCACGATAAGCTTAACAGCTGGAGAGCTGGCCACGGCTTACGTCAATGCCTCGGCAAATCCTCCGGTCCATGATTGGTAGGGACATCATTCGACTTTCTTCTGGTCATTGATACATTCTCGAACTATACTATTGTTGCTACAATCAGGAACCAGAATATCTTCTTGTAGTGTCTATCACTTCGCGCAGAACACAGACTCTGCTGAGTCTGATCCATCTCTTTTTTCCTTCCTCTTCCTCCACCGCCAGACAACGCGTAGGACAAATGAATGTGAGCAGAGATATCGAGTCTGCCATCGACCAGCCAAACCAAGCGCGAACAAAAGAACAAATTGCTAAGCTAAGCACTATGCCATGCTGCAGCTAAAGAGCGAAGCTTATCAGCAGTACAGCACACTAGCCAACAGCCATCCCAAGCAAAAACATAGACCTCCAAACTTTTTTTGTTGTAAACATCCGACCCTGGCTTTCCCTGAGCAGGAGATCACTGCTGTACGCACTGTCAACAGTCCTCCATGGTCTTTTGTTCATTCGCGAATAGGAAATGAGAAGCTTTTTTCCACCCCGTAAGACCTGTACACCAAGCATAATTCTTGTTCAGAACACCCCCGAACAACGCTTTTTAGTGACCCGCACGCAAGGCCTGCTTTTGATGCTGTAATATTCCACCTCACCATGAGGGACCGCAAACTCCGAAGCAATAATGTAGATCGGAAAACTCCAGAAATGAAGATATAGGGCGTCGTAAAGGATGAGCGTCGGCGATGCGATCGCGCGCTAATGAAGACCGTAGGAAAGTCGTCGAGGAGAGAGAAAACTAGATGCAGAAATGATCTTGAGGATAGAGTAGATAGAGTAATGTCGTGGAATTGCAGAAAGAGAAGACTCAGATTACGCTGCTGCGACAGTGCCATAACGCGAGTGACCCAAGGGCGCTCGGCAATTGCCACATTGACAGTGCCCACCATGGTTGTTCCACGCATTGCCAGCTTGCTGATAGGCTGCTGGCAAAGCATAAGAAGCTGAGTATGCGGCAAGATCAGCAGCATTAAAGCTTGGCAGAGGTGCAAACCCGAAGGGTGCATGGCGAGAAGTGCTTGCATCCTTGGGCCAACTGTAGTAGTCGGGTGTTTGTGGACCAGATGATTGAGGTGCGGTAGAGGGAGACGAGTCGTCGCTGAGCGAGTGCCGAGTGTGCCATGAGTCGTAGACAGAGTATGGAGTTGCAGCATAGGCTGAATCAGAAGCGCGAGAAGCGTTATTCGCATCGTAGTTGCCGTACTGTGCTTGTTGCTGATACGCGGATGAGAGACTGTGACGCAATGAGCGGTCGCCACGAAGACTGCCATCAGAGCGGTACGCCATATACGGCACAAGGCGTGCCTGCCAAGCAAACCATTTTGCCTCCCACGCAGTGAATCCAGACGAACCCTGAGGGTCATGATGCAAGCGGTGGTCGAAAGCGGTTAGCCAATCACGTTCATCCCGGTTCAGCTCAATGACCGAGATGTTGCTGACCTCGGCCCACGATTTGTTCTGAAATGTGTTATCGTCGAGAAACTTGCTGCCAAGGATCAGCGCAACAGTTAGCATCTGGTACAGGCTGCGCTCCGAAGGCATGAATCGGCCGTTTGCAGAAAGCCCTCGGACACGCAAAGAGAGATAAGACAAGCTCAGAATAATGGTAGCAGATGGAAGCCTCGTCGCGTTGAGGACTTGCAATACCCATTTGCGGAAGGTCGAGGGAGGAGTAATGCCAGGTTTGATGCTTTGAACCAAGTCAATATCGGCAATACAGATGCGAGACATGTAAATTGCATACATTCCGGCTGCCATCTCTGCCACAAACTCCGTCATTGCATCCATGTCGTAGTCGAGATTCGCTG
>Ga0268246_10000792_pt1 | contig 12498 bp, 10 predicted proteins | sample AgamicOrSfe_FD_200242 | JGI IMG/M metagenome (GOLD analysis project Ga0268246, IMG submission 200242) | Agave microbial communities from Guanajuato, Mexico - Or.Sf.e (v2) (version 2) | ecosystem: Host-associated > Plants > Phyllosphere > Phylloplane/Leaf | place: Guanajuato, Mexico | collected...
CATTATCTCCTCCGGCGTCTTGATATTGCCGGACTCGATTTCACGAGCTTCGTAAATGCTACATCGCTACGATGTGATCTGTCAACATGCACACGGGTGTCAGTATTCGACAGAACTTGGCACGATACTTTGTCTATATTGCCACTGTTGGTCATAGATGATACAGGATTCTTGACAGCGGCAGATCATGCAGCGAACAAACTTGGTACGATTGCAGCGGTCGACTCGATGCTTTGCAGCGTCTTCAAGCTCTACCAGAAACACCTTTGTGAGCTTGCTCGTCCAATCAACCCATATATACGAGCAAGTCTTGCCCGTTTCTTTGTCATGATTCGGAGGTGGGGTTGGAGGCGTTGCGAGTCTACTCTTAGCATTGTGTTTGACTTCTTTGCACGGAATGGCTTTGCATTACTCAAGACCGAGGATGGCCTTGACAGTGTCAAATTCCTGAAAGAGTTAGACAAGCGCAACATGCCAATACTTGAGGCTGGAGATCGGTCTTTCGACATTTTCCTTAAAGCTCTATTTGTGGGTCTACACGGCCTGCGGGAGTACTTACCTGAGAAGAAAATTCGCAACATCGCCTGGCGTTTTATTCCTAATCACGGGCGACTGCACGAGAAGGATTGTAGTCTGACACCAGCGGACGTGCAAGCCCTACGAAACACGCATGACCTTCTCTCGGTCCTTTATGCGGCGTCTCCAGCCGGCTATCGACCAAACCTGGACCTCATCCGCAACCTGGTCGACTTCAGTCGTTCTCATGCAGAAGTATGTAAGCTGAACGTACGGACTTGGGCCAACCTGGTACGCTTCCAGCTATCGACTGATGAGAGTATGGAAGCCTTGGAGCCTTTCATTACTTGGTATAGTGATATGCTGGGGAAACTTATGCAGCAGTATCAACAAGCACGTCTTGAGGCACAAGCACATCTCAAAGAGGGTGCACATATTAGTGACACCCTGGTCGAGATGACTGTTGCCAAGAATCAGATGCAAGTTGCCAACATGCTCATTTTGTGCCTTACTGCTGCTAGCGAGGTCATTCAGAATGCACGCCAAGATGATTCAGCGCTGTACTTGTTCCGGAGGCTGCCAGTGGCAGATGTTCTGAGCCTGTTCGGAAGTGAGGACTCGCGTCTCAACAACCTCTTGATCGCCGGGCTGGAAACTTACGAAGTCATCTACAAACGCCTGCGACAATCAAACTCAGCCAAGGCTGTTGCAACTGAAAGCTCTGCGGTCAATGACGATAGCCAGGACTTTGGAGACTTTCCTGATCTGGACGACCTGGAAGATATCACGATTATTGCCCATCCAGATACAGCTGATGAAACTGAGCTGGTCTTTCCCGTTCAGCAACTTCTGTCTAACTGCTTTGGTACAGAGTCAGACGTTGATGACAGACTTCTGACCAAGGTTGTCGATGTTTGGGTTCAGGCGTGTGACGTTCTCGTTCACAAGCAGCACAAGGCATGGACCTACTTCCTTGACTCACAAAGCTCAGGATCTTGGGATCAGCTTCGGCATACTGACTCAAAGCGCAAGTACTTGCCCTATTTTATGGCTGCCGTGGTAGATTGTGTGCCCGAGCTCCTAGAGACTGATCGTCATACCGTAATGTCATCGTGGCTCATCTCGCTTGTCGAAAGAGAGTCGATGATGAAGTATCAGCATCGACTAACATCACTGCTCCTAAACGCTGGCTCGAACCACCTGCTACTCGCCAATGCTCCTTTCATCCGAGATCGGGCAAGCTCGAAATACATCATCACCCTCTCCGAGCTGACGCAAAGACGGCTCGCGTTGCTTTCCAATGTACTCGCGAATATGCGAACATCCTTCGAAGCATCTTTTCTCAATTCGACAGGTGACTTTCAGCATGCACGCCATGAATACCAGGAGCTACTCAAGATCATGATGGGTGCGATGAAGAAGAACTATCAAGAGATCCAGCAGGGTGCAACTGCCAAAGGTGCATATGTCGACTTTGTCCAGGCAGTGATTGGCGAAATGCAGCAATATGTCGGGGATATCTGCCCGATTGACAAGTTCTTCACTGACTCTGCGGTCTTCCCGCTACCAGCAACTGATCCGACATATGTTGTCGGTCGCTTGAGAGGTTATGGCCACAAAGCCAATGACCCAGGTGAGCAGAAGAAACTGGCAATCTTTTTTCAAGCAGTCTGCGAGCGTGCTGCCATCGACAACCAGCAGTCATACCTGATACAGCAGCTTGAGCAAGCTGTCGAGACCACAAGAGAGGGCGGCATTATTGCCAAGCAAACCCTGCGTGGACTGCTGCTCAGTGGCATCTTCCCAGCGTATATGGAGTCTATGTTCAGCACCTCGTGTGGCTGGATCTTGGCTATACCGGTGTTGGAAGCACTGACGCACATTCTAGAGGCAATGTTCTCCTGCTTTAGTCTCAGCAACGAGCATAGTATGCGAGCAGTGACCGACATGCTATCGGATGTCCTGATTTCACTACGGACTGCTGTTGCGCCACTCGTGGACGATCCTACACTGCTGTCGCAATCGTGTTTCCTTGCAACACTATCCCTTGTCTATAGTGTTGTGAAGGTCTCGGCATCAATTGTCGACTACATTCATCGATTTTCGCAGTCAGCAGGCACCGCTGTCGATTGCATCAGATTCTTCAACCGCTTCGGAGATTACGTCAGTAGTCGACTTCAGGACGGGGACGAAATCGAAGAGCCGCCATCCTCTGAGTATCATATTGATCACACACTCGAGCCAACATATACAAGCATCAGAGCATTCTGTAAGGATGAGCTTGTACGCACTATGCGAAACAGTTGGAGCAAGCACGAGGATGAATACTACGTCGTTCGAGGAGCCAATACGAGGCAGGTCATGCTGGAGGTTGGTGGGATTGATGAGGAAACTAGAGGCCTCGTTCATTCAATAGGTCAATTCATGGACGCACAGAGCAGATTGCCCACGTTTCATGATAGGAGACCTTGGAGAGCAAGGGAAGTGCGGTCTAAGCCGACTAATGTGATGATATGAATATTATGATTATAGATGTTCAATTTTAGCATAGCATAGCATAGCATAGCGTGGCGCAAAAGGGTGGTATTTCTTCACAATGGCATTTCAAATAGGCAGTCCCTGTCATCAAGCGATCAGCGCTTTCCCCACGGGGTCGGCACATCACTTCCGACTCATTTCGTCACTCGTTCACTCACTTCTCTCACCTCTCCGACACTCCAACACCAGCTCTTCTGGAGCTCATGTCTGCGAGACTAAATACACATGAGCGCAAAGAAGCCATCTTCTGCTGTTCTACAGGCTCGGAATGCTCTCAAGGCCAAGATCCGGAACGATTGGGAATACAGACCAGAGGCAACTGCGGCGCCGCAAGTCAATGACTCGTCAACTGGGCACATCGAAGCGATAGCAATAGAGCTGCCAGTCACTGCTCCAGCCGATACTATCTCACTCGAAGATGTCGCAGAATGGAGAGAAAGAACATATGCCACCTCGGACGGGTCCACCGACACAGACGACGGCCGCCAGACAGGAAGATTGGCAAAGATGAATGGACATATCAATGGGAATGGTGACAATTATCACAGTGAGCCCGGGTCCGCAGCAAAGACATCCTTCCGAGATACAGGCCATCGCGGCATCACCCCTTCGAACGATCAGAATGGAAGTCGTCATCAAAAGCACGAGGAGGAATTGGAATGGAACCAGGGCCTCAGGTTCTTTGAGGCCCGCAGAAATGCTTGGTGCTCAGCGCGAAGTATGCCTGCTCAATTCCGACACGATAGTGCCGAACCGCGTCAGAAGCAGCGAGATGCACTGAATTCCACACCGCCTCAAGCAAGCTCAGCAAAGCCACTACCCGTCAACCACGCTATCACAATACTACCAGTCGCACCGCCAATTTTACCAGATACAGATCCTGCACGAGTCGGCATAACTCCAGCGGTCTACCCGTTACTATACGAGCATGCTGTGGAGTCAGGTCGTCCACCTGCTGTGCCCGTGAACCTTTCCATTATGATTCCTGCTCTTGTATGGGGTTGGACTGAGGACGGCGATTGGCCATATGCTGGGCAGCGAGAGCCTACAGCGTACGAGGCTAAGCTGATCGCCGCGCAGGACGCGAGAAGGGAAAGAGGTAAGGCTCATGGTGTCGCTGCAAGAGAAGCTAGAAAGGCACGCGGAAGAGCTTACGGTGCCCCAGACAAAGAAGGAGAGAGGGCCAAGCGGGGTGGCGTGATGGGAAGTGTCGGGACCTTCGTTAACGGAATTATGCATGGAAGTCCGAAGAAAGAGCAAAGCCCCAGGCCGCAGACTCCTTTGTCTAGGATCATCAGTGGTAGTCCAAAGCCTGCGCACTCGGGTGGTGGCGACGTACCGTCAAGTCAATTGGCAGCGAAGAGCAGGAAGAGGTCGTCACTATCAGGCTCACCAAGCACAGTCATACATTCTCCTTCAAAGAAAGAGCAGCGCGCACCGTCTCGGCCAAGCCATGACGATGGCAATGGGCAATCGCTGCATGGGCATGACACACGTCCTTCGCTTTCTGGATCACCCAGCAAACTCCAAGCAGCTCGTAATGCCGAGGCTGGTGATCATGAGGCATCTGGTAGTGGAGGAGTGGTCGAGCAAGAGTCAAGCAAGCAGGGAAAGGTCGGAAAGTTGGGTCGGAAAGTCAGCAAAGTGCTCTTTCGCCATTGAGCTTGTTGTGTATATTGGGCGCCACACCCTTTAATCTTGGGAAAGTGCATTGGGACTAGGAGCATCGATACCCAGGAGTTTACAGTGCTGGATATGAGGATTCAGGGCATGGGACGAGAAAGGGCATGGGATTGGACGGGAAAGCGCATCAGAGTGCAGCGCTGCGGCATTTGCATCAGCAAGCGACGGTACAGGCATTCTCACGGTGGAAGAAGCTCAACATGGTGCCGCAATGTCGCACAAGGTATTTCATGGGTAGCAGAACAGCCAGTATGTTTGGCTAGCTAGCTACACCATACTCTTCCTCCACATATCATGAGACTCGACCTGGAGTCACCGTTTGTAAAACGCCAAGGCTTGAAATCACCCGAGACCCGAATTAGCAAACAGAACTAATCACTCCAATGTAATGTGGGGAGAGCATCAGGGGAACTGTATGTTGACACCCTGTGCGAATGCTTCACTTTCTAGATCCATATCTTGCGCATTGTCTTCATGCGCGCTGTGTTTCCTCACGACCTGATTGCATACCTACTCAACGACGAGGACATCTGCAAGTAGCGCACGAGCACGCGCCAAAACTGGAAGCCTTCGAAACTCACGCGACCTAACTGATTGAACGTTTCACGTCTCACGAACCACCATGTCGCGGCGCCCTGGAGGCATCAGCGCGCCCAGCCTGTTCCGTCAAGTCTCGTCATTCACACTATTCAGCTCTGGAGCTTCGTCTGAAGACCTGCCAAGACCACTGTCCAGCCCATCGAAGCCCAAATCAAACATGTCCTTTCCCTTTCGAAGACGAGAGAGCTCGCCGCGCTCAGATGATGATTATGCCAATGTCCCGAACAGCCCGAGTAACAGTCGCTTTATGCCTGTATGGAAAAGCAACGGAGGCAGGCAAGGAATTGATGGGAGGAAGATTGTACAACTGGTGGGGGGACTCGCAGCGCTGGTGACGGTGATAGTGCTCATCTCAAAACTGTTTGGGGGTACATCAGGGCGCAAAGATCCGTTTGAGATTGTGGAGCGGACACCGACGACGAAGTGAGTTAGCTCTCATGCGAGTCTGAAAGAGCGCGTAAAGCTAACAAGAGGGCCAGTTTCTTTCAAGACTATGAAGGGGGTTTGGAGTGCAGGTTATCGTCACTTGATCTCTACAAACAGCCAGTGCAGAACACACCGCAAGAGAAGATGAGATCGCCTTACTGCGCAAGTCGTGGGCAGCTGCTATTTGCGATGAGCGGAGGCGGCAGAAGTGGCTTTGAGCAGCCGTATGAGCCAAATGGTAGATCAGGCCAATTTTGACACTATGAGCAGTTAGCTGACAAATTGATAGGATGCAGCTACAAATGGTACTCGACGGAGGAGATATGCATGATACTTGATCGATTCGATGGCATAGTCTTTGTAGGAGATGACATGGTCGCGCAGATTTATGCTGCATTCAATGCATTACTGCGTCGCAACATCCGATTAGGCGCACTTGAGCAATGGCGAATGCTGGACAGGGAGCTGGAGACATGCGCCTGCGATCGGCAATATACCAACCCAGAGTGCTCGAAGTACTTTGCAACATCGAGTGAGGAGATCGCGAAGCACGACTCAGAAGGTGGACCAATGAGCCCATATGCTTGCAATCGTAAGCCCTCCCAACATCGACCTCGATATAATTATGCTGACTGTGATCATGAAGGTGTTCCGCATATGTACTTCCCTATCGCAGGCACAGCAAACCCCGACTACACCAGCAGATTCCGCGAGCTCCTGGACGCCAAGCCGCATTCATGGAAGCCTGTTGCCACGATACACTCGCTTGGCCTCAGCACCAGCTTCAACTGGCAGACTGCGACAGAGTCGTTGGACGAGTGGCTCACGATTGCAGACGCGTCAGGACGCAACTCGCCCTTCGTTTGGCTTGGGCCAAACGCTGCTGGGCACTTGAAGCCACCATCAAAGATTATGCAGGAAGGCAATAACGCGTTATGGCATTACAGCTTGATGCTGGGCAGTGAAGCGACGAAGAGGAATGTGGATCATCTCAACTTCTACAATATGACGTTACAAGCGACGAGTTGGGATGGAAGCTCGTATGGCGAGTCTGTCAATTTGGTGCAGGCGATGATGGTCAGTATCAATTGCAGTTGTCCTCATCCTTGATTACGCTGACAAATATTCTCTTAGATTATCAACTGGCTGGCGAGACTGGAGTCGACATAGTTGTACAGATACAAGCAACATACAGAGATACCTGGGACGAATATGTAGGATCAATGAATAGACGAATCGCAGATGATGGTGACTATATGGGATAGCTGTGGGGCTATGAACTGAGATCTGTGATGAAGCACAGCGTCAAGATGGCGCATCGACTTCATGGGGATTGTAGATAAGCTGTATAGTACTCGCTTAGGAAAACACAGAAGAAAGATAGATTCTGTTCAGACTTATGTTAATGTGTCACTGCTCCTAGTCGTAATGCATGAATCTGCGAAGGGATCAGGGACGATCTGGATGAGATCGCGCTTATGTAGCTGCAGCCATGGTTCACGACAGGTACGAACGATGACGTTGTATGAAAACGCCTCAACAGTAAACATCCTCCCGCCCATCTGGTTTGTACTTTCTCTCATGCTCCTCTGTCATCTTAGCCGTCATATCAGACTTGTCGCACAACGGTTCCGTCCGGCTTGTCCTTTTCAATCGCAACAGAATCGGCCAATCCATCCAAAACCAGCCCAGATGCCAAAACGACCACACGACCCCGTCGATGTCGAAGCCAGAAAGGAGCGGGCCACCAAGCTTCGGCGCGAGAAGTCTCCTGATGCTAGCACCGTGCAAGAGCATCAAGATGACGTCCTACGACATCCTACAATCGAACGCGCAAAGGAGATTGATGCCCATCCGCCAATGGTTGAACTTGAAGAGTTACTGAAGGAGCAGAAGACGGATCAGCCTGTCAGGAACGTGCTTCATTGGTTTCGCTCGAAGGATTTGAGGATCGAGGACAATAAGGGATTGCATTTTGCGAGTAAGAAAGCGAAGGAGGGCAAAGGGATGCTGTTGACAGCGTACCTCTTTTCACCGCGGGATATGGAATGGCACGGAACAAGCGCTGCTCGATCTGACTTCATACTGGAGACATTGCGAATCATGCAGAAGCAGTTGAAGGAGCTAAATATACCACTGGTCTTCTTGACAGCACCCGAGCGACGGGACAAGTCGGGCACGGTGATGGACTTTGTAAAAGCCCATGACATTTCACACATATATGGCAACTTCGAATACGAGGTCGATGAACTAAGACGAGACATCAAGATCGCAAAGCTCACAAAAGAAGACGGCAACCTCAGCTTCCACGTCCATCACGATCAGACCGTCGTTGCACCTGGTCGCATGACTACAGGCACAGGAGGACCGCATAAAGTGTTTACTCCGTTTCACAAGTCGTGGCTTTCTCTAGTGGCCCAAGAGCCGCAACTTCTGGACGCCTGTGACTCACCAGCATCGAACGACAAGTCGGCCCGTGACAAGTTCAAGGACCTCTTCGACAGCTCTGTCCCAGAACTGCCAGAGAACAAGCGCTTCAACTCTGAGGAAGAGCAAGTCCGGATACGCGGTCTTTGGCCAGCCGGGCACGCTGCAGGTATAGATCGTCTGGAGCACTTCCTGAAAGAAAAGGTTGCCACATATGCGCGCAATCGCTCGAGTCCTGGAAAAGATCCTTCTTCTCGTCTTTCCGCCTATTTTTCTGCCGGTGTGATCAGCGTACGCGAGGCACTCACAGCAGCTAAGAAACAGAACAAGGGTAAGAACTTCGATGGCTCGGGTAATGATGGTATTGCGGGGTGGGCAAGAGAGATTGTGTTCCGCGAGTTCTATCGGCAGGTATTGGCGATTCAGCCGCATAATGGCATGAACTTGCCGCATAACCTCAAATTTCAGGGTGTGGTTTACAACGACAACTACGAGGCAGAGAAGAAATGGTATGAGGGCATGACGGGTGTGCCTTTCGTGGATGCGGGGATGAGACAGCTGAATACAGAGGTGTGTATACTGTGTATCTTGGAGGTATTTCGGGCTGACCAACAATCTGTCAGGCATATATGCACAATCGTGCACGCATGAACGTTGCTTCGTATCTACGGCTGAACTACTTCATCGACTATCGCAAAGGCGAACGCTACTTCGCCGAGCACTTGATTGATTGGGACCTGGGGAATAATACACAAGGCTGGGGTACGTTACACCACTTGCTACACAATGTCCACAGCTAACATGTTCAATAGAACCAAACTACACATTCTTCAGTCCCGTTCTGCAGGCAGAAAGACACGATCCCGATGGCGATTACATTCGTCAATGGATCCCCGAGCTCCGCAATGTCAAGGGCAAGGCGATCTTCGCACCATGGGAGCGACTTAGCGAAAAGGAGTATGAGAAGCAGTGCCCCGACTACCCGAGACCAATCGTGGACCTGAAGAAGAGCAAAGACGAGTCGCTGGCAAAGTACAAAGAGGCCATGGACAAGGCGAGGGCTGAGGGGGTGTAGGAGGCTGGGTTACAGATTGGCAGACTTTGGCATATGAATGTATAAACGATGGCGTTATGTTTTAGATACCCCTGGTGGTCATGGCTTCTGTCTATTGTTAATCCAATGCTATTGTCGCTTCGCATTCCCAAAAGCTGGCGTTGCAATTCAGATGGAGAGAAGAGGTTGGGATGAGGTTGCAGAAGGCGAGGTTGTCTCTTTTCAGACAAAGCCCCTGAGTCTGAAGAGACCTTGGCACTATAGTAGCCGCCATGGAAGCTGAAGAGAGACATTTTCTTAGCTTTATCAAGAAACAATACTTGTCGCATCGTAAGAGAGCATCAAGATGTCGCAGAATCCATGGTTACAAATGCCTTGCTTTTCTTTTGACAGAAATGCCGCAGTGATAGATTGTCTGAAGTCAAACACCCGAGATGTCGTGAAACCTGACACTTCGCATCTCGACCGCTACTGCACCATCAAGCATAGCGCTTCATGTCATATGCAACCATGCTCTTGATATTCACACCGCTCAATAAGACGATGCATTCTTGCCTTGAAATCACCCTCATGCATCAACATCAGCTGTGGAATGCGATGTGCCCATTTCCGGCCATCTCAAGAACAAAGAAACGTGCATACCTGTGACTGATAATATGCTAAGACTCTGAACTAGCGACGTCTCGGACAAAGAAGATGTTTTCGCGGAGACTTACAACCCGCTTCACTAGTCTGCTTCAGTATGCGCCAGCCTGATTGATCTGAGACAGAGTGGCGGACGAGGTTGACGTAGTAGAGTCAGCGCAAGTTCTTTCGGCGGCTTGAGGGAAGAGTGGCATTGATATACTGGCGGCGTCCAGCAATTCCTTCCCTGTTCAACCTCAAGTCAAGTATACCTGTCCTACTGATGAAGTACGCACATCCCTTCCTCGAGAGGTCCAGCATGCCTTCAGACTACAGTGCAGGAGACTCACTCCGTGTCACGCCTGCTTCCACTTCTGCCTCGCCTATGCGAGTGTCGCCAATTTCTCTTCTTCTACGAACTCCAGGAGTCAATGCTCCCAAGCTTGAACGACCTCCCACGCCAGAGTCACCGTCACCATCGCCGGCATTATCACACAAAAGACCGTCTTCCCAGCATGACAGAACCCATGAAGATGACGAGCATCAAGTTCCGAAGCGACGACCGGACTCATATGACTTTGCTGGCAATCGAACCTGTATCTGTATGCCAGAAGCAAAGATTCCTCGACCAAGAAATGGTATGTCTGTATATGTCTGACAGTTCATGCATGCCAAGCCTGCAACTACCCATATCGGAATGGTCGTTTGACAAACATTGTATCCTCGCTCATTGACTGACCGACATGTTCCAGCCTTCATCCTCTACCGCCAACACTTCCAGGCTGGCATACTCGCAAAGAATCCAGCACTCACGAATCCAGAAATCTCAAAGATTGTCGGAGAACAGTGGAACAGTCAACCTATCGAGGTCAAAGAACATTGGAAGAAGCTTGCTGAGGTATGCTCTTTCGTTCGTTACACAATTCCCTGGACATTAAATTGACACCAATAACAGGAAGAAGCAGCAAGACATTTGAAGCAATACCCCGGCTATCGCTATCAACCAAAACGCCCAGGCTCGCGAAGAGCAAGCACAATAGAATCACCTACCGCATCCTCGCCAATGGGGCGTTGCACAAAGTGTGGTGGCTTCAGTGGTGCTGATCCTACGACTCCAATTTCAAGCAGGTCTCAACGACACCACGTTATGACACCCACATCTGCCGTCAACACGATGGCGCCGAACAACTTGGCTGTGCCAAATCAACATAACGGACGCCTCTCAACTTCTCCAAATTGTGTGGGCGGCACTTCGATCGAGGCACATCAGTCTGCTGCCCCAACACTGCGAACCAGCATTCACAAACGTCGCCGCTATGATGCAGAAAGCGACAAGTACGGCTCGACAACCACAAGCACACCGACTATCACCGCATTCTCCCCATCAGCACATCCCTTCCGGAACAACTTCAGTTCAGCAGAGCCACCGCCACGGTACATGCAGCCGATGCCACAGCCGCCGCCCTCAGCGACACTGCCACCACCTGCTCATATGATGGGACCGCCTCCACGACCATCTATACCCTACCAGCCACAGATTGCACCGGAGTCATCTCGCATGCCCATTCGTGGTCCGATGCTACCGCCTTTGAAGATCAGAGATGAAGGAATCATGCGACATGCGCGAGCTACATCAACATCGACATCTCCCTCACCACAAAGGATGCTTCCCATGAACTTCCTAGGCAAACTCGCCATTCTCAGTCGAATCTCACCACCGCTCAGCCTCGCCAAGCCGCCACCTCCTCTCCCGTTACCCACGCCCAATGCCCTCTCTCCAGCCAACGCATCATCACAATCACCTTCAGCACCAACACGCCGCGGTGCCATCGTTGCAGTCGAGGGCGACAATCAAGAAGCTGTATCGCAAGCTGTCGAGTGGCTCGGACAATTCCTGTGTCGCGATAATGAGTACAGGGTTCGCACTGCGCAGGGCCCGAAGCCGCTTGAGGAGGTTGCAGAGGTTGGGATTGTCGAATATCTGGATCTTGTGAGGGACTGGCATGGCAAGAGTGGGGAGATGAGCTCGTTCATCACTTGTCCTGCTCCGGCCACACCTGCATCCAGCACAACTACTGCACCCAAAGGCGTCACACCAAGCATCGAAACTCACTCCCACGACATTGCCACGCCCCCTTGCACAACCAGCCGCCAGCCCAGCACCGATGGCGACGACGCCTCCACAGCCGGCGAGCAAGCGCAACAGATCCCTATCATCATTCTCTCCCGCTACCAACTCCACGCCGCGAACACATACGCCGCCGCCATACCTGTGAGCGGAGCGTATTCCCCAGTTGATCACTGGCAATGGATGGCGACGCTGTGGAGAGGTACGGTGGGGGCGGATATGACGGTGTATATTAAACAGTATGATGGGGAGGATGGTGGACAGCCTCCTCTCACTTCAAACCCGCTACATCCACAACATCCACAACAACAACCGCAACAACAGCAGCAATCCGGGGCAGCAGCACAGCAGCAACAGCGCAACTGGCGAGAGATTGTCGGCAAGAACAAGGGTGTTGAGATTAGGGAGGAGAGAGGGTTGGTTATCGTCTGGGTGAAGAGGGGAGCGAGTAAGGTGGAGGAGGGCGCGTTGAGGAGGCTTGCGTTTGAGATTGGGGAGGGGG
>Ga0268246_10000796_pt1 | contig 12461 bp, 21 predicted proteins | sample AgamicOrSfe_FD_200242 | JGI IMG/M metagenome (GOLD analysis project Ga0268246, IMG submission 200242) | Agave microbial communities from Guanajuato, Mexico - Or.Sf.e (v2) (version 2) | ecosystem: Host-associated > Plants > Phyllosphere > Phylloplane/Leaf | place: Guanajuato, Mexico | collected...
ATACCTTTAAGGCTTCTCCAAGCTTCTGATCCCAATGTCTTATTGATGTAGACCCATGCTCGGATTTCCTGCACCCATACGTAACGTGGTGCGGGTTTCGTAACTCCACTGCGAAAGACTTTGTGATATTCCAAAATCGTCGTCAAGTACCTTCAGTTATAGCTCTAGGTGTCTAAGGTATACGAATGCTTTGCCGTGTACATACATGCGGATACCTTTTATATGTTCCATGACTCATTGTGAAACTTTTCATGTATCCGTTTTATTGACTCTTCCCTCGGCAGATACCTCTTGGTCGAAAGTAACACTTCATTCAGCAGATACCTGCGTTTCAACGGTAGCACCGGCTCCATGGACTCCGCACAGCACAATACAGGGCATGTAGTCTTGTTATGGCATTGTAATCAGGTTGTGATCACGTGACATATCTGACACATATCGGTCGCTTAGCTCAGTGTCAGTATATCATGCCTCTTTCAGTGGGAACATCACTAACAAAAACATCAGTGGTTAGAGCGTCGTGCTAATAATGGAACGCGAAGGCCGAGGGTTCGACCCCCTTAGTGACCAGGAACCAGCCAGCTTGATCAGCTGGCCTACAGTTTTATTGGTGGCTTTTTTGGTCAAATGATGACTAAAAGATATTAGTCATCGCATGAGTGGGCAGCAGATAAGGTGCGGTGGCAAGAGATTTGACGATGAGCGAGCCAATGATATCGCTGCGTTGGCGTTGCAGAGTCGGTGATCGAGTGGTGGCGGGATGTAGGTGTCAAAATGTACGGCATAGCGCCCTTGCTCCATTGGCAGTCGATGGACGGCTGCAGTTGTGTCTATAGCACTGTCATCTTTGCTGTTTGCTGGTGTTACGAAGTCTAGCTATCCGTCGACCTGTGTCATGGCTGTACTGCTGGCCTCCAGTGGTGCAGTAGCAGGTCTTGGAGCTGCCAGGTTTGACAGACCAGTAGATGTTTCTTTGGCGTGCTAACTTCTGTCATCTGATCACTGGCTGCTGCGCGAGACAGTGAGCGTGATGCTTCAATGGAATTATCAGCATTTGTACAATGTGATGTAAATAGGACAGATCGGCATGCCTGCGACTCTTTCCCACGTCTCGAAAGTGGCGTTGTTATGCCTGCGAGGCCAAACGATCGTGGCGAGTACCATGCCAGGTTCAGTCGCGGTTCATCGAACGTCCATGGTATGCTCGTCCAGCCTCCAGAAGCACGCAGAACTTAATCAAGATATTCACCTGCACCACGCTGCTGGGTTGCTTCGAAGTAGGTGCTTTCATCTTCATCGAGTTCCATGAAATGCTCGACCTCGAGAAATAATAGAGCTCGCCCGTCGATTGTAGCTTGGCCGTGCCGAACACGGGAAGGTCCGCGTCGAAATTGATAGAGTATGGTGGGCTTTTTCCATGTCATCTAAGCAACAGTAATTCACACAAATCCCATAAATATAGTTCGTGCAAATCACACAAGTGACAGGACGTTGTGCTTCTGAACGAAAGGAAAGATAGATAGACAAGACGAAATCAAATCATGGACCTGTATGTGATGTTACGGAATGAAAGCCATTTGGAGATACTGTAAGTACAAAATAAGGTAGATAGTAGATGTGTTGTATCATGCTGTCGCGCTTTGGCATCTGCAGTGACGTGCCTACTGTGCCTGTTGATGATGCTCTGAACTGCTGAGTATTGTGTCTTTCTGTTTTAGACAAATGAACGATTGAGGTAAGATGACTTGAAACGAGCTCATGACCATGATGTGTCACGTGACATCCTGGCATTCACCTCCATCCCGACCTCATCCTATAGAGCATCGTGGAGTGAGTGATCTCCGAATTTTGCGCACTAAGAAACGTACGCTGCGTGGCGAAGCGTGGAGGATGTGTTTGAAGGAGCGTGTATTATTGTATTATGTAGCGGATCCTCATTTCGAGGATTCGAAAAGGTCGGGCACTTGCCACTTACTCATATCATCCTCATATTCATCCTCAACCTCTTTCATTATCGTCCATCATCAAATGTCCTCTTGATTCATTCATTTTCCTCATCTCATGTTAATCTTACCACAGCACTCCGCCCCCTCCTCCTCCTCTCTTCCCCACTTCCCCTTCTCTCTCCCCTTCTTCCACCACCCTACGCCGTCTCCGTAGCAGCAGCCGCGGCCTCACTCGCATAAGTAGCCGTCTCCACATTCCCCTGGACCACGCCATTGATGTTGCTCATGGGCAGCGCAGCCTGCAGCGGCAAGTTGCGGCTGGAGTTACCCACATAAACCGTCTTTGGCGCGGAGGAAATGTACCAGTTTTGTGCCGCAGGGTCCCAGTTGGAGATGTCGCGGCGGGTGATTTGGGCTTTGAAGGTGGCGGAGGCGCCGGGGGCGATGTGGATGCGGTCGAAGTTGCGGAGGACGCGGACGGGGTCGTTGGCACCTGGGGATGGGGTTAGTGAGTGTTGTGGATGAGTGGGCAGGTATAGTGGGAGTAGCGGAGAGGGAGTCATACCACCAAGACCAATGTAAAGCTGAGGTACCTCGTCACCAGCTTTACTTCCCGTGTTCGTGATAGTCGCAGTAACAGTAAACATGACGTCCCACAACGCCGGGTTACCACCAGGGGCACCACCAGCGGGGTTGACTGGCTGAGCAGATCCATTCTGCGCATTGGCGGGCAACCAGTTCGTCTGGCCGTAGCTTGGGTCGCCGGAGGCAGCCTGGAGGTTGGTTGAGTTGATGTAGGAGTAGATGAAGTTCTTCAGCTGGATGAAGCCGGCGGGGAAAACTGCTGAGGCCGCGGTGCCTGGGGTGCCAAGGCTGGGGGCGGCCTGGGTGACGCCAGTGTTGGGCTTGTAGGTTGCGTGGCCTTGGGATTGGATTTGAAGGTTCGAGAAGGCGAAGGTGGTGTAGGAGAGACCGTAGCCGAATCTGGGTAGTTGTTAGTCAGGAGAGGCAAGATTGGAAAGATGTTGACGTACTCGTAAACTGGAGTGATGTTGTGCTTATCGAACGCGCGGTAGTCGATGTAGACACCCTCAGCATAGTTGATCTGGACAGTGTTTGCACCTTCGTTGGGAACATAGATGATGTCGGTGCCGTAGTCAGAGCGGGCCTTGCCGAGAGTGTAAGGAAGCTTGCCACCGGGGTTGGACATTCCGTACAGGATCTGAGTGAGGGCGTTTCCGGATTGTTCACCAGGTACATTGGCCCAGACGATACCAGTGACGTTGGGGTTTGTGCTCCAGTTTCCAATCAACACGGGGCCAACGCTGTGCACAACCACAATAGTGTTGTTGCAGACTGAGGTTGCAGCATTGATCATTGCTTCTCCGTTACCCCATAAGGTGAGGTTATTGCGATCTCCCGCATTGTTATCAACCGTGATGTAGCCCTCTCCGCTGTCAGTTGAAACGAAGACCAGTGCCGTGCTCGCTTGACTAGCAAGGCCGCGGATGTTGTTCAAGTTGTAGTTGTCCCTGAAAAAGTCATGTCAGCGGCGTTCACCAGTCCCGATCACCTAGGAACTTACAGTGTCCACTGGACGTCGCCGGTACTACAAACATCAATGAGTTAGTTACTTGCTGTCACCGAGATCATCGTGATGTATGTGAATAAACTCACCCATGATTTACGGCATAGTTCTGAATCGCGGTCAAGGGCGAGATCAAGAATGGGACTGTATTTGTATTAGACCAGAATAGTGTCAGGACAGCGACAGAAGCACTTACAATTCGCGGTTCCCGAGCCCCACCCCATAGCCATGGTGCCCATAGTGTTCCAGTTGTTCGTGCAGCCACGGTCAGAGCATCCGTTAGGACCCTCCACGTTGTCACCAGCATCGTCACCTCGAGCTTAGGTCAGCAAAGTCATTATAGCAACGCCATTAAAGTCAATACATACCTATGATTGCCAAGAACTTCTCCTGTCCAGTAAGCGGGAGTGCGTTATTAGTGTTCTTTAGCAAGACTGTCCCGCGTACAGCCTGGTTGAGGACCTGCTGTGCGTGATTTCCTTGGACATTGACATGGTCATTGATGACCTGCTGGCCAGTGCCACTCTCAAAGTAGCGAGGTCCATTGGTGGCGAGAGTCCAGGCAGAAAAGTTGGGTTCAGGTGAATTGGCATTCCTACCGACGTACGTCCAAGCTGCCAGGATTCTCGTGGCCATGTCGTCGATGCGCCACTCTGGGACAGTGCCATTGAGGACGGCGATGGTCAGGTTGGCGCCTGAGGTCAGGTGTCAATATTCATCCTCGAAAAATGTGATTAGACGACATACCCCAGAAGCTGTTCCCGCTGTCGAAGCCTTCATCACCGGGCTAGATATGTTGTCAGTGTGGCTTCATGAAAGGGATGCTTTGTGAATGTTGTGTGGCGAAAAGCGGGGCGCTTTTGCGCTGTCTCCGACACGAAAGGGCGACGGGAAGAGCCAGAGGTAATGGGCTATGCGTACCATGGTCATGTCAAGACCTGCAAGTGCAGAGCTCACGCCGGCGTGCTGGGCTGCCCAGTCGGACATAACAAAGCTGTTCCGAAATGTCAGTATTGCTGGGAAAAGTTTCACCCCCCAATCTTCCCCTGAATGAAGACATACCCTTGGAAGCCGAGTTCACCCTTGAGCAGTTTGTTGAGGGTGTAGCTGTTCTGGCAACTGTTTATTTGTCAGATAGAGATGTGGTCAAAAATATTTGGGGCACTGACGCGTAGCTGTTGTTGATCTGGTTGTATGAGCACATTATGGACCCGGTACCAGCACGGATGGCATCTGCAAAGGGCCAGAGGTATAGCTCGTGGAGCGTGATGTCGTCGATGTTGGAGGATTCTCCTTCATAGTATGTGCCCTGTTCAGGTATTAGTGAAACTTCCTCTAGATTTAGTGATCCAGCCATGTACATTGTAGTCGCCATTCGAACGGAAGTGCTCTTGCTCGTTTCCTGCGTGCTGCGTTAGCAGTTGAACATCTCCTGGAACCGAAATGCCCATGGAGTAAAAAGTGAAGACAAACCAATATAGTGCTTCGTGGTGGCAATGACTCCAGAGTCCTGGATACCCTTCACAGTCTGGGCAACACAGATTCCACTGAGGACGGGGTCGGGCGAGAAGCCTGGCTTGCTGTTAGCAAGTTCCGAAAAGATATCTGGAAAACCACTATTCGATGACATACCTTCCCATCCACGACCACCCTCCGGGACACGTCCAAGTGGTCCGACAACGGGACCGAGCTGGGCGTCTGTCATGTTGTTAGCTCAGATTAACCCATGATGGTGGTCAATCTACTCACCAACACCCTTTCCGAAGTGCTCTGCGCCCATGCCCTTTCCTCGTTGGTAGCACATCGCACGGTCCCACGAAGCCGCAATGGTGACACCTGCAGGGAATGCCGTGACGAAGTCCGTGTCTCTCACTGTGTACTATGTCAGTATTACTTCACCCGTTACGCTTATACTGTTCCCTACCTCCAAGAGGCGAGTCCTCAAGACATAGCGAGCGAATGCCAAGACGCGGGACACTTCCAGTGTTGCCAACCTGACATCAGTCAGTCAAACCCTACAATCACCACATCAACACCAATAAACATACACAACGATCGCCCTCCCAGCCAACACCGGTAGTCAAATTGACCTTCTCCGCAAGCGTCATCTGCCTGACAATGTTCTGCGCATAGATATACGCATCATGCCAGCCTCCCGAGCCATCCATCCACGGAGAGGGATACTCAGGCGGGGACGTCTGGAAGCTCTGCGCGCCGGCATCGGTTAAGGGGTCTTCGAAGCCGGGGTAGTAGCTGTTGGGGAACTGCGATCTTATGAGTATGCGAAGGGTACTTGAGAAAAGTGGTGGGGATGAGTTTGACTTATACGTACGGGCGTCCCAGGCGGTTGCGGCTGCGCAAGAGCAAGTGGAATGCTAATGCTCGTGCCGAGGATGGCGAGGAGAGTAGGCACCATGATGAAGAGCAGCAGGAGCACGCCTGCGAAGTTGCTTTGGGATCTTGAGAGAGGTGGTGTTAGTGGTGGTAGTGGTGATAACGACCAGGATCAGAGCAGATCAAATGCTGCGATGCAGGTGGGAAGCAGGAGACGAGGAAGTGTACATGAGGAGAAGTTTATAAGCCAGGGATGGGGAACAGCGAGCGGGGTAATGGGATACTGACTACAGGCATCTGCCATGTCATCGTGCATTGTGCTCTGAGCTCGATGGAGCTTGGAGCTGTGTTGAAACGGGCATGGCACGAACACCTGGCCCGCTCTGTGAGCATCAGCATCGATCCAGTTCAGTCACGATGCACGGCAGCTGATACTGCTGCGGGCACGGCGGTGTTAGTCCGATTGCGGAAGCGGTTTGTCGAAGCGGTGGTCCTGGACTATGTCGAGGGCAGCACACTGTCACCACTTGGCAGGAGTCTCTGGGGCGATCTCAGATCATGCGGGAATATAAGCTGTGAGTTGCCGAAGAGGGGTAAGGCCGTCACGTCGCTGAGCACAGATGTAATCCTCAATAAAGTAAGCCAAGCCACAAGGGACGAGTGTGAAGTGTGAAAGAAAGCAAGACGATTGCATGGAGCGGGGTAGACGATCTAGGTCACGGTAGCGCTTAGATGGCGTCTTTCGATCGACATGGAGAGCATGGCACAGTATGGCAAGCAGCACCGGGCACTGGGCAGGTATTTCTAAGCACAGATGAATCATAAATCATAAATCGCCGCGTGACAAAGCACGAACTGAGCACGAGCACAAAAAGAAAGCACGCGCAAAGGACAAACACCTCAAGGACTTGCCTAGTAATAGTCTCATTTCGACGTGCCCATGCCCTGGAGGGCATCTCTGCCACCTCCTGAGGCCTTTACGCAGGGTCTCAATCCAGCAGCACGGTGAGCGCAGGAACGTGCTCGAATGCAGCGCAGATGAATGAGTCGATGCGATGTCGGGAAGGTGATGGATCTTGTGACTTGCTGGAAACGAACGACAGGGCAATGTACAGGGGAAGAAGTAGCCTTTTGCGCTACTGCATGATGTTGTTGTCGATGTCTGAAACGGGAGTTGCCAAGGAAGCTGGATGCGGGGATGAGGTTGGGGAACGGCAGGAAGGGCGGGCTTTTTTTGCTAAGGCACTCTCCATACAGTGTCTACTTCCAAATCGGCTTCATTTGAAGGCATACTGGACTACTTGCAGGCGGATTCTGGGGTGGAAGATGGCAATGAATCTTCGAAGGATGGCGACGGAGGAGACAGGTGGGAATGGAGTATGTCTGAGGTGCGGGGATTCGAGCATCCTCGGCAGGCGCATCAATGGGACATCAAAGTCCGCGCTTGTTTAGGCATCATGGCGCAGGGACGGTGGTACAGACTACTGCATTATTACATACGCCGAGAAAGCTGAGAAAAGAGGGGTATCATATTCAGAAGCAGACAACTCCGATCCCATCGTTATGTCTCGTCACATTCGCACCGATTTAACATCTCCCCGTCCTGGCTTATGTCACTCTGATGAGCTTGACCTCCTTGCGGTCCTCCCCTCGAAGGTGCAATGCTCCAGCGAATCGACAGTCGTCCTGTTACACTTGTCAGCATGTTCATGTAGTGAATAAGGGAGTGCTGCACATACGTGAAAGATACAGTCCTTGCCATCCTTCGTCACCCTGCCGTCGCGCTGGAGAGGTGCGGGACAGATGTGTCCATATATGCACTTGACCTCTTCACAATCCGAGCCATTGACACATGGGGCCATGCGAGCCACAAGCCTGAGCGTGGTGAGCTCAGCGCTCGTTGGCTTGTATGTATGAACGTGAGGACAGTGATGCTGTAATGGACACGGTCCGCGAAGGTAGTGGTTATTGCACATCTGTGACCATGATCAGTGACAGCTCTTGAGACAGGTCTTCTCGAGACACTCACCTTCAACTTCTTCACCCTCTCGACCTCCAGCTTGTCATGCTTGATGGGCGGATCGATGCGTTGACCTTTTCGATTTCGTGAGATACCATCAGGTTGCTTGCTTGTGCTTGAGCCGGCGAGTATAGCAGGCGCTGGAGGAGGTGTGATTGGGACTGCAGGTTTCGCAGCGATGGCTGCCCAGAGATTGCCTGGAGAAGCAGCCGGTGTAGCGGTGGGTGCTGGGGTTGCGACCGGAGCTGGTGTTTTGACGACAGCCGGTGTTGTGGTAGCTGTTGGTCGTGCTGCTACTGGTGGCGCGATGACAGCTGTACTTGGTGTGAATTCCTTGATGTCGCCCATCTTGATGTTCGAAAGTTGGCGACTCAGCAAGGGAGTATCGATCCTAGCAGCAGGAAAGTCGAACAGGTTGTCAAAGACCACTGACTCGAATGGTAGATCACTAATGCTGCTTGCATATGGCACATTCTCGATCAAGGTAACGCGAGGATGTGTATGTTCGTCTTCGGCGGCATCAGTGAGTAGCTGTACATACTTGGCGTCGTTGTTGCAGCAGAGCATGATTTGCCGGCAATGGTAGTCGTTGACGTGCAGCTTGAATGCCTCTGTGTTTGTGTCAGCATATGCAAACTACTGTGAGAACGACGTCCAGGGACTCTTCGTCGCTATTTGTCAGTGGTTGACTCACCTGAAACCTTTTCTGCCGCAAAGTCGTTCCCTACGTCGACAAAGTCCAAAAGTGCATGGCTTCTCGACAAACCACGGGTGAATTGCTGCATCTTTGATGTTGCGTCAACAAGGCCTTTCAGCTGGCATCCATCTGCGAGACCTTTCGCGTCTCCGAAGACACGGACAACGATACGCACGTCATCGGAAAGATCAGGCAGAAGCTGTGCTACGCGCGCTTTGACACAGAGTTGCAGCGTATCTCCTGCGATCTTGCCTCCGACCGCGCCTTGTGCTATCAAGCTGGTACGAAACTAGTGCCGTGGTCAGTGTGTAGCACAGTCATGCAGATCGAAGGACAACTTACAGTTGTGCTGTTTCCAGCATCAATCAAGACGAGGACAAAAGGATCGCGATCAAGCAGAAACTGCATCCTTCGCACGTTCTCGGCATATCGCTGCTCTCGATAGCGCAAGGACTCGATCTCTTGCAGTTCTGTATTGCGCTTCGGAACACTCTTCTGTAATTGTTGACAGACGTCTTGGTAGCTGTAGAGCAGCTCCTGTGGGTTGTGGTCAGCGAATGCGCGACAAGGGGAACATCATGAGTGACGCACCTCAATCAGATTATTTTTGTAGCCCTCAATCTCCTTGAGTTGATGATAACGCGTCACAAAGTCTTGAGGCTCCGCTTGTGTCGATTCTGGACTTCCCTCACCCTCTGAAGCCATGACTGGTGGACTGCGATTGGCGAACGGACGATATGTGTCGCGAGATGTGACTTTTGATGGACTTGAGAGATGCCAGCCTATTGGTGCGAGAGGTGGTGCAAAGAAGGCGCTCATTGATTCAGGTGAATCGTTATTTGTACCAGTCAGATCACTTTTAGAGTGTGTTGTAGTTGTAGCAAATGAACCCCAGATGGAGGCGGACGGAGAAGAGATCTGAGGCATAACGACTCTTTATAGCAGAGTGAATGTGGATGGAAGTGGTCTCAATAAGAGCAATCGATTGAGCAAGCAAGCAGCAACGGATAGAAGCTAAATAGACAAACAGACTGAATGTGCAGGAAGGATGGGGGCGGTTGGCAGGAGAAGCGTTTGGCCTCATGCAAGGATTCCGTCGTTTGTCGTCAGACCATCTCCTTGCTTCGATCGCGCAGCTTTCTTGATACGATGCAAGCTGGTTTTACGTGATGCGATCGTGATGATAATGATGATGATTTTGCGCCTGCCAGGCTACACTGACAATGCGAAAAGAAGCGTGGAAGGTGAATGGCGCTTTCTTGTGAATGGTGACACAAAACAACTGGAATCTTTTTAGTGGAGCTGCCCTGATCTTCCCCGGATTGTCGCGTGCTTGGCCCAGACTAAGGTGCAACGTACGCCACTGGCAATTGGTGATTCTCTTCCTACAAACGACAACAAGCCAACGATCCCACGATGAAGTCCTTCCTCAGCCTCCTCACGGTGGCCTTGTTGCCCATCAGCGGCGTTGTCGGTCAGGTTCTTGGTACTGACAACCCAAACTTGAAGGTAAACCTTACATGATCGAGCTCGAACTGCCTCAGTATACTGATACAATGTCAAAACAGGCAGAGATTGTTGAAGTCGATGAAGACTACATCCCTCAAAACGAGGCCGACCCGGCGCACCTCCGCTCAGGCAACCTCGAGGTCCAGATCAAAACCACCTTCCCCCAGTCGGAGTCATTATTCGGAGTCGTTAAGCTTGTCAATGGCCGCACCACCCAGGCATTGGTCGATATCAGCAACCAGGAGCCGGCCGAGGTTATGCTAAGATTCATTGGTGGCTCTCTCTGGAAGCCCGAGATGGGTAATCAGCCAGCACAACTTGTCAGCAATCTGTCCACCGTGCAATACAACACAGCGATTCCGTCTGGCGACGGCGAGAGCTTGACATACAGCTTCACGCAAGACCTTCACCCTCAAGATTTACAGCTTCGGCTGGCCGCAATTGTATCTGACAAGACCGGCAACTTTTATACTATCACCGCCTTTAATGAAACGATTTCTGTTGTCGAGGCTCCCATGAGCTTCTTCGACCCGCAAATGTAAGCATGGACATGACCACATGAAGCAACATGAACTGACGATTCCGGCAGCCTCTTCCTCTACCTTGTGCTTGCTGGTGTCTTCGGGGGCACAGCTTACTTTGTTTACAATACATGGTTCTCAACTCTCTTTCCTCAGGCCAAGAAGTCCCGCCCTGGTTTCCGCAGTCAAGCTTCTGCTTCTGGTGTACCTGGCAAGGACGGGTCACGCGCAAAGAAGTCCCTTAGTGGTGCATCTGTCGATCCGAGCGAGCAGATCCCGGTGGAGGGCGCCGATGGTCCTGCAGTAACTACTAGCTCAATGGCATACGACCAAAGCTGGATCCCTGAGAGCCATTTGCAAAGACCTACTTCGAAGCGCATCAAGAGTGGTGGTCCCCGTGCTACGACTATCAAGAGGTGAAAGGAGTAGATCGATTATGGGTCCATGGGTTTTAAGCATTAGGCTGGCGGCATCATGAAGTGGTCGGTCAGGACATGCAGTCACAGGACATGAGTCTGGAGAACTTTTGGGGGAGTGCCATAAGTATTCTGCTCAGACTTACTACGTATATCCTAGTACGGTGTCAGCGCGGCGTGGGTGGATATTGTGCAGAGTACAGGCAACAGCTGTATGATATATGTACGGGGTATCGCATGTACAGTATTGAAACATGACTATGAGCACAATCCTTCCCGTGCTCTGTTATAGACTTGTGTGCTGGTATTTGAGGCTCCTCTTGAGGCTCCAGCTTATACAATTTACGTCAACTCCACGTGTTTTGATAATGATGATCCCATCTCACCTTACTCACCTTACCACAATCCCAACAACCTCACCTATGTCGCTCTTCGGTACCTCGCCAGACGAGACGCCACGGCGTAATGTGAAGTCCTCTCTCTTCGACGACGAAGAAGCTCCAGCTCGGCCGGGAGGGTCAGGTCTCTTCGCGGACGAGAACCAAGAAGATTCGCCCTGGGCTCCCACGCCTCGGCGACAAGCTCGCGCAAACCCGGTCAAGACGCTCTTAGCTGATGCTGATGTGCCGGAAAGCTATATCGATGCGTATGATGCGCTGTTAGAGTCAGGAGAAAGTGCTCCAAATGGTGTTGCCTTGAGTGGTGTCAGACGAGTCTTGGCTGGTTCGAGTACAAGTCCTGCAACGCAACAGCAGATACTCAAGCTGGTACAACCACAAGGAGAGGATGCAGCTGGCCTTGGAAGAGCAGAGTTCAATGTGGTACTCGCACTGATTGGGTTGGCGCAAGAGGGTGAAGAGCTGTCTTTGGACTCGGTCGATGAACACAGAAGACGTATGCTATCAGACCATATGGCAGTGAACCACACTAAGTATCGCCAGGATTACCGCATCCCCGTCTACCTCAATTGCGAGCACCGCGTCCGCCTCCTCCGCAAAGTCAGCCATCTGAGATCACGCCTCCAACTCCTTCGGTACCCAGACAACAAGAACAGACATTCAGTTACAGCGCGGACTCGGATCCCTGGGGTACCTCCGCTCCTCAAGCACAAATGCCGGCAGCACAGTATGGTGCCAATGGATCCGCGTTGGCGTCTGGGCCTGCCTCCACACCTCAAAGAACGACGAGTACTTTCACGACCACCGACCAGCACACACCAAGCATCCCATCAGATACGCCGATAAGGAACCCAGACTGGCCGAGCTATAACGGGAACAGCACCGAACCGGACTATGACAGCGCAGGCGGCTTCGGAAATCCTGCCGATAGCTCGATAGCAGATCTCAGCGCTAGTCGCTTGACAAGAAGCATGGCAGCTAGCAGGATATCTCGAGGAGCAGAAGAGCTTATCACTGTCAATACTATCTCGG
>Ga0268246_10000797_pt1 | contig 12449 bp, 8 predicted proteins | sample AgamicOrSfe_FD_200242 | JGI IMG/M metagenome (GOLD analysis project Ga0268246, IMG submission 200242) | Agave microbial communities from Guanajuato, Mexico - Or.Sf.e (v2) (version 2) | ecosystem: Host-associated > Plants > Phyllosphere > Phylloplane/Leaf | place: Guanajuato, Mexico | collected...
GCCTGAGATCTGGCAAATTGATTCGGACCTTGTCGCCCGGAAATAGCTCGAAACGCCTGATATTCTGTGCTTCGAGCTCTGTAACAGTGCCGTCGTCGAATCGTACTCTCTGAGTTGATGATCCAAGTGTTGCAGGGCCTAGACAAGTTGCAGGGTAAAAAGCCATAGGTTGACCATTGAAACGTGCAAATACTCGGTCTGAGACTTTCTGCTCCTGTACTGGCATCGGCGTGGATGGGTTGGGAATGACTAAAGCATCTTCAATCGGTTCCCGCGGTACATCGTGCATTTCGACGTCTTCGACTGGCGCAGCCTCCCGTTCGTCAGCAGACTGTAAGTTGACGTCCATTTCTGGCAATGCTTCAATAGCATCTTCTTGTTGTAGTGGATCTTCTGTCACATCCTCGCGCTCTTGCTCCATAGGGGGTATTGCACTCTCGAATTCCGCGTTGTTGTTGGCCAAAGGATCAGATTGTGGTGTCTCAGCGATTTCCGAACGTGTTGCTGGCCTTGCACTGCTCTGAATCGGGGTAGCTAGCGCTGCTGCGTTGTTGAGAGCACGCACATTCACCCTTTTCAGCTTGCCTGTGCTTGCCTTGAGCGCGCTACGGAGTTGCACAGCTGGGACTTTCGGTGTCTCAGGGTTGCCATGCGCAGAGAGTCGCACCGACTTCCGTGGGACAGGGGATGTCTGTGGCGGCGAACTTAATCCTGAGGACATGTCATCTTTTGGAACAGACTGTAAATTTGTGCCCCGCGCGTATGTTGTCCGCAGTCGTTTCCTGGCTCCTCCTGACCGGCCACTAAGCATAGCTTCGAATTCCATATCATCCTCATTCATGATATTGATGTTACTGGTATCAAAACCTGCTGACGAGTCTTCCTGGGACGGCTGCATTGCGATTTCTGACATCTTGAAGAGCCGCTCAGGCTGAGGTTCCGCTGGCTGTAGTTCGGCAGTGACTGAGACTTGCTCTACTTGACGCGACTGATGCGTGGGTGCAGTTTCGTAAGTGCTTCCACTGTTACTCTTGTTTATTGTGGCATTGGTATTATTTCTTGATGATGCTGTAGTCGCGTGCGAGTCGTCATGCTCATCCTCAGGGCGCGTCGTTGTTGTCTCGTGTGGCCCGTGTTCCAGTGGAGCACGTCTTGTGTCACCTATACTAGACTTGACTGGACTTGAGTCCGGAATTTGATGCCGCTTCCTGTTTGAAAGGCGGGCATGTGCTGCTGCTGCATCTTCCATATCTTCTTCTACAGATTCACGTACGTCAGCGTCCTCGTGTACAATGTGAGCAGGTGTTTTCCTGGTCAGGTGATCCAGCTCGTCCGCCGATTCACCTGGCGACATCGACCGTGGCGATTCTGTCTGCTGTCGTGATGTTGCTCTATTTGCGATGAGATCTTTGCTCGACTGCGGCAATTCTGGGGGTGGACTACTGGCTGGAGAGTCTTCGCGGACAATTTCCTCTTCACCATCTTTGCTAGTCCTGCTAGTCTGGCTCGATACTGGCAGAGGCGGCGGCATAGGTATGGACGACACAATTGACTCCTGCGGCAGTGTCAAACCGGTGAGATCACCACGTCCACTGGACAAGGTCAAGCCAACTGATTGCGACTCTGATATAAAACCTTGCGAAGTAATGGAGGACGGCTGTAGCGTCCTGAGTGTGCGGGCAAGCATGCTATCATACTGCAAGCTCTCAGGCTGCGAATTCGCTACTGCCACTCGGGGCTGACTCTGCGAGTAACGCGTCAATGACTGTTGAGTTGAAGACGGTCCTGGAAACGTCCTTCGAGCCTGGGACGACGACGCGTTGTTCTGCAGCAGACTTCTCCGCATAGGGGTACTTGATGTGCGAGGTTTTGACTTTCGCAGCTTGTCCGGAGTCGGCCCAAGTATATTCTCGTCAAGGTGATCACTCGTGAGGACTGCTTGGCTGAGCTCGTCGTACTCGTCAACCGACTCGTCGTCAGATGAGAAGCCTTGACCGGCAAGATCCTCCTCGTCTGCTCGGATGTCATCGGAGATGACTATCGGCCTAGCTTTCGGCTTGAGTGTAGCAGGAGTAGTAAGGTCTATGGCATCTCCTTCTGATCGTCCCTCAGGTCGTAGTCCGCGATCTGCATCCCGTCCCGTGGCCTTCGCAAGTGTGGCAAACTGCTTCGCGACCTCCTGCTCGAGTTTCACCTTTTGCATCTTCCGTGCCACTCTTCTTTGGGCTAGATCGTCACCGAAGTCATCGTCCGCGTCTTCCTCGATATCTGCCGAAGAACGAGCACCCTCACTTTGTTTCCGCAGTCTGATGTCTTGTGATTGTCTTACTGAGATATAAGTGTCTTTCGGTTCTGTGGTCGCCCGAGGAATGTTGTGGTATTCTTCGGTAGGTGATAAGAGCACTCGCTGAGCCTGCGGTTGAGAGGAAGAGTCGGCGGCCCGAAAGTCCGGAGATGGTCGCTCAAAGATGGCATCTTCCTGCGGGATTCTTGCACCAGGTGTTCCATCAGCCTGCGTGGCATTGAAAAGTCCCTGCAGGTTGATGCCAGGGGTTGCTACTGCATATCCAGCAAACATGGAGCCGAAGTCCGGGCGCGGAGTCCTGGGAAGAGGGCTGGCTGTGTGATTGACGAACTCGCCTCGATAGTCGCGCTTGTTGCCGGCTAGGCTTTCTGGCATGGGCATCATCGGGCTGGTGACCAGACCTTGTGTTAGACCGCCGAACGTATTTTGACTCTCATCATTGCCAGCGTATCCCAATGTGCCTTCCATCTGCGAGTCCTCGCCCATGAGCTTGATGTGACCGTCTGCCCCAGTTTCATATGTTTGGGGATCGTGTTGAGGTTCATGTTCGTCCATCTCAACAGACTCGCGGCTGTCCATTCTTGCTGACTTGCTGAATGACTCCATCTCTTGTGTGGGCACCTCCTGTGTGTCATCTTGCTGGGAGAAGCCACCAGGTATGCTGACATCGGCGGAGGCCATCATGCCCGGGGCGACTCGGTGCCGCCAGAGATATCGTGTTAACTACAGTCGTGACCTGAAGCATCCTTGGTTGAGTATGGAAGACGCCATAGCAGTGCTGGAGAACATAGGAACAAAGAAATGTACAATGTGAGGTTACACAAGATTAAAGTTTAGAAAGGTCTCGGGAAAGGTCGAGGGCACGCGCTTGAGCTAGACGCGTGAGCGGAGTTCACGCCGGACATTGTGGCAAATAGCAGCTTGCGAGAGTATGATTGACAGAAACACATCTATTTAAGAAGATATCGAATTGAAAATACACCGCATATCCCAATGAACACTAGCTCAACCAGATCAAAAGCCATGCAACGGAACCTCCATCAAAGCCGGGACATCTACAATCACATTCTCCTGATCCTCCCATCGCCCCATATTGCCAAACCCAGCTCTTTTCTTCATGCTCGTGGGTGTCTTGCTCGGCGTCGTGTCCATACTCTTCGGTGCGCTCTTCGGAGAGTCCTGCCATGCGTTCTCGCCGTCCTCCCAAACTGAAACGCCAGAAATGCCCAGATCACCCTCAACTGCCTCTCTCTGTTGACCTTCTGGCGTCGCCCATAGGTCGTTATTGCTCAGGTTGGGACTCGGCTGCCGTCCCATACGAGCATAACGCCTGACGCCCTTGTCTGAATCGTAAAGGTGTTTCACATCCGAGTTTTCTCGACGCAAACTCGTGACCAGTGCGACAGTCGACTTGGCTGGTGCAGCACGAGGACCTGAAAGCCTGTTTGGTGGTGCTAATGTACCATTGACGGATGCAGTAAAGTCAGGCATGCTCTCTAGTGGATTGACTGAGGAAGACTGATGTGATGATGACTTTGCCGTCGCATATCGATCTTTACTATTTCCACTACCTTTAGAACTGTTCTTTCGTTGTAGAGCTGGTCGAGGTGGAGTTGCCAAAACGGCGGGACCAGGACTACCCAATGCTTCAGTTGCAGGAGGGTTAAAGTCCAATGTGCTAGGGTCGATCTCTATGATCGGGAATGGGAAGGTCTTCTGGCTTTGCGAGCTACTCTGGGATAATAAGGTTAGGCCAGGTATAGTTGGAGAGTCGGGTACGGGCTGAGGAGGACTGGACTCGATCACAGGCCCACTCGTGGTGATCTGGGGCATCTGCCGCCAACTCGGGGGTGTAAAAGCCCCGCCAGGTATGGGAAATGTAGAGAGAGATACGATCGAGGAAGCAACACTTTCACGGACTTGCGAGGCTCGATTAGAAGAACTGGGTTCTTGCTCGAAGCGGTTCATATATAGCGCCGGAGATGTAGTGTTGAGAGTGGCTCTCAAGGCCGTAGGCTTTCCTTGTCGTTCCAAGATCGGGCTGGGAGGCTCATTCTCAATGTCGAAATCTTCATCCAGGTCTTCATCTTCAGGCGATGAAATAGGAAAGTCCATGATTTCGCTCTCATCTTCGTGGATATCTTCTCTGATGTCGCTCATGGAAGGGCTGCGAGTGAACTCCGGGAACCAATACTTTGTTGGATTGCTCAAGACACGAACTCCGCTGTTGCTGCGTGTGGTCTTCTGCGATCCGCCTGGACTGCGATGTTTGAGTGCTGATTTCAGTGGTGGTGGCTGAGGTCGATGTGTCGGTGGAGTTGGCGAATATTGGAAAGGATTATTAGTTGAGACGCTGTCAAACGTCATGAAAGAGGCCTGTGATATATCACGCGATGGCATGCCTGAATTACCAGAAACTTCACGGAATACTGTAATTTGCTGTCTTTCCTCTGGCGAACCGCACCATGATGCCTTCCGCATATGGGAATCGCGATGGGGTGTGGAGACTGCTCTGATTGTGGAAGGTGCTGGGGAAGCAGAGATGCGGTGCAAGCGAATGTGCTCAGCAGTATGAACCTCCCCAACAGAAATGCGATTTAGACTGTCCTCGGGTCTGTTGTTCTTTCCAGGAGTTCTTGTCGCAGCAACAAGCTGTGCAGCGTCCAAGAGGTTCATCTTGAAGTCTGAGGAGTCCCTATCGTGTATTTGAAGACCCAGTCCAACGTCAGGGTTCCTGTGTACAAAGCCCATGGACGCGCCAATTGGCGGACTGTTCGCTTGCTTGAGTATCGAACTTGTAGTCGTGTCTACGCTCGAGAGAGAGGCAGTGGAATTGACTGAACGATGTTTCCGTCTCTTACGTGATGCGTCAGCTGCAACCATTTTCGGGAGAGCTGGTAGAGGTGGTAATGTTTCACTAGACTTTTGCGCTGTAAGGCTGCCCAAGCTGAAAGATCGTACTCGTGATTCGCGCTTGACGTCTTGACTGCTCTTAGTGGTCGGGTTGGATTCAATACCAGTGTTTAGAACACTAGGTACAGAACAGGATCGTTCCAGGCCAGGTCTGCCACCTGGAGAAGTAAGTTCTGAGGTACGGCTACTGAAAAGTGGTAATGGTTTGAGCGCAGCAGATGGTGATGTTTGTTGTTGTGGACTACCAGGCTGATTTATGTGTGCGCTGTGTGAAGGACCGCACGGTGTACCAGCAGACGCGCGCCTGGGGTCCAGTAAGTCCTTCTGAATGCTTGGCTCTGCATTTGCTGGACCTGGAGACTGCTTCGATGCGACATCACGGTTTCGTTTGCTGAGGCGCCGACCAGGAAGCGGCCAGGACAGCAGATCAGATTTGCGCTTCCGCTTCTCATCTTGTTGATATTCGCTTCGAAGGTTTTCTTTTGACGGAAGAGTATCATAGGCAGCAGTAGCAGCTTCTGCAGGGATGATACTGATGCGCGGGATACTCTGATGCTTGCTGCTGATCATATGGATCGTGTTGAGTTCTTGATTTCCATGGCCATCAAGTTTCCTTGCGCGCGCATTGCGCCGGCGCTGGACAAGTAAGATAGGGAGGACGACAATCAGGACAAGACCGACTGCACCTCCCACGACAATACCGACGAAAGGCCCTATGCCCCAGGAAATGACGAGAGGTGTAGGCGCCATATTGGTGTCTGCGCGAAGGGAAAGTGAAAGACGAGTTTGCAAAGGTGATTGTCGCAAGGTGTGGGCAGTGGTGCGACTGTATGCATGTACGAAGGGCAGCGATATGCAAGGACACGCGATCGAGGAATGCGACATCTCAAAACATGGGGACTTCAACCATGGGCTGGTCATGGTCGATATTGTACAATTTCATCGCTTCACGCAGGTCTTGCTGTCTTCATCTTCGCATCGTGAATGCTACTCTATACGTGATAGTGCCCTCGAGCACTGGAGGGTCTTCTCGCAGTAACACATTATCTCTCTCACATCACTCAAATGCATCTTCAAGATATCGCTTCATCGCGACCTCTTTCGTACGGTCACAGTTCATGTCATACACACATTTACCTTAGATACTTACTCCTCAGAAAAGCATGACAAAAGAGTGACATTATGATAGGAAAGATGAGGTTTCGATGGAGAGGAGGCCACGGAAAAGCTCGGGCCGAGATCTGCCGGAAGCACCTTCCCCCCTCTTCCCTCATTGCTCGATGTGGTAATCTGGCAGGACGTCCATCTCCGTATCCCAATCTACTTCTCTCTTCCTCTTCTCTTCCTCACTTAACCAACACGAACTCCCATCCAATACAAGACTAGCACAATGTCTGACGCAGCGCAAGAGAAGGATGGCCAGTTCAGCCATGACAACACCACGGCACCTGTGACTGACCGAGTCATGCCACTCTTCTCGCTGAAGGGCAAGACCGCAATTGTTAGCGGTGCTGGAGCAGGTAGTTTAGTTGTTTCCCTTTTATCACTGGTTCCTATTCCAACGCTTTGATTCTTTAGGTATTGGCTTGCAAATCGCATATGCTTTTGCCGAAGCTGGAGCGGATGTTGCTATCTGGTACAATGGCAACAAGAAGGCTATTGAGCGTGCCGCAGAGATCGAGAAGACTTATGGCGTCAAGTGTATGTCCACAGTGCCTTCCGTTGGTCCTCACAGATGGCTAATATCCTACAGGCAAGGCTTACAAGGTCGACGTGACTGATGAGGATGTCGTCGAGAAGGCTGTTGTGGAGGCTATCAAGGACCTCAATGGCAGACTCGACGTATTTGTGGCAAACTCCGGTATTCCATGGACTCAGGGCCCTGCTGTCGATGGAGAGCGCTCTCATTACCACAAGGTCATTGCTACTAACCTCGACGGTACTTTCTTCTCTGCTCGTGCTGTGGCCAAGCACTGGAAGCGTCAGAAGTTCGAGGGCACCGACATCAACGGCAAGAAACTCGAGAACTTCACTTATGGCTCTTTCGTGGCTACAGCTTCCATGTCTGGTCACATCGTCAACACTCCTCAGCTCCAAGCTGCCTACAATGCCTCCAAGTCTGCCATCATTCACCTCTGTCGATCTCTGGCCGTGGAATGGGTGAAGTTTGCTCGTTCCAACACAATCAGTCCTGGATAGTATGTGGAAGACATCTCTCCGCATTGACAAAGCTTGTCACTAACAGAAGACCAGCATCAACACGGAGATCTCTGACTTTGTGCCTGCCGAGACCAAAGCCATTTGGAAGTCCAAGACACCAGTGGGTCTTTCCTTCTGACCTCGACCGAAAGTGTCATGCTAACTATACGCAGATGGGTCGTGAGGGAGAAGCGGGCGAGCTGAAGGGAGGCTTCCTCTACCTGTAAGATTGGCCAGATCCTCGATGAGTCAAACACTAACACTTTTGACAGTGCCAGCGACGCATCCAGCTACACTACCGGTGCTGATATCATCATCGATGTGAGTACCCTTATCCCAGCGAGACACTTCCGATGCTAACATAACCAGGGTGGATACTGTCTTCCATGATCTTCCAGGCTACAAGCGTTGACAGGGTGTGATGAGATGCGGAGAAACGAAGCACGAATGACGAAGAACGATGCGATGTCAGGATGAAGCTACTTGCAAGGACGAGTCTCCATGATACCCGATGATCACTGGCTCCTTCGAGCAGGCAATAGATTGACAGTAAATAATGACGACTGACCTCAACTCCATTCACTACCCTGACTAGACCTGACACGTGCTTATTTTGTCAGAACTGCGGGGAAGATTTACCGCGCTGTAACTCATTTGACATCGTTTGTTTGTGCTTTCACAGTTCACACAGCTTTTTAATCGCACATAACCATACGAGCTTGTAAGACATCGTTATGGATGCCGTAACGCGTGGCGAAGCTGCTCTCAAAGCTGGCAACTACGTCGACGCGATCAAACACTACACAGATGCCATCAAGCAGTCTCCTGGCGCCGCAACACACTACCTGAAGCGCAGCATAGCTTACCAGCGCACCTCAAAGTTCAACGAAGCACTCCACGATGCTGAAGAAGCTGTGATCCTTGCGGTCAAACGTGCAAAGCGAGAGTTGATTGCACAGGCTCAACTACGACGAGGCATCGCTCTGTACAATCTTGAGCAATATGGGGATGCCGGCTACTGCTTTGGACTTGCGAAGAAGCTGGACCCGAGTGAGAAGACCACCGGAATGTGGGAGGACAAAACAAAGATGAAGATGAAAGATCTGCCGAACGACGATGCCAGGAAGCAGGTTACAGTGAAGGAAATGCCCGATCCTAGTCGCTCGAAGAATGAGGACATATCTACAGCCGCTTCAGCTTCAGACGCGCAGCCTGCTACGGATCCTGCTCCAAAAGCAAATACGCCCGACCCTGCGCTATCTACCAACTTTGCCTCCAATGCCGCTCCCACACAAACACCTGCATCCAAGATACGTCACGACTGGTACCAAACCAGCACCAATGTGATTATCACCATACTGGCCAAAGGCGTGCCCAAAGACTCCGTCACAGCTGCCATTGAGCCAAACTCTGTCTCACTGAGCTTTCCTACTGCGAGTGGCTCGACATACGACTTCTCCGTTGAGCCGCTATTCGCTTCAGTCGATCCGACTGCTTCTAGCTCCCGGGTCCTCTCAACCAAAATCGAGATCTCGCTGAAGAAGACTGCTGAAGGACAGAAATGGCCTGCGCTAGAGAATAACACCCCAACCCCAGCTTCCACAGAAACAGCGGACAAAGATACCGCAAGCGATCCTGTCCGCGCCGCTGTGCTTGCGAAACCTGCTCCAGCCGGCGTGCCATCGCCTTACGCATCTGGCAACAAGAACTGGGATAGTATCGCCAAGGATTCTCTCCGTGCCGCCAACGCCAAGCCTGCAGCTGAATCCGGCGACGACGAGAAAAACAGCGAAAGTGCCAAAGTTTTCGGAAAGAACAAGGAGGACTTCGATGATGACGACGATGAGGACAAAGAAGACGTCAATTACTTCTTCAAGAAACTGTTCAAGAACGCTGATCCGGAGACGCAGAAGGCTATGAACAAGAGCTACACGGAGAGTGGTGGGACGGCGCTGAGCACGAATTGGGAAGAGGTTGCGAAGACGAAGGATCATACAGGGTCAGAAAGAGAAAAGGGGACGGTTTCGGCTGGGCGGCGGTGAGTGGTTGGATCGATATGCAGCTTTGTTGTGGTTACTGGTCAGCATGGCTGTAGAAGCTGTCATGCTGAAGGTGTCAATGGTGCTGTAGCGAGAGAGGTATGATGCTATGGTTACAGATGTCGATGAGGTCTTTCATTTAGTCAATGAATCTGACGCAGACTGTGTGAGCACTTCTCTAACCTCACGCCTGTCCTTGCTCCTTCCGCGAGATCACGTGACCCCAACCCTGCTCCCTTCTGCTCCGTCTGTTTGCTTTCATTTCATCCTTCACATCTACATTTGCTTTCCAGCAATCGTTTCGTAGACTCTGCAATCGCATTTGCCTCATCACACAGTGACCCTTGTAATTGTTGCGTCACACAGTGTTTGTTTACAATCTGTTTGTCATACCTTGTGCTTCACAGTCTCTTACAACTTGTTCCTCCGCTCCTCACAACTTGTTCCTCATACTCGACTCCTGTTGCCCATTCTTTCTACACATCCTACTCATCTCAGTATTTCTTCACTGCCGCCTATCGACTGCTCTCGCGAGCATGGTCACTGCAACTTTGTTCCTGCCAGCTGAGCTGTGGCTTCATGTCTTGCGCCAGCACACCGACCCGTTGCATCTGTGGACATCATGCCGTCAGGTATCAAAAGAGTGGCGCGACGAGGTCAACAAAATCTTTGCCGCCCGTTATCTGCAGGACCACCGCATGACGGAGCTGGTGTTTCACCTGAGAAGACCAACCAGTTCTGTGACGATGCACTTTGATCACTTCGATGCCATTCTACCCGATGTACCTTTGCCGAAAGTCCCACGGCAAAGTCCCAGTCCGTTAAAGCTGGACGACATAGAGAGAGACCCATTCATACCATTAGAACCACAGCACCCACCGCAAGACGTCTGGCTTCAGAGATGCGAGATGCTCAAACAAATGAGGATTAGTGAATGGAAACACAATCTGAGGGCGTACCACGAGAAGAACTTTGAAGAATTGCAGGAAGGTGGCGGTCTCAATTCGCCGACGCACACGATCAGAGTCAAGAGGCTCGTCAATGATACGGAATTACCTGGCTTGCGTGTGGACTACGACAAGCGGGAGGTCAGCTTCAGGTGGCTGGACATGTTTGAGTGTCTCTATAGGGAGGAAGCAGCCTTGGTGAAATCCGTAACGCGCTTTGTAAAAGAGGTAGGAGTGCACGAATGTTCGCGCTGTGCGCTGCTGAATAATGACTAACATGAGACAGCACCCGCCTGTAGTTGTACCGGTCTATAGACTGCGTGATGTGTACCAAAACAAGGCTGCCAAGTACAAGCTCATTGAGTATTATGAAGACGCTCGCAAGCAGCTTCGGCGAAGGCGTATCGTGCTCTGGTACAAGGAGAGAGTCGACTGGAACATGCCAGAAATCAGTCCAGCGTCAGAGGAATCAGCCGTCACCAGAATCGACGAAGTAGAGAAGAAATTGGAATTTGTTACTTTTGCTGAAGATGCTAATGACGTCCGAGCTGCGCGCGAGGCTGAGATGCCGTGGATGCCTTGCAGCCGACGAGGATGCCCTGAGAAATGATCATGATGAGGGGCGCACCAGTCTGGAGGGGATGTGCGTAGTATGAATAGCCAAATGATGGAGAGCTTGAAGCGTGAGGAGCTTGACGACACTTTCGAGCACTAAAGGCTCGACGACACTTCGGAATGTGAGGAGCCTAATAACACTTTCCAATTTCAATAACTTGATACTTTCCTTAATCATTTCCGCTCTCATGACGACCACCGTCAAGACGTAGCGACCCTTAATTTTGCCATCACTATCCTGGTTCATGCCACCACAGTCGCACAGCATTCACGGCATTGGGACAACATTTCCACTTCTTTTGACAACTTCTTCCAGTCGAGTTGTTTCCCACGCCTACCCACACCCTCTTCCAACCACCGGCGCACTCACGCCCACACTTGGTCACAACCACCAGCACCTACAGCGCACGCAGTCAGAATTAGATACGTACTCAGTATCTAGTCATGACCTGACAGATCCCATCTTCCCCGATGAGGCACAATGCATCAATTCCATTTCAGCATCGTGATGACGACGTGACAATTCAGAGTGGCCAGAATGTTTTCAATCCAGCGCTAGTGGACTTCCTATTAGCAAGTTGTATTCCTGTCTCTTGCCTCCTCTGCCGGCTGTGTTTGGGGATGAGTAGCGAGCCGTTTCTGTGACTTCGTTCGGCTGAAACCTTTATCAAGGTGGCTTCCACGAGGGGAGCAGGTCAGTGTATAGAAATACCGACCGACCCATAGATCATTGAAGAGTTGCACTATCACGAGAATGAAGTGAGCAGCGAAATTTGTGCCACGCCACCTCACGTCGCTCGCCTGACGTACTGCATCCAGTTGTGACTATTGAGGAACGAGGCAGAAGGCATGAGGAATGTGAACGCTCCCGAAATTGATTGCGAGAAAAGAGACCAAGAGATGAAGCTGGAGTAAAAGGAACGAAATTGAAATGAAGCAGCTACACCGTAAGAGGAACGTGTCATGGACATCAACATCGAGATTCCAAAAGTCGCTGATCTGAAAAATCCGCACTTTCACCACATCTCAGCCACGCAGCACGTCCATCACAAGACCTCCACCACGCTGCGCTGTGCGTCCATCATTAAGCGGCCCTAAGTCACTCATGCGTCCGAAGCAAGTTCGAGGCTGCGAACGCAATGTCAATTTCAATGTTAATCTCGATAATAATCTCAATGTCAATCTTTCTCTCGATACCCATCGTATTCACATACGTCACGTCTTACCACCGGCTTCGCTAATTGTAGCAGAGACTCTAGTGGTCATACTCCATTACAGGTGGTGTTTGCAGTCTTGATGGTGCAAGGACGAGATCGGACGGGTCGTGGTGAGGAGGTCTTGAGGTGATGGTGTGGCGCGCAGGGAATTTGGGGGAAATGTGGGAGTGGAGGGGAGGTCGTGCCTGACTGAGACTGTGGAAAGGGGGAGGGA